>JAABUL010001798.1_pt1 | contig 38554 bp, 63 predicted proteins | sample 5559151 | NCBI WGS metagenome assembly JAABUL01 (sample SAMN10711876, study PRJNA513368) | rock metagenome | isolation source: Antarctica rocks | place: Antarctica: Victoria Land, Pudding Butte sud | reverse complement strand
TTCGTTTCACCCCCCCCCCCCCCCCCCCCCCCCCCGCGCCCGCCTGCGGATCCCTGGAACTGCGTGTCGCCAGCTGCTGGCTTTGGGCTGGCTGGACCAGGCATGGTGTCAGCAGCAGCTGGCATTCTAGGTCCCGTCGCCCGTCAGAGAAGGCAGCCACCCTGTTGGACATTCAATTCTGCTGAGCCAGCGGGGAGGCGTTTCTCCACTCTCAGTGCACACCCGCCGGCCACATCGAGGTTGCCCTGCGGCGGCGCGTGCGGCATTCACACCCGACTTGAAAAACAGGAAATCCGCTGTGCGGCAGATCCATCATCCCAGAGGTGGCAAAGGAGATGCCGCTGCCGCCGGTGAAGACCACCTGGAGCGTGGAGAAGAAGCTCGGCGGCTGGGACGCCGCTCAGGCCAAGTTCTTCAAGGTGACACAACAGCCGCCCGGCACTTCTCACTTGCTTTTTGAAGTCATATAGTGTCAATGAAACTCTGCCGACGCCGCGCAGGCCAAGTTCTTCAAGGTGCCCCGCCCTCCTTTCTACTTCTCGCTTCAAGCACTGACTTCCTTGCTTGAAACACAGTGCTAAGCAGAACACCAACAGAAAGAACGTGCAACTAATAGTGCTGTGCATCGTCATGGTGCAGGACCGGGCGATCCTGGACAAGATACAGCGGGAGGTGGGAGAGATGAAGGTGCAGGAGCGCCTGGAAGCACAAAAGGGCAAGTCCTGGTTCGGCCTCCGGTGGCCCTGAGGAGGCGCCCCTCGGGGCTGCCGCCCCAGAGCCGCCGCTTGCGGCACGGGTCCGAGGCGTTGCAACCCGCATGCTGACCGAGCAGGCCACGGCAGCAGTGTGCTTATGGCCAGATCGACTTGAAATCACTATGTCAAGGCTTTTTGCCTGGTCTCTGGTGTCAGCTCCTGTGCAACCTCGAAGCACTGCAAATTCTTGAGATACCTAAGCGAGCCAGCCTTGCACCCATACAAATGTCTTTGTATATACACACTGAAACACAACAGGCACAGATGCCCACTTGGAGAGCACGCTGATAAGACATGCACGTAGGGCAGGCATGCAGCTGGGAGCCACGCTAATATGCACCAAAACACAAAGCATCAGCTCCCGCAGGCGGCTCATTGTCTATAGTCAAACCAGCAAACGCGTGATCTGGGTATCCCCAGGTACCTGCCACGAATCTCGAGCAGCCAACTCCATCATGAGGAATAGGAGTCATCACAGCTCCGAGATGACGCTGCCACCTGCTGTCACACTACCCTACTTGTTCGGCACCCCTCTCTGCAACGTTCCATGGGTGCCCCGCCCATCCCTGGCGGCTGGACCGCCTGCCGTGTGTTTCAGGCGCCCTGTACTTTGGCGGCCTTCCACATGAGGTGCACCCTGTGCGCGAGATCCTCCAGCGACTTGCCGCAGTAGGTGACGTCCCTCCAGTGATACTTCGGCACCGCTTCGGCGGGCAGCGCCGCCCGCAGAAACGAGACCAGCGACGAGTGCTGCCTGCCTTTGGACTGGATGCGGCCTGCGTCAGGAAGCACCACAAACTCAGCTGCCGGGTGGGCGGATCCGTGCATGCAAGCGGATGAGGACTCGGACCCTGCGCAGACAGTCCAGTACCGCATCGCAGAGCAAACCGTGGTGTTGCACCCCGCAGTACGCATGCCGAGGTGCTGCCGTGTTTTGCGAATTGTTCTGCATTCGCTGCACTGCCTCGACCGAATGGGCTGTGGTGTTGTTGGTCGGAAGCTGTGAGAAGAGCAGCACTCAATTTTATGCTGATACGATTCTCAAGACATGGCAGAGGCGGGCTGAGAAACTGCCTCTCTGGTGGCAGCCCCTGTTGCGCGGAGGCGCCTCCGCGCACACAGGAGCCAGCACACAGGGACAGCTGCGCACCTTCTGGGGTGATGCGGACGGCGAAAATGCAGGCGCCCTGATGGGCGCCGTCGGCGCGCTGCACGATGAGTGCGGCGTTCCCGGCTCTCACCGCGCCCACCGCCACCAGGTCCTTGAGCACGTTTGTCGTCCTGCCACCCGGGAGGCCCTGTAGCCACCGGCGTGGACAGATGAGCACTTGCAGCGAGTTTTTTGTGGGTGTTTTGTGGTTGCAGTAGATGCAAGATCTTGCAATCAAAGAAGGATGCTGCACACTTTGCGGCCCCCTTCACGCTGCAGAGGGGGCGCTGGCGTGGCTGCGGCCAACCCAGACGCCATGGCAGCTGCAAGCGCACATACGCTCATGGGGACTGTGCATTTGCAGTGCACACACCTCCAGAAGGCGCTGGTTGGAGGGGTCCGGCTGCGGCGTCGCGGGGCAGGCGCTGAGCGGCGGGTCGACGGCCGCGGCGCCCGCCAGCGGCACGCCGCTGCCGGTGGACGGCGGGCTGCCGCCGGCGCTCTCACTGCCAGCGGTGACGCCAGAGTCCGGGGAGCCGAAGCCTGGCTCGGCGTGGCGGCCGCCGCCGCCGCGGCCGCTGCGCTGGCGCCGCGGCGGCGCCGCAAACTCGGCCCGCATCTCCTGGCCGGCCGCCTCGTCGCCGCTGTCGGCCATGTCCGTGGCCATGTTCGCGTCGGCGTTTAGCGCGCGGTCTACCTCCGCCTCCTCTGCCGCCCTGGAGCGCCTCGCCGCATCAGCCTTCCGCTGCCGCGGTGTGCTGCCCACTGGCGCGCCGGTCGCTGCCGCCCAAGGGCTGCCTCTTGCGCCGCCGCCGCCGCGCGCCGCCGCCCGGGAGCTGCCGCTCACGCCGCCGCCGCGGGCGGTGGGGCCCACCGCCGCATCGGTGCTGCCCGACCGCCAGCGCCGCTTGGCGCCGCGGCCGCCGGCTGCCTCGGCCCCGGCGTCTGCAGCGGATTGCGGCTCCGCCTGGCCCGCCGCGGTAGCCGCGCCGTCGCCCGCAGCAGAGACAGAGTTGGGCCGCCTCATCAGCTGCTGCATGCTCACCATGCGGTCCTGGTGCGCAGCTGTCGCCGTGCCGGCCCTGTGGCTGACGGCGGCGCCTCCCTCCTCTGGCTCGGGGCTGAGCCGGTCCGCCTGCAGGGAATTGACAAGCTTGCAGCATTACATCACATCCACGCTGTTGGTGATGCGAGGTCGCAGCAGCAGCGGCAGATGCATCAGACACGAAGTGCATGAGCAGTCGTGTGGGTACCTGCTGCCACATCTCGCCAGCCTCCTGCGCGCGGATGCTGAGGCTGCGGTTGCGCACGGGTCGAGCGCCATCCGCCTCCGCCAGCAGCAACTCTGGCGCCGCTCGCTTGCCGCCGCTGGGGTGCTGCCCCTTCGGCCGCGGCGCAGCCTCAGCGCTGCGCGGCAGCTGTGCCGGGCTGTCGTCTCGCCTGCCGCCGCCGGCGGCGGCGGCGGGAGCGGCAGCGGCGCCTGTCGGTCGGGGCGGCGCCGCCGCAGTGTTGCCGGCCTGTGGAGATGGACACAGCGAGCTCAGGGCGATGAAATTGGACGTGGATGTAGCACTGATGCACTGATGGACGGCATAGCAGCGCTGGCCGTATCGTCAGTCACATGATTGCAACCCAACACAGGAGACTGACGCAAACAGATTGCAGACTAGGGTCCAGGCAGTCATAGTTACTTAGCTCGTATGCAGCTTGACATCACATAACAGGCTCATAATATGAAAGCTTTTCACTGCAAGAGTGCAGGCTGCACCTGCAGGTCATCTGTTGGATTGGCGGCCAGCTGTGCTTGCGCCCTGCTGCGCTGGTGGGGTCCAGTCCCGTCCTGCGCCTGCCTCTCGGCCTGCAGTTCAAGTTCAAAGCGACATGAGGAGCTTTCAGCCTTGCTCGGACACCCACCGGCCCGCCTTCTGTTGTTTGGATCGAAGTTCTGTTGTCAAACATGGGTCTCGTGTTGCTGAGCATCAAGTTGATGGTGGCATTAGTGCATCTACATCCAGCAGGTGGAGGCAGAGTCTACCTGCTCTTCGGCGTCTGCATCTGCCTTGGTGCGCCGCTGCCGCTTGTTGGGTGGCTGCTGCTCGTCGTCCGGGCTGTAGGCCGCCGCCGGCCGCTGCCGCTTGCGACGACGCGGTGGCATTGCTGCCGCCGCCGCCGCGGCCTCGGCTGCACGGGCGGGCTTGCCGTCTGCCGCCGCAGAAGCGTCGCCGGCCGCGGCGTCGCCATTGCTGTCGGCCGCTGCTGCCGCCTTGCCACCGCGCACAAGGTGCACGTGCAGCTCTAGCGGCGACAGCCGTGTGGCGCGCATCTGCATCAGGTCGCCGGGCTGCAGCGATAGCTCTGCCGCGACTGGGCCCCACCACTCCACCCTGGCTGACGATTTGGTCTGCAGGAACAGCTTCCGCTTGTGCTGCGCGCCGCCTGGCAGGTTCAGCCGGCAGGGCGTTTCCTTCGCCGTGATGTTCCACCTCCGCACCGCGGCTGCGGGGAGGTGCAGCGCGTGCAGCGCTGACTTGGATAGCGGCCACTGGACGGTGCCGTCAGTCATGACGGCGGCGGTGGACTTGTGGTGCTGAGGCGGCGTCGCTTTCACTGCGGCACGCGGCGCCGAAGCCGCGGCGGCCACGCCTGCAGCAGGCGAGGCCGGGCCTGGGGAGCCAGACAGCGGCGACTGCCGGTCGTCTGGCTGCGGAGCAAGCCGCTGGGGCTGGCTTGGCGGCGGTTCTGCGCCAGGCAGCACTGGCAGCGCATGCCCAGCCCCGTCCTGCGAGGACTGCTCCGTGGCCGACGCTGGATCTGCGTCCCCCGGCGCTGCCTTCGGGAGCTCGTCGCCGCTGCCGCCGCCGCCGTGCGGCGAGCGCCGCTGCTGGCCGCCGCGCGCTGGGGACTCCTCAGGCGGCTGTGCCGCTGCAGATGCCTCCGGGCAGCTGGCAGGGGGGCCTTCAGGCGCTGTCGCTGGAGCCCGACCGTCGGGCTGGCCGCCGCCGCCAAGGCTGTCGAGCGCCGCCTGCTCGCCCTGCGGCCGCGCTGCCGAACAGCCTGCTGGGTCGCCGCCGTCGGCAGGGCTGTCTGCGGCGCCGGCGTTGGCGCCGGCCGCCATGGGCACTGCGGCCAGCTCGCCGCCAGCCGCCGTCGCCGCCGCGCGGCGCTCCTCTGCGGGTGCGGCGGCGTCGACTGCTGCTGCCTCGCTGTCACTGCCGGAATCAACAAAGGTCGCGACTGACTCTACTGCCGATGCATCTTCGGCGGCGGCTGAGGCGGCCAGCTCGCCGGCCAGCTGCGCTGCAGGAGGCTCGTCATCAGCGAGCGCCGCTGCTGCCTGGGCTGCACCACTGCCGCCTGGCACTTGGTCGAGCTCGGGTGTGGCCGCGGCGGCGGCGGCGTCGCCGCTGACGGATGGGTGCTCGCTGCTCGCAGCTGGCGTGCCTGCTGAGGCTGCCGCCGCCGCCTCGCTGGCAGCTGCCGTCGCGACAGCTGGCTGCTCTGCGAGAGCGGCGACGGCCGCCTCGGCAACGTCAGTAGCAGCGCCGATGACGCTGCCCCTCCGCAGTCGCTGCAGCAGCAGCTCGTCCTCGCTGTCTGCCGGCAGCTCTGGGGGGCTGCCGCTCAGCTCCTGTATGTTGAACAGTAGAAGGATTTCAGCAGTTGAGTCAAGTGCGGATGCTGTGACAGAAGAACACGACTCGGTGTGACTGGATGCATCTGGGCTGACAGTCTTGTGATGCCTCAAGAGGCGCCAGAGGCAAGAAGGCAGTGTTTGAAGCACTGCAAGTTGTAGCATGAATTGAAGGGGGGCACGGACTCACACAGCACCTGGAAACGTTTGACAGATGGCATCAAGGCAGTCTCCGTATTATGTAGGCACACACCTCGGCGCTGCCATGTAGGTAGTCCATGGGGCTGACGTCATCAGGCTGGCGCTCCTGGTGAGCAGTACCTGCAATGACACATGTTTCTGTTTACATCCTGCTGCCAGCCAGACGACAAAGGTCACCTCGCAAGCTTGTGCAAACGAGCAGGCTTCTGTGCCCGACCTGATGCAACTTGAAGGAAACGACAGCATGTATGAGCTGCGCCAGCATGTGATGCACGATTCGAAAGTCATACACCTGTCCACCAAGGGCCTTGCCTGCTTCGCCAGGCCCGGGCTGAGGGGCTGGGGGCTGGCGCTGCGAGGGTGCATCGCCGTTGCCGCCAGCGCCGCCAGCGCTGCCGGCCAGCTGCTGGGCGCAGGGGTCTGACTCGGCCGATTCAGCGCCTGTGGCGCCTTCACCAGGCTGCTGCCCGCCGCCTACCGCGGCGTCCGCCACTGCATCCGCTGCCAGCTGCGCGGGGTCACCGTCTGCCGACGCCGTCAGCGGTTCGCCGCCGGCAGCCGCTGCGCAGCCGGCGCGCGCGAGGCTGAGGTGCAGCACCAGCGGCTGCAGCGGGCCGGCCCGCATGGTGATTGTGTCGCCGGCGCACGGCTGCAGCTGCTCTGCCACCTCCGCCCAGCACTTGACTGCGCCATGCTTGTGCCCCGGCCGGCGGAAGATGCAGCTGTCCCACTGCTGGCCGCCGGGGGTCACGAAGCTGCACTCGGTGTCGCCGTGCACGCCCCAGGGATCGAGCGCGGCCGCTGGTATGTGCAGCCCGGTGCCGCAGCCGGCCGGCAGCGGCCAGCTGGCTGTCCTGCCGTTCTCGCTCACGACCGCGGCGGCGGCCTGCGACTGCCTGCGGGCCTGACGTGCCGCCGCTGGCGCTGCCGGCCGCGGCAGCTTGGCCAGGCGCATGCTGAAGCCCTGGCCGCTGTCATCGCCGCCGCAGCCGCTGCCGCCGGCCGCCTCCGCCTCCTGGCTGAACTGCAGCACATCGCCAGGCGCCAGCTGCAGCGCTGAGTGCACTTGCTGCCAGCCGGCCCCCTGCAGTCGCGACAGGCAGGGGACGAAGGTGCAGCTGACCTTGGCCCCGCCTGGCAGCGCCAGCGTGCCCGCCACGCCGCCGGCCGCCGCAGAGCTTGCCGCCACAGTGCGGCCGCTGCTCATGAAGCGCGGCCGCACCACGGCGGGGATCGAGCAGCCGCTGCCGCTGTATGGCTTCAGCAGGCGGACGCAGAACGCCGCATTGCTGCCCACTGCGCCCTGCTGGCTGCTGGCCCCTCCGCCGTACGATTCAGCCTCCGGCCTCTGCACAGCCAGTCCAGATGCTTCCCGTAAATACGTGGCCACCGAGACTCGTTATGGAAGCGCTGCCTACCGTCAAACAGGCCGTGCTTGATTGCTTCGAGCGCCTTGCCACATCCACATGTTTGAAGATGGACTCTGGCACATTTGATGCAGTTCATACCCTCTCCAGATACCCTTGAAGATCTGCATCGACGAGCCCTTGCGCACCTTCGGGGCAGCAGCCTGCGCAGCGCAGATGTACATCTGCAGCGGGTCCAGGCTGCCCGCGCGCAGGTGCATGATGTCACCAGCCTGCAGCTGCAGCGCCTCCGCCACAGGGCCCCAGTCGCTGATGGTGGCGTCTTTGGCTCCAAGCCGCAGGCGGCGCTGGACGCGGATGGTGTCTGGCAAGATGAGCGTGCAGTCGCAGGACTGCGTGACGCCCCAGCGCTCCAGCATCGCCAATGCAATGTTTGGACGTCGGACCCCGGACGGAGGGACGGCCCACTGCGACACATGACAACCAGAAAACGCTGAGGTGAGGTCATGCGGCCGCTCAAGAAACAGGCTGCTCAAGAAACAGGCTCGGCACAAACTCAACTGGGTTGTCGCACCCGACAAGTGTCGCAGGTCCTGGCCATGCGCAAGTGAGCACTCTGGCGTCGTGTGGACTGCGCCATCTGATGGCATGCATCAAGCGGCATTGGACAATGCCAGCGAGGAAAGCTACAGCGTGCAAGCACGCGCTGCTGGTGTCCCTGAGGATCTCAATACACTATTTACGCAAAACCGCTCCCACGCACGTCCCACGCAGTCATGGCGAAGCCTCACCTGGGCTGTGCCGTCTGGCAGGAAGTGGACGTGTCGATTGCGCTCACGTGCTGCTGCCGTCGGGTCCTGCAAAGCGGGGGCCGCGGCGGCTGACGGCGGCAGCTTCCGCAAATGGAAGCGGCGGCTGCCGGCCGCCTCCTGGCGGAACTCCAGCAGGTCGCCACGCGCCAGCTGCAGTGCCTCGACCACCGCCGGGAAGCCCTCCGCAATGCGGTTACTGCCGCCCGCCAGGTAGAAGCACGCGGCCACGGTGCCGTCGGGGCAGATCAGCGTGCAGGGGCGGCGCGGCTTGGGCCCGGCGATGGGCGGGAAGATGTCATCCAGGCCGTCTGGCAGCTTGACACTGTTGCCGTGCCACGCCTCGGGCAGCCAGACCTGAAAGGTGGCCGCCTCAGCCGGCGGCGGCGGCGGCGACTCTGCCGCCTGCTGCTCTTCGGCACCGCCGTCCTGTGCCACGACTGGCTTTGGGGAGCCGTCTGCCTGGGTGAGGTGCATCTGCAGCTCCAGCGGCTCGAGCTGACTGGCCCGCATGTGCATGATGTCGCCTGGCTGCAGCTGCAGGCGGTCCGCCACCGGCTTCCATGCCAGCATGTGGCCGCTGGTGCCGCTGCTGTGGCGCTTGATGGTGGCGGGCAGCCGCCGGCCGCCGTGTAGAATGAGCACGCACGCCGTTGGCTGCAGAACTTGCCACATGTCCAGGGCCGCCGCCGTGATGTGCAGAGTGTTAGCGCAGGAAGCAGTCATCGCCCACTTGGCGGTGCCGTCCGCCAGGAAGTCGGTCGTGCTGTTGCGCTCGCGGTTGGCGGCCAGGAAGTCGTGCTGCGGCGGGATGGTCGCGGCTGACGGCGGCAGCTTCTGCAGCTGGAACCGCCTGCTGCCGGCCGCCTCCTGGCGGAACTCCAGCAATTCGCCCGCCACCAGCTGCAGTGCCTCGCCGGCGGCTTCAAAGCCCTCGCCAAGACGGCCGCCCCTGCCGTTTGTAAGCCTGCAGAAAGCCTTCAGCTCCAGGCCTCCCGCCAGCAGCAATGTGCATGGCCGCCGGCCCCGGGCTCCGACCGCCGAGAACAGGTGGATCTGTTCCGCTGGAATGGCAAAGCTGCTGCCTCTCCATCCCAGCGGCACCCATTGCTGCCAGACGGCCGGCTCTGCTGCGGCGGGGGCCGCGGGCGGCCGCGGTGGCGACAGGGCCGCTGAGCCGCTGGGAGCGGCACCCTCCGCACACGGCACGCCGCCTGCACCGTGAGCTGCTTGCTGAGCGGCACAGCTGCCGCTGGCGGCTGCTGCGCTGCCGATGCGGTCGGTCCACAGCTGCAGCTGGAGCGGCTCCTGCTGCACGGCGCGGATGTGCATCACATCGCCGGCCCGCAGCTGCAGTTCCGCAGCTGCAGACGTCCAGCCCTTGATCGAGCCACGGCCGGCGGGCCGCCAGATCGAGCGCTCATGCTGCGCGCCGCTGGGCAGGTGCAGCAGCACCGGCTTCTCGGCGTCCACGCCCCAGAGCTGCAGTGCCGCCGGAGCGATCCAAGCGCCTGCTGGTCGCAAGGACGCCTCGGCCAGCGGCCAGCTGACGGTGCCGTCCACCGCGATGCTGGTTGACTGCCGCACGCGCTCTGTTTCCGGGATTGGAGGCACGAAGCCTTCGGAGGCCGCTGCTGCTGCTGACAGCTTCTCGGCGCTGAAGCAGCTGCCGCCGGCCGCCAGCCGGCAAAGTTTCAGCACGTTGCCGGCCGCCAGCTGCAGCGCCTCTGACACGGCTTGCCAGCCGTCGTGCAGGCACACCTTGTGCCTCCTGCTGGCTGCTGTAGCGAAGCAGCTGATCTCCGCCCCGCCGAGCAGGAAGCGGCAAGGCTGCGGGCGCCGGCAGTCTCGAGGAAACAGCGCGCTCAGGGCCAGCGGGACGTGCAGCTCCTTGCCCGAGTACTTGGCGGGCAGCTGTAGGTAGGACGCTGCCGCCTCCTCCAGCTGTGCTACCGGCTGCTGCACGCCCTGCAACATCACAACACAGAGAACTTCGGAACTGGCGAACGACAGCATAGGCAGGTACGCCCTATCAAACGACAGGGTTGTGATTGAGGCATGCGGGCTACATCATGGCAAGCCGCAGATAAACTCACGAGTTGAGAAGCCTTGTCACGGGGCATACAACAGCAGCCTGTATATATTTTGACTGGACACCATGCTCAGTGCATTTGTGGCTCAGGCAAAAGGGTTATTTGCAGGTCGTGCCCGACAGGGAAGGGCTATGTGTCTGCGCAGCCCTGTGGCGTTACACACCCAACTGAGGAGCCCAGTGCTACATGCACACTCCAAACAGGCAGAGAGTAGGATCAGTTACCTGTGCAGGGGTGCTGGGCTGACCAGCGGCTGCAGGCTGCTGCAGTTTGGCAATGCTGCGCCCTGCCTTGGCCACGTGGAAGCGGCTGCTGCCGGGGGCGGCCTGCCTGAAGCGCAGCACGCCGCCGGCCTTGAGGCGCATTGCCTCGTGCAGGGCGCCCCAGCCGCCGCTGATGCGGCCGGTCCGCCGCTTGTAGCAGGCAATGACCGGGCCGCCACGCTCCGGCACAAGCGTGCACTGCCTGCTGAGGATGTTGCCCCTGGGCCCCACTAACATCGGCTCGATGCTGTCGAACAGCTGCCGCTGGTCCTCGGGTATAAGGCAGCTGCCGCCTGCGTACTTCCAGCCGAGCTTCACAGTGAAGCTCGCGCCCGTCGGGACTGGCGCTGCTGCTGCCGGTGCCGCCGGCTGCGCCGCCGCCGCCGAGTCTGCCTCCTGTACATCCGCAAGACGGACTTGGCTAGACCGGGGGCTGCGAGTTGACTATTTCGCGACCTTGTTCGGAACCACTCCCCTGACACAAGCGACTACTTTGCAGAAAACTTCAATGGGCACCAGCAGGCACAAAATTCATTCTGTCAGAATTGCGGAACCTGCCAGGTCTGCTAGCAAGGCGTTTCGAGTAAGGAAGCTCACCGTCGTAGTCGCAGACGGAGCCGGCGACTGCTGCTCGCCGTCGCCCCCCTTGTCGGTCGAGTCAGCGGCGCGCGTGCGCTCGAAGGACGGCAGCTCGTCCGCCGGCAAGCTGCTGCGGCTTGCGAGCTCCGTGGGCGGCAGCAGGCTGGCCTGCGAGCTGCTCGCCGCGGGTGCCACGGCGGCCTGCCGCTGCTCGCCCTGCTGCTGCTGCTGCTGCTGCTGCTGCTGCTGCTGCTGCTGCTGCTGAGCCTGCTGCCGCGGTGCAGAACGCTGCACGATCCCCAGCTGCACCCGCAGGGGCTCGCCCCGGGCGAGTGGTCCAGCGTGCAGCCTGATGGTGTCGTCACCCTGCAGCTCCATCGCCTCGGCAATGGCCGCCCAGCCGCGCATGCCGGCGCGTCCGTCATAGTGCCGCTTCAGGGTGCAGTCGTGCTCCGTGCCGTCTGGCAGCACGAAGACGGCGGCAGTCTGCCGCGGCAGCCGCCAGCGTCGCGTAGCGGCCAGCGGCAGATCCGCGCGCATGCGGCAGTTGTTCGACAGCCGCCACAGCACGCCTCCGTCTTCTGCGACCAATGCGCTCTGCTTGAGGCTCCGCGCGTCCAGCGCCGTCGCGGCCTGGTGCGGCTGCGGCGGCTGGAGCTGAGCCGACAGCTGCTGCGGCGGCAGCGGCGGAGGCGCTGCTGAGGTCTGTGTCAGCTGCTGCGGCTGCTGCGCCTGCTGTGGCGCTGGCGGAGGCACAGATGGCTGTTGCTGCTGCTGCTCAGGCGGCTGCGGCACCGCCCGCGCCGCCTGCTTGCCCGCCCGCTGCTCCTGCTGCTGTCGCTCCCTCGTCAGCCTCTTCTCGTCCTTGTGCGACGGCACCGCGATGTATGCCTCCGGCTTTCTGCGCTGCCGCCCGGTGCTGACGCCCCTGTACGGGGTGGCTGACGCCGCCCGCGTGCCGCCGGCCGCCCTGGCGCCACTGCTGCGCCCGCCATCGTGGCCCATCGTGAACCGCGGCGGCGTTCCTGGCTCCGCCGGCTTGGCGGCAGCCGCGGGGCTCGCCGCGGCTTCGAGGTCCATTGGCTGCGGGCCAGCCGCGGACGCTGGCGCCCTGGCACTGTGGTTGCCGGAAGGTGCGGCGGCATTGCGCACCTGTGGGCTGCCACGCTGCGGCTGCTGCTGCGGCCGCTTGCGTGGCTGTGCCGCAGGTGCAGGTGCTGCAGGCCGCGCTTTGGCGGCGGCCCGCTGCTGCTGCCGCTGCTGCTCCTCTGCCAGGCGCCTGGCTACCGCCGGCGCCGGCGCAGGCTCCGCTGCATACAGCTCTGGCCTCCGCCGCACGCGCTTGCCGGCTGCGGCTGCTGCGGCGGCAGCGTCCACGGCTGCCCTTCCTGAGCGACCTGCAAAGATTGAGGATAAACAAGCTCAGATTTGCCTTGGTGCATGCCGAGAAGCTTGCTGCAGATGCGCGAGTTCACACAATTGCAAGGCTGCAGAGGCAGATCAATGTCGAAAGGGCCACAATGTGTCAGCGATGGCACCCATGTGTTATTCTACAATCCCCCATGTCACGACCTCTTGGGGAGTCACACTTGGGCTGGCAGCAGGTGATCAGCTGCAGCAGTGGATGCGCTGCCAAACCACACACCTGAAACTGCCTCCGCCTGCTGCACAGCCTCCGCCCGGTGCGCGGCGCCCGAGGCAGCCGCCGCGCCTCGCCGCCCTTGCCGCCCGGTCGGCTTCTTGGCCGCGGCGGCCGCCCTGACGCGCGAGCGCGCCGGCAGCGGGCCGCCGCGCCGGTGGCCCCGAGCCCGCGGCGCCACTGCGACCGACGCCAGCGCTGCGTCCCTCGGCGAGGGCCCGTCGCCGCCAGCGCCTCCGTCGCTGCCAGCGCCGCCACCCGCCGCCTCGAGCTCCCGCCGTGCCGCCTGCTCTACCATGCTGACCTGGCGGTTGGAGTGCACCGCCTGGTACTGCGCCGGCGCCTTGACGGCGCGGCCGGAGGAGGTGACGCCCACAGGGGCGCGCATCGTTGCCGCCGCCGCATCCGCCGCCAGCGCCGTCGCCGCCGGCGTCACCCGGCTCGCCGGCGCGCCGCGCAGTACGGCCTGCGCCAGGCGCTGCGGGCTGCGCAGCGCGGTGGCGCGGCCGCCGCCGCCGCCGCCCGCCCGCCGCGCGAGCGCCGCCACGGTGACGCCCTGGCGCCCGCCTGTGCTTGAGTAATGAAAGGCTTCAGATTGCTGTGGCACAGCCAGCTTTGTCGGATGGCCGTCACGATGAGGTGCGGCGTCGTGCTGACTTTGTGCTGCTGTCATTGCTGACCTGCTGCTCGCCCAAGGCGCTGGCCTACGAGGCACACAGGGTCTTATTGCTGGAACCTGCAAGTGTGGCAGTGATGAGATGCACCCAGCAGCTATTCTCAAGGATGCAGCAGAAGGCACAGGTGAAGATCGCAACCCCAAATCAGAGTCTTGTCTTGTCACCGAAGGCGTTAGGATGCCCACCCTTGGCGGTGAGCCGCACGCCGGCGCCGCGCCGGTCGCCGCCGACGCCGCCGGTGCGGGGCTGCTTGGGGGGGCGCGCCGCCAGCGCCGCCTCCGCTTCCTCCGCCGCCTCCTCCTCCGCCTCCTCCAGCGCACGCTTCTTCTCCGTGCGCTCTGTTGTGGATGCAGTGACCACATATCAGCATGTCGTGCAGCAACGCAGATTAGTCTGGAGGCTTCTCCATGCGCTCTATTTCAGATGCGGTCAGTACAACTCAGCAATAATCGACATATTGCTGAGTTGTACTGACCGCATCTGCAGCAGTGCAGATTGGTTGTGGGATTTGAGTTTGTGCAGGCCAGCACATGTGCAGCAGCATGATGGCCGAGCCATGACAGGGCGAGGCGCCAAACGGCGTGCAGAGTCGTGAATGCTGATGCCCAATCAACTGCGAAGGGGGATCCAGAGCAGGTTGACATTCAGACAAGGGAGCTTTCCAGGCATGCAGCAAGCCTAAGCAGGAAGGAGGAAGCAACAACTCACTGGCGCCCGCGCCCAGGTTGGACGGGTTCCACCACATGCTGCAAACAGCAGAATACCAGTGTCAACGGAGTTCAGCAAGTTTACAAATTTGTTGCGAACAATGTCCACATGCAGGCTTGGTAGCGCAAACCGTTTGTCTGCCAGGCAATATGCAGCATGCACAGCAGCTCAAGCGAGTGGGGCATGTCAAACGAGTAGATGAAGCGTCCACTTTTTGATGCAGTGGACGACGGCGGGGTCGTGGATGGCGTGCTTCCTGCGGAAGCAAGCGGCAGTGTTCAGTCGGACGCCCTGCAGCCGCCATGCATCGTGACCAACGCCAGTGGTTGTGTTCGGGCAGGTCGTGGGGCATTGGCATGCGATTGACGAAGAGAAACACCCGACACCCAATCTCGCTGGCACACTGTGGCTGGCGTCCAGGATGCCGGCGGATGGCTCATGGACTGTGGAAATCACGCCAGGGGCTGATAAATGCGCACTTGCGGTTCTCCCTGATGGCGTCCCTCATCTTGACCTTGAGGCCGGAGCCCATCATGTGGTGCTCGGACACGTACATGAAGCCCACCGCCTGCGCCAACAAAATCTCGAATGACTGCACGAGCCAGACCTGAAAAGACAGCGGGGCCCTCTGAGGGATTTCCCGTCTGAGGAACGGCAGACCTACCCCAGGACCAGCGGCCGTTATGCCGTGGAGCGTCCTCTGCAAATAGGCTGCGGTGCAGCTCTTGGCGTCACGTGCAGAAGAGATGAATTATAGATAGACGAGCAGATGAAACACAGGCAGGAAATGTAGGAAACGCAGGGCCATCTCACCGTGTCCGGCGACGCATCCCAGAACGTGGAGTTGAGGTGACTCCGTCACAAGCACGAAGGCAAGAAGAGAAGGGAGGCCAGCTATATGCAGATGCTGCTCTCTATTATGTGAGGTGGAAGGCATCATCTCACCGTGTCCGGCAGCGCATGGCAAAAGGTGGAGTTGAGGCGACTCAATCAACAGCAGGAAGGCATTGATTACAAACCAACATACTTGATACATACGGTTTCAAGGTGTCGTCTCACCGTGTCCGGAAGCGCCTCGCAGAAGGTGACCCAGGCCTCGCGGGAGGTGCGGAAATTCTCGCCCACGTTGACGGCCCAGATGCGGCCCAGCTTCAGCACGCGCGTCAGGTGCGCCAGCTGGTCGTCGAACATGCCCTGCACCCAGAGACAGTTTCATCAAGTAGTTGATGTGCCAGCAGCCAGCATGACGTCGATTTGTATCTCAGGTTCTTGGTTTGCGCCTCAGCACGCCCGTCAGGTGCGCCAACTGGTCGTCGAACATCCCCTGCACCCAAGTCACAGTAAATGATTCATCCAGCCAGCATAAAATGGTTTGTTAACTTGATTTGCGCCGCAGCACGTGCATGAGGTGATCTAGATGTGGTTCGAACATGCCCTGCGCAGTGACAGTGGATTATTCACCAGCAGCCAGCACGAGTAATTTTTGATGTCTCAGGTCAGGTTAGTGCGCTCCAGCCGCACATCCAGCAGTACCTGCACCCGTGACAGTGTGTGATTCGTCAGCACAGAAAGCTCATCACGCATCTGTGCATGCGCAGCCCTTCGTCCTGCAGCTCACACTCAGGGGCTGCCCTTTACTGCAATCATCAGTGTCCGCCACGAGAGACAACGACAGCTCAAGAGGAAGGATGCCACGAGAGAATTCACGAATGCAGGTGCGCCCCTCCACGAAGATCTACATGTAGAGTAGTACTACAGCAGCCTTGCAGGGTATTTGCATGGCTTGCATTGGACGAGAGAGGGCGGAAAACACAGTAGTGAGCTCCCACTGCATTCAAGCTTCCACCATAAGATGGTGACTGAGTATTAGACGACTTGCTCTAAAAGCGCACCTCCTCGAAGTTCTGGATGTACAGCGCCTCCACGCGGGTGTTGACTGCCAGCGCGTCCAGCACCGCGTCGATGACCGCCGGCCGCGCATTGATGCCCAGGTACTGCTTGAGGCGCAGCACCCGACCGTCTGCCTCGAATTTGGTGGTGTTGGTGCGCACCTGCTCCAGGAACTCCCGGAGCGTCGTGTTCTGCGCGGTGGAGACAAAGGAGGTGAGAAAGAAAGCTTTTTGACACAGTCTGCTTTGAGCTTGGTGATTCTGGTGCGCACCTGCTCCAAAAACTCCCGGATGGGCGTGTTGTGCGGACACGGCTTATCAATATTTAGGGTTTTAGATGGTTGCAGATCATCCGCCTCAAACTTGGTGCTGTAGGTGCACACCAGCTCCAGGCACCAATTGCAAGGCCTCCCAGACAGCCTGGTCTGCATGCTTCAACCATGAGCATGGCTTCGTAAGAAAGAAGGAGAATGCCTTGGCGTGGCTGCGGTTGCAAACATGCATGCTGCGACGGAGGCTGCTGGCATGCATGCACCCCTGAGCACCCCTGAAAGGCTGTTGACGAGGCGGAATCTGAGTTCAAGCAATGCTTCAAGCAGTCAGCGTCATTTGCATCATTTGCGTCATCTGCGTCATTTGCATCGCCAGCGTGCCAGATGAACCGAAAGCCGTCAGGGAGACAGAGGAGAATTGTGCTGAGCAATACTGCAGCTTGCGTGCGCATGCACACAGATGCGCCGCCAGCCTGCTGTAAATCAGCTGACAGAGTCAACACGTTTGGAAAAGCTTCGAAGGTCCAGAGGCAGCAGCGAAAAACCAAACCGCACGTCAGAGGGGACGCCGCCGGGGATGCGCTTGGGGCGGCCGCAGACGGTGGGCGCGGCCGCCCCTCGCGGGTCCTCCGTGCACGGCCCACAGTCCGCCACCGCGCTGTTGGGCGGCCCCGTGTCTGTCGCCAGCAGGCGGGATGCGCCGCCGACGGCTGCGCCGCTGCCGCTGCCGGCGATGCCGCCGCTCAGGGCGGGACTTCCAGCTGCGCCCACGCTGCCGAGGCTGGGGCCCTCAGTGCACGGCAGGCAGCCGGCCGCCGCGCCACTCGGGCCGGCGTCCGCCACCAGCAGGGCGCTTGCTGCCGCGCCGCTGCCGCCGCCGGCCGCCGCGCCGTCCACCGCAGCGTACGCCGCCCGCAGCAGTGCCGCCAGAGATGGGCTGTCCGCCGGTGCACCAGCGGCGCCGGTCGAGCCGCTGGCCGAGCTGCCAGGCGCATGCACATGCTTTGGAGCGGGCGACGCCGGCTGTGAGCTCGCCTTTGCCTCCTCGTCCACTTCGTGCGCAGCGGCGGTCTGCTGCGGCCCTACTGCACTCTTCGCGCTGCATGCGGCGCCCTTGCTGGGCTCTGCGGCAGGCTCTGCCGCCTCATGCGGCGCCGAGGTTGCTGGCTGCACCGCCTCTGGCGCGGGCGCGGGCGCCGGTTTGTCGGCTGCTACCTGCAGGGCCGCCATCTGCCCAGGGCGGCAGGGCCACAGCCCTGCCGCCCTGGGCAGCGGTGGCGGCGCCGCCGCCGCCGCCGCCTGCTGTGGCAACGCCGCGTGCAGCTGCTGCGAGCGCAAGCTTTCCGCCGGCGCGTCCAGCGGCTGCAGCTGGAGGCGGCTTTGCTGGCAGGGCGCAGCGGGACGCCCGCCAGGCGCGGCGCCGAAGGCGCCGCTGGTGACCGCCGAGCTGTACACGTCCATGCCCGGCAAGCCGTCGCCAGCCGCTCGCTGCTGGCTCAGGTAGCTGCGGCTGCTGTCCTCTGCATTCAGCAGCGGACCCCTCCCGCCGGGTCCGCCAGTCGACCAGCCGCTTATGTCTCCGCCGCCGCCCACGATGGCGCGGCCTGCCGCGGCGGCCGCCGCCATCGCGGGCCGCGGCTGCGGGCCGAATGCGGGCTGTGTGGCGGATGCAGGCGCGGCCGGCCGCCAGGGGGCTGACGCGGCATCGTCCGTCCAGCGCGAGCGTAGCAGGCGGGCCTCCAGCGGCTCCTCATCGATGGACTCCAGGTGGGTGCTGGAGGGCAGCGGCGGCGCCGGGCTGATCGGCAGCGGCGGCGGGCCGCTGCTGACGCAGGATGACCGGCCTGTGCTGCCGGCGGCGGCGGCCGGCTGCTGCCAGACAGAGCCCAGCAGCTGCAGCTCCACCGGCGGCTGCTCGGGGCCCTGCACGCCGCCGCCGTCGAAGCGCTGCTCGCCGCCGGCAGGCTGCCAGCTGACGTCGCCGCCGCCGCAGCCCTCCAGGCTCAGGGGCGGCGGCATGCCGTAGTCGTCCGCAAGCGGGCCCAGCTGGCCGTGGAACGAGGCCGACTGCGGGTTGACGGGCAACTGCTGCGAATATTCCCTTGGCACAGCCTCCCACTGCACTCGGACCACCCGCCTGCGCTCCCAATCGGGAGCAATGTCGTCCAGAGGCCCTGCATGCGTCAGTACCGCTACTGCAGCTCATGGCAGACAGAAACACTGGATACGATAGCCTGATGAGGGAAACCGGTCTTGCATGCAAAATGTGTGTAGCAATGCATGTGATGTCCGTACTCAGATTCTGCAAAGTGCTTGAAGATGGCAGTCGTCTGGGCAGAGTCCTGTTAAGCTGGATCCGTTACAAGTGGCACTACAGTGCTGAGTGTCACCTGCAAGTGGCCACACTGGCGTCCCTTCCGGCTGGTAGATGAATGGCGTCCCGCCAATGAACGGCGCCCCCTTCAGGTAGCAAGCAGGCCCCGCCAGAGGCGCCAGCTGCTGCTGCTGCTGCTGCTGCTGCAGCGGATCGTGGTCGACGATGCGGTGCTCAGGCTGCAGCGGCCCCAGCAACGCGGGCTGCGGGTGCCACGGGAGCGCCTGCTGTGGTGCGCCGCTGACAAGGCCGTTCGCCAGTGGGGACCCCGCCGCTGAGGCATGCCACGGCAGCGATCCATGGCGCTGCTGCAGCTTCGAGACGGGGTCGTGGCGGTGCCGCGGGCCGCTTGCCGCCGTCGCCTGGTCCAGCGAGGCCTGCAGGAAGGAGGCGGCAGCTCTGGGCTGCTGGCGAGGCTGCTGCTGCTGCTGCAGCTGCGGCGGCATGGCTCGGCGCTGCGTGCTGCCGGGCGCCAGGCCCGCCGCCCTGTCGATGGCGTGGCCGAGCTGGCTGTTGCGGCGCTGCTCTGCTGCGGCATCAGGCGCATGCTGGCTGTTCTGGTGCTTCCAAACGTGCGACGGGAGCTGAAGGTCCAGCGGCAAGCCTGGGGCGCGGCATGGCGGCCCGGGTCCGTCCAACGGCTGCATGCAGGCGGGCTCGGCAGCAGGCTAGCCGATCATGACGCCACGGAAGCCTTGATTGGTGCGGTCTGCTCGAATGCTAGGTCGTAGCCACCTGCAGTGGGCGAGTCGTCTCATGTTGCAACATAACATTCAAAACCATCGAACAAGCACGTGACGTCGAAACACGCTCGCCGAGCGAATTGAGCCAGACAGCTGGCCATAGGCAGTCTCTTGGGACACACCAGAACGCAACAAGCTTGCGCGTGCCGTCCAAAAGCGGTTTACTTTTAGAAATTTCAGGGCTGATGCACGACACGTACCTTGCGGTCTAGGGCTTGTAAAGCTAGAGACTGATCGCGCATCTGGTAGTTCAGACTCGCTGCGCCCTGGTCGGCGTCAGAGGCGTGCGAAAGCGCAGTCTGCGGCAAGCGGCAACACGACAGCAGACAGTCGGAACTCGGACACTTTCGCTTGTGTTGTCGCTGCTGCCCCATAAACCCCATTCCATTTACGAGGTACACACGTCTGTCTTACAACGTCAAAAAAAGGCGCGGTATGCTGTCTCTAAGAGGGCCACGCTAACAATCCCAGCCATGCAAGTCGCCGCTCACAAGGGCTGCGTCAATAGGCGCAGCGCGTCCTGCAGGTACTTTGTGGCTGTGTGGACGTCCTCGAAGCCCAGGGAGCTGGCCGCGTACTTGGCGAACTTCTGGGCCTCGGTCACCGCATTCAGCGACGGCTTGAAGCCAGGCGCCGGCTCGAAAGATGAACCTGCGCAGGAATGCAGACTGACATCAGGCGGCTGGCCTGCAAAATCAACCAGGATACACACTTCAGCCAGCTTGAAAACTTCAGCCAGCTGTTCACGTCGAGGGGCGCACTTACCTGCGCACTCTCATGCAAAGCATGTCAGGGCTGCTCACCTTGCGGAGGCGGCTGCGCTGGGCGCTGCGGCTCGTGCTGCGGTGCGGGCGCACTCGGGATCGTGTGCCGGGCCGGCGCCTGCCTGGATGGCTGCGGCGGGTAGTCGGGCTGGGAGGACGGTGGCGGCGCTCCAAAGCGCGACTGCGACGAGAAGCTGCCTGCGGCGTATCAAAGTAATGATCAGCTTTATTGTTCAGGAGTGAGCGATCCGGCTGCAGTATGCCACAGGCACCGGGACAGCAGGCAAGTGGCCTCTTGTTGAACAAGACTTAGTTGGAAAGTTGGACGGGCCTGACCTGACGGGGCAGAGGCCGGCGGCGAGGGCGGCGGCTGCTGCGGCGCGCTCGGCGGCAGGTATGGGGCGCGCGTGCCCGACGGCGGCGAAAAAACCTGTCCACCGGGGGCAGAGAAGCTGGCGCGACCCTGCTGCGGCGGTGCAGCAGGCTGCTGCGGCGGCGGCGGCGGAGCAGCAGACTGCGCCGGCGTCAGCATGTCGTCCGTCGTGTCCAGCTGCTGCCCCGACTGCAGCCTGATGCTGTAGCTGGGCCGCCTGCATGCAGCCGGACAGGATGTTTGTGCAGAGTTCCTGCGGCACGGACCAGGCTGTGACAGCGCAGGCGGAGGCTGGACATGCCGATGTGCAACAACAGAAAATCTGCGGCAGCACTCCTATAATGTCATGCTTTGCGAAAACTCGACAGATTGCTACAGTTCAACGAATTGTTACAGTTGTACAGACTGCTATAGTTTGACGAATTGCTACAGTTGTACAGTTCGCTCACCACATGGAGGCGTCGGTGGCAAGCACGGTCGCGGCCGTCGTGCTGCCGTTGGCGCCACGGAACAGCACCGGCTCGCCCTCCCGGTACTCGGGCGCCAGGATGTGCTCGTGCACGCGCACGATCTGCTTCGGCAACGCCACCATGTACAGCCACTTGTCGTCTGCAAGGAGGAGCACATGAAAGTGAGATGCTGCCGACAGCTTCATCAATGCTTCCGTGGCATTGAATGCTGATTTGCAACATCGCACAATCAAAGTGCACTCGCTGATCCCTCAAGGCAAGGACAGGAACAAGGAGTGACAGGAAGGGCGCACCCTGCCACTCGACCCTGGCCACGGTGCCGCGCACAGGCTGCGGCTCGTCAAATGCATCGTACAGCACGCGGGCGCCAGGCGGGTAGCGCGGCGCTAGCGCGTGCTCCACCGACTGCTGGTCGGCCGACGAAGCGATTGACACCGAGCGAGTAAAGGAAGGCACCGACGGCAGCCCGTCCCTGTCGCAACCGTTGCAGGGTTTCTCGCCGCCGTAGGCGCCGATGCCCGGCCGGCCGGTGCCGAAGCTCGCGCCTGAGCGCCGGAGAAGTGGGCGGTTTGCTGGGCTTGAAAAAACCCACGAGGACAAGAGCGAGGGGAACAGGGGACGGCGTGGTGGAGGCAGCACAAATCTCAGGCCGCACGGCCAGCTGGGAATGCCAAAGACGCCTGTGAGACACCTGAACCTCACTCAGCCCACGCCGGTGGGTGCAGAGCGTCAAGAAGAAAAAGTCAATGCACCTGAAGGTGGTGGCGGCTGCGGCTGCGATGAGTACTCGCTGCTGCTCCGGCCCGGGCCGTGGCCGGGCAGGTGGCGCGGCGGCGACGGCAGGTCCGGCGGCGGCGAGGGCGACGCCGGCTGCCCGGCGCTGTACCTACCATGAGCACCGCCTTGCGGCGGCGGGCCGGCGGCAGAAGGACTGTGCTCATAGGAAGGACGCTGCTCGTAGCCTGAGCCGCCTCCGTATGCGGGCGGCGGCGGCTGCTGCGGCTGCAGCTCCGGCGGGCCGCGCTGGTCGTTGATGTCGGGGCCGCCCAGGCCCTGCTCCTCGCTCAGGGCGCCGCGGCGGTCGCCGCCGGGCGGCGGGCCCTGCTCGGGGGCCATCTCGGCGACCTGCACAGTTTCAATGGTCTGGTGTGAGAATGTGCGGGTAGATGTTGGAATGATCCCACCCAAACTTTTTTATCTGCGACTTGCAATCCAGCCTCTCATTGAGTGCTTCCAAACACGCACCTCGTGAGGCGGCACGCCGGGCAGCAGGTCGTCGGGGGCGGCATTGCCGTTGCCGGGCGTCGGCTGCCGCCCCTCCCGCAGCGCCTTGCGGATGTCCGCCGCCTTCCACGCCGCGTAGCGCTGCACGTCCACCAGGTCCTCCGGCAGCTCCCCAAACTGCCGCAGGATCTGCAAAAGAAGCAAACGAAAACGTTGCAGTGTTCAGTCGTGCAGGCATGCCTCCACAATTTGCAAGCAGACAGAAGCAAAGGGTTGCTAGCGTCAGCTCTGTCTCGCCCTGTTGAAAGAGCACAGGGTCCCTCTGTGGTGCTGGCTTGCACGGCGAAGCAAGTCCTACAGCCAGCACCCCACCTCGATGAAAATGCTGGCAGCGTAAAAGGTGAGCGCGGTGCTCTTGTCGGCGCGCCCGGCACGGTCCACGCGGTCGGCGCGCGCAAAGATGGCCTCCGCAAAGTTGCGGCAGTACTCCTTGTCGCCGTCGCCCAGCCCGGCGGCCGGCTTGTCGCGCTCCAGCTTGGCAATGAGCGCCCGCAGCACGCCGTCAAACTTTTGGCCCCGGTTCTTGAACGCAATACCCTGTGACATGCACAATAACTTCTCGATGCATGATGCGACAGCCAGGTGAGGAGACAGGTGGACACACCAACAGCAACGATTGCTCGTTTGTGCCTTGATCCAGGCAGTGCTGGCAGCAGCAAAGTATGTGCGAACACGCCACAGGTGGCAGGAAGGAAGCCAGAGCGCACCATGTCGACGGCGTACATGCGGCAGTAGTACGCGACCTTCGTGCAGGCACGGAAACTTAGACGGGTATGTACAGTGCAAGCAGATACAGGTGAGCATTTGGGATTGCGTGCGGGCGTCACCTTCGGCTCCATTTTCGAGATCTCATCCGCCCGCTGCGCGCCACACAGAAACAAGTTGGCACACTGCTTCAGCGGCAGGCACATCAACATGTACAGAAGGATAGTACACACTTGAAGCAGCAGCAGCGGAAGGTGCTGACCTGCAGGAAAGGCAGGATGGCCTTCGTCTGGGCCTGTTCATCGGTCATGTCCCCCATCCTTCCCGAAGCCTGTGCCTAGCTGTTGAGATACCGCGCTAAGGTAGGCGAATCTCAAAGCCTGGGTATAGCGCTAATCAATTGGGAGCGGTGTCCTCTTCGCAATAAAACACCACGAGCAGGTTTTGTTGGATCCCTGGGCACTTGAAATCATCGCCGTGCGTCTCGGTGCGCGGTCCTGTCACAATTGCTGAGGTGTGCTTGCAGCATAGGCTGTAATACTGCAAATCGCAAATGAGACTGTGAGGCATCGCTTCGAGCCAGTTCCCGAAAGCTTACGTCACGACTGATGCCAGCAGCACACAACTCGATCGAGCTCGCATTCATGCCCTGCATACAGTCTGCAAGACTGCAAAGTATCACCTTGCACACCCCTCTCATTTGCGCGTGTGCCTCTTAGAACATTCCCTGCCCAGCACAATCGAAGCAGCGCGCACCCCGAGATTTGCAAGGGCGAAGCCGGGAAGATCTGCAACGAATCTCATTCACTTGATTCCGGCTTGTGCTCATCCTTCGACCTGCCCTTCTGTGTGGACGGGCGAGCGCATCGTGCGAGAGCCCCATCGAGGGGTCGTGTTGACATCAGGCGGACGGCGGCGATACTTACTTGACGTTCAGCAGTCCCACAGTCCCTCACGTACGTCAGAACAAAGCTCAGCTGGCAGCGGCAACATGTCAAATGCTGGCATCCCAGAGGCGAGGCACAAGGCGCCAGCGCGAGGCGCCCTTGCAGGCGAGTAGCGTTGCAGCCACTTGCCGCAAGCCTGCGGGATGTCACTCCTCACCGTTCTTTTATTCCGGGAAGGCAAAGCTTGACAGTAGACATGCAACGCACGCAGGCGTCAGAGGCGACCATAAGGGTGCAAAAGATGCAAATTACGATCCGCGTGGCACGGGCACCGCTTGGTGAGCGCCGCAGCATATCTGCCTTTGAAGAGGCGCCTTCCTTCCATTCATTGCTATGTGCACCGCCCATGATCGTCTCACTATTTCGTCTTGTGCACTCGAAGGTCGCATAACTTTTTGAACCAAAAGCCGTGGCACCCGCTCAACTTCAAAAACCAGGCACGCGTCTACGAGGCTGAGCAGGAGACCATCGCCACCGCCAAGCGCAATGCGATCGCCAAGGTAAAGGCGCCGCTGTGCAGCCGCATGCATCTAAATCACGCCTGCTGCCGTTCTCTGCATCAGACGGCTGTTCATCACGATTGCTTGGCGGCGGCGACCCGACCGCGGCCGAGCGCAGCCAGTGTTCAGCAGCGAGATCGTTTTTAATTTTATATGCTACCCTGAGTCAGGTCGTCCCTTTCCATCCTGCAGCAAGAGTTTGAGGCGGAACAAGAGTACATGAAGACGCTGAGCTACCTCAGCCCCGAGGAGCAGGCCAAACATGCGGCCCGGCAGGCCATCTCCTTCATGTGCGTGCCTCTTTCCAGGAACAGCGTCGGAAATCGTCCCAGCGTCAACCTCGTGGCTGCACGATCATCACGTCCTGCCTGGATAGTCCTGCACCTTGGATTGCTCGCTGGTTGGTGCAGGTACACAAAGCCACCTGGCATGGACGCGGTGGAGAAGGCAGCCACAGCTAAGGTAGGACCGGCAGTCGGTCATGAGTTTTCCGGGCCTTAAGGCTATCAACTAGCATGCTCACGAAGTTCCCGTGTTTGCAGGCATGCAACCCATCTTTGCAGACGTGCAGTCCGTGAGTGGTCAAGCACTGCTGCCGTGCTCCGCAGGCAGAGGCAGACGAAAATGGGGGTGCGGCGGCGTCCGCTGGCCAAGACGGCGGCAGCGGGCGCGGAGGCGGGTGGGGCGGTAGGGGCGGCGGCCGCGGCGGCCCGCCGCCGCCGCCGCCATCGGGGCACGTGAAGCACATGCTGGGCGCTGTGGCGGCGCTGACGACGCAGGACCGCTTCGAGCTGCGGCCGGGCACCCACGGGCTCATGGGCCGCCGCAGCCCACCGCGCGGCGGCCAGGTGGGATAGCTTATGTTTATGGCGCTTGGCCACGTGGTGTCCATGGTGTCGGTGAGCCAGCCAATGAAGCCCGCAGCCTCTGTCAGAGCTCAGACGGAAATCTTGCATGACCATGGCTTGCCAAGGAGTTGGAGATGATGGGCAATGCTGTACTCGACGTGACGCAGCTGCTGCTGCCCTTGCGCGCAGGCGGCAGACGGGGCCAACCAGCAGATCCTGGTGTCGGACTCTGAGAACGAGCCGGAAGAGGAGCAGCTGGATGCGGCTGCCCTGGAGCGACAGGCGCGGCTCTCTTACCCCAGACCACTACGTCCTCTGTCGACATAGTTAAAACTGTGAAACCAGGTTACCCCAGACCAGTGGAATCTAGAGCCACCTCGTGGGCGGGTCACCATGCACTCAGGCAAGGTCTGGTCAGGGCAATGCACGTCCTGCACGCCGTCTCAGTAAAGCAATGCACATCCCCAAAGCTAAAGCAAAGCAGCTGGTGTGCGGACAGGCGCGGCTGCTGATCAAGGCGGAGAAGCAGCTCGCCAAGGCGACGCGGCAGGAGCGCAAGCGGAAGGAGCTGGAAGCAGCGGAAGCGTTTCTGCGGTCCGCGGGAGTGGACCCCGAAGACGCCGCCCGCTCGCACGTCAAAAGGGCGAAGAAGGACAAAAATGAGAAGAAGGACAAGCAGGAGAAGAAGGAGAAGAAGCGGTGACAGCGGCGGGCTTTTCCCGGGGCACTTCGAAGCGCAGCCCCACTGCCTGATGATGGGCCACTGAGCAAGGTGTGTATTCTCTGATCACTCGCAAGTGCACCTAGAAGGATGCTGATGCATGCATTATCATTCTGCACATCTGACAGGCAGCAGATGCTACACTTCAGATCAGCATCGCACCCGCAGCTGTTTATAGATGTTCTTATTGCTGATTCTGTTGCTGCGCAGATGGTGCTTACCGGTTGACAGCTAAACCACATCATGACCACAAGCTGCTGACAGCATGAGGCAAACTGTTGCCTTGAGGCGCTTCGAACTATTCGAAGCAAGTAAATCATACAACAACTAGGCAGCAAACCAGACAAGCACATCCGACGAATACAATGAGTACATTCTGATCTGACAGCGTCTGAAAGTCCTGAACTCCTGAAATCCACACCAAAGGCTCCTAGTGCCCTTATCTGCTGTGGCAAAATAGCAGTACAAATGCAGAGGGGCGCCCTCCAAGCCACTAACAGATGTTGGCTTGGGGCGTCTCCAATCTTGCACGCCCAGCTGCGGCTTGGTCTTCACATCATCCATAGTGCTTCAACTTGGATTTGGTTTGGGCAATCAACTGCCATAACTGTGAGGTTGCAAGTGCAAGTCGGCCTGCACACGCAAAGCGGAAACCGTCAGAAGCTTTACAGCGCTGGTATACACATTGTGTGGGCATGAGACAGCCAGCATATGGATTGCCGCCTTCAAGACGCTCGCACCGGCTTGCTAGTCCTCGTCAGAATCCGTGCCCGAGCTGGTGAAGAAAATGGGGTGAGACGCCAGCGGCGCGCTGTCGGAGGCGCCTGCGTCAGTCGAGAGTTCAACCTATGGCAAGTCAAACATGCTGTATAGGTGCCAGTCACGTCAGGCGAACATTGAATCAGACGCTCACCGGAGGTGAATCGTGGAGTGCATGGCTCAGGCGTGGGCGGCGCCTGCTCGGAAAGGGACTCTTCTCAGGTGAGCGTTTTTCTGCTATCCAATGTGGTCAAAACCTATTATAATAACACCTGTTCACAGTGCAAGTGCTCAAAGCCAATATGCACGCGCTTCCCCTGCAGGATCGGCATACCTACCTTCATGCTGTCCTTGGAGGGGCTCACGGCGCCCTGCGGCAGCTGCTTGATGAGCATGCTGAACTCTGTGGAGCTCTTGGCCGGCTTTGCGATTGCGTCGCTGCCGTCATGCTTGTTCGACGCCGGCTTGAACGCGCACAGCAGCAGCTCCTTGATGGCATACCGGGTACCCAAAGCGATGCCGCAGGCTACGCCTGCTCCCTTGTAGGCTAGCAAGAGCGCCAGGACACCGTGATCACCCAGGATGTAAAAGCAAGTGCTTTGCAAGCTTATAAAAATTCAGTCAGAGCTGTGCGGCAGCCCTGCAGTTGCCGCAGCCGCACCCACCTGTGACGATCAGTGGCTCAGCCCCGAGCATGGTGCGTGCATCAACTGAGCCGTGCTCCGGCAGACTCAATCTTTGTGTAAGCACAAACCTTCTGGAAGGACAACTGCACCGCTCCCGGTTGCAAAGAAAGTTTAGAAGCCCGAGCGACGGGGTGTGCGCGATCGCTTGCCACTTTAGCGGTTGTTTCGTCAGGGCGCAGCTGAGTGTCAAGGCCTTTGTCCTCAACACATAGCTTGACAAATGCAAGTTGCAGACAGTTTCTGGCACCGATGAGCTGGCATTGCCTCGGTTTCTGGGTTCCGGAACCAGGCTCCAATCTGGAGGGCAACGCTGGAAAAAGCTCGGCGGAAAATTGTGGTGGGAGAGAGAGAAGGGGCACACGGATGGCGAACCTGGCCGGCAGGGCGCAGCGGCTCCTGTGCCGGCGCCCGGTCCTGCCGCTGTGCAAGCCCAGCACGGCAGCGCTGACGCGGCGCAGCGCTGACGCGGCCGTCCACGGCACCGGCAGCCAGCTGCACCGGCGCCGGCGGCTGCACAGCCGCCGGCACCGGCCGCGCCTGACAGCCGCGTGGCCTGCGGGGAACCAGGCTGGGCAGCTCTGCCCCTGTGTTGCAGCCCGCAACCCGGGCCGCGGTCATCGCTACTGGCAGTGCGCCGTCGCCCAGCCGCTGATAGCTGTCTTGGCAGCCAAGATGCACCCTCGGCCGCAGCGCTGCGGCCGCTGCTAGCAGCGGCAACAGCCGCCGCTGCCACCGCCGCCGCCGCCGCCGCCGCCACAGCAGCAGCAGCGACAGTAACAACAGTAACAGCAGCAGCGGCAGCAGCAGCCGCCCCAGCAGCACGCACCGCCTAGACCGCCGCCTCAGCCGCTGCCGCCGCCGCCGCCGCCGCCGCTGCTGCCGCAGCCGCAGCAGGCGGGGCGGGGGCTCCTGGCAACGGATGTCTGGCTCATGATAACCCAGGATAGGGTGCATCCGGGTGTGTGGCGAAAGGAGTGCCTCCTGGCGATCAGTGCCATGGAGCATGGGCGAAAGATGGCCGCAGCCAGGGTGCTACAGCACGAGGCGCCGGCGCAGCCGGGCACGCAGCTCGCCCTGCGTGTCGGCCGAGCGGTGGTCGCCCGATTCTGGGTTGCTGTCTGAGTTTTGTGCCCTGCAGGTGGCCCTAGAAGCGTGGCAGCATTCCGCTGCTGCTCAAGGGCCCTTTCTCCGTTTCAGCGGCCGGCAGCAGCAGTGGGTCGTCGTCCGTTCGGCAGGCGGCGCCTAGGCAGCAGGCTGGTTTGGTTTGTGGTTCATATGTGGTGTTTTGTAGCGTTCTCCAGGCGTTGATCCGGCATTGGACATTACAAACTGGCCATTGTGCTCATGTGTTGAGCGCTCCCGCGGGGTCCACCGCTGTTGCCGACGTGCACCTGCGTGGTGACAGGCACAGGCTACCAATGCTCGTGCCTATGTCCGCGAGGTCACAGGGGCTCGCCCCCCCTTTGTGTGTGGTCCTGGGGCGGCGCCACCCCACAACAATCAAGGGACCACACCCTCACGGCGGCGGGCATGACTAGCGACTGTGGCATACCGTACTGGCCTCAAAACCTAGCTAGTGAATAATTAACTGGCTGACGAGCCGTTTTGGTGTATTTTTGAAATCGGCGGCTTTCGGCGGCTGGCAAGCCGAAATTCAGGCCACCGAAATTCGCCAAAATGACGTAATCTTGCACAGAAAATGCAGAGAGGCTTCCATGCATCACCGCAGACCTGCTTTGTATGCATTTGGCAGCTAGGGGCCTCTGCTGATAGAAAGATTACACCCGCCAGCCTCACTCAGGCTGACAAGGCATCAAATCACCAATAAACCATCATGCTGAAGGCCAACATCGTGTCCGCGGCTGGCAAATACAATATTAATGCCTCTAAAACCTTTGCTCGTACGGACAGCGGCACCGCCGCTGGCCGCCAGGCTTTGCTTACAGCTATTCCGATTTACCCCTGTAAGTTGCACATTGCACATGCTGGGCCTGGGATGTAATGCCGATCAGTTTATCAATGCTCAAGCCGAAGACCTCCAAGTTAGTGCACCTCCCCTCCTTGTTCACGGCATGTTCCAGACCACTGCAGCAGGGGCTTCCCTGGGTCTTGCTTGCCAGTGGCGGCCAAGCATACAGACTCTTAGACGGTGTTGCAGAACGCGTGCCGGACCAGCCAGCACGACGGGGGCACAAGCAAGTTAGGGCGTCAGACATGGTGAACACACGTCTCCACAACGCAAGTGATCAGTAGTCGTCGAAGTCGTAGTCGTCTTCATCAAACGGCATGTTGGTCTGCATGGGGTCCATGGCGCTCTGCAGCACGATGGAAGTGGACTCTCAGCAGGGTCTCGGAATCAATGTGATGGCAAGACGAAGACAAGTGCAGGCATGTGGGGCAGCAGAGGAGCGATGTGATCGTTTGATGTTTCTCACCTTGGGCAGCTGCATGTCGGGGATCTTCCAGTCCTCGTTCTCGCCGCCGATGACCAGCTGCTTGATGCCCACGTTCCTTGCACGAGCAGGTTGCATAACCTCAACGGCGTTGACCAGCACAACGAGCACAGAGAAAAACGAACAATGAAGAGATGATGTTGGGAGCACGCAGCGAGCTCAGCGGCAGGGAAGGCCGTTGACGCACTCTCTGCTGAAATTTGACAGCGCATTGATGAGAACGTCAACTGCGAGCTCATCCGCTGTGCCCATGTTGACCCTGCGAGCCGACGAGCCTGCTGTCAGGTCGATGGAAGCTGCACGCTGTTTCGATGCAGAGCGACAGATGTATAGTTAGGATGAGCATGCACCAGAGCCGGGTCGGCCGTATGCCACGGCAAAAGCACATTTCCCCACCAGGTGCGCAGCCAGTTGCCCTTGCGCTCTGTGTTGGACATGTCGTGGAAAAAGGCGTCCAGGCCGGACTCGCACTCCTCCGCGTCGTACTGCAGGAAGCTGGCGCCCTCGTCCGTGGCGTTGTTGAACACCTGTGAAACCATTAGGACTTGAGTTGCAGCGTCGCCAAGCGACGCCTGTTGCACAACGAACATCCACAACTGTCCAGCAAGAAGCCTCAGGCCTCAGGCCTGACCTGGAGGTTCATGCCATTGAAGCCACCAAGGCGGCCGATCATAAACCAGGACTTGAGGACCTCCTCCACCATCTCCTGCTCGCCCTCCGACGGCGAGTTGTGCATCTCCATCCACAGCTGCAAAAGGAAGAGTCAAGCGATGAGCACCTTCACTGATTCAACCAGTGCGGCAAGGGCGTTCTGCTACGCCAATTACATCCCTTTTGTGCAGCATATTTCACATCAAGATCATCGTTGTTCCTGACTGGCTGACATGTGGTGCTGGATTGCCGGCTGGCGTGAGGGATGGAATTTGCAGCATGCATACGTGCGTTGGGTCAGGGGCGCACCCAGAGGCTGAAGGGGTCAACCTCCCGCAGCACCACTTGCATCTGCCCCTCCACCCCCGTGTTCTCGTTGAACATGTCGGCACGCTTCGTATTAATGTACTGCCGCATCTGTTTGCGGTTGTGCCAAAGAACGTCAGACACCGGCGCATGACTGTAAAGATACCTGGGATGCGTGCGGCAGTGCTGACGGTCTCACGTCAGCGTGAGGACGGCATCGGGATTTGCAACAAAACTGCGCACCCGGTCCTGCACGACCTCCGGGTCGCCGTTGGCGCCTTCCAGCAGCTTCGCTTTGTCCGGGTCGTCCACTGCATCCTCCTCCAGATCCCTGCAAATGGAACGCAATTTGCAACCGTCAAACATCCTCACATACTGCAGCTCATCGGTGGTGAGCCGGAGGAATTGCAGCGAGGCAATCGTGATCCACCTACTGCACTCCAGCCACACGCCTGAGCCATTCGGGCTTCTCTGCTGCACCGCTCTGTCCTGCCGCTGCGCGTGCTACACGAAACTGCCTGTGGACGTGAGTGACACTCTGCGCTCGCTGCGATGTCTGTCTCTGTGACCACATACCAGAGTCTGATGCACTCTGTGCTCCCTGTGCGCAGCGGCTGTGCCTCAAGTTTGTGAGCTGGCAGATGACATGCCGGCCATGAGGACCAGCCGTCACGAGACCTGTCATGCTGCGTGAATGAGCTGCAAAATGTGCTTATTGTCGCTGGTATCGATCTGCTTGTGGAAGTGCAAAGCAGACAGTGACGGCCTGTTCCACAGCCGTTCCGGAATGCGGTGTCGGAACTGTGAGCCGCCTAGACACGAGGTCATGCACTCCAGTTCATATTTGTTGTGCCCACTTGCTTACAGATGTCATTGTCAACCACTGCGACATTCACACGGTTCCGCGTCCGCCATCCAGGCGACATGAAAGCATTTGGCATGCACCGAACGTGCCAGGCCTTAGGACAGACGCTCAGGCATGCGCCTGGGCCTCGACCTATTCTTTTTAGGCCTTCAGCGAAGCGGTCCTCCGACATGGACAAGCCGCCAGTCGTCCTGCCGGGTGCGACACTCTTTGCCCCTTGTGTCCCGACCGCAGGCGGTCATGGGGCGCATGCTGTGCATACGCATCTAAGCTGAATGTAAGTCGACAGCAACGACACAAGATACGCGCAATAACAGGCGAGGACCAGGACCCTCTGGCCTGGGTGCGCAACGCCAGGGATGTGGAGACGGACACTGTGGTCACCGCGCCGCGGCGCAGCGGCCGCCGCCCGCAGCCGGAGCAGGCGCAGGAGGCAGCTGAGCCCACCGGCAGCACGGCGGCGAATGTGGGCGCAGACAGCAATGCGCGGCAGGTTAGCGAGGCGGAGGAGGAGCCAGAGGAGACGCATGTGCTGCCGCGCACGCCGGGTGGGTACCGTCAAACACGCGGCTTGCAGAGCTCTGCTGTTCGCCAAGAGGAACGGAGCAAAATGGCCATGAAACTCTGACGTGACCTTGCATCCGCATCAACCTCCGTCCTTGTTCGCTGCAGATGCAAAGGCGCAGGCTGCTATCGAGCGCCTGAAGACGCCGCGGGACATCAAGCGGTACCTTCGGGCGCGGCAGGGGTATGAGGCGGCGCTGGAGGCCTGCGAGCAGATCTGGCCAGCCTGGTCCGCAAACGGCTGCCGCAAACTGGACCTGCGGGTGAGCCGCTGGATTACCACGAAAATCAAGGATGAATTTCAACTCTCGAAGTGTGCTCCTGTGGAATGTGTGTTTCCTGCCTTTGCTGGGCGACAAAACCCAAGAATGAGAATCGTCTTTTGATCCAACGTCGATCTGCTGTCATGATGTCGCAGGGTTCAGCATACGGCGCGGTCAAAGGCCCGAGGCCTGCGGAGGCGGCGGCAGCACTGCGCGCCGCCACTGCAATGGCGCTCAGGAGCTACACCGGTGGCGAGCGCCTACTGAAGGTGCCTTTTGCTTTTGTTCAAGCCTTTTCCGGCGCCAGCAGGACCTTTGCTGCCATCGTACGCCTGTGTGTTGTGCAGTCTGCACCAGGTCGTCGTAAGACAGTCGACATTTCATATGGCGCACATCCAAGCTTCAAAGTCTGGATGCAGGCCCGAGACCGGAGGCTGCTGGGTCTGATCGAGGCACTGGGTCTGGCGCCGCCGCGGCCGCCGCCGGGCGAGGCAGTCGAGGAGCAGGACGAGGTTGCAGCGACTCTGGCCAGCGCAGCAGAGAGCATGCCTGCATCAGAGCCTTTCGCAGAGGGCGCCTCAGCGTCAGCAGCCACCAGTGGCGCCGCGCCGCAGTGGACGGACCGCTCCAGCAAGATGCACCCGGTCTGCGTCACCGACGCCATGTGGTCGCTGGCGGTCATGGGCGGCCCGGTGCTGTTTGAGCGCGAGATGGACGCCCTCATATCGGTGCGCCCCACTGTCCTGTGTGCACTGCTGCACAAGCTGTAGCTGCACTTGTGCTGCGTCAGAGACGGAGGCCCGCATAGCGGTGCGCGCAGCACAGTGCTTGCGCTACTATTCTCGTTTGCAGTGCTGCTGAGGCTGAAGCTGCACTGGTGCCAGCGCGGTGTTTCACGCTGCGCGCGCTCGTCAACCCAGTTGACCAGTCGACCAGCCTGCAAACTCGTTAATGGTGGAAACAGAAGGGCCGGCGTATCAGAGCAGTTCGTCAGCTCATTTCCACCGTTGCTCTTCAGGGTGCCGACCTGACGCATGCCGCCTGGCGGCCGGTGTTTGTGGCGGACCTGCTGTGGGCGCTGGCATTGGCGCACCACTGGACGCCGCGGCTGCTGGAGGCGGAGGCCCTGGTGCAGCGCCTCGGCGGCCTGCCCGCCATGACCGCCCGCGAGGCGGCAAGCAGCCTGTGGGCCTGCGCTACACTGGGCCACACACCCAAGACGCTGCTACAGGTGTGTCGGAGTTGCGAGAGTGCTGGAACTGCGCCACATTCAGATGCCGCTACCATTGCTCAAAACTGATGTGATTCGGCGATCACGCGCCTTCGCAACCAGGATGCACGCTTGCTTCCTGGGGGCTGCAATCCGAGGGTTGATGCCTTCTGACTGGTGTTTCAACTGCGAGGCTGCAGGAAGTAGAGGCAGAAGGCGGCTGGCGCTTTGCGCACCCGAGGCCGTCGCCCGGCCTGGAGCTGCGGCGCATCGACGCGCTGTCCGGCAAGCAGCTGGCGACAGCTGCTTGGTCGCTCGCCGCCCTGGTGAGCCTTCTGTTCTCCTCAGAGACTGTGTCCACACAACTCTCGCAGGATGCGGCGGTAACGCATCAGCCGAGTGTGTGCCAGCAAACTCCTCGCTAGCTGGCCACCAAAACACACCAGCCAAACCCAGCAGACTTGCACCTCGACATGCTGTCAGCTGGATGGACCCGGGACAAGAAGAACCAAGCACCGCCGCCACAGCGTCGATTCTGCTGCAGAAGCTGGTCGACTCGGCGGCCTTCCGGGAGCTGTGGCAGGAGGTGGGGCGCCGTGGGCTGGACGGCATGGGCACCGAGCAGAAGATGCTGATGCAGGTTCACCAGGTGAGCTATGCGCCTGCAGACTCCAGCAGGATGCGTTTCCGTGATGTTGTGATCCTGCAGCAAAGCTGCCCCCGCTATGTGCCGGCTTCTGGCAGAAACTCTTCCTGCCATGGCAGTCCTGTGCAGTACCCAGCTGCCAACTATGGCTGAAAGGCAGAGCGCAGCTCAAATTGACTGGCGACCAACGTGTGACGGCATGTTTCAAGATATCCGCAGCTGGCGCCGGCGGTGGAGCTTGAGGACGATGGGGGCAATTGCTCATTGCAGAATTTCGTACAGGCGATCATTAGGAGATATTCAGGTGGTGGTGCCGGTGGACCTGAAGGGCAACGCGCACGGCAGCGGAGGAGCTGCTGACGCACGGATTTATCTACAAGGAAGAAGATTAAATCAATTGTCATCTCCGCAGGTGGCGCTGTCGGTGGACCTGGAGGGCGACGAGCGGCGGCCGGAGGGCGCGGGCGCGGAGGAGCTGCTCACAAATGCTGCCGACGCCTGGCAGTATGGCATCCGGCCGGTGCACAAGAAGCAGGAGTCGTACCACGAGGGCCAGGTGCGCACAAGATTTCGCCCTCCGGGCCGGCTCCAGCCTGAGAGATTGAGTCTGAGAGACTGCTCTGGAGCTGCACGGCGTCTGCTGCTGGCTTACGTTGCATCTTCCGGTGCTTGAGCTGGGACAGCTCATGCTTCAGGCCGCGTGGCTACGACACAACCCATACATCCTGCAGGCGACCTCAGTCATCTCTCTGCGCTCTATCAACATCGTCTGGTTCAATTTCTTAGTACTCACATGTGTCTTGCGCTGCGCGTGCAGATCGCGAGCGCACTGGTGGGGTTGGGGCGCTTCCACGCGAAGGAGGACGTGTCGTCGGGCTACTCGGTGGACCTCAGCATCCCATCGGCGCGCATCGCCATCGAGGCCGACGGCCCCTCCCACATGGCCCGCAACGACCTCGGCAGGTCAGCCGCCGGTTGAAGTTCTGGATCACATCCTGATTCCTAGGGATTGCAACCACTCGTAGTGGCATCCGACTGTGGAAGTCATGCCCACTGGCTGCCTCAGCTCTGCTCTGGCGGTGCTGCAGGCTCTGTGCATTCCAGCGTGCTACTTGGACCGCCATGCCGATGACCTGATGTTTCTTGCCCGATGTGCAGGCTGCTGGGTCATGCGCGCATGAAGCACCGCCACCTGGGGCTGCTGGGCTGGAAGGTGCTTTCGGTGCCGTTCCATGAGTGGGACGAGCTCCTCGGCTCGGCGGAAAAGCGGCTATACCTGCAAGACCGGCTGGACCCGCTGCTGCATGGATAGTCAGCTGGAGCGCATATCGGCTTTAGTGTTTCAGTTCTGGCGTGTATGACGTGCCGCTGTATTACATGAATGGATTGATTGGAGGACAGCCCAGGTTGGAGGACAGCCCAGGAAACCACTCACGGCTTCCGCATGTGTCTCCGGCCGAGAGCTCGTTTCGGCGGCGAAGGAGTCGCTGTCTATATCAACTGTGCTGAACAGCACCCAGTTTATGCATGAGAAATTCTGCACATCTACATACGAAAGGCATGGTGCGCAGCACTTGGATGGGCCACAATTCGCCGGTCTGGCGGAGGTCAGTGCCGCAACCGGCCGCGCCTCAGAGCAGCTCCTGACGGGGCAGCCGGCAGCCGAGGCGGGCGAAGCTGCAGCCGCGGAGCCAGGGAGGGACCTTTCGCGCATCAGAGAGCGCGAGCTCGCGGCCGAGCTCCTGGTAAGCAGCGGACCGATTGGTGTCCAGTCTGCAATCTGTTCATGACCCAGCAACCAGGCTGCTGACGGTGGCCTGCCCCCGACGATCGCAGACTTCACTGCGGGGCCAGCTGCTCAGGCGCAAGGGCGTGAGAGGGGACAGCAGGCGGCTGGCCTGGATACCTGGGTGCCACAGCTGCCGGCAAACTACAAGGTGCTGATGCACGCCGGTGGGGCCCACGACGTACAGACTGTCCCACCTGTACGTTATTTTCCATTCATGAGTGGTGAGCAGCTGTGCTGTGCGGGCTCGCCTCAGCTGAAGGCCTTGCTTGCCTCCTGCAGAGCTGCCGTGGAGCGACTTGGAGAACAGCATCTTCAACCTGGGGTCTCTGGGCACTCTGCGGGCACTCAAGTACGTCTTCCTGGCGCCCTCTGGACTCACGATCTCGGGGGATACTACATACTCCAGGTTGACGGTGAGTGAGCAATGATGTGCCAGCAGCAGCAGGCGCGCTCATGCATGCAATGAATGCCGTGCATTGCAACTTGCCCGATCACGTGCATGCGTCGGCGCCATGCCTGGTCGTGATCAGAAAGCATTCACAGACTGCATCATCCTGCCGCAGTGTCGTAAAGAGCGCTGCGCCCGGGGCGGTTCAGCACCATCACTGGCACCCTTCGACCAGCTGACGTGGCACGCTGCCGGCGGCATCCTGGGCAATTTCGACGCCGGCATGCCCGTCCCTTCCGGCGCCAGCACCCAGTACAACGGCTCGAACCTCGTCGTGGCGTGGCTTCTATCCCATGCATGTGGATGCTTTGCGCTCTGCCATACCGGTGTGTCCACAATGACGTGCGCTGTGTGTACACATTCCTGGTTGTGAGCAAGACATACACTCTTATCTAATGCTTCGCCGTGCCATTGTGTTCACGATGCCCTGTGCCGCTAGTGAGCATTCCTGGATGTCGTCAAGATACCCGCGCCGGCACCAGGCTGGCATCTAGCCAGGCTCGAATATGCACGTCTGTCTTCCCAAGTCACACGCTTGCGCATGCTGTCGCGCAGGGCGCGTCCCCTCAGCTGCTGGCCGTCGTCGCAAACCCGCGGTACCTGAGGATCGAACCGGGCAGTGGCTACGTGTCGCAGGCACCGAAGGGCTTCAGGTTCCGAGTTGTGGGCAACCAGACGCGGTGCGCAGTCCAGTACTGACACCCTCTGTTCAGATTGTCCCACATAAAGCTGCCGCCCCCAGCAAGACCGGGTGGGGCGCCACTTGCAGATGTGGCCGGACGGCATATGCAACTTATGCTGGCCACATGCCAGGACCGGCGGACGGCGGCGCGCAGCACATCTCCGGAGGCGTTCCATCGGCAGGCGTCGTCTCTCATGCGCAGGCGTGTGCAGTGGCGGGGCCCAAAGCTTTGCCGAGGGGGTTGAACTGTTTGTGCTGGCGCCCTTGCATCGATAAATTCGATCCGCACCGCTCTCTGCAGGTGCTATCAATCCAAGCCGCTCCCATGGCAGGTCGCCATCGTACGGCAGGTCGCCACTGTACGTCGCCACCAACCTGCTGATCACATCTCCCTGTGTGTTGCAGGACGGAGTGGCGAACTAAGAGCACGTGACGGTGCATGCCTAGCAGGGTGCAGCGTCTGCAGATGAAGCAGCGCTGAGTAGATGGCAGCACATGCAGGGCAGGTGGCGGAGCATGCCAAGAGCGCGCGGCGCCCTGCTGTTGCCAGCCTGGTGTTTGTGCTGGTGCGGGCGGCGCGCGATGCTGCGCAGTTCCGCCGCGTCTACGAGCTGCTGGCGGCGCTGTGCACGCTGCTGTCGCTGGACGAGCTGCCGCTGCACAGCTGCCAGCTGCCGTTGTCTGCGGCGGTGCCCGACCGCATCCGGCAGTGCCTGGCTGGTGGGCTTGGCAATACCAGCAGCAGATGTGTCGTCATCTAGACCTACTGTTGTTCCGGTGGCCCTGCACGTTCACAACCTCATCGGACTCACGGTTGTCCCTGCGCTTGTGCATGCTGAAACACGGCTGCTCCCGTGAACAGGCGGCCATCATGCGCCGGACGCGCCGGCGGCGGCTGAGCCGGAGCCATACCTGTCGCCGGAGGAGCTGCGGGAGTTCCAGGCGGCGGTGCCGACGCGCCACGAGCAGCAGCTGTCGGAAGTGGCGCTGGAGGCACAGCTGATGCCGGTGGTGGGCGCCGCCGGCCCCGAGGTGAAGTCCATCAGTCCCTGACGTTGGATCTCCGATGGGGTGTACAGCAATGCAGAGCGAGTGCAGCTGCAAGTCTCCCTGTGCGCAAGCGTCGCACCTGTGTTAGGGTAACGCGCTGATGTGCTGCCGCACGCGCAGGGGACAGCATGTAGGGATTAGGGTTTCGGCCGAGCGCGTCACAGCCGCATGTAGGGATTAGGGTTTCGGCTGTCAGCAGCACAGCGTCACAGCCGCACCTGTGTCAGCACAGCATCAGAGCCGCAGCATGTAGGGATTAGGGTTTCGGTCGACAGCGTCACAGCCGCATGCAGGGGTTAGGGTTTCGGCCGTCAGCAGCACGGCATCACAGCCGCACCTGTGTTAGGGTGACGCGCTGATGTGCTGCCGCACGCGCGGGGGATGGCATGTAGGGGTTAGGGTTTCGGCCGTCAGCAGCAC
>JAABUL010001797.1_pt1 | contig 38555 bp, 60 predicted proteins | sample 5559151 | NCBI WGS metagenome assembly JAABUL01 (sample SAMN10711876, study PRJNA513368) | rock metagenome | isolation source: Antarctica rocks | place: Antarctica: Victoria Land, Pudding Butte sud | reverse complement strand
TATCTTACGACCAAGACTTCGACTGTGACCGTTTCAAGGTTCTCCTTTCCACGTTCCCCAACGTCCAAATCTCAAGTCAGCCAGGTTGCCTACTAGTAGTCAGCACTAGCGCAATGCTGTGCCGTCGCCCCATATGGATGCATGCATGTGTGCAAACTATACACTGGCGGCGGCCGCAGCGGCATGTACCAAATTCGAAAGGGAACGCCAGGATGCAAAGATGCTGCATGCCCCAAACCCACCCTGCAAAAGGTAGGTGGCTGCACAGACCAGCAGGCTGACATGCATCCGCATGCAGACAAGTCTTCATGGGCTAGTCAAAAGAACAATACCTAGTTGTACACCATAGGCATGTGCCAGTGGGGTAGCAAGACCAACAGCTGGAAAAGTTCACACTCCACCAGCTGCAAATCCCAAGCCAGTGCCCTCCCAATTACAGCTCACTATGAGCGCCACCCAATCGGCAGATGTCATATTGCATATGGCAGCCCGTCGATGCATCTTCTGGGTCGCCCAGTGGCTGTTCCCGACTCCCTGGCCTGCCGGCATCAGCCGGCTGCTTGGCAGGTATGGCCGGTGAGTCCGGGCACTCTTTCGGTCCATGACGTCGCCCTCTCCGCGGCGGCGGGCAGGCTGCGTCGCTCGCTTCGACGTTGCCGCCGCCGCCACCGGCGTCAAGTGTTTGGCGGGTCTTTATCAGCCGCTGTTGAGCTCCTGGTGTCTGCGGGGAGGATATTGCGGCCATCGTCCTGATCGTCCCTGACCACCATGGTCGCCGCGGCTGCACCGCGGTAGCCGGCCGCCCCCCTTGCCCGGGGGCGCTGTGTCAGGGTCGCCCCAAAACCCTGAGTGCTAATCCGATACCATCAATGTACCAGATCCGCAAATCATGGGTCGTGCCCACTGCAACGACCCCACTGGCTATTTGCTGGTGCTGGCAACCCTTGATGGAGGGCGTCGGTCGAACAGACTCCCTAAGCTATAGCGCCTAATATTCTGAACCGAATGTGCCAGAGCCCCCTCGCCTGCTAGTTGTACCAAACGCCATGAATATACCCCAAATCCACCTGCCGATCATGATGCGACCGTCACCGCTCCCGAACATGCAGAACGCGAAGCCGCCCCCTCTAACGTTGCGAGCGTTGAAGAAAGCTGCAAACTTGTGTCAGCGATCGCAACAAACAGATGGTCTACCGCCGCCGTCGGTGCCGCTGTATCTCCCTGCAGCGCCAAGACGTCATATGTTGCAGAAGTTCAGTCTCAGGTGATATTCTTCATTCTCGAGGGCATCGTCAAGGGCATTGGTTGTCTGCGGCACCCTCACTCTGCCCACGAATATGGTATCGTCCAAATGTGCCATTGGCATGGCAGACAGCAGGCGACCTGCACTGCTGGGCCGGCAGAGATAAGCGGCGACCAAGAAAAGCAATGCATGGTCGCTGACCTCAGCGCGAGCGTTTAGGGTTTAGGGTTTAGGGTTTCCCATGGACTATCAGCCTAGCGGACACGGACTGTCAACCCACGTGAAGTTGTCAGGAGCGGCGGCGCATGGCGAAGGGGTGCGGCGACACGCGCACGACGCCCGCCTCGCCGTCGGTCGCCGGGCTGCCGCCGCGGCTGCCGTCGTAATCGCCCATCGCGGCAGCGGCGGCGGCCGTATCGTCGGCGTTCTGCCAGAACAGGAAGGGTGCTCCGCCAGGGAAGCCGCCGCCGCCGCCGCCCACGGTGCCGGTGGTGGCATGCGGCAGCGGCGCCGACAGCGCCGCGGCAGCCGCTTCAAGCTCGGCGGCGAAGGGACCGTCGTCGGAGGCCGACGAGGGCGTGACTAATGCGGCGGCGGATGGCTCCGGGAAGATATGGAAGCTGGAAGCAGGCGGGAAGCTGGGAGCGGAGCTGAACATCTGCTGCTCCATCTGTGCGGAGTGGGTGGCGAAGGGGGACTGGACGCGATTGTCACGGCGGGCCGCAGCGGCGGCAGGCGGCGGCGGCGAAGCAGTGGCAATGCCATCGGCCGGGGGCGGCGGCGGTGTGCTCAGTAAGTCGCAGGGGCGGCTCCGCGAGAAGGGGGCCGCTGCGCTGGGCTTTGGCGCCGCTGCCGCGGCTCGGCGCTGCGACACACGATGTGGACTGTCGGGAACTGAGGGAGTAGGAGAACTGAGATGGTGGCGGGCCGCAGCAGGCAGCGTGAGTCAGCCTCCTGGTCTGGCTCTTTCTTCTACACGTCACAAGCAGGCTGTGCACGTCAAAGAAACTAAACCAGAGGCTGAAGCAGCCCCAAAGGTCAGGAAACCTGCTGCCAGGGGATGGAAGAACGGGAATGTGCTTTGTTTTTCGGCTCACCCGGGGCTGCGGACGCACGGGCGGCGGCGGCGGCGCGGCCGACACTGGCGGGCGCAGCAGCTGCTGCGCCGTCTCGCCGGCCCAGCGCGTCTTGAGGCTCGGCAGCTGCGCCGCCATCAGAGCACGCTGCACGTCACCCTCGCGGAGCGCCGTCTGCAGGCGCGCGTTCTGCGCCGTCAGCATGCCCACCTGCGCGAAGAAGGCGTGTGGTCACATGCGGTGTGTAGGATTTGAAGACGTGGAAGTTCCGGGCTTAAACCTCATAAATGTGAGTACAGCGGCCTCGCGCAGCATTGCCTGCGTGCCCACCTGCCTCCGACCGCAGAAAGAATTGATGCATCAAGCATTCATTGATGAATGCTGGATCTGCCAGCGCAGGCGTTTATACGTTTTCTATGTGCACCTCACACCGCTTCGAGTCTCGTGAGCCGCTGCACTTCCGAGGTGTAGATTGGATACCGAGCTCACAGGCGGATTAAATATTTATAAAATACTTATTAAATACTTGTTAAATACTGATTAAATACTGCTTTCCCCGCAGCCCGTTCATCTGCCCGCTCCAAATGACTGGCCTCTGCTTTGGAGGATCTGCACTGCAGAGATTGAGCATCAAAGCACCCTAAACCCTAGATCCAAAGAACCCCAGAAGTTCCTCCATCCGCTGCTGCCGCTTGAGTATCCCCTGGCCGCAATAAAGATCCCATGGTTCCTTTGTTGTCTCATGCAAGGGCAGAGGACGTTTCACACGCTGGAGATGCAGAGACACGCCTTGGCCTCCAGTTCCTCCATCTGCTGCTGCCGCTTGTGGCGCACCCGCTGTGCTGACTCCCGGTTGGCAGTGCGCCTGTAGCGGGGAAATGAAGTGCATAAATGTCGGTACTTCCTTCCGAGCCGGCTTTCTGGTAGACCCTCCATGTGACGAAGTCGCTCGTCAGCCAGCTGCGCCACGCAGCAGCTGAAAGGCGCTGCTGGGTGCAGCAGCTGAGGGAGCCCAATGCCTGTGGCGCCATGGCACAGCAGCAGCAGCGAGCGCTGTGTCTCGACAGCATGCTCTCCGGGCGCAGCCAGCCAAAGCAGCGCACCGTTTGATGCGGCGGCGCTCGTCGATGGTCAGGTTGGGGTTGTTGATGTCGCCCTTGAAGGTGATGGGCCGCCCCACCTGCGCCGCAAAAGGAAACGCCTTTCAATTCGGCGGTCAGGTGTGACAGGGGAGTGGGACCGGCCACATCAGCGCCCTGTCATGCACACTGACGTCTGCAGGCTCCACTCATATCACATCACACCCTGAATCCGGTCAGCTTTTGTACCCAAGGCTGTGATATTGAAAATCCATGTTGTGCGACCACTCACCGCGAGCCGGTCCTCATAGGCCGACAAGGTCTCAGATTTCCCAGAGGCTGGTCTGAGACGCCTGAACCAATAAATTTTCAACATGATAGATTTTATGTTGATTGCTTCTCAGGACTTTGTGCTTTCTCGCATGGCCGGCCAGAGGCACTGTAGTCTGCATCGTGCAGGTCGGCGCTGGTGCCTTGCACATGCACCAGCTTTTACGAATTTATAAACGGCTTGCGTAGACTTGTGTATCGCTCAGGAATTTTGCACCTTCTTGCGCAGCCGGCCAGAGGCATTGTAGCCCTCGTCCATGCTGGAGTCGGTGCCTTCGTCGGCGTCGGCGGCCGCCGCGGCATCCACAGCCGGCACGCGCGGCGGCGGCGAGGCGTCACGGCAACGCATGTGACGGCGTGCCGCCGCGCGCGTGGTCGGCCTGACAAGAAGACGTCACGGGATCAAACTTGAACAGGTTTGAGCAGCACAAGTCACTCGAGCATCATGAGAGAGTCAGAGCGGCAGCGCATCTGGCGGCGCGCCGCCCTGCGAGTCGTGGGCCTGCGGCAAGCCCAGCGGCAGACGCCACAGCAAACGACATGGGAGTCGTTGAGCGTGAGGAGTCCCTGTCACGAGTCGACTCGAGACATCACGAGTGCGTCAGCGCCGCTGTGCATCTGGCGGCGCGCCACCGCGTGTCTGGAAGGCCCGCAGGATGACATCAGCAGCATCAATGCCAGGTTTTGCTAGGGCTTGTGATTCGAGAGGCGAAGGCAATCCCCAGCAGGCGCTCCCAAAGGTCCGTTGTGTTACCAAGGGCAGTGCCGCAAAGGTTGCCATCGATGTGAGCCACAGGTTTACAGGTTTAAACTCTTTACCCTAAACCACACACCCCGCGAATGTCCCCGTGTGATTGGGGCAGAGGTGCTGGATCACCTGTTCACGGGAGGCTGGTAGTCGGGGTCTTGGGCGCCGAGGTCGCGGCTTGAGCCTCCGCGAAAGCCGCCGCCGGCGGCGGCAGCGGCACTGCCACCGCCGACGCCGCCAAAGCCGCCGCCAAAGCCGCCGCCGACTCCGCAGAAGCCGCAGCCGATACCGCCGATGCCGCCGCCGCTGGCATGGGTGAAGCTCGAGGAGAAGTCGAGGCTGCCGGCGTCCATGCCGCAATCGGAGCCGGGCGGCAGGTGCGACGGCGGCATGCCGCCCGTGCGGATCAGCGCCTCCGCTGACCGGCGCGCCGCCTCGTTCTGCCTGCATGCGTAGAACGTCATCATCGTTCAGACTTCATGAGCTCTGAGACCGTGCCCAGGGGTTCGCAGGATCTTGTAGGGTCTGCAGGCTCTGTTTCCGCGAGGACGGGCCATGCACAGCGCGGAGCTGAGGATGGAAGGGACAGTCTTCCTGAAATTGCTGGGTTTAGGATTTAGGGTTAGGGTTTTAGGGCACGACACAACACCATGAGCCATGTTAATAAAAAGTCAATCAAACATGCCTGGTTCTTCACTTTGTGAGAGCAGCAGGATGACTGGCCAGTGCACCAGTCTTCACGATGCTCGACACGCAGCCCTCCATCACATGAACCCCTCTCGTTTGAGACAAGAACCGTCTGCAGCGCGCACATGTTCACGATGTCGCTGGTGGTGACGATGCAGCTGGCCTTGCCGCCGGGTCCGACGCTGGGGTTGGGCAGGCTGCAGGTGCCGAGGCCGTCGTCGAGGTTGTTGCCGCTCAGGCCGCCGGTTCCGGCGCCGGTGGTGACGCTGCTGCCCCGGACACCGAATGTCAGAGGGTTGCCCATCGAGCCGCAGCCCAGCGGCGGCAGTCCCAGCCCCGCGCGGCTGCTGCAGCGCGACAGTAGGTGGCAAGCCATCAGCGGGGGGTGCACGCGGAAGTTGCAGACATGGTTGCAGAGAGAATGTAACAGCAGACGTACAGCTGGGTTTCTTAGGGTTTTGAAGGCTGGCAGACCACACTTGCTGCACCGTCTGCACACACAGCTGCATGGACATGCCAGGTTCTGCATTTGCGCTGAAGGGAATTCGTTTCAGGAGTAGGCCCAGTGAGCAGTAGATCAGGGGGTATGGCGCTGCTGCTGCAGTGCAGCAGCAGCTGCAAGTAAAAGCAGCATCCCTTCCTCTGACCACCCTGCTCAGAACAATACATCGACCCTTCTGCTCGCCACCCGGCACCTGAAGAGATGCCAACTCTGTGCAGGCAGTTCTGACGCAAGATTTGAATGGAACACATACATGCGCAGATACCCGCACCTGTCGCAGCTGAGGCGGCCGGCGGGCAGCGTGTGGCTGCGCGGCAGCGCCGGCGGCGCGGCTGTGATTGTGGTGAGGAAGACCAGGTCTGCGGATGCGTTGGGCTGCCCTGCCACCTGAGCCGGTGCCTGCAGCATCTCAAAGGCACGCAGTCATCCGAAAGGCAGGGGCTGGTGGGCTTCAGCGCGGCTGGCACTTCTGTCGCATACATCGGGACCAGACGCAGGTGCATAGCAGCAGTGCGGGATGGTGGAAGCAGTGCACGCCAGGCCTGCAGTTGTATTGGATTAGGATGCTAATAAGATGTGCTGGTTATGACCCTGGACTTGAATTGCTGTTCCCTGACGCTGCGTGGCGGCCATGGCGCGAAAACCATACTGATTTTTTTAGTGCTGCGCACCGTGACGCGGGTGTAGGTGCCGGAGGAGGAATCAAGTCGGTCCAGGTGTTAACGGTTTGAGGAACGCGCACCGTGATGCAGGTGTAGGTGCCAGAGCCGGAATCCCGCGGTATCAGCTTGGGCGGCGGTGCGTCTGGCGCAGCATTGGTGGTGCCACCCTGCGGCAGGCCTGCAGGTGCATGTGCAGAGAGGCTCATGCTGCCCGGCGTCAAGAAGAAGGATGGCACACGTGCTGCTTGGCATCGGAATGGCCGCATTGTGCTTCTGTCTGACGTCGTCTGCTGGCAGGCGTGCCGACCTAAGACGCATATTATATTATACTATTATACTATATAGCGCGAGGGGTGATCTCCAGCGGTGAAAGGCCTCGTCGTGTCGCTGCATGAATGTTATCATCGCCACATGCCAGCGGCACAAGGTTTGGGCGGTGGATAGGAGCCAGAATTCAGGCATGCAAATGCGATGTGAGGCCGGGAACTGACAAAACATTCCAGGCGCGCACCCGCCGAGCTGTTGTCGTCTGTGGCCGCCGCGAGCGCCGCCGCCGCCGCGCCCTGCCACAGCCAGGTGACATCACTTGTGCAGCAGCACTGTGGTCAACTCAGGGAAGGAATCACTGCAGCCTGCGCAGCGACCAATGCACCCTTGTGCAAAGTGTTCACCTTGAAACCGTGCCATCGAGGCACCTTGATGACCGCAAACTGAAAGGTGAAAGCTTGTCCAAATGTGCATCCCCATTTGTGCTTCCAAGCTCATGGCATTCAGAAGCAGCGACACTGCTCACAAAGACGGTCACCAGGATGGCGGAGGGGCGGGGGTCCGATTGTGGATTGAATGCCGCGGGGTGGCGGCTGCCGCCCTTGATCGCTGCCGCTGCGGCGAAGGAACTCTGCAGCGCCGGCGCCGTTGCGCCTGCTAACGCGGGCAGCGCTGGCAGCGTTGGCTGCTGCCCAGTAGTCCCTCCTGCCAGGTGCACTCATCCGCAGTTGACACGTGCAACGACACAAGATGAGCACATGCACAGAGCAATACGCCGCACCCCGCTGGCAGACAGCTCAACAGGTATCGATAACCTGCACTGCAGGTCAGCTGTAGCTTGCTGACCTGCAGTGGCTGTGCCAAGGCCTTTCTGCGCAAGGGAACGGCAACAAGAACGAACTACCATGCACATGGCAATCGTATACCTCTCGCCAAACGCCAAGTGTTCGTCACCTGCGAATAGCTGGTCCCTGAGGGAGGACCGTGTCTGCAGCAGGCGGGTCGGGCTGCCGAGATCGCCCACGGATGGATCAGGCGGCAGTGCAGCGACTGCGTGGGACTGCTGCTCGCCGGTCCACGCCGGCAGCCCGGTCCGATCCTGCCCCCCGCCGTGATGATCGTCTTCTTGCTCCATTATCGGGGCCTCCGTCCTGTATGGTTGCACACGGCTGCGATCCAGTACTTCATCAGGGAGGAATCAGCCTGTGGTATAGCAAATCAGGCACAATGGAGGCTGTGGTCAATTAGGTCTCTTGATGGACATCAGGTCGAGGACATCCGTCAAGCGAGTTGCTGGCTGCGTGACGCTTCCGCCACTTCTTTATGCAGCGGCTGTGTTTAGACGACAGTCTTTCCGTCGTCAAGACGACTCCACCATAGGCTCGAATGATACAAGGCCCGGTGGTTCGCACGGCTGCGGCTAGCGAGCAGGCAGAGCAAAGGTTTGACTCAGCAGCGGCGTCTAGCGGCATCGTCTGAGCCAAATCACCCTTTCCGCCTCCAGTGAATGCACTGCTGAGTGCTTCGTCGTTGGTACCCAGCCAGCTCCTGACATGGTCAAGCTGGCGAGCACTGGGAACAAAAACGGCTGACGCACCTGGCAGCGGACTGATTCGACGCTAGGTCACACGCGCTCGTACGTCACGCGGCCGCGTCAGGTCCGAGGTCGTGGCCTGAACAGACAGTGCCGAAACGCATCGCACTGACATCGTCATCAGGCTGACATACTTTCTCGTCAGCAATCAGGTGCACACGTGACTAACCTCTCCAGCTATCAGCGGCAGGTTAATGTACATGTGCCACGCCTCTGCGAGAGGGTGCAGGCTGCACGCCTCTAGAGGCTGCACCCTCTCGCAGATCTGCCAGAGGGTGCAGGCTGCACAAAAATCGACAAGTAAAAGCCTGTGTGAACTCGATCCCTTTCCTAATCAGTCTGTTCAGTGCCAGCTTCCAAGGCTAGGCCCACAGGAAAAGGAATGCAGACTGAGGGACCGTTGCTCAGCACGTGGAAGCTGCCGTTATAAAACTGGGTCTATGTACAAATGTCGACAGCGTTGTCGACATTTGTGCTACTGGGCAGTGCTTCTGGAGCTGGCAGCACGCTGATACATCAGGATAGCCGCCCCATCACAGTTCCAGCCGTCAAGACGAAACTTATCGTCCATCAGTTGCAGCGCCGCCGCCGTTTCCACGGTATGTGGCCAATTCTGCGGCATGTATGTGGCCGCACTGGTATTGAGTTCCAGCGCACGCACAATCAGGCTGGGGGAAGAGTGAGGGCCGATGAGTGGTGCCGTGGAGTGGGTGCCATTTGCGGCTGCCGCCTGGGTGATGGGGTTCTGGCACCTGAGCCGACGCGGTTGTCACTGCTGGCCGCGGCATCGGCAGCAGCTGCCCGGCGTCGCCTGGCATAGCAGTGCGTTCGACTGCCACTCAGCAGCATGGGTGCTATATACGGCTGAGCAGAGGTGCAGTAGCTGCTGCGCGGGGCTGCTGCTCGCCCGGCCACTCCGGCCCGGTCTGGCGGCCCTGCCCTCCGTCGTCTTTTTGCTTCAGGGTCTCCATTCTCTGACTCGTCATCAAGTACCATCTATCAGGCAACAAGCGGATTCGAAGCAGGTACCTACATTCACACAGCAGACTGCAACCTTTGCGCAGGTTCCTGAACGTCAGCAGCTGCCCTAAATCCTAAACACTGCAGGTTATGCGTCACCAGGAAGATCCGTGCAGCGAGCATGGTGAGGCAGCGGCGGCACAGATTGCGGCGGCAAAGGTTGTGACAAGTCAGCAGCCGTCGTACATGACGACAGCGCGGGGTCAAAAATGCACACTGCCATACATCGGCGGCTAGTGAGTAACTTACCTGTTGAACAGATAAGCACAGTATAGCACCTCTAAGAAATTTGTTCCTGAAAGCACAGGATAGCAGACGCGCGCGCGGTGCAGGCTGTGTCATCCACAGCGGGACTCGTCAGGCAGTCCTCAGAACGGCAGAGGCTGCCACTAGATGTCACATCTGCGTTTTCAGCGGCTCGACCTCTGTCCTGATCCATCAGCAGGCCACCGGACTGCCACCTCGTCAGCAGCCGCCGCTCTTCTGAACCAGACATGTGTCAGCTTCCTGGACGTGAGTCACACACTGTGATGGCATCCACTCAAGAGCAGCCTGTCATCTGCCCCGCATCAAGGCGCGCTCGCCTCACGGCGGCAGGCAGCGGTGGATGAACTCGATGACTGGCTGCACATCGCCGGCCGTTGCCGATATGCTGGCGACGCCGACCTGCGGGCACGCAGAAGCCGGTTTCCGAGATGCGCAATGTAACGCAATGTAAGAAACAATCGGCTATCAGAAATCGGCTTTTTCGAGATGTGCAGAATGCATTGTGCCAGAGTGTTCATGCAAGAACTGTGCTCAGTCTCTGAGCGCCAGCTGTACGCGGCCTCTCGGGCTCCGAGCCGCTTGCGTGCGGATGTAGCAACCTCCGCTGTGCCATGCGACAGGATGCAGCTGTGCGGAAGTTCGTTCAGAGATCATGCCGGCAGGTACTGCGCGTGATACTCCAGCCGGGAGTCAGCTGTCCGTCACATCCCGTGCCGCTGCTGCTGATGACATCAGCTGATGCGTCACGTGCGCAGCGGCAAAGAAATCTCACCTGGGCACCCTTGGCGCGGGCCAGGGACTCGAAGGTCAGCGCCTCGCCCGGTTTCCCCAGCGACGCCGCCTCGCCCCCGCTGCCGCCCGCCGCCGGCTGCGCAGCACGCGTCGCCCGCAGCGCGTCCCTGCGGCGCAGACGTTGCATCGCCAGTCTTGCTTCCTTGCGCATCACCGCCGTCGGAACGACTTTCATCAGCGGAATGTACTTGACGTCACACGCCGTGTTGCTGCTCACCACCGCCTATTCCTCTTCGCTGGAAGCTTCATTCTTGAAGGTGTCCTCACTGTTACAAAGGACACAGTCCTCGCTCCATCGGCGGCGGCGCGCAGAGTCAGGCGAGTGCGCGCCGCATCTGGCCGCGTGCCTGATGGCAACGCGTGCACCGCCACGCAGCTGGTAAAGCTTGGATGGTTTGCAATGGATGTAGGGTTTAGGGTTTAGACCCGAAACGCACAGCTCTCTCTCCAGGCGGCGGCGCACAAAGTCGGGGGTGTGCGCCCTCGCCCCATGGTCTGCCTTGTTGGCCGCCAGTAGCACCGGCAGCCGCCGCTTCGCGACGCCCGCCGCCGCCAGCACCTCGTACAGCTGCCTGCAAAGACGAAAGGCACCATGAGCACACATGAGTAAACGCCGCTCTTGTGGTGAATTGCGAGGCGCTCCCCACGGTCCGCCCTCGTTTGCCGCCAGCAGCACCAGCCGCTTGACGATGCCTGCCGCCGCCAGAACCTCGCACAGCTGCCTGCAAATATGAAAGGCACTATGATCACACATGAGTAAACGCCGTTCTCGTGTTAAAGTCGTGTTAAATTGCGACCTGCCAGCGTGGCGACATACAGAAACGGAGTGTCAAAAGAGCGCCACCCAGTCTGAGCTTTGCTTTGAGCCGGGCGCCCCCGTGGTCCGCCTCGTTGGCCACCAGCAGCAAGGGTCACACTAAACCCTTGCTTTGAGCCCGCCATGACCAGCGCCCTGCACAGGTGCCTGCGGGCGGGGGCAATAGGGTTTAGGGGCTTTCACGCGGCCTTGGAGCGGGCTGGCGTGAGACGAGACTGACATTGGCACAGCGCCCTGGCAGCGCAGTGCAGAGCAGCCCCACCATGATGAGACCTTGACGGCGAGCATACTTTGACCCGCGCTGTACCCTGTGCCAGCAGTTGGCTTCACGCACAACCTGCAGCAGGTCGTCCTCAAAAACAGATCAACCCCGACGTCGAATGTGTGCACTCGTCGCAGTCTCAGGGGGCAGGACGCCCAGCAAGGTGAAGGCTCCAGGAGTCGAGGAAACCAAGGGATCTGAGACCTCAATCTCTCACCTTGTGGCGGCAGAACAAGTCCGGCGACTCCACCGCATACAGACAGCCTGGTGGGCAGGAGCCTGCACTTTGAATGGCCGCTGAACAGCTGCTCCGGGCGACTTGGAAACCCTAAATGGAATAATGCACTCAGCGGTTTCCGCCCTAGGCGGCAGGAAGTCCAGCGAGTCCACCACGAACACGATGCCGTGTGCGACCCCACGACTTTCAGCCTATGCTGCTTGTGATGGAATGCGTCTCTGGTCCGGACACAACACTCACTCTGCGGTCTCTGTCTTGTGCGGCAGAAAGTCCAGCGAGTCCACCACGAAGATAATGCCGCGGGCGCCCGCCAGGTGGCGCTCAAAGGAGCGCCGCACGCGTGGGTGCCCGGGGACGTCCACCAAATGGACAGTTGTGGATTTGCCGCCGCCCTGCAGGAGCACACGTCGTCAATTTGGTGCCTGTGTTCAACCGTTTGTGCGCGGATACACGGGCGTACGTTCGTCACCGAGCCGCCCCCCCTGCGGCGGCAGCTGTCTGATAGGAAGATGTGCCCCGGGCACTGGGTTTAGGGTTTAGGGTTTAGGGTTTAGGGAGGTGCCCTGTGTCGGTGCAGATGCGCGACAGGACCCCGCACTGGGTTTCATACCTAACGGACGCGCTGTGAGGGACGTGTCGCCACACATTGGAAGCAGGAGCCCACCTTGGCATCAGTCATCGTGAAGGTGTCCTCGTTCTCCTGCATGGAGGCGACGGTGCCGCGGCAGGGGCCGCCCTCCCGCAGCTGCGTCACCCGACAGCGGCAGACAGTCTCGGTGCCGCGGTTTCAACTCCCAAGCGTTCCGTGCGTCACCCTGAACAGCTGACATTTTCACCACAGCCGTATCATCAATTGCGCTGGGCGGATGCTGCGGCGCTGGCAGAGTGTCTGGAGCCTCAGCTTGTGACGAGAGACCCAGGCAATACCTGCAGCCACAGGGCGGTCTTGCCCGCATCACATGGCCCCAGGATGAGGATGGTGCGCCTCCGCCGCATGCCGCCTCGCACCGTCAGCAGCGCTGCATGCAAGTTTGACATGGCCGGTTGAACTGATGATTTCGGCGACCATATATGTCTTCGTCGAATGCTTTCGGCAGGAGTTCTTTTGTGTGCGAAGGGGGTCATGCCTTGGACCCCCGCACTGATGGCAAGCTATGCATGTTGCTTTTGGAGGCCCCACTCAAGACGAGCAGGACGGCGCCCATTGACAGGATGATTGCGAGGCCGGTGGTGCTGCCCAGCAGGGCGCTCAGGTCGTCGGGTAGAGGGCCCGCCATGGCGCAGAGTTTGTGGTGTCTCTTCGTGTGCTGCGCAAGCTGCAGCTGCGATGCTGCTGATTGGGGCTTGCAGAAGATGCTGCAGTGCTTGTTCTAGCAATAGTCAGCCGGAGCGCTTGAAAGGCTGACGCACAAGCGCAGGCAGATCACTCCGATGCAACAATTGTCGCGAAAACGCGACAACAGCGTCACCGTGACTAGAAAGGAGCAGGCACACACTTTCCGAGGAGGTGCAGATCGCAAATGGTAGGCAGGATCGCAAAGGCAGCGGCGTGGCCTGCGAATTGCCATCCGCCCTCGCCACAGCCGCTGCTCAAACACCCAGCTTCAGGTCAGTCGCTCCCAGCCGCTTGACAAGCCTCTCATTTCTAATTTGCGCCGCATACTTTGCTTCGAACACACACTTCCTGATCAATCCAGGTTGGACTTACCTTAGCATCTCATTTCAGGCCAGTTAGGTGTGCTATCTTTTGACGCCATTCCCACAAGCACAAATGGTGCGTCACTTCATCTGCTGCGCGAGCATGGCACAACCTGCATGTCTCATCACACATTAGACATGCTGATCATAGCCATTTTGCGTTGCGGGCTGCAAACTAGCGTGCCTGCGCCAAGGATGCTGCGGCAGAGATAGGGCTCTTCCGTGTGTTGGTTGTCCAACTGACCACACCAAAGTGACACACGATGCTCACCGATACCAACATAATTGACCCACAATGACACGCAGGCACCGTCTAAGAGGTTCAAGGTTGCGATCCTCGGTGGGCCTCTGCATTAGATGCCGCAGGCCTCATGTACCATCTTTGTGCCCCTGTATTGCTGCCCCTCTGAAGATACGCTCTGTCGATCAAATCGATCGACTCCAGGACCTGCATCGAACTGTCGGATCCCAAGGCATGAAGGTACAGCTCAAGGCACGATCCTGTGCTGCACAGGCGCGTCTGGCGGCATTGGCCAGCCGCTGTCGCTGCTGCTGAAGCTCAACGAGCATGTGGACGTGCTGAGCCTGTACGATGTGGTGGGCACGCCGGGCGTCGGCGCCGACATCGGGCACATCGACAGCATCGCCAAGGTACTGCTCGGCTGCAGATGCCTGGTGGACGACTCTGCATGACCTGACCGCGCCAGTGCGTCAGGGAATCGGCACGGGCACGGGCCGCACTGGCTGTCCTCAATTCTGGATACCAGCCCCTTGAGGGATGTTTGCGAAGCCATCCGCCAGTGGCGGCGGTGCTGCGTTGATCATCATCTGATGGACATACCCACAGAACCCTCCATCTTCGTGGGCAACAGCAGCTGTCTTTCCGTCAGGAGGAGTCACATATGCCAGCAACCCGCCGCAGAAAGTTTGTCCAAATGCGAGGAAAAGCTGCACAAGGCGCAGCAGGGTGTCCAGATTGCCCGTCTACTCCTCCCGCAACAGCTTGTGCTATCTAGACCGTACATGCGCCCCATTTTCAGGTGGAATCATACGTGGGCGACCTGTCGGACAAGGCCAAGAGCGAGGAGGAGCTGCACAAAGCGCTACAGGGTGTCCAACTGGCGCTCATACCCGCGGGCGTCCCCCGCAAGCCCGGCATGAGCCGCGACGACCTGTTCAACACAAACGCCAGTGAGCCCCTAAACCCTAAACCCTAAACCCTAAACCCCAGCCCCCCTTCCTGCAACTTGTATACAAGTGCAATTGTGGACCGGTGCATGCCCTCTGCGGCTTGGTAGGTGCGTGTCGCAGATAGACGCAGACTCCTCGATGGCTGATGACACTGCGTCGGGCAACATGTGCAGCTGCCGCCATAAACAGCTGGCATCTGAAAAATGGCGACGGCACTCATTGGAAAATCCGTCCCTCTGCGCGGATGAATAGGTCAGCTTCTGCACACGTCCGCTGCAGGCATCGTGGCGGGCCTGGCGGAGGGTATCGCCAAGGTGGCGCCGGACGCGTGGGTCGCCATCATCAGCAACCCCGTCAATTCGACGGTGCCCATTGTGGCTGAGGTCTTCAGGCGGGCCGGTGAGTGTACATCTAGGATTTAGGGTTTTAGGGGGCCAATGAGTGCACATCTCCTTGACGCGCGCCGTCACATGCGAGAACAACACGAGTTCCAGAACCAATCCGACACCAGCACCCCCGCTCCACGATGCCCGCCGTCGGCACGGTCTCAGGGGCGTGCAGACCAGGGTCCCACGTCTGGCGTCTCTGTAAACTGGTTGGAAAATACAAAACAGTTTAGTCACGCTTAGTTTACATTTCCAACACGAAAATTAATAATTATTTCCCTGCCTGCAGGCACGCACGACCCGAAGAAGGTGCTGGGCGTGACGAAGCTGGACGTGGTTCGCGCAAAGGCCTTTGTCGGCCAGATTCTGGGCACGGATCCGAAGGAGGTCAGCGTGCCGGTGGTCGGCGGCCACGCCGGCGCCACCATCCTGCCGCTGCTGTCCCAGGTGCGCCAGTGTGTGCAGTGCCTTGAAACACTGAAACAGTGCGACCCTGACGCTGCTTGTCCATTGCGGGCGACTGCGCGGCGGACCGCGGAACATTGCGAGGCCTCTGGGTTCCGAGTCGCCCGTCCATTTTTTATTTTTTTAGGGTTTAGGGTTTAGGGTTTCGAAGTCGGCGGTGGAGCCGACTGGTGAGCAGGCGAGGAAGCTGCGCAGAGGGAAATGTCGCGAAATATGTTTTTGAACATGTTTGTAACCCGCCTATGTGCGTGCTGTGAAGGCAAGGCCGGCGGTGCAGCTCAGCGGGTCGGAGGCTGGAGGATGCTGCACTGATGGCGGTTTCGATTTGGCCAACGTGTCTTTGCAACAACTTTTCTGGGTCGTCGACGCAGGCGAAGCCGGCGGTGGATCTGGGCGAGGAGGAGGCGGCGAAGCTGACGGACCGCATCCAGAACGCCGGCACGGAGGTCGTCGAGGCCAAGGTGGGCATTGTAGGCGTTGTGCATCAGGGTGCGTCATCATGCATCTGTCAGGGGCTGGCTTTCATCTTTGCTGGGGCGGTGCAGCCTGCAATTCCTGTGGCGCAATGAGACCAATAAGGCGTCTAGACAGCTTCGCCACTGCGCGAAGTTTACTCGCAGCCCCCTAGACCCTCTGAACAGGCTGGCGCGGGGTCAGCGACGCTGCTGTGGCGTGCGCTGCTGCGGCCCTCGCCGAGTCCTGCCTGGTTTGACATCGACACCTCTCTGACCGCTGAGCCCTAAACCCTGCGCAGGCCGGCAAGGGGTCGGCGACGCTGTCGATGGCGTACGCCGCCGCGGCCTTCGCCGAGTCCTGCCTGCGCGCGATGGCGGGCGAGTCTGGCGTCACGGAGTACGCCTACGTGGAGTCGTCAGTGGGCGGAGACGGGGTGCCCTTCTTCGCCAGCGGCGTGTCCCTCGACACCAGCGGCGCGACGCCTGACACAGAGCTGGGGCCGATGAACGACGTGGAGCGTCGAGGGCTGGACGTGCGATTCAGTTCGTGCTGGATGTCCATGCTGATTACCATGATTAGCTGTTACCTTGTGATGTCACGTATCCTTCAAAGCCTTTGGCGCGGAGCTGGGGTTCGATGGATGATGCGGCTGGAGGTGGGCGTCCTTTTCTGCTTTGCTTTCCGTCGTCGATGGACGACGCAGAGCGCCAGAGGTAGGGGTGTTCCTGCGTGGATGCGCTCCTGTTTTCGAGCAGGGTTGACCTGTCAGATGAGGCAAAGATCAGAGGTCAGGCTCTCCATGCAACGCTGCCTGATGGGTGCTTCGCATGTTGCTTCGCAGGGCCTGAAATCGGAGCTGAAGTCCAGCATCCAGAAGGGTGTGGACTTTGTGAAGAACGGCCCCATCGGCAGCTGAGTGGCGGCCGCGCTTGGGGCTCAGTATGCATTGCGGGGAATGCAGTTGTGGCAAGGAGTCGTGAGGCACAGTGTGCAGTGTGAGGCTATCTGAATAAGAAGTCCGCAAAGGGTCTAGACACCCTGTAAAGATGATGCCCGTGTTCGCTCATGCACAGCAAGGCAATACGACGTCTCACTGCCGACGCCGCTGCAGCATGCGCCCCAAGTGGTCGTTGAGCAGCAGCGGCGCGGCGCGGGTGCTGCCCCGATACCAGAGGGTGCGCACGCTCAGCGCCAGTTGAAGCGAGACCTTTTGGGCACGACGAGAGGGCCAGGCTGGCTGATGCCACCGCCCTGCAGCGACATTCTGCAGCGAGGGGCAGAGCATTTTGCCCCGCACAACGCAAGCTGTACGGGCGACATGCACTGTTTTCTGCATCTCGGAGGCGGAAAGATCGCGCTGTGGTCAGATTTTTGCAGTGCCGCTGGCGCCAGTGTGCAGCGAGGCCAATGCGCACAGCTGCTTCGGGTCACACGCTTTCACGGTACATGACGCGAGCGCGAGCACTGCAGCAGCATAGGTGAGATCTACCGCGGCACATGCACTGCAAACGTTAAACACCCTCTGCAGCCTGCGAAAACGGAGGTTGACTCGCAGTGTGCATCAGCGGTGTCGTGGTTGGCGTCCAACAGGACGTCAATCTCACACCCACCCTGGCCACTTTCGTTAACTTTAACTTCGTTACTGCAAGCTGTGACATCCCTCTCCTACATCATCCAAGAGGCGACCCTGAAAGCTGGGGTGTGGGGACGCACGTGTGCACTTGATCAACAATCAGGATCACAGCATTCTCTGCTGGTGTTCCGGCTGAAGGCCAACCATGGTCAGCAATTTCCATTTGTGTGCGTGCAGGAAGTGGTGCTCAACATCAAGGGAGTGGTGCTGACCTCCAGGGGAGCAGCGCAGTCTTGCGGAGGTGGCGCCAGCGTGTTCCGCCCAACAGCAAGCATCTGGCGGGGCTTGCTGGGCGCGGGCTGCTGGTGCGCAGCGCTTCAGTCATCCTACAACTTCAGCCCGACACGCACCCTGCAGCTTTATCAAGAGCGTGCGCCGCAGCGGAGCGGAGCCGCCAGTGCTGCCGGATGCTGGGAAGCATGCGGAGCAGGGCTGCCAGCCTCGGCGTGGTGCTGAGCCGCTAGCGTAGCTTCACGGAGGGGCGCCGCGGTGCAGCAGCACTCAGCCCCAGCAGCGTGCGGTCAGCGGTCACGACCGCGGAATCGCGCACACGCCAGTGCGAGCGCAGCCAGCTGCAGGCGCGCCTCCCTCTAGGCGGCGACCGGCAAGGTCATAAAGCGGCAGCGGCGGCAGTGACCAAAGCGGCAGCCCAGCAGCGCCAGCCCAGCGATGGGCCGCGGCGGGGCGTCTGACGATGGGCCGGGCGACCGGCAGCGGCGGCGCCCAGCGCCGGCGCTTCTGCCGGCGCGCATGGCGGTGTCCCGCGGCATCTGGCTGGCCGCGGCGACCGCCGCCCTGACGATCGCGACGGTGCTCTCGGTCACGCTCGCCGGCGGCGGCGGCGGCGCAGGCGCTCGGGCCCTCACCGACGCCTGGGGCGGCGCCGAAAATGCCCTCGCCAGCGCCTGGGGCGGCGGCGAGAAGCGCGCCAACGGCACGAAGGTGCTTCTCGATTCTCATTACAACCGCTGTCCGCAAGACTCGCGCTGCGCTGAGCGGCAGATGCCATCGCGCCGACAGCGCGCTGGCCGGCGACTGGCGCGGCGCAGCAGAGAGCGCCGCTGGCAACGAGGCGGCTGCGCGCGTCATGCGCATGCCTCCCCTTCCTTGCCTCGCTGCTCATCTCCTTCCTTGCCGCGCTGCTGCAGTGGAAGCGCAGCAATCGTGCCTGCAGGCTGAGCTTCGCGGCGGGACTGCTATTTTAGGGTTTAGGGTTTAGGGTTTTAGGGCGCCGGCGCAGTGGCGAGACACCCTCATGGCGGGCTTCAGCCAGTGGCATGGCCCCTGCAATCCCGCGTCACTCGTGTGCTGTTGCCAGCGCCCGACACATGGATGAAGCCGTTCCTCTGACGCCGCAGTGGCGGGCTTCAGCCAGCGGCGCGGCACGCGCATGGGCGCCAGATCAGCACTTTTTCCAAAACCTAAAACCTAATAGCACAGCGCCATGATATGTCAGAACGATAATGCTTCTGCCGGCGCAGTGGCGGGATACTCTTACTGCGGGCTTCAGCCAGCGGCGCAGCATGCGCAAGGGCGCCACATCAGCACTTTAAAACCTAAACCCTAATGGCACAGCGCCATGATATGTCATGTGAGCGAGAATGCTTCTGCCGGCGCAGTGGCGGGACACTCTCACTGCGGGCTTCAGCCAGTGGCACGGCACACGCAAGGGCGCCACATCAGCACTTTTTCCAAAACCTAAACCCTAATAGCACAGCGCCACGATATGTCATGTGAGCGAGAATGCTTCTGCTGGCGCAGTGGCGGGACACTCTCACTGCGGGCTTCAGCCAGTGGCACGGCACGCGCAAGGGCGCCGTTTCGCTGCTGAACGGGACCGCCGACGCCAACGAAACCGTCGCAGTCGTGGACGAGATCCCCGTCGATGCGGGGAAAACGCGCGCGGTGCACAAGAACCCGAAAGACACCACCTGGCAGCAATGTGAGTGCCTTGCGTGTTCTCGACAACCTGCAACTCTCACCCAGTATGCTCTGCTGCTTGACATTAGCAGGTGCTCGCATGCAGAAAAAAAGCGCAGGTGCAGCAGCACACGTCTGGACAGCAGCGGCAGAACTTCTCCGACTTTTCCATCCGCGCGATTGCCGCTGCTGATTGCGCAGCTGTCGCAAGCTGTGCACCCACCTTCTGCTGTCTGCCAAGCAGTTGTGCCCATCCTGTGGCGTCAGGATCCTGACGGCCTCCCTGTGCTGCCTGCGTCGCAGTCGCCGTGGTACAGCCGGCGGGGCGGCGGCAAACTCCGGGGCAGCAGCCCGGAGCATGGCACCTACACTGTCACGACCTGTTCGTGACTCAGTCCCTGTTGGGCTTGCGCAGTCGTGGTCGAACAGCCGGCGGGGCGCGCGTCGGATGAGTTATGGGAGGGAAGTCTGAGGCCGGAGCAGCTGCCGCCCAAGGCGGGCGAAGCCAAAGCGCGCGAGCTGCAGGTGCGATTCTGGTCTACATGCTTTCCAATTGGAGTTTTCTGATTTCGATCCCACTCCGGCCGCGGCATGCTGTGGATTCGGCACCTCAATCCGGAGCAGCTGCCGCCCAGGGAGGGCGCGGCCAACAAGCGCAAGCTGCAGGTACGTCGTCGGCGCAACACGGATCGCTGAGACACGAGGGTGTGTCGTCTCGTGCAGCTGTGCCAGTCAGTATGTGCACGGCCGCCGCACTGGGTTGCGCGGGAATCCGCGCTGGTTTTACTGTACTCGCGCTGCCGATGATTATTAATGTATCAATAATAATATATTAATATATTAATTTATTAATTTATTAATAATAATTTAATAATAATAAGCGGGCTGTGTGGGCCAGATGGACGCATCAGCATGCGAAGTGTGTTGCCCGCTCCTGTGGCGCAGGACCAGATCTGGCACGATTTCAACACGTACCGCGGCGACACCAGCGGCATCTCCCTGGAAGCCATCGAGCAGCTGTACTGCGGCCTCGGCGACACCAGCCTGCGCATCCAGGTACAAACCCTACACAGTCCCCTCAGATGTCCCTGCATTTTCGTGGCTTCTACGCAGGAGGGCGCCAGCCCGCGCGTCCAGGCGAACCCCAAGTCTGACGCCGGCACGCGCAGCCTGCCCTGAAGCCTTGCTCTGTGGTGTGTGGTCTAGGGTTTATGGTTCAGGGTTTCTATTCTGCCAGCGCTGAGGGGACTGGGGGCCAGACTGGCTGCCTGCTGGGCCGTGCGCCGCCCTTCAGCAGTTGCTCCTTGGAGATTTGAAAACCCAGGTGGCACTTGCCACCAAGGTCACACTACAAGTTCTGAACGGTTTGACACATCCGGTGGCGGGCGACTGCGCTGCGAACAAGGCGGCCTGCTGGGACTCTACAATCAGATCGTGTTAACTCAATTGGGACACCAATATCTGCCTCCTTCTGTCCTAATGGTGGGCGGCACAGCCTGTGTGGGGGCGCGAGGCGGCATCCCGGCATGCTGCGCATCTTCCGAATCGCCTTCATATCAGATTGCTCAAAGGCTCTCGGTCTGTCCTGTTGTCGTCCGCGCAGATTGTGGGCGGCAAGGCATATGTGGTGGGCGAAGCGGCGTCACGGCAGCAAGGCCGCCACCATCGCATCAAGCTGCAGATCCAGGAGGCATGCTTTCACCCCTTCCTTCTTTCAGGGTTCAGGGTTTAGGGTTTAGGATTTAGGGTTTCTGCCCTGAGGCGGCGCGGGATGTGCAACAGTGCCTTGTGATGATGGTGAGTCATGCCTGTCTGCCTTCTGTCTCTCGTCCCAATGGCGCATCACGCCTGCATATCCGCAGCACAGCTGCGGCGTGACTGCCCTGTGTCCTGTGAGAGGTGTTCTCCCACCCCGCCGCGGCGACGCACGGACGCCGGCGGATTCGTCCTGGCGCTCCCTGTGCGGACGTCACCAATTGGGACACGATGCCCACGCCTTGTTGACACGCATCACCACAGATGCTGGACGAGCACAAGGCGCAAGCGGACCCGGGACAGAGGCTGGCTGGCGTGCCCGACGCGGATGTCACTGCCATAACACACGGAACCGGAACCTTCCGCTTTTGCGTCCACAGATGCTGGAGAAATACAAGCCCGGAGACGACAACATGCCCCGCCTGCCAAATGCGGACGTCGTCATCTGGACCGGCAACAGCTACCCGCCGGACGCGCCCAGCGCCGACGGAAAAGCCGCCTGCGGCGCGCAATGGTGCGCTGGCATTCTGTCTCTGATCTCTGTAGTTTATCCACATCCCTTTCGGTATTACCTGGTGGTGGGCTGAGTTCATCAACACCCTCCGGACGCGACCAACGCCATCGGCAAGGCCGCTTTGCAGCGTGTGCCCTGGTATGCCTGTAATCAGAAATATGAAGTCGACGTCATATCACAGAACTCATCAGGTCTCAGTGCGAATGTGCAGCAGCATTCACGAACAGTGATCTCGTTCCTCCTTACAGCTGGCAATCGCCACGTTCCCGGGTTCCGCGGCTGACGCCAGGGCGGCGGCTGGCGGGCCAACCCACATCCACGGTGCACGCACTACCCTACTACTAACCCTAAACCCTAAACCCTAAAACCCTAAACCCTAAAGCTTCGCTTTTGTCCTGCTCACGACTCACATGCATACCGTCCAGGGGCCCGCTGCTGACGCCGGGGCGGCGGCTGGCGGGGCAAAACACGTTCACGGTGCTGGTGCCGGACGACAGTTTCGCGGGCATCCCCGACGCCGGGATCCGCCCCTGGAAGGACGAGCAGGTGACGCTCGAAAGCTTTCAAGTCCAGATGAAAATCGCATGATCTGGTGGCGGACGACAGTCCTGCCGGCACCCTTGACGCCAGCATCCGCCCCTGGAAAAAGAGCAGGTGAACAGCTCATTGTAGGTCATTCGTGTTGCGTGCGCTGCTGTTCCGCGCAGCTCGGTGAACGCTTTCGAGCTCGGTGCATGTGAGATTGATTCGCCATCTACCTGTGCACAGGCACTGATCCGGCGGGAGGCGAACGCACATCCAGGGGCGGAAACCCTGATACCCTGCCGGCCTGTGCTACTATTCTGGGGGCATGCTCATCGAAGCTGGTTCATCCTGATTTGCGCGGTGTTCCTACCTTGCAGCCACACATCCGGCGGGAGGCGGATGCGCATCCGTGGCAGACGCGACGCCCAGTGCTGCTGTTTCGCGGCGCTCGCTCCACGCCGTCGCGCCTTGCGCTCTTCGAGTCCGATGCGCTGGCGGAGTCCAATCTGACCGATTTCTCGTTCACGGACGTGGACGAGGAGCTGGACGGGGCTGAAGGCGATGTCCGCACCGTGTTTGGCGGCGACACGTGCGCCTTTTTGGTTCCTGGTCCAAGCGGCACTACTTTATATTGGAATTGTTTCGTATTCACGGATCACCATCGTGGATGGGGAGCTAATTGGCGGCGGTTGCCCTAAACCCTAAACCCTAAACCCTGCGCTCCGTGTTCCGCGGCAATATGTGCGCTTCTGGGATCCATTCCCAAGCATTCTGTCACGTCACTTTGTCTGGCATTCCGGATATGAAACGTGGACGAGGAGCTGATCGGCGGCGCGCGCAACATGAGCACAGCTCTGTCGGTCACATGTGGCCCCTCACAGATCGACGCCGTGATGCGCTTGCAGCAACAGCAGGGCCTCTGCGCCCAACACCGTGCACGTTGCTTTCAGCCAGCAGGAGCAGGCTGCTGGCCTGCCATGTTGTTGTGCTGTTGCCTGGGCCCAAACCCTAAACCCTGAACCCGGAGTGTCTCGCCGCCCACTGCCTCCCAGAACGCTGCCGGCGCCTGCCGCTCGGCGAGCACTCTGCCAGCAGACCCTTGGAGAATGGTCTCCATGGCTGTGTATGATCTGGCTGCTGCCCAGCAGCCAGCTGTGCTTAAACCCTAAACCCTAAACCCATGCGGGCTGTCTACAGCAGCGACCTTGTCGCTGCACTCCACTGCTTTCACCTTTCAGCGATGTGCAATGTTGGTTCGTTCTGCACGTATATGCGTGTTTTGATTCGTCATGTGCTGCGCTGCAGGGAGGGCTTTCTGAAGCCGCCGCAGCAGTGCGACGCGCGCTACATCCTGCACATGCAGGTGTCACTCACAGCCCCACTCCCTGCGCATTTCGGTGTGTTGTACACGGCATCTCCTGCTGCAGCAGCACGAACTCGCCAATGCTGCTGAGCGGAGGCTCCGCACCCCGACCCGCTGGCGAATTATGAGCTCCCGAGTAGTGTCTCCAGCAGGATCTCACGCAACGGGCCTCCAAACGCATCAGACGCAGCACAAAGTAGGCTGGAAACAAGCAGATGAGCAGGCATTGGCTGACAGGGCTGGGCCCACAGCTGCGGCTGAAATGTGCGATGGCGAGCGCCGCCAGACTCCAGAAATCAGCTGCCAGACCAAGCTCCATGACACGGTTTCGCAGGGCTCGGCGCACAGCGGGCGGCTCAAGTATGCTATGGCGTGCGGCGCCGTCGTCATCTGGCCGCGCCACGAGGTCAAGGGACGCGAGGAGTTCTTCCACCACCTGCTCATGGTGCGGTCCGCTGCTTTCCCAGATGCCCCAGTGGCCAAATTCTGACGTTGGAATATTTGCGCCACAAGGCCAAGGGACGCGAGGAACTTCTCCACCACCTGCTCGTGGTGCGCTTTCCTCGCATGAAAACTGGGCTCCTTTTGCCATCTACTACATCTGGCCGCGCCACGAGGCCAAGGGGCGCATATAATTCTTCCGCCACCTGCTCGTGGTGCGCTTTCTCGCATGACAGTTGGGCTCCTTTGCCCAGCTACTACGGCTCCTTCGCCCAGCTACTACATTCGGCTGCACCACAGGGCCACAGGGCGCGAGGAGTCCTTCACCATTTGGTCGTGGCGAGCTTCGGCAGGCTTTGTGCGTACATGTGTTGCAAGCCCCCGCGGAGGCGCGAATGTGGTGAAGACGCCGCCCGGGACGGCCGTGTACGGGCGCTTCAGAAGGGCCTCCATCTCCGAAACTCCACATCCATCCCTGCTGCTTGCCCGCAGGCCGGCCAGCGTGAACGTGGTGATGACGCTGCCGGTGCCGTTGCCAATTGTCAACGGCGGCGCCCACCTGCTGGAGGATGCTGGCAAGCCAAACCACATCAAATAAGATCTTTCTGACCGCCGCACACATGTTCTACCCAGGACGGCGTGAACGTGGTGATGACACCGCCGGTGACGGCCGGCAACGGCGGCGCCCACCTGCTGGAGGTGGTGGCAAAGCTGGAGGCGGATGAGAAACACACAAAGCGCATCGGCCGCCGCGCCGGCGGGTTAATACAGCACCGCCTGCGCCAGGATGACGTGCTGGACCACTGGTACACGGTGAGCGCCATTCCCAGATATCAGATGCTTTCCTCTGTTGTGTCTGCCACTTTCCTGGACACACTGTGCGAAGAAGAAGAAGAAGAAGAAGAAGAAGAAGAAGAAGAAGAAGAAGAAGAAGAAGAAGAAGAAGAAGAAGAAGAAGAAGAAGAAGAAGAAGAAGAAGAAGAAGAAGAAGAAGAAGAAGCTTCTTGCATCTGAGTGTTCACGGAATAAAATTTGCCGCGCGCGCTGTCTGTCCTGCCTGCCGAAAAGATGTTCAAACAGCACTGATAGCTCCAAAATGGGATATCAAGGACCCACGTGCCGATGCTCTGCCGCTGGATCAGAGCCTGCAGCGCGGCACGAATAGGACGGCGACTATCCATTTTATTCGTCGGATTGAGACAGAATCTAAGGTGCGATGTGAGGTGCCCGCAGCGCCACTGTAGTGATAACATAGTCCGTTATTTGGTGTTGTGCAGGTGTTTAAGCAGCAGTCGGAGCTGCAAAAATGGGAGATCAAAGAGCCGCATGCTGACGCTCTGCCGCTGGAACAGAGCCTGCAGCGCGGCGAAGCCTTTGGCGAGCTGCCTATAGACGTGACCGAGGCCCGCAACTGCACCGTCTGCGAGGTGAGATTCGGATGGAACAGAATGAAGCGAAAGCAAGACAGCCCAAAGTCCGAAAGGCCACGCTGTCGCCGGCGCCGCAGCCTGTCCAGCCCGCCGCGTCGTGACACTCGCCTCTGGCACACAGGCAGCCACGAGCACTCGTCTGCACGTTCCACCGCATCTCGTGCAGCGCTGCAAAGCTTTCATGCGCGCACCTTCGGCGGGCGGTTTAGGGTTTAGGGTTTAGAGCACGCCGGATCCGCAGGCAGAGCGGCATCGCGAGATCTGCGTGCAAGGCTGTGGTGGGCACTCCTTTCATGGTCTTGTGAATCTACGGGTCCTGTTTACCACTGATGGCGGCATTACATGTCCACTTTATGCAGGCGTTTGGGCTGGGTGTCCCGGGGGCGCCTGCCGAGCGCCGCGCTGCCGCGCGGGCCGAGCGCAGGGCGGCTGCCGCTGCGCGCGCCAAGGCGGCGTCCAACGCCAAGGCGGCAGCAGATAAGCGGCGGGCGGTGGAGGAGAAGGCGGAGGCGGAAAAGAAAAAAGCGGAGGAAAAGGCGGAGGCGGAAAAGAGGACGGCGGAGGAGAAACAAAAGGAGGAGGAAAAAGCTAAAGAGGAGGCGCAGCGGAAGGAGGAGGCGAAGAAAAAGGAGGAGCAGGAGAAAAATAAATCGGATGAGGAGGAAAAGAAAGCCGAGGAGAAGGTCAAGGAGGAAAAGGCCAAGAAAGACAAGGACGGAAAGGAGGAGGATGATTTGAACGAGCTCAAGGAGGACGGGGAGCAGCGGCGGCGGCTGCGGCGGCAGCAGCTCCAGCGCATGCTGCTCCGATCGCCGTAGAGGGCGGGGGCGCTGTCTCTCAACTGACACTCCGGTCACTCCAACATTGGCAGCGCTCGGATTCTACCAAACGCTGCTGACACATCATCAAGCCACACCCAGTATGCGGAGGATCTTGTTGGGGTTCAGCCTTTTTCAAGGATGCTGCATGGGGTGGGCAAGGCCATTGCTTGGGGCTGCTGCTCGTTTTGGTCACTGCAAACTGCAGTGCCGCTGATGAGCTCTCATCTTGCAAGCGGAATGCGGATCATCCGGCCGGTTGGCTGCCTCGATCCGAGTGCATGCAGCAATTGTTGCCGGACAAATGCAGCATGGCTCCTGGCGAAGGACGGGTATTGGCGGTGCAATCCATCTGTGTTTTCACAGTGGATCATCCTAGTCGAATCCTAGTTCCAAGCTCAGATCTGACGCCTTGTCGAGCAGCTGCTGTTGTGTTTCCTGGACGCCACTAGTGCAGCGCAGCCGGAGAGGAGCCACTGCCACGGTCGCTGGCGTTCACACGTGGGTGCCGCACAGTCCTGGCTGCAGCAATCCCAGGCTGCAGTCCCACGCCCACAGTCCCAAGCCCGCAGCGGCCCTAAACCCTATACCACGCGGGGACACCGCGCCGCGGGGAACTTGTCGCAGCGGCGCACCGCTCTGAGCGTGCCTGCCGTCCGCTCAGGCGGCGGCCGTCAGCCTCGGTGGGGACTCGGCGGCGGCCGCAGGCCCGGAGGCTCCCTATGACGAGGTTTTGCTGGCGGCGGTGGGCGAGAAGCGGTCGAAGCCCTCCTTCGCAACGCGCTCCAGCCGCTGCTGCTCCCTGCAGCACCACGTGCATTCCAGTTCAGAGCCTTTCGCTTCCTTCTCTCGCCTTCTTCTTGCTTGTCTCTTTGAACGAAGAAGCACAGCAAATTGCTGATTCCGCGAGCGAAATGCAATTAGAACCCTCCTTCGCGACGCACTCCAGGTGCTGCTGCTCCCGGCAGCGCCGCAACAGGCTTGAGGACTTGTAAGTGCACCACGTTCAGTGCCACAGGCCTCAAGAAGCTGTACTTGCAGTGACAACCCAGCAACAGTAGCACCCCCAGCAGCGCTGCCCTGCCTGGATGGCACGAGCCGTGAGGGCCGCGGATGGCACATGCACCATGTGATTTACAGGGTTTAGGACAGAGCTCGGGCCGCCGTTCGAGGCAACTGTCGTCGCACAGCCTTCTGCCCACGCAGTTGCTTCTCGGCGGCTTCATCAGCCTCCCTGCCAAACGGAGGGGGCTGCGCAGGGCTGCGGCCAGGACGGCAGCATGCGTACATTGGACAAGATGCCCAAGGGAAAAAATTTAAAAAAGCGGCGCACCGCTTCTGCCGGATTAGCGCGAGACGCTCCATGTCTAGTCGCGCCCGCTCCTGGTCCTCTGTCTCCACGGCGCTCCTGCAGTGTGACAAAGGCGGTAAACATTTGCAGCGGATGTGCCCTCCAGACAATCCCAGTGCCGGCTGTGGTCGCCGTCCCCGTCCGGTTGTGCCGGCATCTGGTCCTATGTCTCCAATGCATTCTTGCAGAGTCGGACCAGCGGTACAGAGTTGGACCAGCGGTACAGAGTCCGCACAAGCGTTCCCAGCATACCTTGCACCTTTCAGCCTGCACACGTTGCTTCCCATACTGCTGCACGGTTGCTGTTCAAGCACTTCTGAATGGCGTGTCAGCCTGCGTAACGGTGTGATCACTCGCAAGCATGAACTTGCTTGCGCAACAAGCCAGACTTGCAACTGCCAGCTGTTCGCATCAGGCAGACGGCCTCATCACGCCTCCAGCTGCCGAGCGACAGCAGAAGCCGATGCAGGCGGTGCAGCTGCACATCACCCATGCAAGCCGCAGGCTCCAATACGAAGCCGGCTCTCGCCTGGCGGCGGCTTGGAGGGCTGCTGCTGCTGCTGCTTGCACGCGAATTCAACTTCGTGCGGTCAACAGATGGACTGATAGCGCCGGCAGGCTGGGCCGCTGCTGCTGCGTCAGCTTGCATGCGATGTCGCATTTGGGTGATCAATACAATTGCTTGGATGCGCGAGCTTCTCACTTTGCAGCAGGCAAGCTAGGCCCCGGCGGCGGCTTGGACCGCTGCTGCTGCGCCAGCTTGCGTGCGATGTCCGCCGCCGACGTGTCCTCGTCGCTCTCCGACTCCGTCTCCGTCTCCTCCTCCTCCGAATCCGTCTCCTCTGAGTCGCTCGGCTGCGCCCCGGCCGCCTTTGGCTGCGCCAGCAACAATATGGAAGTTGCTTTGCAGAAGGGCGGGTGTCCTCGTCACTCCGCTTCCGACTCCGTTTCGGCCTCGCTGTCAGTTTCCTCTCCTTGGTGTCCCTCGGCTCCTGCTCCGGTGCCGACGGTTGCGCCGTCACTTGGGGGTGGTGCACGGTCTGCCGATACTGCTGCGACCAACGTCATATACAGCCACAGCAGCGTTTCAGAGCATGCCCAATCAACAGCTTGCATGCCCACACGATGCAGTGCAGCATGTGTACCTGCGCCGCCGGAGCAGCAGCCGCTGCGGCTGCCTCCGCTGCTGGCTTGGCGTCCTCCGCTGGCGTCTCCTCCTCGGCTGAGTACTCGTCCTCGCTGTCCGACGGCGGCATCATGCCCGCCGTCGCCGGCTGGCCCACTGCAGCAGTGAAAGGGAATGATGCATGTCCCGGCACAAATTTGCGGTATGTCGCTGCAAGAAGAAGAGCCAGGACAGAGCTGCTCGCCTACAGGCCCCCAACATTTATGCGTGCTTGCTTACTGTGCCTTGCTTTCCTCCTCTCTCATGCAGGTTGGCGGCACTATGCGCTCACAGTGCCGTTTCGGAGGTTTCGACTGCCATCCCCGTGTGAAAGTGCAACCTTGGCCACGCACTGTGCAAACATGCGCATCGGTGGCACGAGTCATTCGGAAACAGATGAGCCGTCTAGACATATCACGAGATCTCACTTGGGCTGTTGGTAAGTTTCGCGGTGACCTTGATGCTGCAGGTTTGACATGCAGGAAAACCATTGGAAAGCGGTGCCGAAGGCTCTTCGCGCGCAAGGCGCGACTCACCATCCCGTTTGACTTTGACTTTGGTCACGCGCTCCTCCTCCGACTCACTGCCAGAGTCGTCGGATGCTGCAGCATCATTGGCTGGTCGCCAGCCCCTGCCACCGCGGGCGCGTCCGCTGCTCGCACCTCCCTTGCGTGTGCCGTGGCCGCGTGTCTTGCCCATGTTTGCGTGTTGGGAGGCTGCTTCAATATGGAGTTTATACCGGCTGGGGCATGGCTGCTCCAGTTTGCCCATCAGAGTAATGGGCTCAGCTGACTTCCCACTCTTCCATAGGCAGCCGACTCATCCCTGTGATGGGTTGATGGGTTGATGAATAGGCTGCAGCTGCCCTCAACGCCTGATGTGTTCACATCAATGATGCAACCCAGTTGGCATGCCGCGAAATTGCACAGGCTGATCGTGGCAGTAGGTGCAGTGCAAATCAGAGTCAATTTGCAGATGATGTGCGGCGTCCAGCGTTGCCTTCCGTCTTTATCAAAGGCATATCCACACGACGACAAGCTGAACCTATTTGCACTCCACATGGAAAAGACTCAAGGTCAGATACCTAATGAAGATCTACTTGGTCTGCCTCTCAAGAGCAGCGAAGACCACGGTGCTGAAGCCGAAGCTATGTGGCTGACATAATCACGCTTGTGGCCGCGAACATGCGGCGCTGCCGATCAGAAGTGCCGCCGCGCGATTTCTCAGGTCGCAGAGATCCGCCCGGCGCCCAGCCGCATGCAAAGGCTTTCGTACCACGCTTGCTGCTGCGGCCAGTCTGTGCATACCGCAAGCGTGCGGCAGCCGCCCACCCAGCCCCTCTCGCATCAGCTGCCCCATTCACCCGACCATGCCAGCTGTCTGGCTCTGGCAGCAGCCGCGACCGGCGTCGCCTCGCAGTCAGTCCTTCTTTGCAGGCTTGACCCACTTCGACAGGTCCATGCGGCCTTCCGCATTCACGACCCCGGGCGGCGCCGTAACCCGCCGCCCGTCCCAGCTGACGCTGATGCCCGCCTGAGCGACGCAAAGTCAGCAGTAAGCGCAAGGGTGAATGGAAGAGGAACCGAGCTTTTTGCATCGCCCACAATGCTGGGCGGCGCCGTGACTTTTTAGATACAAAACAAAGAAAAGAACTCGGTTGCCGGCGGTCCCAGCTGATGCTGACGCCCGCCTGCGGGATCCAAAGCAGGGGTGGCTTCAGCAGCCGCTACAGGGCAGCGGTGGACCCGGAAGGTGAGATGTGAGGGCCGCGCCCTAAACCCTAAACCCTAGGAGGCAGAGGGGCCCAGCACGCGCAACTGCGCCGCAGCCAGACAGCTTGCGGGTGTGGTGCCAGCAGTGGCAGGCTGTCCTGGAGAGATCCTGCCTTTCATCAACGATTCTGTGTCCAGGTGCAGTACATTGCAGTGCGTGTGTTGCAGTGGGTGCGGCCTAACCAGCGCTGCGAACACTCAGTTACTCCATGCATCAGAGCGCAATAGCCCTTTGAAGCCTCTGAGGCTCACCTTGCACAGCGTGATGAAATCGGTCTGCAACTGCTCCACCAGCGGCAGCCACGACTCAGCGCAGTACGCCTCACGCGCGTTTTGCGGCGCACAGCTTTTGGCACGTCTTGGCAGGTTTCTTCCAGACATTCTGCTGCGGGTTTCGACTGTTTTGCACCTTGCACAGCGCGATGAACTCGGTCTGCGACTGCTCCACCAGCGGCAGCCCGGAGGCGGTGCGGTACTCCTCCCGCACGTTTGCGGCATACAGCGCTGGGTCCGCCTGCTCCGCTGCGCTCGGCACGTGCGGCGGCAGCACCTCAACGTCCAGCACGTTGACGAACTGGCACATCAGCCGCACCTGCGGGCAGTGAGGTCGAAAGTCGGTAAGGGGGGTCGTACCAGTTCTGCACTCCTAGTGGAGAGCGCGGCAGCACCTCCACGTCCGGCACGCAGACCATCTAGCACTCCAGCCGCGCCTGCGGCGCACAGAGGTCGGTTGCGTCAGAAACAAAACTCATGGGTACGAAAGGTAGATGCGGCGGCAGCACCTTCACGTCCAGCACGTTGACCAACTGGCCCAGCAGCCGCACCTGCGGCAAATAGAGATTGTCTGATCACATGCGAAAAAGCAAAACCGAGGGGCTTAAACCCGCTCCGCGACGCTCGGCTCGTACATCGGCAGCACCTCCACGTCCAGCACGTTGACCAACTGGCACTTTAGCCCCGCGGCAGAGAAAGGTTTCAAACTGGTTGATCAGATCCCAAAACTGAAGGTGCACGCGGCGGCAGCGCCTCCACGTCCAGCATTTTGGCGAACCTGAACCTGCACAGCAGCTGCACCTGCGTGCAGACAGGTGATCGGTCGGACTAGATATACCATTAGAGGGGTGGGAAAGGCGTATGCGGCGGCAGCCATATGTGCATGTTGACCAACTGGCACATCAGCCGCGACTGCATGCTGACAGGCGATAGGCCGGACTAGATACAACATTGAAGGAATGGGAGAGGCGCATGCGGCGCAGCTCTCATATGTGCAGCATGCTGGCGAACTGGCACCTCGACCGCATCTGACGAAATATTGTGTGCGAGATACAGGAGTGGAAGGTGTGTTTTCAAGTTGAGCTGGAGATGTGGGCATCTCAAAACTAGCATCTGCAACGAGTGTCGATGTGCAGTATGGGCACGGAATCACATACACATGCAGGCGTAGCAGGTGCCTTGGCTCGACAATCTTACTTCGAACCTGCTTACTTCGAACCTGCTCCCAGAGGGGCTCAGGTGGGCAGCCCACAGGACTTAAGGACAGCGCCGCCAGCTGCAGGCGGTCAGCGCGATGCCGCCAGAGCGGCGTCCCGCAGCACGAATTCGCAGCGCTGGGCCAACAAGGTGGCATGCAGGAGCGCTCACCACATGCAGGGCCTCGTTGGTGAGGGTCCAGGCAGGGTCGACGCGCCGCCAGCGGTAGCGCAGCAGCACCGGCAGTACTGGCACGCCGGGAATGAAGGCGCCCTTGCGGAACTGCAGAAAACGGATGTTAATGTGATGTTAATGTGATGTCGATGTGATGTTATTTTGATTTTAATTTGATGTTAATGTGATGTCGCCGGGCCGAGTCGGCAAAGCTCCGCCCGTGCTCACGGAATGCTCACATCAGACGCTACGATGCGCTTCCCGGATGCACAGGCAGGGTGGACTACCTGCAGGAGGCAGCGCCCGTCAGAGCAGGTGCCCTCTGGCGCCATGCACAGCTGCGGGAAGCGGCGGTCGCGCGCCCTACGGATTAGCCACCGAGATACAGGGCTTGAGTGTTTGCTGTGCTGCACAGTGCATCTGTAAAGCATGCGGGAGCCTACATCGGGCAGGCATGAGGGCGCGAGGCAGCTCTCGAGCAGGTGCGCGCTGACACAGGGCACGGGCGACGGCGGCGATAGCACCGCCGTCGTGCATAGCCTTGTGGCAACGGCCATCCTTGCGTCCTTGCTCTGCACATGCTCAGCAGCTGCATCGCACAAGACATGCAGACGCATGCAGCGCTGCTTTGCCATCAGCTTCAACTCAACAATGGCCCACGTAGGACTCGGTGCACCTTTCTGTGATCATATGCGCCACCGAGGTGGCCTTGCTGGCGGCGGGCTGATCCTGCGGCTGCTGTTGGTGCGCTGCCGCGAGCGCCTGCGCCGAGGAAGGCGCCGCTTTGGTGGCATTGCCGCCCGACACCCCCTTGTCGACCTCATCTCGCGCCACGTAGATGTTCTGCGGTCCAGGACGACAAGCTTGTAGTTCAGGCTTGTAGGCTCTGTACTGGTGGAAATACCTGCTCGTGCATCCAGCTGCGGCCGCAGGAGAGCGGTGGACATTGCCGTGAATCAGGGCCAGCACCCATAGCAAAATGCGAATGAGCAGAGCCTCCCTGTGGCGGAAAATTCTGCAGTTGCCTATGCGTCCTGACACGATTACTGTGTGACGTGTTTTCGACGTGCACTGACATCTGCGGCTCCGACTCAGACAGGGGCGCAGCGTCTAAGAAGCATAGCACAGCTGGCGCGCGCGGAGATGCAGGTGTTCGACGAGGGGCCAGATGGCGAGGCTGGCCTTGGCGGCTCAGCCTCCGGGAATAGATAGGTCTCGCAAAACAACGGGAGTTTTGAAATCATACGGCATGAGCGGCGCACCTGGAATGCCGAGATGCAGGTGCTAGGGGCCAGCTGGCAAGGCTGGCCTTCTTGAGGGCTTTTGAAGGAGAGGATCCCCTTGCGGGATCAAAGAATGGCACCTGGAAAGCGGAGATGCAAGTGCCGACGAGGGGCCAGCTGGCGAGGCTGGCCTTGGCAACGCCCGACGGCGCAAACAACCGCATCATCACCACCGAGTCCACCTGCACAGGGTTGGGAAACACGTGTCGGAGCCTGCCCGCCGCATCTGGCGCAGTCGTCTGCCAATATCAAAGGATCGTGCAGTCCAATACGCACGCTGCCATTTGTGCCGGTCAATCTGCTGCCGAAGCACTTGCGCAGCATGCATGCTTTCGCTGCACAGAGCGAGCCTTGCAGACGGAGCAAGACGGCATTTGAAGGGTTCAGGAACCATGCACCCTAGCACATTCAGTGGCGCGGCACACTCACGATGGACACCTGGCACGGCTGCATGCAGATGCAGCGTCGGCAGGCACTGCAGATGGTCGACTCTAGCTCCTGAGTAGAGCAGGACGGGCACAGGAACCTCACCAAAGCCACATGGTTGGGTAGCACAACCGCGTGCCTCCGCCGCCCCTGGCCCCATCGTCAAGTTGCATTCCGAAGCGTCGTTCATTCAGCTCCGAGATTGTAAAGGGGGTGCAGGAGCGCTCACGAAGGACACGTGGTTGAAGAGCACGACCGCGTGCAGCTGCCGCCCTTTCTCCACATTGTCCCAGCCTCGCAGGCGCACCCAGAAGCCAAGTAGCGGCAGGATGACACGCGTCGCCTGGCTGCCCAAGAGCACAACGCGTCGCCGCCAGGGCGGCAGCGGCTGCGTTATGTCCCTGCGCAAAACCAGGCTGGTCAGCAGGTCATCGATGACTGTGAGATCAAGCCTGGCTGCGCAATACCACGGTGCGCCGCCGCCAGGGCGGCAGCGGCTGCGTGATGTCCCTGCGTGAAGGGTCGGTAGAGAAATTAACAGATTTGCGCTCACTTGTGCGCTGCATCACAGAGGATGTGAAACCTGGATGCCTGCGACCACAATGCGCTGCCGCAACGGCGGCAGCGGCTGCGTGATAAAGTTGCCGACAATCAGGTTTGTGCTCATATGTCTGTCCGACTGCAAGACGCCTGGCTGCTGAACAGCAAAATGTGCCAACGCCAGGGCGGCGGCGGCTGGCGATTCAAGGGCTGGATGTTTGGAACCACTTCGTGTTTCCCATTCTGGTCGCAGTCAGATGGTGATGCAGTGACACGATGGGAAGGCGTGGTGCAGCCTGCTGCAGCAACTTCTAGGAAATGCGCTACTTGGCCGCCAGCCCTGCCAAAACTGACCCGTTCCATACAATGCGTGTTTGTTCACTGGGGGTTTGTTTACCGAGGTTTGTTCACTGAGGTTTGTTCACTGGGGGTTTGTTCACTGGGGGTTTGTTGGCTGAGGCTCGCACCAGCCGAGCACGGCGATGTAGCTGCAAGTGGCGAGGCACACGACCGCCAGCAGCACCAGCAGCATCCGTGGCAGCAGCAGCGGCAGCAGCAGCGCCATCTTCACTGCCTCCCTGCAGCACAATGTCTGAATGTCAGGTCTTTTGCGGCATGCGTCCCACTGCATCCTACTCCTGGCGCGGCAGATGACTACCGAACTGGCTCTGGCCCGAGTCACCCTCTTGCGCTGGAGCTGCCCACCAGGAACCGTGGGCAGCTCCACGCCCCACAATAGCAAGCTGCCGGCACTGATCGCGCACCAACAGGTGAAGGGGCTCTGCAGGTCCAAGAAGGGGCTGTTCAGCGTGTCGTAGGAGGTCAGGTCCGGCGCCGCGCCGGTCCCCGATGCCGCCGCCGCCCGGTTTCCTGTTTGCCCGCTCCCTCCGACCCTGGCTCGCGTCGCCACGCCGTCGCCGCCGCCGTGCACGTTCCCGTTGGCGGAGGAAGCAGTCACCGGCGACGGCGGCGAGGCCTCTGGGCGGCGGTGCCGCGAGGAGCGGGCGCTCATGCCGCACACCTCCGCGGCGCCGTCCACCGAGAAAAAGTGCGATGCGGCGGCGCTGTCGGCCAGGTCCTGGAAGCTGCGCACCTGCTCACGCAGAGTGACAGGCGTTCAACGATGTCGCGCTGATGAGGGTGCATAGGAAAACTGTGAGGCGGCGGCGCTCTCGGCCAGGTCCTGAGGGCTGCGCATCTGCACACGTACGTTTGCCGAATGTTCAGTATCTGCTGCAGATGAGGTTCCACGCTGCGCTGCTCTCCACAGAGCGCTGCAGCGGCGCTCTCGGCTAATTCCTGGAAGCTGCGCACCTGCACATGCTGTGTGGCAGGGGCTCAAAAGGGATGCCGAAAATGTGAGTGCACAGAAGGATTGAGCGGTGGTGGCGCTCTTGGCCCTGGAAGCTTCGCAGTATCTGGACATGCAGAGCCGCCAAAAGCTGCACTGCTGGTGGGTCAGAAATCACACAGCGGACTCAAGCTAGAGACGGGAGGAAACGACCGCATGACCTCAGGTGCCAGTAGTGCTGTGTGGCCGCAAGCAAGATGAACTGCCAGAGCATGCGATGATGCATGTTCACAGATTCGATGAAGGTGAAGCAGGCACCTCAGAGATCGAGTGCAGGCTGGCGGTGTCTGTGGCGCCGCCAAGCGTCGACGGCGCGACAAAGCTGTGCCGCTGCGCCGCCGCCGTGGGGCTGACGGCCGGCCGGCCGGGGCGATACTGCGGGGAATCCGGGCTGTGTCGTGTATCCAGGTTCACCTGCAACATGGTCCGATAATATTCGAAGTGCAGAGGATATGCCGGGTATCTCCTGCTGGCTGCTGGTGCTCAGACAGGAAGTGGAGCAGAACAGTGACGTATGCGAACATCTCTGATCGACGAGTTACGACAGCAAACAGCACCGGCGAGATATTGCGAGTCGAGCCCGAGCTTCAGATGCCACACATACTCGCCTGAGCAGCGGCAATTGCGGCATCGAGCGCGTTAGCGTCCACGCCGCCAGAGCCGAGCGCGGCTAGGTCTGGCTCCTCGCCGCATAGGCTGCTGCTGCGACTGGTGTTCAAGCTGCCCAGGTAGCTGCGCATGGAGCCGTGCACATTAGGAGAGGTTGTGCGGCGCGTACATTCGAACTGCGGTGACCGTAGTGATCCGCAGCAGGTGCACAAGGTGCACAAGGAGCAGGCACATGGCGGCGGCTAGATACGGGCTTGACTTTGTGATCGGTCTCATGTTAGCCTCAGAGGCGAAGAGCATTGCGAAATCATGAGCCACTCGCCTGGTGGCAGTGGAGACGCTCGGTGATGGCCGCCTGAGATTGCGCGTGGAATAGGCCTCCGACCCGGTCGCACCCAGCGAGCCGGATCGCAGCCTGCGCTTTCGCGTCAGCATCGCTCCCTCATGTGCGCCCTGGGCGCCTGACCACGACGGTGTGGTTGGCGATCGGCTGAGAGTTCACCTGCACGGGTGTGCGAGCCTTTCTTGAACTGTTCAGCCAAATCAGCACTCGTGGGTATTGCACGACAGCGACACCGAGACCCACCTGAATGCTTGGTCGTGTCAGCGCTTCCTGCGCAAAAGCCCAACCTAGCGAACGGGTTCGTCGCGTTTGAATCCGCGAACCCGCTGCACCTCAGCAGATCAGCCCCTCACGTAGAGCAGCTATATGAGAATGTTCGAGGTCGGAGGCCGACATGGCGCAACAGCGACTGTGCTGCAAGTGTGTGCGGCCATGGACTGCCTGACAGGCCAATGCTTTCATATCAATTCCCCGCCGAAACGATTGGACCTGGCGGAATGGAGTCGGCAATGGCAGCATGGAACAGATTGCTTACATGCAGATATGTCGTGCCACGGTTTGATGTCACACATATACGTGTGTTTCACTTTCGTGTTGCATGCCAGGATATCACTGACGGCGGCCGGCGCACATACGAGTACAACTGAGGCACACACAAGTACATCTGAGGGCGGCATTGAGCAATCAAGAGTGCTTTCGAGCCGACCAGGAGCACAGACCGAGCAGCAAGCTGGTAGCCTCCTGATCCTTGGCGTCGTTGTACTGGTGTGCATGCTCTGCGCTTTGGCTGGTCCACCGCCCAAATAGCTGGGTGCATGTGCTGCGCATGCGGCGGCAATAACATGCGCAGGGCTCACTGCCTGCAGCCACTGATGCGTCGCTCATTTGAAATGCAATGCATGTCAAAGCAACGCCTGGCTCAAACGGGGTATGACCCCAAACGTCTCGAGCAGGCCAGCAAATTTACGTGATCAATCTCACGCGAGAATGAGTTCATGGAAGGCTCTCAGGAGCCCGGATTTCCATCTGAGCCCGGGGCGACACGTCATCATCTGCCGCGGAAATGTGCCGTCCCGCGGAAATGTGTCGCCTTCTGGCCGAATGTACTGCAATGTATGGCGCTGCAGGCGCCGCAGGCCGCGACGCTCGTTGAGCTCGGTACCCAAGACTATTCGAGGGCGTGCGCCTGCGACATGGACGGCCAGCAGCCGGCGTCGGCCCCTGCGGCGCCGAGTTGCCTGCAGGCCACCGGCGCTCGCGCGTCGGGCTGCGAGCGAATCGTCGTGGACCTGCCCGCGTACAGAGGTTGTGCGCTCTCGATGTCTCTGAGGTGCCTCTGTGAGGCTTCCGCCGTGTTCCGGCGCTGCAAGTACACCTGCACTTGTCAGCCAGAGAGCCCACGGTACGATTTGGCCGGCGCTCACGGCATGCAGCGCAAAGCAGCGCGTGCGTAGATGGACTTGCAAGATCCATGGGTGGCTGCGCACCGGTGAGGCCCCTCCCGCGGTGCGGAGTCATGCCTGCCTGTCTGGCATGCCTGCCTGTCTGGCGCTGCTGGGCAGCGTGTTCTGGCTCTCACAACGCTGCGATCCATTTGGAGCGTGGGTCATGGCGCTGTCGCGTCACGACTGCAGTCGGAGCCCTGGCGGACGTCAGGAGGCTGCGGCAGTGCGACGGCGGGTTCAGCATGTTTGTCCGCCCGGAGCTGGCGCTCAGGCTGGCGCAGCTGGCCGACGACGGCCAGCTCCTGCTCACCACAGTGACGGGCCAGCTGCTGGTTTGGATCCTGGAGTGCCTGGCGGCGCCGCCGCCGGTGGCGGCAGCCGTGCTGCCGGCGGCCTTCAAGCCGGCAGCGGGGCGGCCTGGCGATCAGCGGGTGCTGCGCAGCGCGA
>JAABUL010001796.1_pt1 | contig 38559 bp, 38 predicted proteins | sample 5559151 | NCBI WGS metagenome assembly JAABUL01 (sample SAMN10711876, study PRJNA513368) | rock metagenome | isolation source: Antarctica rocks | place: Antarctica: Victoria Land, Pudding Butte sud | reverse complement strand
GATCATTCACAATGATCGTTCCAGCCCGTCACTTTATTCCGAAAGCGCTTCAATTAGACCATTTCCGTTGTCTCTCTTTGCGAAAAGCCTCAAGACCAACAACAACGTTTAATAAACAATGATACAAACACTCAAAGGGGACCAACAGACTCGGTGAAAGTAAGAAAGAGCGACTTCCGAAATGGTGAGAATCCTTTGTGCGAATAACGCCTTGGCTGTCCATGGATCGCTTTAAACGGTCCATGGAGTAGACACCATCGGAGCCTCAGAGAGCTTTGCCGGAGTCGGTTTCAGCCGGGTTCGAGATACCAAGGTATGAAGGTACTAAGGTAAGGTAAGGTAAAGTGGCAACTAAGTTTTCACCAGGTAAATTATGTACAGCGCCTCGCACCGTCGCAGGTCTTACAGTAGTCGCTGTCAAACTGTTCTCTAGCAGTCTCGTAAAGCTTGAGAAGGACATTGCCCTTGGGTTTCCTCATTCTTGAATATCCCCCCATACTGGAGTCGCCGAGTTTTGCATTAATGTCGAGGCCATTCTTATCCGACTCGAATCGATTCCGTCATGGATGATGGATGATGGATGATGGATGACGGATGGCACTTTGTGGGGAGCGGGGGCGGAGATGACTGGCTTGTTGGCGAGACGCTCTGTTGCGTTTCAGACTTCCATTTGATTGTGGGTCGAAAAGTACCTACCTACTCCGTAAGGTACCTAGAAAGATTGATTACCTTATTTGCCCGTGCCGTCTTGCCTCAGCCTCTCAGGACCTCAGACGCGTACAGTAGATGGAGGATGCAACTATTCTAAGCCCTTCGGAGTAATTGCGCTAGACCCTTTCTGGTAAGCGGCGTCGTCTAAGCCCCTTTGGGTTAGCCATCATGCTTACTACAGGTAAGGTACTACGTACGTCATCCAGAGGGTCGCTAACCCAAAAGGGCTTAAGGAAAGAGGTTAACCCGAAGGGGCTTAGATACGGAAACACGTCTGAGGTCCTGAGGCAAAGGGTGGGATTTTTGTTTGGTGGGGTCTTTGCTTTGTCCAACCAAACATCAAGACTTGACCTCTTGTTTCGTCGTGTCTTTACTTGCTCGGTCAACGCTGGTCCTCAATTGATTGTCTGAACCTATCAGGTGCTACACTGCTGAACGTAGAGTGATGGCTGACCGTTCTGGCTTGTCAAACAACTGGCGTGTGAGGTCTGATGTTTTACCACAAGTCGACAACCCTACAGGTAAAAGCCCAGTATGTCAGCGACGTTGGGGCCCTCAGCGAGACGCAACATCCAGCTCGGGAGAGAGACAAGGTCAAAATAAAGAGGCAGAGTCAAGCAAGATTAGAGGAGAGGATGATCCTCGTACCCTGCAGGCCATTGCTGAGGGTAGGAGGCTCTATGTGGGGAACATGCCTTACATGGCTAAGACGAGAGACGTTGAGGCCTTATTTGCGGACGTCTCCTACCAGGTGTATGCTTGTTCTAGGTGGTCGGTCCATTATACTGACGCAGATCATGAAGGGAGCACATTAACATGTCCACTGATCCTTTTACCGGACGGAATCCTTCATACTGTACGTAGACAGGCTAACAGAGGCCGAAGGGCTGTCGATGGGTAAAACTTACTGATTGAAGGCTTTGTCGAACTTGAAACCAAGGAGCAGGCGGATAAGGCTATGCTAGAGCTCAATGGCACGGACTTGCTTGGGCGTCCAGTCAAAATCGGGCCCGGCGTTGCCAAAGGGAGAGGCAAACGCGTAATCGAAAGAGATGCATTATCCTTCAGCAAGAGACAGGGGCCTTCTGCACCTGTTTTCGATCGATGGACAAGAACAGATGCACCAGATCACTGGAAAGAGGAGAACCGTCGATTGATCGTCTCGGGCTTGCCAAGAATGCTTGATCATTACAGTGTCAATGAAGGGGTTCGCGAACTATTCAAAGGGTTCACAATGCATGTCCTGTCGTTTGCCGTTATTGTAGCCACCGGCAACTAACCTTCCTTAGCAACGCTGTCAGCAAGGTCGTCGTTCCGAGCAAAGGTGACCTAATAAGTCCACAACCTCGCGACAACCGGTATCTGTTCGTGGATTTTCAAAGTGCTGAAGAAGCGAAACGAGCAGTAAAAGCAACTGATGGTCGATTTGCATGGGATGTTAAGATTCGAGTCGGTCATGCCAGCCCTCCCGGCTCCCGCAAGGTTGGTGAAAGAGCTGAGTGGGAGACAGAGCAAGAGCTGAACGGATAGTAATACTCCTGATCGTCGAAAACTTGCAGAGCTATTACTAAGTGAAAACAGCATGGCATGATGTTTCAGTCTTTCATACTACTTCTCGAGAGATGATTTTGACAGACAGGATTGGAAAGGAAGCCGAGGCTGGTAGTACTAGGCAAGTACTAAAAGATTACAGATGACCCCCTTCGTCTGAGACGTAAGTACTACTAAGACTAGATAGGATTCGAGGTAGATAGACTATAGTGCTTTTGTTACTTACGGATTGAGTGCCGGTGCTTTGACATGGGATCACCACGTCTTGCCCGTTGAAATTACTGCAATCCAGGACTTCTTTGTTCCCTCAACACAGACTGTGCATGAGAATCTGTCTAGTCCTTCCATAGTTAAACTGCGCGGCATCCCAGATGCCATCGGCTTATTTTCTTTACCGCTAATAGAAGGAATTCCTTAAATGCCTAGTACCATAAAATCATCCCCAGCGCTGCCTAGTCTATAGGGCTCCGCCTTGTCGCCATCATCCGACTCTCTCCGGACATCCTCTTACCACGGTGGAACTCCGCGTCCCATATCGAGTATCTTGGTACTTGACGACGTCTTGAAAGTTGAGGTACTGTAGGTAGTCGGGACCCATCTGACCCACTCCAGTTATTGGGAATCACCAGCTCCGTCCTACTAACCTTCCAAAACAAGAAACGCCATTTTCTTCCGATGTTAACTTAGTGGGGTATCAGATCTACATACATTCAAATCTACAACCAGCACTGTTTCGTTATTCAAACACAATCTTTAACCTTGCAAAGCTACCAAGAGAGAGAGAGACCCATGGTCACACGAAGCTGTGATATCAAAAGTCAACCGAACCGCGATTCACCACCTCAAACACGCAACAATATATATCCCGTATAAAAACACATTTCCCAATCTCTCCCAGACGTACTCCGATTACAGAAAGTTTCAATCAACAAAATCTACACGGAACAATGTTTGAAAAAGATCTTCAAGCCCAAACCGAAAGCCGGGATTTAGATTGCGGAGATCTGAAACTCGAGATTAGAATCCCCAAACGAAAACATGGGCGTCAGTGTTTTCGACTTTATATAATACACAATTCCCCCCTAGGTAGCTCATAGCTATTACGGGTGAGTCCCGTGGCTTTGAGAATTCCATACGTATTGTCAATGAACCCTCAGGAGTATTTAATTCTCTTTTCTGAATCGGATGCTGCGACGAATCTGAGAGATGGAAAAGAAGAAAAAAACCGGGAACGTTTTTTTTTTCGACGCAGAGAATTTTACGCAACCAAGAACCTACCTTAGACAGCACGCTGGGGAAGGGGTTACCCTTTGTTCAACACACCTATATCTATCAAAGCAACGGCGTTACCTATGGTCAAATCAGCAAGCCCGCCTCCACACCATTCAGAAAACCACCCTCATGGTCATCCTGGTAGACTTTGTGGAAGTTCTATCTACCAGATCACTTGTCCCCCCACCGCCAGGGAAATGCGATAGATACATTTATCCTTGACCGCAGAATAGAGTACTTTTGCAACATGTTTTTTTTTATATAAGTCGCGGGCTAGCTGGCTTGTCTTATGGCACATTACCTCGATTTTCGCGAATAAACCCCCCCGTCTCAATGTTGATCTTTCCTGCACCATCACAACCCCCCCCCATCAACCCTCAACTCACGTGGGCTGTCCGAGTCTCATCGAGCAGCCGCGCAGATCCTACCGGGGGGTGCGAACAATGCTATATCTTGAGGTTCTATTTCGACCTTGAAGTGCTTGGGCGCGGGTATCTACGTAGCCACCTACCCAACCGCAAACCCAACCACCTCCCCACCAATTCCCACGCGCTCACCCACCCCACCCTCACCCCCTATACAACCCCTCCTCCTCAATCCACCCCGCCACCCCTCCCGTAACCATCCCCCTCCACCCCTTCCCCCCACCCCTCACCTCCTCCCTAACCCCCGAACTACTAACCCCCTCCACCCCCTCCACCCCCTCAATCCTCCCCGCCCACTCCCTCCTCCCCCCCTCCCCCTCCCTCTCCCCCCTCGCCAAAGCCCCCAAATACGCCTCCTGCTCCGCCCGCTCCCCATACCCCACCCGCAGCGTCACCCGCACGCGATGCCGCGCAAACAGCGGCGCCAGCGGCGCCAGGGTGTAGCTGGGCGGGTAGTAGCTAGGGTCGAGCAGGCGCGTCAGGGTATCAAACCCCACAAGCAAGACCTGCTCGGGCGCCGCCCCGGAGACCGGATCGGCATACCGCGCGCTCTCCTCCACCACACGCGCCTTGCCGTGGAAACACGGCTCTTTCGTCACGCCCACGTCTACACTCACGTCCTCCGCCTTCCCCACCGGCATGCGCGCCACGACCTCGCGGGCGAATACGCCCATCATGGCGAGGCGCTGCTCCAAGGGCGCGGGCTGGGGGGCTTTGTCGGCGTTGTTGATGGCGAGGAGGAGGAGGAGGCGTTTCGGGCCGGGTTGGGCGCGGGGGTCGTGGTGCAGGGCGGTGGTGCAGAGGGAGAGGTGGGCGAGGGTCGGGGGGTTGAAGGAGGAGTCGAGGATGTAGAGGGTTTTTGGGGGTGGGGGGAGGGGGGAGGGGGGATGGGTGCTGAGGATGGAGAGAAGGGGGGGGGTGGTTGTGAAGGTTGTGAGGAGGGTGCGGAGGTGGGGGAGGGAGGGTGGGGGTGGGGGCATTGAGGGTGATTGGTAAGGTTTTTGGGTTAAGTAAAGCCAAGTGTTGCATTGAGATTTTTAAAGTATAGATGACATCATCGTTAACCTGGAAGCCTGCCCTCAGAAATGTCATGATCACGTGATGGGGCAATTTCTATGTTGGGGAAATTGGGGTCAGGAGGTGGTGTTTGGAGAATTGCGACTTTGCGAGATGGTTGGGTTGTGGAGGTGATTTCCTGCATGATTTGATCGCTACTATCACAGCGGACTTTTTTGAGGTCGTGGCTAGAGGTTGGGACGTGGGATAGATTTTGTAGACAATGGCTGAGGTGGGGATCTGGACAGCTGCGAGGTGAGGGTTAGATGTTCTGGAAAGAGAGAATTGCTCGCTTATGGGATACTGGTGTCGAATACTACTGTGGGTTGAGCGGCCTTAGTGTAAGAGAGCAGAGCTTGTGCCTTGTGCTAGATGTGATATTGAGCGAATATTGCATTATTGAGCCTATTGAAGCAAGTGTAAGCACAGCAGAGTTGAGTTGGCATACTCATCACCACCAAAACCTGCCCTAGGCTCCACTTTTTTGAATGTTTCTTGAAGTCGGACTCTTGAATCAACCGGACAGGAGCATCTTCTCTTCCCTTCCAACGTCTATTTGGAAATAGTTACAGCGGCCAAACAGACCGTCGGACAAGTCGTTAGAAATGGGATATGTGTGGCCATCCAGAACTCCATCTTCGATCTTGTCATAAAACCAACACTTTTTATCGCTCGTTATATCATCTACCAGCTCGGCTCCTCCATGGCATGGATTTTTCACCATGGTGCTTCTTCTATGTAAAATAAATTCTCATCAAGGGAGGGTTCCTGCATTGAACAATCCTCGGCTCAGAATAGATCATCGTCCAGGAACGCATTATCAAGTTCCGCTTCCTCTTCACCAAATAGAAGGTCACTCTCCGATAGCCCATCTTCGAGCATAATGTCCTCTCCTTCGAATAATAGATCATCCTCGTCTTCTCCCGTGACCTCTAGAACAGTTCTCTGTGAGCAGTATCCCTCATCCAGCATCTCCCGTACCTGGAGGGATTCGTCAACGACGTCCCGGCCCTGGATGGATGCATATCCTTCATCGAGGATGACTTGCGACCCCAGGCTTTGCTCAAAAGCCCTATCAGCACAAGCCAGAGGCTTCAATCTCCTAGCTGCTATACCATCGAAAAGCTTACGCTGCGACAGCTTCCAGAGGCGAGCTTTAATAATAGCTGTCAATGCTGAAGTTATATTTTGATGGTTTGCGGGTTCTGACAAGTCCTCAGAGACGTACTCCTCTGGTGAGACGTCAAGCAACCTTTTGATTCTATCTTTCAGCCTTGACGATCGAGCACGACGGTGTATCAGCGGTATTGCACGGGCTATAGTAGGTAGAAGGGAGTTGCGCTGGGACAATGCCTATTGTTGATTGTCAATACTCGTTTTTTTGCGCAAGTGTTGACGGGTCTTTAAAGAAGTCGCTCACCTGCATGTATCCAGGGCTAAACAGACCGGGTGCAATCTCCGCGAGCTTGGGTCCGCCAGAGCTGCTAAGTAATTTGATATTTGAATGCTTGTATACTATGTTGCCGCATATCATGGAGCGTAGTCCTACATCAATCAATAATGCCAGATCCGTAAAAACGATGTCCGCCATCCGTGTAGAATTTTCGGGTGGGGATCTCTTGCCCCTTGGAGTCGCTATAATGCCTGCTTTAACAGCAGAACCATTTTTGGAACTCTCCAGAGGCGAAGGCCCTTCTTGGGAATCCTGCTTAAGATCCAGCTTCTTCACAGGGAAATTATGCAGCCACAAATGCGGTTGAAGCCGGTTGCTCGAAATCGACTGAGGCTGGCCGATTGACTCCATATTATTAATTGGATCGCGAAAACCGAATAGCATATCCGAATCCGGCTCATACTTCGTGTTCGACCCAAGCCTCCTTCGCTTTGATGCAGGCGCAGTGGCGGAAAGTTTGAATACAAATACAAGCTTAACTTCATCCACATAGGCATATGGTACGGAAGCGGGAGGGCTGGCATATTGTGCAATTGGAACATTGGGACTCTCAATGTTCATTCTCGAGTTACTACAACTCTGGGAATATGATAGGGCCAACACCAGTTCTCCAAAGGGCAATCCGGACTCGGACGAGTTCTCCCTCGAATGAACTAAGGACGCCTGTAGAGACAGTTGTCGCCAGATCTGAGCTCGCAGTAATTAGTAGAACATCGACATGAGGTAGAGGCAGATAAGCACCTCCGCATTGCAAAGAAGAATACCTAGACCTTCTAGAAACGTTGGTCGGTCGAAATAAGAAGGAACGACTTCATCAATGAGAAGCTGAACGACAACTCGTAGGCCGGCGCCTCGAGCAACCCAGGTGCCTGAAAAGATGATGTTTTCAATCTGCCGAAAAATGGATGAGAAAGGAAATATGGTCGCCAACGGTGAAGAGATCTTTATGGAGCCATTAGTCTCAAGTTTGAGATTCAGTCCAACATAAGCGTGTCCAAGCTTGCCAAGGTCATGATCCACGGATGACATGGCCTATGGCTAATTTGGGTGCGGTTAGGAGAAAACGAATGTTAAGCCTAACAACAGTTAAAGACGCAAGTAATGGATGATCGAAAAGAGAGCTATCTGAAGAAACTCTGATCGCTTGATCTGTAAGCGCAGAAAGATAGTGAAAGACATGCTATAGACGTTTGGTGTGAAAATTCTTGAAAGTAAGGTCTGGTCTGTCTGTTTGTCTGTTCTGCTCCTCTACATCAAGAAACTCGCCATTGCTCTGCCGCTATGTTAAAATATTCACAAGTATGAAGCAAGAGACGACTAAAGTATAAAGCTGGTCTTATGGGTATTGTTAGTTGGCCGAGATTGTCTGCGAAGGTCATACATCAATATCGGGTATCATCAGTTTCCGCTCAGCCCTACGAGCGCGCCGGCAGACCAAACCTAGGTACTTAACCCCTCCGCCCTCTAATTGCCTTTCATCTCAAGACTTGACAGAAGTACTTTAGAGCTCTCAAAATGCGGCTGGAGAGGTGTCTACGTATTCTGTTATATGCGTACAAACCATCCTATCCAGGCATCGCTGGGAAATCGATCAAGTCGTTTAGCCCATTTAGCACTTCGTGTCGGCGACCAACAGATGGCGTCTACAGAGCTCTCACAGAGATGCGGGTAAAGACTCCTTGGATTGAAGCACTAAGGAAGAAGCAGGCGGAAGGCTTTGATCCGAAGAAGGCATCTACTACCTCAGCGACTCCGCAAGACCGTGATCTGAGCCCAAAGAGGATGGGGGACAGCCATACGGCTATAGTATGTAATACATGCTGGTGTATATTGGAAGCTTCATTGAGACTGACTGACTGATGCAGGCATAGGTTGTTCCATTGGCTCAGGACCCTTGGTTGCTCGACAATTATCTCAATGCAAACGGACAGATCAGGTCCGCTTGACTACAATTGAAGAGACGCATACCATCGCTTACCGAGGTGTAGATTAGGAACTCTTTTCATGGATCTTGATGCCCTATCGGGTATAGTTGCATATCGCCATACTGGCGAATCCGTAACAACAGTCACTGCGGCGGTAGACAGGATCGTTATCAAGCATCCCCTTAAAGAGATATGTATGTTCGCCCATTGCAGACCGGGATCCTTGATATTGATGATTCAAGGTGACTTGGAGCTTTCCGGACAGGTGACTTTCACTGGTCGAAGCTCTATGGAGATACAAATGCAAGTTGCGAAGGCTCCTACAAAGGGTGAGCAGGTAAATAGCGAGGACGTATTACTGACTTGTGCATTTACGATGGTTAGTCCCGTTAATTGATTCTTCTACGTCCCCAAGCACTAAAATATGGTCTATGTAATCAGGTTTCTCTAGACCCGTCGACGAAAAAGTATGAAATGCCGTATCGTCCTGTCGTTCGTAGGCTTACCTTGTCCCGAGATCAGTACCAATAAACCCCGTGCTAGTCGAGACTACGGAAGAGAAACGCCTTTTTGAATTGGGTGAGCAAAACTACAATGCCAAGAAGGCTCTTGCCAAGAAAGCATTGCGAAAGCAGGCGCCAAATGACGAAGAGAGCGACCTGATTCACGCCATGTGGATTAGGCAGATAGAGTACCACGGTGAGAATTCTACACTACCATTGTCAGATGATTCGAGTTCTGACTTTCAAGATCCCAACATTTCGACCCGCAGACCCGATAACGTCATCTACATGGATAGCACTGTGATGCACTCGTCGCAGATAATGCAGCCCCAATATCGCAACCGGCACAATTTTATGATTTTTGGTGGCTTTCTCCTTAAGCAGACCTTTGAGCTTGCGTTCTGCTGCGCAGCCGCTTTCTCTCACACTAGGCCAAGATTCCTTAGCCTAGATCCCAGCACGTTCGAGAATCCAGTGCCAGTTGGGTCGGTGTTGTACCTCACAGCTACAGTTGCTTATACGGATCCTCCGCTTCTAACCTTAGGGGGGAGCGAACTTTCCACTTCGAAAAGGGGAGACTCGGAAGGCGCAGAAATTGCAGACGGGAAACCAGATGCAAAGTTTACCAGGGTGCAAATCAGGATAGACAGTAAAGTCCGAAACGTTGAGCATGGAGAGACTAAACCAACAGGCCAGGTAAGATAGGTGTCTTTCATTGATGCTGAGGTTACTAATACCGTAGCAGTTCAACTATACTTTCCTTGTCGAGAAGGATATCAAGGTTATGCCACGGGGTTACCATGAGTTCATGATCTGGCTCGACGCGAAACGACGGGCAGAGCGTGTTAGTGAGACTATTGAGAATCTAGAGAAGGACGGGATGAGGACGCAAGGTCAGGATAATAGCAAGAAACAGCGTATCACTGAGTAGCGTGTAGTTTATATTCAATGTGATATCTCGCAGGAATGGAAAGACAATTGAGCTCAAACACAATTGGAAGTAATGGATAGCCCCAGCTGGATACCGTGTTCTTCCCCTTCTACATATTCCGCAACTCTTATCCCTATGTACATATTCTTGGTGTCGCATCAGCCCTACATTCGAGTCAGCCCTATTTGCTAGTTTGCGGAAATTTCCGTGTTTCCAATGTTTGTTGACCGTAACTTTTTCCACGCGAAATAGGTGTCAATGGAATCCAGCAATGGCTACGTTACGTCGTCCAAAGAATTACAGAGAGCTGCTCACGCCTCTATTGCACCGACGATTTGTGTCTAGCTCAACTGTCTTGGTAACAATATGCTTAGGGATAGCGGCTCTTGCTGGAGGCTCACCATGTGAGCAGAGGTCCCAGAGGTCCCCCAGAGAATGTTACTGATCGATTGGTATAGTCCAATGGTCATGGCTTCCAAGAACGGCCTTAAGAACCGCTTTCCTCTTTATCTCCGCTCTTCTAGTCTTCGTTCTTAGGATCGCAAACATACATTGCGGAGCTAGAAACGCACCCACTCCATTGTCAACGTTCAAAATTTACTATGTCTCCTTCGCCACGCTTCAGACCATTGCATGGTACCTGCTATCCGCATTGATCTTTACGGAAGTCAGTCTATGGTCTGCGCCTGCATCAGCAGATTTGGGGTGGCTTCATGAAGGACGGCAAGTGGAAGGTCTTGGTTTGGAGCCTTGTTCTTGCGACTGACATGGATTTGTAGACCATGGGAACGGCGCAGGCTCAATGAGCGCTCAATCTACTTCCGGAGTTTCTTTATGTTATTGGCACTGATTCAGGCTCTACTCCATATATACAACGATACAGACGGGATATTTAACGATGCCATAAATGCAACTACAGACACCGCTCCCAAGCCACGGCCCCAGATTATGGTTAAGCCACCTGCGCAACTCATAAACAAATTACCTTCGCTCCTGCAAAGCGTGGTCACCCGCTCTCTGTTAGTAGGCTTCATCGGTGGCCCATTCATGTATGGGTTATTCATGAGGAGGACAGCGTGGAGTTGGTCGCTATTTCTTGCGAGGATCGTTTGGGACATCCCAGCAGTGCCTGAGTTATCGTATATACCGCCCTACCACATTCTCTTGATCTTCCGGACCACAATCTGGGGCTTCTTCCTCAGCTTCTTGTGGGATGTATCGAATGCTGCATTTACTGCCTATATCTCTCAGGAACCACTGAAGAATGGCAAGCCTTTAACGGATGACAACCGAAGTCTGATGAACGGACTCAATGCAAAGAAAGAGATGACTAAAGCCTTTGCGTTCTGGGAATTGGCTCTTTTGCAGCGGTTTGCAGATCGGAGGAAAATGATCTACGACGACTTCGACAGGCCAGATGGCTCAGCGTGGACCCAGATCGAAACGGTTTGCCTAAATAATTTGATTTCCATGACGAACCGTATTGCTTTATTCCAGAATCCAGATATAAACAAACCTCCACCTCTGAAAGAAGGTGATCTTCAATCCCTACCCCGTCTCTCCACCCCCCTACGACAAGAACCCATCCTCCAAAATCCTCTTCCACCAACAACCCGCCTCGAAAAATTCGAAACCAAAATCGGCTCGTTCGCCAAATCCTATGGCAACTCACCGCCTCCAAATGTTGCATTGACTCCTCTTGAGCCACGCAGCAAACAGTACCTCGACTCCGCCCGCCAGAAACTTCTTACTCAAGGCCAACAAGAAACCCTGACCCCGACCGGTATCTATGCCCTCTTCAACGAGTACCTTATGCAATTCATCCGTTCCTCGCTTGGTATGCCTTTCCGGCAAAAGTTCAGACGACGAATCTGCGCTGTTGTACTGGGGACTCCGTACAGCGAGCTCAGCATCATTGCTGATAGCATCACAGCACTCAGCTCCTTAGCGTGCTCAAGTGTTGTGGAAGATAACTTTGGTAATGTCAATAAAGACGTTCATTCTCTCATCCGAACCTTCTCCGGTACATGTACAACTCTAGAGAATTTTCTGGAGCAAACGCCTCCGCATTGGACGGATGTGCAGTTTCAAAAGCAGGATAGGAAGGTTGAAGAGGTAGAGATTGTGCTGGAAGTGCTGAAAAGTGGTTTGAAGGAGATGGTGAGGACGTTTGGAGTGTATGCGGTGGAGTTGAGGATTGGGGAAGGTGAATTAAGGATGGCAAGGACAATTGCCGGTATGAATGAGGAGTAGTCTGTGCTATGGTATCGCACATTCTGTTGTGGCGTCAACGAAGTGGCTAAACCTAGGGGATATCTAAACATGAAGACGCAACGAATGCCCTGTCTACGCTGATATAGATTTCGGGCCCCCATTACGTTTACATGACCAGGACTTTATCAAACTTACCATGTTCACCCAGCATTGCTTCCACCTTCGCCTAAGCCCATATCTCCCTTTTGGTAGACCTTCAATCAACAACCTCGCGTTATCGTCCCTCGCTCACATTTTGGCAGCCTTCGAGTTATTGACTTCGCTAACTCGATTTCCGCTACTTTTTCCATGTCAAGATCAACGAGCTTGAAGCATCGGTATGCAAATTCGATATCGAAAGGAATGCTTCGAGTCCCGCAGTTGTTCGGGGATAAAGAGACTTGATGCTGACCGACGATATTGGCCCTTAGCTGCTGGAAATGAAACCATAACATGGCTACCACACCCATACTAAATCCTTCCATCCGCCTTGATCCTTTGCGGATACCCGGAGTACCAATGCCATCAACTATGTATGCGTGTCTTCCAATAGATGATAAGACAGCAAAGCTACGCCTAGCTACACTTTGAAATTCAAACGAAAACCTCCCAAGCACCCTAAAAGCTTTCACCAATGCGGTGGATATACGAACTTCCCTTGCACTCGTTCAAGATAGTCCCTATTTAAGTTTTCTTTCAATGTCCACGGTCATTTTTGTATCACTATTTCCTATGCCGTCTTCCTGACGCCATCTCAATACTCGCAGGATTCCTCACCGTCCCCTTTCATAGCATATTTCCTCGCTTCTCGGCATCCTCCACGCAACGCATCCAGCTCTCTCACAAACCCCCCACCCCACCACAACCGCACCGGTTGTCAGGTTCTAGCCTAACAGCCGGCTCTCGGACTGCCACTCGGAACTTCAACCCCAATTATCAGCTATCGGGATTACATCTACCTCATCTTGTAACTTGCGTCGTACAAAGCCATAACTGACATCGTGGGCGCCGTTACCGGAAAATCGAACTGCAACGTTGCGGAGTAAAGAGCTGGAAGTGCGATTTCTCAGCTACACTACGATGTCTGCCCAAAAAGAACCCGGAGTCGTCTATCCATCATCTGCGAATAACTTCACCGCTGAAGAGCAGCACGCCAACCTCATCCAATCTCTCCATGCAAAAACCCCCAACCTCATCACTCCCGGCCCTTCCCACACCGACCAATTCAACTTCCCCTTCTTACACCCTACAAACCCTGCATCTTCCATCCTTTACGGGGCTGAGATTTATTAGATGAGTAGATAAGCGGTACGGCTGGAAAAATTGGCCAGGTATGGACGCAGGAGCAGCCGGCGCCGGTAGGCGGACTTGTGGCGAGCTTCCAGGCGAGTTCTGCTCGGATCTGGGAGGGAGGTTGTTCAGTTGGAGGACTGAGAGAGCGCGAGAGGGTGGTCAAGTAAGATGGTAGGTAAGAATAGGGCTGGGTCGTATCCAACCACGAACAGCGCGGTTCGGTATGACATCCTGCCGTACCAACTACAAGACTTCGCTGGCATCCTCGAGCGCTGAGGAACCGGCAAAATTAGATATTCGTGGCAGCTCAGTCGAGTCAAAGGTGCTGTTTCTGCGGTTATCTTGGAAAGACATGATGGGCTAGTGAAGGGATTTCGGAGTGTAACAAGCAAAGAGGGATAAGTGCAGGTTTAGGCGGGGTTTGGGCTGGATTTTTGGTGTGAAAGGTGTTTTTGCGTATGATGATTGTAGAAGACTATTGTCTAAATATGTAACGATCCTCATCCCCACTCCCCTTGGACCAGATCAGAAAATTAACGGGTTAGCAACATAATCGAAGATTTTGATATGTTCAGCTGTGCATTTTGATTGCTCCAGAAGGATTAGTGGGGCTGTATTGTTGGGGGGGTTGATAGGGAGGTGGGACTGACTGATTGGGTGGATGGCTTTTGTGGGTGTCTTTCTTCAAGAGGGGCGACTACGGGGAGGGGATTTGGGGGAGATATGAGATGGAGCGGCGGTGACAGGGAGTGGGGAGTGATGGTTTAGGGTCGACAATCTTATCTGCACAAAAAGTATATGCCCATGACTAAAGGTGACAGATTAAGGGTCAAGGAAATGGAATCGATAATTTCTGTTGATGTACTGTAGCATCCCTCGACCTTCTTATCTGGACACAAACTATGCGTGTATGTCTGAACAGAACAGCTGCTCTAGTTTTCCAACGATGGCTCGTTCTCTCATCCCTCGGCCCTATATCAGCAACAGCCCAAACCCTTCTCCTATTGATTTCCCCATTCCCATCGCTACTTTTGGCTTCTCGCAGCCTCCACAAAGCCCGAATTATCCGCTATGAATGCATCGCAGTGACTTGTCAGACTCGACGCGTTAGCATCCTTTGCAATATCCCGGACCGATTCGACATTATCTGGCCTGACATAAGTTGCCGCGTTGTCGATGATCTTGTCCTCGGTCATAGTGTGCAAGGTCTCGAGTAACCACATATCTGTCGCCTGCAGCAGGTCCAACAACTCGTCTAGCTTTTTCGCGATTTCGTCGTTATTTTCAGAATCATGAACCTGAGGCCAGTCGACTATACCGGTGTACGCGAAATCAATCATTTGCGAAAGCGCCGTGAATGTCATCTCTTTGACTTGTATCTTCGCTTGGTGTGCAAATAGACGGCCCCACTCACCAGAGAACTGAGCTTTGCAGTAGTCTGACACAGCTGCTAGGAAGATTCTGTGGGCTGGCTTTTCACGGCCTTCGGCCTCGAAGATAACATCGATAAGCTGGCGCTGGTCGCGGAGGCTTACAATCTCCTTCATAGCTGTGATCATAGGAGATTCAGTCTGATGAGGGGAGAGCCGTGGCGCTCTATTTGTAGGCTGGACCACGGATTTGCAACCCAGGGTTCTGAGTAGCTTTTCGTAAGGTATGAGAAATTTTCGTGAGACCTTAATGACGCCTGCATCTACTGGAGAGTTGAGGCAGAGATATTTTGCCGAGGTCAAAGTGTTGCCGAACTCTACTGGGGAGAGTTCAACTGTCTCGGTAGTATCGATGTTGAAGAAGATTTTGGACTCTCGAATGCCCGGAATAAGGATTGCGAAGTTGAATTCTTCTTGAAGGTATTCGTAAGATGCCTGAATATCCTTTACGTATTCTGAAAGGTCCTCGTTGCTAATCTGCTTGCACTGAGTGACCATGTATTCCAGGTGCGCAAATACCGTTGCAGCGGTAGGTTTGCCGTGTTGGGGAAGTTTTTCAAGAACAAACCCGACAGGCTCCTTCTTCAGAATAGGGAGCTGACTCCATAATATTCGCACGTCATGCGCCTTGCCTATGCTGAGAAGAGAACAGTGGTCCTGTTTGACCGCCACTTCGCTCATTCGTTTTCGACGATAAATTCGCTGTTTGGAGACGTCGTCCTCCATCCGAAACATTGGAACTAATGCAATCTCCCTCCATATATGGTTAGGCCAATCGCGTAGGCTTGGCTGGTCCCAAAGCAGGTATGCTGCTACTTTTTCAGCATCTTGACAGAATGTCGAAGTCTGACTCGATTGATCAGACTGCCACCGTACTTGAATCGCAAGGGCACATTGAACGTAATCTTCAGAATTGAAAACCTTTGTTGGCCCGCGAGATCGAAGGCCAAGGGACACCCAGTATTCATGAAGAGATCGTGGGCGCTGCATTTTGCCATGGAGGAAACGGGTCGTGTGCTCTATACGAAAAGCAGATTTAAAGATTTCGTCCTCGTGGTCGTATAATGACATTGCCTTGCAAAACTTTCCGTTTCCGTTCGGCGCAATTGCTGTTGAGGGTTTGATATTGTGTTTTGCAAGTTCTTGAACAAACGCAGAGTATTCAGCGACTGAAAATTTCCCGATATTTGTGGGTTGATGATGTTGAGCGTGATCCCAAAGTTCCTTGATTGGCATGACATGGACTTCCAAGGCTTTCAATGGTACCAAGCATTTATCGACTGTCTCAGGAGAGACGAGATTACCCAGGCTTTCTACAACCCACGGTAAAAGTAGCTTCGAGGTCTTGCAGAAGGTGGCCCCTTCCGCATGCAGGTACTTTGCAGCTTTGTCAGAATGCGACGGTTGAAACAGTGGCCACACAGGCAGACGTCGGAGTTCCGGTAGAAATTTGATGGCATGGGTGGATTTCAGGTACTCCAGCAGCATGGACTGCAGCGTCTATACATACATATAAGCCTGTAGATGAGCAACAAATGAAGTAAGAAAAGACTTACTCGGATGGATGTCTCGCTCAATGTATGTAGTAGGAATTCTTGAATCGGGACCCATTTTTCCCCTTCAACCTGAGACAGGATTCGTACCAATCGTTCAAACGCAGCGCTGCTTGTCAGGTCGGATTCCATTTCTGCCAGAAGAAATGGAACACTAGCTCGATCGACTATATTGAACTCGCCGATCTCTTCACATAATGTGGAGTGCTCCTTCTTGACGGGTTCAACCAGGTACAGGCCTTCATCGAATTGACGTGGGGTTATATATTGCCATTCCTCATTTACTTTGTATCGGTAAATGCTGTGGTCCTCAAGGCCACATTGAGAAATCAGGCCCATAATGGTAGCTTCAGATTTGTCATCCTTCCTTGCCTTGACAAGAATTTTGAGTTTTGTATTGACGTATGTCCAAAACTCCGTAATCCATGTATCCCGGCATCCTCGCAACGCTGAAGGACCAACTGGAGATTCCGGTTGAGCCAGCAACATTCCAAGGTCTCCAATTTCCAGGATCCGGACATTGAATGGAGCTTTCAAAATGTCTTTAATCGGGTTTCTGAAACTTGACATGGTATCACCACTAAGCGTCAGCTTCGAGCTCGTCGTGTCCACATGGCGTTGGAATAGCTTTGTATTGACCATAGAATAAGAAGCGAAGCAGAACAACTTCTGCTCTGCTTCCGTTGCCATGAATGTCCACACTTTTGTTTCAATTTCCGAAGTAAGAAGTCCTAGAGATCCATCAAGCTTTGGAAGTATCCGGCAACCATCTAACATCTTGAGTGACGACCCATCCGCGCCAGGAGGAGGCACGACAGCTTGAAGAAACTTCTCAAGTGCATCTGATTTACTCTGTTGTCCTTCACCTGTAGCCAGTGAACCTAAAAATTCTTCCAAAACTGTGCAACTATGTTCAAGGGAAAACAACTGGCAAAGGAAGGCGGGGTTGAGCTCGACAGTAAGACCGGCAGTGTCTGTAGCTTTGATCCGTAGCCATATATTGCTTGGAGGGTGCACGAGGTTGGGACAGAGATTGGTTAGGAGTGGCCGGAGTTTCTTCGATGTTGATTCCGGGAGGAAATCAAATTGGGCACACCTTATGGAAGTGACAGCATGCAACTTTTTCGTCTTTCCACCCACCCTCTTCTGCGTGGGAGTAGAGCCGAGCAGCAGAGATTCTGACGCTGCTTTCGGGTAAAGTTCATAAGCAATATGCTGGTCGTCCATTATCTTGTCCCAGAAAGCTTCGGCCACGACTTTGGATAAAGGGCTCGAGGATACTCCAGAGGTGGAGGGCCAGAAATTGAATGCTGCCATACCCAGCCTTGGTGCCAGATCTTTCAGAAAGTTCAGATAAAGGTCCGGAATACAACTTGATAGTAGCCAGTTGTTCCACCGAGCCATGGTTGCGTCTCTGTGCTGGTCTTCCCATGGGATTGTTCGACGGTCACCAGTCATTGCAAAGCTGGCGTGGAACGAAATTGGAAGCTCTGATGAAAGTAGGGTTGGAAGCTTGCAAAAGACGTTCTGGTCGGTTCCAGATTGTGATAGGCAGGCAGCGACACCGCACTCAGAGATCTTTTGGGATCCTCTTCCAGGGTTGACTATGTCGATTGGAGATTTCTCAATATCTGTTATGCCAACACGCCAAGTCTCTGCGACTGGTACCTGATGTTCCTGTACAGTCGAGATTCTCACATCACGAAATATGTCCTGTTCAGATCCTTCAGACTGATCTACTGATACGGACCATTTACATGCGGGTTGACCCCGGATGTTAAAAGCGATGGATTTAACATTCCGCAGGAAAAGCAGAGACTTTCGTGCACTAAGAAGATACTTTTGCAGTAAGGTTTTAGTATTTTTAATATCCACTGGGACTACGTGGTCGGTAAGGGCCGATTTCTTTCCAGATTCTCGGAATGGCAAACGGAAAATGGTACCTTCGAAGTAGTTTAGCTCCTTCGAGTAATGGCAGAGACCATGGAAAGGTGTAAGCTGGTCCTTGCACAGACGACGAGCTGTCTCCAAAGACAGCTTGATGCCCGCTTTCCGTTTGCGGTATTTGTTCTTCGTTAGCAGTTCTTGCTGCGGGTCTAGAATTAGGAGGTATCCCCCAGATATCAGGGAAGGGACGTCTGTAAAGTGATACATGGTTAAAGCTCCCCTACCAAACATGCCAGTGGTGGTCACATCGTCGCTCTTGCCGCCCTGTCCAATATCCTTGAATCCGGCGAAGTCTTCGTCCTTGAAGACTGTAGTATTAATTAGCTCCTGATCAGAAGGTTTGGAAATAATATGATGCGTAATAATCCCGTTACTAACCTTCGTCGTTGTAGGCGAAAAGCGCGGGCCCCTGTAGAGTCTTCAATTCACTCGTCAAACACGCCAATGATTCGTGTGAACCGTTCTCACATTCGTCAAGAATCCAAGAAACCGCGGTGGCATGACAATCGTCCGCATTGGCGAGGAATTCATTGAAGGTGCTGTCGATAGGATACCGCCCTAACGTGTCGGAGATGACAGTCGACAGTGTTTCCCGTGGAGTGTATTCGTCTTCGTCCCCATCATCGACTTCTATCTCTAGCCTAGTTGCACGATCTAATGAGTGCTCAATTTCGAGTCGTTGGATAAGGTCGGCAGATATAGCGGGGTGAGTAAAGTTGAACGCAGCAATCGTTCCGGTCACGACACGGTCTCCGTATACTATATCAGACATTGGTCTCAAGATGGATTCGGTGTCTGGAATCAAGATATCGAGAAGTTCTTGACCTCCAGCTAGGCGAGCAGCTATCTCGAGCGAACCAATTGCCACATCAAGATCAGACCCCTCAAGTGGACCCTGACTGGAATCCTTCAAGAGAGCCTGGAGGCTTGAAAGATCTTGGACGCTCGGTTCGTTACGAACATTCAACTGTGCGAGTAGTTCCACATGCTCCGTCGCAAAATGACTATCTACCTTGTCCAGGTATGGCGCTAAAGGATACCGTACCAGAAGCCTACTTGTACCAAAAGTATTCTTCGGCACAAGATAGTTTCTTTGAACGCCGAGGATGCAGGCTTTCGACCTCAATACAGAGTACTCGACCGGACTGAAGTTGGACTGAATATAATTGAGGACGTGGTCGACTTTGCCATGATCATTGTCTTGCAAACAGTAATCCAGCTGCCGTAGGATTATGTCCAAGTCTATACGTTCCCAGCCAAGAACGTGTTTCCATCCCTTGTTGACGGAGAAGCGAGTCGTCCCTAAGATGTAGTGAACAAGATCGTGCTCATCTAACCCACGACATTTGCGGGGCGAGAAGAGAGTCATAGTCGATCCCGAGACTGGATTTGCGGGAAGCCATCGGAGTGTTCGAAACTTGGAAATTGAGGACTCCGACAAGCTCTGATCCTCACGAAACGGGAGCTGAAGAAGGCACTTGACATTGGCCTCAAGGATCATGACATCAGCACTGCATTGAGAAAAATACTGTACGCGCTCTAGCAGTGTGTCCCAGTTTGGCTTATGCCTAAGGCCGCACGCTTTTAAAGCGTCCTTGTGTCGTTGGAAAAATCTAGGACAAGGGAAAACATCCTCGTTCCCAAAATAGAGCTCGGATAACGAAGATTTTGGGTCTATCATGCCTGATAAACAGCGGTATTGTCTTGTGTGCACATTGTCACTAAGTGGAAGTGGAATGATGGGAAGCTTTGAAACTTTCATTGCCCATGAGCCAGTTGCGAATCGCGAATGTTTGAAAGTGAAATCGATGAGCGCTTCTTTTGCTGTGACCATAGGGCCGTCTTGTACTGTCACCGCCCACGGTAGGAGATGTTGTTCTAGTAGATCGAATATGTCTGTTTTTCCGATTAGATTGAAGCGTTCGACCAGGTATCTTTCACCTTGGTTGCTCAAATCGTACAATGACACCCCGGAGATCGCAGGCATTGGCGGGAGATCCATGGGTGCTTCAAATGTGTGGTTGGAGTTTTGGTTATTGCTTCTGAGGATGTCACCGCGGTCGTTGCTGCACTGAATATCAGATATAGTGATGGCTCGTTCCGTGAAAGGAGGCAAGGAGGAAATCATGCTGAATATAGGCAGGCTTCTTATTTGACCCGCAAGACTGCGTTCGTTGGTGTTTAAGCCTCTATTTCTGGTGAGCATCTCAACGTGTTGCAATACAATATGTTTTTGCTCGGCAGATGCTGTCAACAAAAGCTCTTTACCCGCGACCAGCCAAGTCAGAACTGTTTCGAGATGATCAACACATGCGCCATGTAACTTTGGAATTGACCTCGCACTCTCTTGTAAGAGCTTCACTGCTACTGCCGGTAGCAGCTTAGCGTCAAGTATCGGAGGAGCCGCGTCAGGATCTCTTTCCACCATGTTCTGTGCGACATTGAAGAGTGGTTCGCCCTTACTAATCATCAATAGTGGCTGAGAACCGAGGGCTGGAGCATATCGACGAAGCCGAAGGCTATTCGTGGGTAGAAGCCACAAGTCATCTAACTGTGAAGGCAGTTGCTCCCCCTCCTTTAATCTCGCACAGATCCATGTCCATACGCTGCCGATGATCTGCTCATCATGCGTTGAGGGGCGTAATGTCCAAGCCTTTGGCCCATCAGACGGCTCAATCGTAGGATACATGATCGGCCAATCTTCTGATAGGTCCGCTAACCTACGATAACGGATTTTTGACGACACAAAATTAATGTCTCTCCTTAATAGTCCTAGCGTCTGGTTTGTCAGACCATTGATGTCAAGTGTTCTCGCTTTCCTAGTGTCGGCAAAGAGCTCCATCTCTCTTGAATCACGTGCAAGCAACAGGTCACATTCCCTAGTTGAAGCCAGCGAACCATCCAAGGTAGGCCAGAACACAATACCCTCAAGATCCTCATATATATTTCTCCCGGAGCTACCGTCAGACATTTGTTGCGCATCAAGTAGGCAGAATTCCAAAAGTAATTTTAAGAGTGGGCGTGGCATCTTCGGCAATGCGGAAGCCGTGTGATAACGTAGACATTGTCGTACTGTTTTGGGTGTCATCCAATTGATCTGGAAAGATGCTGAACTTCGCTGCTGTAACTTCTCGTATAAAGGTTTTTCGAGAAGGACCGCTGCTACTTGTGCTTCAGCCAACGCCGGGGCATATTTGACGGTTTCAGACGTTGTGGTGGTAAAGAAGCCTTCCTGGACGGAGACGCATTTCTTCGCAGTGGGCCAGACTGACAGCTCTTTCTTTAGAATCTGATCAATCACATCGTCGTCTAGCCTATTCCATTGATCATTTGACAATTCTGTCACCCTCGGCCAGAGACTGAAACCTTCCTTGTACCAGGAGTCTGAGCTTCGATATAGTAGAAGGTCTGCCCAAGCGGAGGAAATGCAGTCCGTGAACAGAAAATTGTTCCACTTTGTAGCGAAGTCTTCAGAGCCAGGAGATTGTCCCGAAGAGGTGAGACGACCACGGTCTGGGGTTATTGAGAATAGACCATGCAGATGAACAGGGTGGTTCGTCAAGATTGGTAGTCTTAAGGTAGAGAAAAGCCGTCCCATAAAACCTTCGTGGTGCTGTTTCAAGATTAGTGAATTAGACAATATTGAATTGAACTTGTGTGAAGACCGTCCATATGATCTGATGCCGATTGAAAGTTGGGGGGATTTTGACTAACCTCTATAGGGGCAGCCACAGCCACCCACCCAAAAAGCTTTCGCTCTTGGGCCCATTCGTCCAATTCCTTGTTCCCACTCGACCTCGTCATAGTATGATGGACCAAATATCGGTAAACTATAGGGACATCACCTATGGTAAATTCTACATCCAGATTGAAAAGCTTAGATAGGGAATGTTTCGTGCCTCGCTCGGTGGTGGGTGTAAAAACCTCTTTGAAGACCACAGGTATTTCTTGGCGTGCCCTATGCGATTCAGCATTCATGAGATTGTTACCCGGTGGAATGACAGCAACTGACTTCAGGCTCCTTGGACAATACTGAAGTATCTTCGCTTCCCAAATAACATCGTCATTGATACGAACGGTGACCTTTTGGATATGTTTGAGGAACAGCAAGCCCCCTGCTCTGACTTCTCGCCCAAATTGATCTAGGGCATCCTTGATTTCTTCGATCGAAATCTCGCGCGCAACGATCTTGCTAGTTATAGCTTGACCCTTAGTCCGAAGCGGAATACGAATGATCGTCTCGTCCATCTCTTGCGATATATCAAGGTTGAACGCTCGAAATGTCTGTAGATGGTTCTGTATCTCCTTGTTTTCTCGCTCCTTGACAACGTCCCATGTGGGACCACCAGGCTGCCCTGACTCGACAGACCATTGTTCATGGGGATCGAGCAACAAAAGCCAGCGACGAGAGTATACCCATGGTCCATCCGTCCAATGGTAGACGGAATTGAAACCCTGGCCATACTTTCCTGTTGAGGAAGCTTCATGTCTTTTACGGCTGTCCCCAACGGAAGAGAGACTGGCGAAATCTTCATCTCTGAAGACACTGTTATTCCGCGCTAACAACGCCGGTCCCTGATACTCCTTCAGGCCATCATAGAGTAATGGGCCGTTTGAATATGTATTGGTATCTAGAACATACTCAACAATTGTTGCACCGGCGTCGTCTGCGTTTTGCAGCAGCTCCCGCAAACAAGTACCCGGTGGGTAGGATTCGCTATCGATAACCTCAGAGTCAGCATTGCCTCATGAGGTTGCAAGATGAATCTCATGATGGATCAAGAAATGGAAAAGGGAGATGAAATGTCGATGTGCTCCCGAAACATGCCTGGAGACTCGAGATCAGGGCTCCAAAGAAAGAGAATCAACTCTGCACACACGTACCATATAGTCCTCAGCCCAGTGGTTATTGGCTGATGCTGTTGATCCGTCAGCTGAGTTCGAAAAGACCGACTCCCAGGATGTCGGCCCACTTACCTGATGAAAATTCTTCACCGCTGGCGGGGGCGCCATGTTCTGTTTACCTGACCAATAAATCGAAGACGACGGAAAGAATTAGAGCTGTGTAAGGAAGACCTTGAGCTAAGTGATCAAGCACACACACTGCATTGAGAGTAAAGCGCCTTGTTTCGTGTTGCTATCTTATGGAAGAGGACGTTCCTTGGTAGGTGAGGAAAACAAGTGGTGTGGTACTACTTTAGAGGAATAATTGAGGTGTTGAAGGCCTACCTGATTCACTGCAAGCGCACGTGGTTGGTAGGCATGGCTTGGATGTGAACAAGAGCCTAATCTGAGGATTTTTGACTGAAAAGAGGCTATGGATTAAGACATTGGCAGAAACATCAGGGAGATAAACGTGAAGCAGATTTCTTTGAAAGGTATTCTAAATGAATCTTCAGTTCCAGATTCAAGTACTCGTAAGCCAATAACGTTTGTTTGTACTCCCGTGGTTTACTGAGCCCGTTTGCCGTGGCTTCAGCTACTTCTTTATCTATTTCAGACATTCCCATGTAGACTGAAAGCTGTCCCATTGGATGATGCATTAATCCGAGAAGAACGTTGCGTCTCAGCCTTGCTTTGCTGCAGCTGTGCCTCAAATCCATGGCGCTTGATGTTTTAACCAGGGCGAGAGAAGCAATCACCTCAGTACCGTCTGAATCAGACAGAGGGGAAGAACAGGAGGGGTCAGTCCCCCAAAGATAAGACCTAGGGTCTAAATTGCTGTTAATGCTGAAGAGTGTTTCCAAGGAAATACTGATAATCTGATAAGTTGTCGCTATCCTTAAAACGGCTTCAGCCCTACGTTCATTTCCAGCTTACGGGAAAACGGGACATGCCGGACGATGTCGCGATGAAGCCTGCCCTGATACATCTTTGAACGTTCAAGCATCCGTAGTTTCTGGAGGTGAGCAGCCTACCGATAGCGTGGTTCTTTTCAACATGTCTCTAGTCAATGTCTGGCATCTGCGAAGGGTAGCAGAGGCATCAGCAAAACCATGTGAAATGGTATGCTACAAACCTACAACGAGCGTACTGATTACCCCGGACAACAAGGTATACAAGCATACAGCGCTCCGGACGAACAATGCCCAGCTAACATACATCCTAGGATCATTTCTATATCTGTCAGGGTCACTTAAAGGACAAAGGCTTCGCCAGCCCAATCATTAATGCAGCCGAAGCTGCGGCCAAAAAGAAGGAGGATATGGATCGGGAGATTGAGTTGATAAAGCAAGAGTATGAAGAGAAAATGAAGAAGAAGAAGAAGTCGAAGGAGAGCAAAGCTGAGGAGAAGGAAACGGACAAAGACAAGGATAAAAAAGACGGCAAGAAGGAAGAGGAAGACGACAAAAAGGCAGAGAAAGAGAAGGACGACAAGGTGAGCCATCATGAGCATCATTCGTATCTGTCGTGAATACTTATCAGTTTGTCACAGATCAAGGCAGTCACTGGGCAGCCGGTTGGCCCCACAGCTGAGGATGTCCCTCGCATCTACGCGCTCAACAAGGTCTTCTATCAGAAACGGCTAGATCGACTGAGAAATCTCGAGGTTGCCAAAAGGAATCGAGAACGTCTTAAGAATCCTGCCCTGTTCCCCAGCGTACCCAATGGCAACCCGGACTGAGCTATCGTTATTTGCCATGTCATCTCGGCTGTTTGTTCAGGACGCCATGCACCCATGCATATTGCTACTTTAATCCAATATGTCATCTTGCGCCCAATACCTACACAATAGAACACGATCGGCCATGAGTTTCTCGTACTGCTCTGACAGTACGCATATTCACCTGCACGCTTCGCTCCCTTGAGCTCTCCAGAGACACAATGAACACGAGCATGGTATAAACGACCACAAGATTAACATGCATAGTTGGTCGGCCGAACTGCCCAATGCGTCGAACCACTGCAGTCTTTAGTCCTCGACTTCGGCTGTTGTTCTTGCTATCAACACTTGCTTCCAGATCGGAGGCTGTCGAATGGGAGCAGCAATAGCTTCAATTGGCAATGGCCAATGATAAAAATTTAGGTACAGAAAGAACCTTATCACGGTTATTGAAATCAAAGGTATCCATCGCCAGCCGGATCAGCACTATCGTCTCAGTAGTCATATCCACAACGACATTTACCTACCTGATACGAATGCCCCGAAGCATTCCGTCTGAGAGGCGATTGACTTTAGGTGTTGAATAATACCTGCTGTGTGGGATACGGTCAGATCCGGAAGCACTAAAGATTGTGCACCTGCCGAGCCAGTTGTTAAGTAGTTTTGGGGGCCTCTGTCTCCGCCATTGGCGCAGGCCTCCGAAAAAAAGTGTCAGCGGTAGTGCCAAGTGCCAAATTACTATGACAAAACCTATGAACTACGCCATCGTGCTTCTTTGATCCTCATCAGGCGCCAATTGTGACATTAATCCTTGTTCTAGGGTGCGTTCAGCAAGCGATATCTAGGGCAGCCTTTACCGTTGAATTAATCCCCAAAAACCAACAGCGGCACACATACCAGGTTCTGACATCGCTCCATTCCATACCAAGAAAAAATTGCCTGAAAAGAACTTGTGCCGCTGGGGGTCAAAAGATAGTAATCATGGCAATATGGGGGCCAATTCTCTTTCCGAGTGCTGACTGAAATGCCTCGCCAGAAAGCCCTCTTTCCGGCTCCGTGCCCACCTGCAATCGGTTAGGTCTTACATGAAGTATTCCAAATCCAGCAGCGGCAGGTCCCTGAATAAACAATATAAGAGAAAGTCTATCGGTCTTTAACGCCCTCGGCAAAAAGAGCGTCATCCTGCTTAGGTTACCAACAGAAACCACGGAGCTATCGCCGCAACATCCTCAGAAATGAGAAGCGTGCAAGGGCTTACGGAACCCGACGTCTTCTCATTGCTGATCTTACCTAAGCTGGCTGATACGAGAAGGATGGCTTACGAAGGATTGTCTTAATCTCCAAGCTTGATCATCACATTTGAAGTTGGTGTTGCATGACACCCCCAACTATCAGATCTGGAATCTCGAGGACAATTGACCGGGCTGATCCCGAAATGTTGAACATCAACTCAAACGAAAGGAATCTCACTCATCGGAAAGATATCTATCACAGTAAGACCTGGCTATGACGATATTCAAAACTCTCGCCTTACCACATCGTTACCAAAAGGATATCGCTATATAAAAGATGGGTTTACATACGAAATAATCCCTGTCGGTTTCAGAACGTCTATCGATAGAGACGAATATCGTTGTATGGAAATATCGTTATAGAGCGGTTCTTGCAGTGACATTTCGCGAGAACGATTGTTGCCAATCACATTCAAGCACAACCATCCTCCTATCCGCCTCGATACAAAAACCCGCCAGAAATACCATCAGAAGCCATCTTCTCGATCAACTCCTCATTCCATCGTCTTCCCCTTGTACTTCCTTCATCATTGCCATGCTAGCTACAAGAACGATTAATGCACGCAGTTCACTCCCCCATAAAATAACTAATTCCCACATGAGCAACTCTGCTTCTCAACACCCCTTCGTAAACAGGCAAAAAAAGAAAGTTTACACACCGAAGCAAAAAAACATCCCTATACTCAAAGACAGGCCTACCTACCTACCTACCTACATACCTACACAAAATCCTCATCACCTTCAGCAAAAACCATATATCAGTACAGAGAGAGTGATACATACATATCCTTTCGTTGAAAATCCTTATAGAGGAAGAGGGGGGGGGCTTACTCGTATGTACATAGTAGCATTTATTATCGCATAAACAGTTTCTTTTCTTTTCTGTTTTTCTTTCTGATAAACTGATCAACGACTATCTACTATCTAAGATATAACCATTCATTCTTCTACCTACCTTACTCCTCCTTCTACATACCTTACTTATCCTCTTCCTACCTTACTTATCCTCCTCCTACATACCTACCTTACTTATCCTCCACCCACCTTACTTATCCCCCCCCCACCCACTCACCCACCCACTCCCTCGACCGCAAAAAAAAAATCCAATCAGGAAAGCGAGCGATCACCCCTCGGCCATGGCAAACGTTCCGTTCCATCGGCTGTCACTTTGATAGTTCGATGTTGATTGCCATGCTATGCTACATGCTACATATATATATATATACATACACACATACATACATACATACCTACCTACACACATACTACATACATACACATACATACATACATACACACATACATACACACATACATACATACACATACATACATACATACACACATACATACACACATACATACATACAAACCTACATACAAGCATACACACACACACACACACACACACACACACACATACATACACGGTTAGGTCTACACATGCAGGTAATTGTACTACCGGTAAAATGATTATTTTCCGTGTGAGCTGCTTGCTTGCTTGACCTAGAGGGATCCCTGCGTGATAGGTAAGGAAAAAGAAAGGAAGAAAGAAAGGATTAGACAGATAGACAGACAGACAGACAGACGGTTGTGAGAGGTTTTCTACGCGGGGCACTAAATTCCCACGGTCAAGCTTCGTTCGCAACACATCTTGCCTCCGTATTTGACCAGAAAGGATATGTACAACCTCCCACCCCCCCTTCCTTTTCCTTCCTTCCCCCGTCCCCTTACAGCTTCCCCCCCACCCCAACAACCTCATCCACCCTCCCCCTCCCCAAACAAATCCCCGGCACCACCCACCCGCCGCAACTACACCGCATGCCCTGCCACGCATACTTGCCCACATTCTGCCCGCACTTGGGGCACTCGAGGCGGCCCTCTAAGTTCCCCTTTTCCAGCTCCGGGCGCATCCAGGAGAGGGGGTCTAGGAAGAGGTGGGCGCAGGGTTGTTTGGGGGTGTGGGTGTGGGTGCGGGGGTTTTGGGATGGGGGAGTGGTATTGGAGGTGGGGGACGGGGGTGTGTGCGGGATTAGGTAGGCGGTTGTGGCGAGCGGGGTGCGGCAGCGGCGGCAGCGGTACATCGCCTCCTTCTTCTGCTCCTGCTCCTCCTCCTTCTCCTCATCCCCCGACAATGATGATACGGGCGCGCTATCCCCCCTCTCCACCTCATCCCCATACCTGATCCCCTCCATCTGCGGCGCCATCCCCACCGCCGCGCTCTCCGCCGCGCTCCGCTCGTTCAGCCAGCGCTGGTACAGCGGCTGGGTGTCGAGCGAGGAGGGGCAGCCCATGCGGTGGTAGAGGGCGAGCTGGGCCATGAAGCCGGGGTTTGGGTCTGCCGGGGGGTGGGAGGCGCGGAGGTGGGCGAGGGCGGAGGCGGGGGTGAGGGCGGGGGTGGTGGCCAGGAGGTGGGCGAGGAGGAGGGTTGCGGAGCGGGATTTTGAGGCTACGCTGGAGGGAGGAGGGGGAGTTAGTGAGCCGGGGGGGAGAGGAGGGTGGGGGATGAAAGAACGAGATTGTGAGAGGAGACTTTGTGCCGTAAGGGATTTTTTTGGGATGTAGGGTCCCCTATGGAAAAGGGGGTAACAGTATTGAATCTGTGGGAATAAACGGCCGATTGAATGCATGGCTTGAGAAGAAGAAGAACAGGAGAGGGCAGACAATGTAGGCAAACGTAAGAGAAAAGTTGGGAAGTGCATCTTAGCCGCCGCTTGAAAGGGCGAATACAGAAAATGATCCCTAGAAAAGATTTTTCGATCCCATCCCAAAAGAAAAACCTCTACAAGCTCACAAAAGAAAGAAAAACCCAGAAAAACTACATGCAAAGCCAAACTAGCAACCACCCCCCCCCCCCCCAAAAAAAACTCCAAGAAACAAAAAAACTCCCCAACCTACCAAACCACCACGACCCCCCCACCCCCACCGCCCCCCCGCCCCGCCAACCCCTCATCCAAAAACCGGTTCACCGCCGGAAACCACCTCAGCAGATTCTCGTCCCCGACATCATCGACCGCGACATGCAGATGCTTGTAGCCGGCCAACAGCGCTGGGTCGAGCGGCGCGCGCAGGGCGGAGACGACGTGGGTGATGTTGGCGGCTTTGAGGGCTTGGGTGGCGCGGAGGGTGAAGAGGCTGCGGTGGGGTGGGGGGGGTTAGTGTGTGGTGGGGGGGGAAGGGGAGGGGGGGGAGGTACGAGCCGATGTAGAGGTTTTTGGAGGGGGGGATGGGGGTGAGGGACATGGTTGGTTTTTTGGGGGGAGGTATAGGGGTTGATGGTGGTGCGTTTGGAGAATTGGTTTTTTTGGGAGCTTGGAAGGTGAGTCACGTGTTAATTCGATTTGGTACCTTGAGTGTTTTGGTTAAGAATCAGAGATACTGTCAATTTTGCTTCGATGACAGCTGAGGTTAGCGTCAATGTCTTGGTGGATTTTACCGAGTTCGAGACCCGGGCGTTGGGAGGTCTCTGCCCTACTGCACTTGTACCCTAACCGTTGGCTCTGCCAGTCGGCCTTTCCTTCCCACACCCCGCTTTGAGTTTACCATTCTCTTGGTGATTTTCTCCAGTCTTGCAGAGATGGGAATGACTGGATTAGACAGACTGTGGCAACCTAACATGTCACGTCTTATGCTGTATACGGAGGTACCTTACCTCCTACCTTTTGCTATCTATACTGTACGAGTACGTGGAAGGGAGACCGGTCACCGTCGTATTGTGGGTCCAGGCTTTCGAACTTTCAGCCTTCATATTCGCAAGCCTCGTAGGGACTGGCCTGAAACCTAAGCAGCCATGTATGCAGACTAGAAGCATTGCGCATGCTTCTGAGGGCTTTCAGCTGTGCTACCTTAGTTTGCAAGCCATGCAGGTTGGCATCCACAGCACCCCCCCCTTAACCAGAGCAGAACATCGTTAAACCTTACATATTCTATGCTTCGGTTCATCTATTGAAAAGAACGTACCTTACGCTTTCGGATGACGGCATGTGTGCACACCTTAAAGCAAAGCATCATCGATGACTCCCATGATCCCATCACGATTGAACGGCTCGACTGTCAGCTAACAACGCAGATCATGGCCATAGCGATTGGATCAGGATGCATCATCCTCGACTTCCTTCGTAACTTCCTATTCGATCATCCAGTCGTTGAAAGCCTGAGGACTGCATTGAGCTAACGATCCTTGCACACTATATGGCTTCATGACGCTGCATGATGGATTGTTATTGATTGCAATGCTCTTGCAACATCGGGAACCACCTTCGGACAGCAGACTAGGTAAGGTACTCAGGCGACTTGCCCAAGAAGTCCTAGCGAGGACTGCAGCCGAGGGGAGTGAGTTCGCTTGCGGGTTATATCTTGCATGTACTTCCGTACTCGTTTGAGGACCAATTCCCAAGAAGCAGACTGATAGCAGTACCAGTGCTCATGCCATTAATATTGAATTTGCGGAGTGATGACGTTTGGGGATGGAAGAATCATGAATGGAGAGAAGATCAGAAAGAGGAAGAGGGAAGAGTGCCTTACCGTGCTTACTTCCTTACCTACCTTATCTTACAGATGAGACTTTTCTCTTCGGGACATGACAGTCGCCTCGACTGGACAAGGCGACGGGAGCGTTCCGCTTTCGCCTCAGAAGGCTGATCGGTAAGCGTGGTAAGGTAGAAGAGGATTCCGTCCTCCGTGCTCCGTACTTCCGCCAGGTATCCGTATCCCTTCCCGAACCCCTTACCTTATGATTCATGAATTCGACTCCCGGCTGGGTCTTGCCCGCTGGAAGCTTCCTTATTGGTTTCCACCGCATAAGGTGGTCCAATCCATCATCAAGGATACTCCCTACCACCGTAGTTCAGACAGACCTATGTAGTCAAGTGTCGAGTCGCCACCGTTGGGCGTCGTTGCACAGTATGGATGTATGGATGTTACTACTGGAGCTATTTTGGGGGACTCATCCACCCCCTTTCCTACCTTACCTTTTCCTCGTCCATGATGATCAGCATCGCTGCGTGCGATAAACGATACCGCGTACATAATTCCAATCCGTAGTGCTGCAGATGTGCAGTGTGCCGCCCACAGGTTACAGGAGGCAGCAGCTCGCCCTACCAAGTACTCCCCCGTCCCCCTCGGTCCCAACGCTGTGGGTGAGGGGCAAACGTCGCTAAAGGACGGCCATGGGGTTCAATGCACAGCGGGACGTTACCTTACCAAGCAAGCAACAGCTCTCTGAGTCCTGACCACCTACCCAAACCTACCTTACCTTACTTTGCACTTACCTTGAACCCAATCCGCCTACCTTAGGGCTTTCTTCCAGCACCCTTGTTCACTCGCCGGGACATGACCCCCCCCCCTCGAGAAGGGTCTTGCTGAGATATGTACCTAATCCGGGCTTTAAGCATTAGAAGAATGATTACTTACGCATTACTTGACCTTGCTCTCTCTGAACTGCTCGGATCTTTGGAGTAAGTGATTGTTTCGCCGTGAATTGGTCACGGAGACTACAGTGGGCGTGGGAAAGCTGTGAACACGAACAGGACTTTGTTGATCAGTCGGCTTGTTGCCTCGAAGATGGGACGCCTAAGGTAGCTGGTTCGCGGAGGCACTCCTGCCTTAGCGTAACATTGAACTCGGAAGGCGCCCTCGGGGTGGTTTGATCATTGGGGTATTGAAACAATCCGGCAAAGGATCATTCCTGTTGCGACCCCGTAGATGTTGCGAGATAGATGTCCCTATCGGGTTGGAAGCGGGAACAACTCATTCGGCCTTCGCTCAAAGTTCCCCCCATACTTTATGTCTGACCTACCTACCTACCTTACCGACCTTACCTGTAGAGGGTTGCGAAAGCGACACACCGCCGATACTGGTCGAGTACGGTAGTGTGGAAATTACTGAAGGACCAACAACGTCTAGTAGAACCTTCCTTGTAAGGCGACTTCTTTGCGATCGTTTCGTCCCTGCAGTCCTCATCCCGCCTCACCCCAAGGCCGGATTTCTTGATTGCTTCTTTGTCGGACGACGTCTGAGCTGCTGGAGGCTCACCGGTTGATTGGCCTGAAGAGCCGTGGCAACCGAAAGTGGCTGTGCAATAATATCGAGGGGTGTGTGTGTGTGTGTGTGTGTGTGTGTGTGTGTGTGGGCCCGCGGTATTCGACAGGTCACAGCTGAAGGGAAAAACGGAAGAAACAAGACGGCGTATGAGAAGCTTTGTAGGGCTGACCTTCCCTTACGGACTTCCCTTTAACTACCTTATTGGGGCTGACCCCGCCTGCACCAGAGAGGAACTTGTGCTGCTAGTTTCTGACCCTGCCGGAGCTGAATAGCGATTCCACCGTTTATTCGATTTTCGTTCTTCTCTTGCGTTTTCTATGGTCATAACGGGTTCTTGAAATTCTTGTTCTTGAAGAATTTTTGGTTTTGCCTCCCTTTGGTGTCTGCGTTCACTGTTCGCCTTCGTGATTGACGCGCAATTGCCACCACTGAAGAATCCTCGCTCTGCTTGCGGCGCCAGCGCACTTGACGATATCCTACGACTTGATGGTTTCAGCTCGTGGCAATACTTTCGCCCGATAATGGACATCTCTCGCGTTACGTCGCCACCGTCGATACTTGTATATGATTTTAACGGCAATAACGGTCGAGCTGCGAGATCTTCAAGAGAACAGGGAGGGATGAACATTCCAAATGCAAGACACGTCGAAGCTCCCCCACCATTACCTCCCCCGAGATTCATAAACGGTCTTGCTGCTGGCGGCGATCCGGGATGGCAATGGGGGAACACTCCTTCTAGCGACGGAGGGTTTGGAAAAAGCGGTGGATCTGTCCGCTCAGACTCAAGTCTACATGGGACCTGGGATCAGAGGATGGAAAATGAAGGACATTCGGAGCGGCCTGAGTATGCCCGGCGAGGCAACTCCAACTCGACTGTCAGGTCACGGCCCGACTCGGACCGGAGATATGATTTTTCCTCCAGGTTTGTTGATGAAGGGTATCACAGCCTCTCGGGCTCCAGTCTTGCAAATCAGTCAGTATAAGCATGTTCACTCTGGCCTTTGTTCGTGTTTCTGGAAATGTAACGTGAGGAGATCAAGCAAGACCACTCCTTCTCGAGCCCTCTTCAAACCACACTCGCTTTACTTTGTATCATCCACTTGTGTCACTCTAATTCTGGCGGCGACTAATATGTATGGGTATCCGAAGATTACACGGCGAAAGACATTTAGAGCGAGCAAATACGGAAAACTCGTCTCAAGCGTATGATAACAAGCTCTTGTCCAAGATTGGGAAACCCAGGACACCACCCCGAACGTCGTCATTAGGGAATGTAGAAGCTTCGCCCACCTCGAGCATGCAATTCCACCCCGAGGGAAAGTATCCACACAAGCTCAAATCGCTATCTTTATCAGACCGATCCACAAGTGCACCCTCTGAACCACACGTCAAGAAAGAACCACCCTCTAGTAGATTTGGCGACAGCCCGCGCTCCCGGGCTATCTCACCAGGTCTCATATCTTCTGCGGCAAGTGCTAAGAATTACATGGATTATCGAAGCCCACCGTGTGATGCCATGACACCGTTGTCTGTAGCGGAGCCGGAGCAGCAAACTCGATTTCCAGCCAATGCTTCTGGCTATTCATCGTCTCGGGGCTCCAGACATCGCCCGCGACGAGAGTCTCTGTCTGGCGGCGGCGGGTCGGTATTTTCCAATTTCGATGAGTCAGCGGCAGGTTCTTACAACAGTACGACCAGCGAGCACGCTAATCGAGCTAAGCGAACCAGCCACGACCAATCAATTTCTGCCGAACCTGACTCGGCCGCAGATTTCTCCATGGAAGAAACGGGTGCATTGGGACAACTCCACCTTGAAGACCGTCCACCACCCAGCCTGGAAACTCCGTACTACTACTCATCATCCGCAGACGCACGTTCAGGAATGTCCTTGAAACGAAGAGCTTCATCACCACCTCCAGAGGCTGCGCACGACGATAAGGCCTTGCATTCGGCGGGGAGCAGTACCGAGCTTTATCAACGGAGCACCGCCCACCTCACTGCAAGTCGTGGCTCTCCAATCAATCGCTTCGCTCCAATACAACACGGGTCAATTTCATCATCAACATCGTCAAGCGGCCTTCGAAACGGGTCGTACGCGTCTTCGGGTGGTTTGTCGGTCGGAGGTAGTTCCATCAGTAGCATCTCCACACACGAACGGCTTTCGCCAGGTGGTTTATCACCAGCATCGGATTCACTCAACACCCGCGATTCACAACACAACAGCTCACTGCCCATGACCTCGAGCCCTCGCGACTCACTTCCACGATCACATCAACGAACAACCTCCGACACAAAATCGGCCGCAGCGATTGCCCGCAAGATGTCAAGCGAACACCCTGGACCGCGAAAGCTGCACAACGCGCCTGGCCTACATGCGCATGTTCATATTTGCGAATGCTGCCCAAAGAAACCAAAGAAGTTCGATACGTTGGAAGAGCTCAAGTAAGTGATGCACTGACGAATCGTTTGCCAAGCTAACCTTTGTCGTCCAATCAGAAATCACGAATCGGAAAAGCAATACAGCTGCCACTTCTGCAACAACCGATTCAAGAATAAGAATGAAGCTGAACGTCACCAAAACTCCCTCCACCTTCGCCGTCATTCCTGGTCGTGCGCCACCTTAGCCGGCAGCTACGAAGCCGCCTTCCACCCCTCAACCGCCATTGCACCCAACAACCCTTCACCTTCCATGGATTCACTGCCTGCTATGGATATTTGTGGCTACTGTGGACAGCAATTTCCGAATGACCCACACCCTGACTGGGACGATCGCGTCAACCATCTACAGAACGTACACAAGTTTGGCGAATGCAACCAGTCCAAAAAGTTCTTCCGTGCAGATCACTTCCGTCAACATCTCAAGCACAGCCACGCGGGTACGAGTGGGAAATGGACAAACATGCTGGAGACTGCGTGTATGAAGGATGAGCCAAACCCTGCAGGTCCTGAGACTATGCAAGCAAGTCCACAGGCAGCTTCAGCACCGGTGGCAAATATGAGCATGGGCCCTCGGATGAGCATGTCGGGTGCGAGTGGAATGCGAGAAGATAGGATTGAAGAGGAGTATTGAACGTGTTCCTTCCAAGGCCAGGATGATAACTACACTTCTTCATAAGGCTGATGCGGGTCAAACTAAAGGACTCAATTCGCTGCCTCAGTTTCGGCGACAAACTGAAATGTCATTGTCTTCTTTTCGGGTGGTGATTTGGATTTTCAAAACGTGGCTGTAAGCTGCTAGCTATGCTGCCCTATGTATCACGAATGTTCACGACGGGCGTTTTAGCTTACGTCTATGGCCCTCTGGGGCTGCATACAGTCCTGCAACTTAGAGAATCGAAAACTCATAGTCGACACAAGTCTTGTCTTGTATCACGACTTCTCATTGTGTGCCGAGGCAAAATCACCAGTGGGTATAGATGTACAACAATTCGTTCCATATCCTGTCCAAATTGTGTGGGTACACATCCTATCTTACTCTACTGCAATTGGTTTCTGTTTTTATGCGACCATCCTTCAACAGGATTCCTGTACCGTCACTTCTCTCCACCATACAAATATCCCTTCAATATATCACAACCTCTGTCCCTTGCCCGATGCATACATAGCTCCATCAACGAATAAATACAGTATCTTCAACACTAACCTTGTTGCTGTGCCTCAACAACTCCTCTACTGAATGAGAAAACTCTTACTCCGAAGTAATGGAATGCAGCTTGCGTCTCCGGCTACGAAGAGATGCTGCAAGCTTGCGTCAAAGCGCTCTCATCTGTCAAAAAATATTCCATTGAACGAGGATTACTTCCCTCCCGATGTATCTGTCTTACGCTGATACACAACCTTGGCTGGCAGTTATCGACTCTTGGAGCCTAAACGAGCAGGACTAAGGATTATGCAGCAAGCATGCCATAGCATCTGACCACCTCCAACCGTGCCCACCTGATGCAGTGGAGAGACTGGTGCAACCCAAACGAACGGCATACTCAAGAGGATGCGCAATGCATACCAAGAAGGATGCTGACTGCCTAAGGGCTCTTAGGAAGCATGTGGATCGCCTAGTCCCCGTTGCCTTGCGGAATAGCGGTCTAGATAAAGAGGACACAGCTCCGCCGGCAGGATTCGATTATGCGGGTCAGCAGGATTCAATCAAGCGGCAGGGTCCGAACCCTTGCGAGAGAGGCATCCTCTAACGAGGATCTGATGCCCTACCAAACGAGCGAAGCCTAACGGCAGGATTACCTTCCTTGCTAAAGCCAGATCCTTCAGTGGGTCGATCTCAAGGCGGTGGAGGAAAACTTGTAAGCACCTAATCCGAGGACTGAGCCACATGCCCACAGATGTCGTGTGACCCACCCTGACTTCCCCACGAAGTCTTAAGATTCTGACGTGTCTAGTGTCAGCTTCGTACTGAGTCCTCTCCGGTGTCGGTGTTTGGGCTTACCTCGCATGATTACTTTTGTTTCTTGCAACGACTTCCATAATGACTTTGGCATGCGCCCTAGTGCAGCGTGCATCTTCCGGCCTAACCTTTCCCTATTCCTCCTCAAGCCTTGCCAGCTCGGTCGGAGTGCTCCTCTGACGCTGTACTACCCAGAAATGGGACGCCTTACCAGCACTTCTTCAAGGACCTCGGATAACTCCTTTGCATCTGTTTCAACTCGCTTCTTTCTCCACAGCTAGTCCATAGTTAGGGTTGAGTCGCCTAATCGCCTCTGTTGTTTAAGCCTCTCACTCCGTTACTTGCTTATCGTCATTTAACAGCCTTCTCTGGCGGAATTTGCGTGAATTGCGTTGGCACATTGGACGCCTCATTTCTCTTCTCATACTGGCCTGTATCATGATTAGCTACATGTCTTCGGGTGCATCATTCAATTCTAATCGCTCCTTCCAGAGATCCTGCTCAAAATCTGTCCTTTGTTCCTGATGCAATGTATTCCTCCGATGCACCGTAATATGAGCAGTTTATATCCATTTGCATTTCGATGTTTCGTTGCAGTCTCCATGCAGTCCTGTACAATTGTTGGTAGGTGCGCTTGATTGCATTCGTTGTGGATCACTGTCTCACTCCAACGCACTTCCGCCCAATAACTATGTTGCCTTCTGGACAATCTGTCTCTAACGCAATGCACTCCTACAATGCATACTCCTCTAAATGGCATTAGCCAAATCCCTATTCTCGCCCGAGGTATCCGGTTCCGTCACACAAAAAGCCCGGCAGGTGCACTTGTCTCCGGTATGCCTTTCAGGGCTCTTAAAAATTAGGTGGTAGATTCTGGTCTACATCATGGTTGAGGCCGCCTAGTCGTCCAACTGCCTTCTTCAATCTTTCATGCAATAAATATCGCCTGATTCTCGCAGTCTTGGCAACCAGGCAATCAGGCATCCAGGCATCCAGGCATCCAGGCATCCAGGCATCCAGGCATCCAGGCATCCAGGCATCCAGGCTACAGTATGTACCAGTCGTACTCAGGCGTGCCTTACAGCAGTCTTTTTCGGCATCCCTGAATTCTGTTCCTGCTTGTACTGTGCCATGGTGTGCATTCTGCATGGTGAACTGGTGCCTTTGGGTGAGTTTCTGTATCTGCGGAGCAGTACGCTCCTGAGAGGCGATGCATCTTAGGTTTTGTTGCCTTGTTGTTCGTATTCTTTCACATTGTCTGTGGTTTCTTGTTCGGGCAATGCACGCGATTTACGTTCAGGTTACGGACGGCTTTTATGAATTGCCCGAATGGTCTTCTGGGTAAATAAATGTTCTGCAATGGCTCTTCGACCGCCTCGCTTCAGCCATCTCCTCATCTTTCATTCTCTTTGCAGCACATTCCTGTAATACGGAAGCCTCCAGCAAATGCCCTGATCAGCCACTCCTGACTGGGGAATCCGATCTGACTTCCTGACCCTATTCTAGCCAGCTTGGCAGTGCTATCAATCCCTAATCGGTTGAATCTTCCTTTACGGAACCAGACGAAAGCGTTCGTTTACTACACAATTATTGGAAATACTTCAACTTGAAAATCCCCCGTGCTGTTCCTGCGGCTCGGGAGGGAAAAGAAGTTGCATCGCAATTTCCCGTAGAATCGAGATATAGTTTCCCGTCAATATACACAAAACCCTTTCGATTTTGTTAATCCCATCCCTCCCCCCCTCTCCATCCCTTCCTCCATCACCCCCCCCCAACTCAAATCCAGCACAGCCCATCTTCGCACCCCCAGAACCCCAACTCACTCTAAAGGTCTTTCCTAACTAATTCCAACCCCCCTTCCCACACAATCCTAAAAACCTCCCCAAAAGGGAACCCCCCCCTCATATCTTCTCAGCCATACA
>JAABUL010001794.1_pt1 | contig 38584 bp, 3 predicted proteins | sample 5559151 | NCBI WGS metagenome assembly JAABUL01 (sample SAMN10711876, study PRJNA513368) | rock metagenome | isolation source: Antarctica rocks | place: Antarctica: Victoria Land, Pudding Butte sud | reverse complement strand
TATAAATATAATAAGTTTATTGTTAATAAACAATTTAATTGCTATATAATTTCGCAAATATATATTTGTATATACAATTTTTAACTAGAATTTAAGAGAAAGTTTTGTCTCTTTAATTATAATTTTTATAAAGTTTTCGATAATTTGTATATTTTATTTAGCAATATTATTTTATAGAGAATTGTATAGCAAAGTATAGTTGAATATAATATTAAAGAATAAATACTATTTATTAACTATTAACTTAAATTTTGTATTGTTATTGCTATAAATTGCAAGTATTTTAATTTTATTTTAAAATTCTATTTGTATTTGTTATTAACAAAAAATATCTATAGTTTGTTTTTGTTTAGTTATTGTTAATATTTATATTTTAGAAAAGTAGTTGTTAAGAATTTTAAAAAAGTACTTGTATTTAAATCTTAAAACTAATAGTAGTTTGCAAATATTAATTAAAATAAAAACTAAAATAATTATTTTATATTTATTAATATAATAATTTCTTTTATTATAAAGCTTAATTAATATATATACTTTATAGAAATTTTCTATATTTCTAATAATAGAAACAAACTTTAAGAGTATAATAATTTTATATAGTTTTTATAACTTAATTGTATCTAAATAAACAAATAAATAATATTAAAAACTATAGAATTTTATTTTAAAGTTGCTAATAATTGCTTTGTTAATATTAATTTGTATTTAAATTTTCTAATTAAATATATTATTAATTGTTAAAAATACTTTAAAAGATTTCTATTATATAATAGCAATAAAAGCAAACTTGTTTAAGTTCGATACTATTTTGTTTATTATATATATATTTTTCTACTAATTAATAATAAAAATATATCTTTTTATTTATTTTATATCTATATATTGTATTTGTTAAGATCTTTATATAGATTTTTCTAATATATATATTTATTAAACAAAAGATTAACTTTAAAATCTAAAACAAAAAAAAAATTTATTAAATATATTTTATTTTTGTTCTTTATATATGTTACAACCTTAGCTCGTTATAGCTAATATATATTCTACAAAGCAGTTTGTAGCATATAGTACAATTATTTGCATGCTCGACAATTTAATAGACAAGTATTGCTCGACACGCTAGTAAACAAATTCGATATACTTAACAACAAATAAAGCAAGCAAAACTCGATATATTTAACAACAAATATAGCAAGCAAAAAAAATCTTTTTTAATATATAGATTTTCTAGACATAACTCTCTTATAAATTGTGTTCAATTTATTATAGATTTTTACTTATTATTATTTTAATTTATTGAATTTCTTTTAAGATTTATTAAATATAGAAACTATCTATAGCTACAAACTCTTGTTATTAAATAATTGTTTATATTGTCTAAAAATGTCTACAAATCTTTTTAACAACATAATCTATTCTAATATTTTCGAAGAAAGTATTAACGTAATATTTTGAATATTTTATAAATATTTGTATTAGATTAACGCACTTCTATTTCGAATACTAACTTATTGATACTACGTCGACTATCGATTATAGAAAACAACAAAATCAAAATTAACAAACTCGATATCTACTATAAAGATTATATTGATTTAAAAAACTAATTTATACAAATAAATATCTATTTTATTTTTTATTTTGTTTTAGCAAATTAGAAAACAATTTTTGTATTAATATTTTTTAAAAAAAGAACTTAATATTGACTCAAATTAAATTTACAAAAATATTTGAAAAATAATAACAAAAATTTTTGTATAATATTTATAGACTTCAATAACTTTAAAAAAGAGTTTCGAAAAATCTTTAAAATATTTAATAAAAACCAAATTACAAAAAGAGTAGTTTAGTATCTAACTTAACAAATTTTTGCAACAAATTATATTGCTAGATTTTAAAAATATATTAATTTAATTAAATAAAACAATATTGTATTTATAACAATATTTCGACAAAATTTTAAAAACAATCTAAAAAACAAAATTATATATAATAAGAGAATTCTTAGTAATATATTTAATTTTATCGAAGTAATTATCAATTTCGACAATAAACTATATAAAAAAATTATAAAAAAAAAATACAATTAATTTCGAAAAAAAGCAAAAATCTTCTTTAAATTAACAATTAAATATTAGCAAAAAAAATTTGTTTTAATTAGAAATATAGTAATTTTAACTATTGTAAATTTGTATCTATAAAATTAAATTTTACTTAACAATATAAAAAAAAAAATTAGAAAAAAGCAAAATAACAAATTTTAAAAAACGTACTATTTATATAATAAATCGAATTACTTTGCAAAAAATTATTAATTATAGAATTTAATAAATTGTTAATAGATTAATACTATATTAAAAGAAATATTTAATAATTAGAACAATATTAGAAAACAAATTAATATAGAAACAAATATTCTTAAAATTAAATTAAACAACAACTACTATTCAATAGAAAATCTAAATTAGTTATAAAAAGTTCTAGATAAAATATTATTAGACAAAATATCTATATTTATATAGAAAATTGATTAAATACTTAACAAAACTATAAAAGCAAAACAATTAAAAATATTATATTTTTACTTAGTAACAAATTTAGACAACAAATAATAATAAATTTTATTATTAAGTTGTTAAAGTTAACAAACTTAGCAATTAAAGATAGATATAATTTAATACTAATAATAGTTAATAAACTTATTAAATATTTATATATTATTGTATGCAAAGAGAAGTTTATCGCAAAACAACTAAAATATATTATATTAAATCGACTTATATAATATTACAATATACTTAAAAAACTAATTAATAATAGAGACAAACTCTTTATATCTAATTATTAAAAAATATTTCTCTTAATATTAGATACAAGACTTCGAATATCTACTATTTATTACTTAATTATAAATAGTTAAACAAAAAAAACAAAAAAAAGTTTTAAACAATATTTAAAATACTATATTAATAATATTTACAACAATTAAATATTACTTTTATTTATAATATAATTAATATTTAATACAAAGATTTTAAATATTACTAAAATAACTTTATTCTTTGTTAACTATAACAAGAAATTAAATCTTTTTGAAAAAAAGTATATATATCTATCTATGCAATTAGTTATCGAAAAAGTAGCAATATTAAAAAAAAAAAAAAATATTTTAAGAATACAAAAGAAGTCGATTAAATATTAAAATAAAAAACAAAAAACAATATCTTAGCTAAAAAAAAAAAAAAATTTTTTTACAAAAAATCTTAAGATAAAAAAGTTAAACAAAAAATTAAATTATATTAAAATCGAACTATTTTTTATTAAAAAGACTAAAAATTTAATTAATTACAAACTCGATTTATTTAAAAATGTCAAAATATTTTTAATATTCTATATATTATTGTTGAAATCAATCGACTTAAGTATATCTATATAGAAAACATTTTATTATAAATTATAAAAAGAAAATCAATTTAAGATTAAGAAAATTTTAGAACAACAAAATTAACAATATTTTATAAAATAAAAAAAATATTTTATAACAAAAAATATATAGAAATTAACTAGTAATTTCGACAATTGCAATACTTTTATTTAGAAATTTTATTAATATTTGAAAAATTATTTAGTATAGCAAAAGAAAATTAAATAATAGAAAATATTTTAATCAAAATATTTGTAACAAAACAATTTGACAACTCTATAATATTTAATTTTTTTATATTAGATAACAAATACTATATCTTTTGTTTTATTTTTATATTAATTTTTTTTAGTATTTTTTTATTATAAAGCAATCGCGTAATTACAATTGTTAATACAATTTTATTTTTTACTATTTTAAAGAATAGATTTTCTCTAATATAATTTAAAAAAACTTACAATATATTTATATACAATTTGTTTATACAAATATATTTCGAATACTTTAAACAAAATAACAAATCTTTTATAACAATATAAAATTTATTAATATAGCAACAACGTTTATAAACAAAATTAACAAATATTTTATAATAATCTATTTCGAAGACAAAACAAATACAATTTTAATAAAAAAATATAATATATAAGTATTTGTTTTTCAAAACAAAAAAATTTGAAAAAAAGAAATAATATTACAACTTTAACTTATTATAGCTAATATATATTTTACAAAGTAGTTTATAGTATATAATACAATTATTTGCATATTCGACAACTTAATAAATAAGTATTGCTTAATATATTAATAAACAAATTTAATATATTTAACAACAAGTAAAACAAACAAAACTCGATATATTTAACAATAAATATAGTAAACAAAAAGAATTTTTTTTAATATATAGATCTTCTAGATACAACTTTCTTATAAATTGTATTTAATTTATTATAGATTTTTACTTATTATTACTTTGATTTATTAAATCTCTTTTAAAATTTATTAAATATAGAAATTGTTTATAGTTGCAAATTCTTGTTATTAAGTAATTGCTTGTATTGTTTAAAAATGTCTACAAATCTTTTTAACAACACAATCTATTCTAATATCTTCGAAGAAAGTATTAGCGTAACAATATATATTGTTGCTATTTTATATTAATTTAAAAACAATTTCTTTTCTTTAATTTTAACAATATATCTAGAAATAACAATAAAAAAATCTCTAAAATATCGAAACTAATTAATTATATATAAAAAAATATTAATATCGACAATCTATTTATTGTCGAAAATTTTACTAATATTTTTTTTAAATAATATTATAAGTTCTTTATTAAAAAAAAATTTAATATCGAAGTTGCTATTATTAAATAAAGATTTTTTTAACAAATTATTGTTTTTAATATTATAAATACAATATTTTTTATAAAATTTCTATTTATTATTTTTAATAATTTTTGTCTTTTTTATTTTTTTTTAAATATATTTGTTAATATCGATACAAAAAAAGTACTTTTTAACAAAATATTTAAAATTCTAACAAAGATAGCAACAATATATATCTTTACTAATTTTTTACTTAAAGAAGTTAAATTTTCAATAAAAATTAAAATTCGATTTTAAAAAAAAAAAAAATATTTATATTAAGATTTTAAACAACTAATTTTTTTATTTAATTTATATAGCAATTTTATTAATTTTAAACAATATCTTTTTTTCTGTAACTTTTGAAAAATTATATTAGTATTAAGAGAATTTTAAATATTAAAAGTATTTTAAATTGCAATATATTTTAAAAACAAAAAAATTAGTAATATTTAAACTAGTCTATTGTTGCAATATAATCTCTTTATATTAGATCAAATTTTAACAATTTTTTGTTTTAATTTCTTAGAATATATCTATATTTTATTAATACTATAATTGATAGACTTCTTGTAGTTTATATAGTTTATTAAATACTATTTTTTAATAATTTGAAACTTCTCTTTGTACTTATATATTAAGAATCTTTATATCTTATATATAATAGTTATAGTAACTATATTTTTTTTGTTATTTTTGTCTAGACAAAGTTAAATATAAAAAATTAATTTAATATTTGTTTTTACGTTTTTAAATTAAGAAATTATCGATAATATTAAATTAATTTTGCTTGTAGAAGTAAAAAGTACAATAGAATCTAAAATTTAAATTATATTTTAAAGATTTTCTGCTATAAGATAATTTCTTATTTGACAAAATTATTGCTTGCTTCTAATTCGATTAAATATATTAATTATTTTGTATATATTATTTCTTATAATATATAGAAATAAATAAAGTAAGATTAACAAAAAAAATAAAAGAGTAGATAAAATAATACTTGTTAAATAATAATAAAGAGATTTAATATACTAATCTTTTATTAGTTTAATATAAAATTTGTAATTATATTATTGTTTTAACAATATTTTTTAATATTATACTTGCTTTCTTTAAAGCAATTTAGTCTACTTTTTTTTAAATATTAATTAATTCTCTTTTAAGCAATATAGTTTGCTCTCTTTAAAGTATTAACTATTTTTCTTTTAAGTATATAAGTTAATTTTTTTTTTATTGTTTGTTCTTTGTAAAACTTGTAGTTAAGCAAAATTAATTTGTCTACGCAAAAATCTCTTATGCAACTCGAAAATATATATTGATTTCTATTTATTAATAATAGTATCTTTTGTTTTCTATAGAATGCAATCGAGATCGTCGCAATAATAGTATTAGAGATTGTTGAATTAAAGATCTTTGCAAATTCGAACTTATAATTTATTGAAAAATATAACAAATAATATAGTAAATTATTAGTATTCTAGAAGATAATTATATACAAAGAGCAAAAACTACAATATATATTGTAGTTTTTAGACTAGTTTTAATTAAATTTAGTTTATCTAGATTAAATTAATTTAAATCTAAATTAATTTGCTAAATAAATTAATTAAAATTAGACAAACAACTCTTTAAGCTACTTATCTAATACTATCTTAATCTATAGACTTTAGATATATTGCTATTGTATTGCGCAACAAAAGTTATTAAAAATTTTGTTAAAAATTTTGTAACTTATTTTAAAGTTTTTATTTATAAATTTGTTAAAATTTATAATATATTTGTTATATTTGTTAAAATAATTGTTAAAATCTTAAATTAATTTGTTAACAATTTAATAAAAATTTATTAATTAAACTTTAATACAATATTTAATTATATTATATATTGTATTTTTGCAAACAATACTAGTATAATCGATTTTCGCAATTTTATTAGAAAAGAAAAACAAATTAACTTTAATTTTAATATATAAATTATTTTGTTATATTTCTTAATTCTTAATAATATTTTAAATCTTAAAGCGACTAGCGTTAACTTAATTGTCTTGCTAGATAAGTAAAGTACAATTCTTTAAATACTCTCGACAAGCTTATTATAGTTGTATAGCTAATATCTTGTAGAACTTGCATTCTTTGCGAAGTCTTTTCTGCTTTATATCTTAAACTTATATAATTATTTAGAGTAGAAAGATTGTAATCTAGGAAATAATGCTATTGTATCTTTTGATCCAAGCTCTTTCTAAGCAAAGAGCAAGTATTTAGAATATTATTAATACTTTAAAAACGCTACAAACACAATCTGTTTGTTCTCTTTTACTTCTATTATATATATTTCAAGTATATTACTAGCAATAAGACTTAGATCTAGAAAGAAGTTAAAACACTTAAACGTTTTTTTCTATTAAGAAACTATATCTATCTTCTATATCTTAATTATAGTTCTTTATAGACTTTGTTACTCTTGTTTAAATAGATTGCTTTTATTTTTATAAATAAGATAGAACTAAAATATATAGATATACTTATAATAAAATATACGCTTAACTAAGAATTACAAAGTTAGAACATATTACGATTCCAGACTAGATAGACTTCGCTCTCTAGTTACTCTCTAGATCTTTGCTCTCTAGTCTCGAGTATACTACGAATAACGTCTAGCGCTTTAACACTTATAGTACTTATACTTATTTTTTGTATATAGTTAGTTTTGCATAGCTAGTATTCTTGTCAATTAACTATATATTAGCTATTAAAGCTCTAATTCTAATATAATATTAATTATCTTTTTAAATACGACTTTGCAAATTGTACTCTAAAAATATTTATATTTGCTAACTTTTTTTTTTGAAACGTGCTTCAAATATAGAGTTACTAAAGCAATTTTAGACACAAAGTTACTAAAGTAGTTCTAGATATAAAGCTACTAGAATAGATGCTTTGCAAAACGTAACTAAGTTGCGACAATAAGTATCTCTTAATCGATATATAATTAAACAATATTTAATTTCGTTAATTCTTTAGTAATCTTGTTAGAAAAAATAAACAACAAATTGTTCTAGCTACAATTTAATAAATTTGCTAGAATAGAATTAGTAAATTTGCTAAAATAAAGAAATAACAAATTGTTTCAACTTCGATTTAATAAGTTTGCTAGAATAAAATTAGTAAACTTGCTAGAATAAAATCAATAAATTTGCTAAAATAAGATTAACAAATTTGTTAAAACAACAATTATAATGCAATTTTGTTGTTGTTTTTAAACAACACTTTTGTTTTTATATACTAGAAAATTTGCTACGCAACAAAACAATATTTTAAATAATATTTATTTTTGATATTAAAAATTTTATCTTGCAAATAATATAAGTTATTTAATATTTATATAATCTCAAATATATTTAATCTTGAGCTTTTATTTTTGTTTACAAATATTTGTATTATTTGTATTTTACTTATATTTGCAATATAATTAACAAGAAATTAACTTCGAAGAGCAAAATTAAGTTTAGCTTTAGCAAAAATTGCAAATTATTTAAGAAACTTTTTACAAATAAAAATTAATTAAATGTTGATACTATTTTTTGTTACAATTACTATTTTGTAAGCTTTTTATTAAATTAAAATAATTTCGAAAATAATTTAGAGCTCGAAGAGTACTCTAATTTATTTAAACAAAATATATTCGAATTTTTGTTGCTTTCTCGATTCAATTTTTACGAAATTATAATTAACAAACTAATTGAATTAAATTTGTTTAACAATATAAGTTTGTCAAATATATTAATTCGATCTTTGATATATTAGTTGTTAAATAGCAACTTTATTTAATTTTGTAACAAATATATTAAAAAAGAAAACAAAAATAAATTAAGTCGATATTGCACTCTAGTTAATTAGTTTAACAATTTTAATAAAAGTTAACAAAAAACGTCTTAGCTTCTCTAGAAAGCAATTAAAAGTAATATAAAAAAATAGTTTCAACTACTTTATAAAAATAGTATTATTATTGTTAAGTTTCGAGTTAATAAGAAAATCAATTTTAATTTTGTTTGTTAGCTAAAAATTTAAATTAACTCTCTACAAACTTATTTAAATTAAACAAAGTTAACAATAAATATTTGCAACAAAACAATATATTGTTTTTAATAAAAGCGCAATAACGTTTTAGCTTAATACAATTTGTTTAAAGCTATTGTATATTAATTAAAACAAAAGTTTTTTTTTTTTAAAATAAAGAAATTATATTTATTAAGTCTACTTATATAATTTACAACTTTAATAGCAATAGCAAATATAATTACTTTTATAGATCTAATTTATAAGCAAAAGATTATCTTAACAATATCTATTTTGTTTGTAATCTTAAGTTGAAACTACAAAATATAAAAAATAATAAATACTTTTTTAATTCTTTTGTCTTTATTAAAGATTTCGAAAAGTTTAAACAATAAATTATTGTATTAATTTCTAAATTTAATAGTATTTTTTAATATTTTGTTTTTAAGAAAGTTAAACTTAGTCTTGTTGTTATTAAAATTATTAACAATATTTTTAGAGAAATTAAGTATTGCTTGTTCGATAAATTTGTCAATTCTTATTTAATAATAAATAATTTGCTTAAAGACTTAAATACTTAATAGAACAATTTAAACAAAAAACAATATAACTTTGTTAAAATTATATTATTCGAATTTGCTATAAAGAATATTAAAATCTTTAATTAATATATTAATTATTTTATATCTATAGCAATTGAAGTTTCTATATTAGAAGTCGATAAAATATATTAATTCGACAAAAATTTAAGTTATAGATTTCAAAGTTGCTATGTTATTTTAACAAACTATATTATTTTAAATTAATTTATTAAATTGATTTGTAAAATCGATTTGAAACTTTAGCAAATAAAGAAATTTTATTTAATTATTATTTAAACTTCTATTTATATATAAACTATTAATAGTATTAACAAGCGCAATAATTATATTAATATCTTCAAGTTTTCTAAACATATTAATACAAGTACTTGCGATATTAATAGCTTTAATATACGTATCTCTACTTGCAACTAAAAACAAAATATAGAAATATAATTTTAAGTTTTTAAAAACAAAATCAAGTTTTTTAATTTTTATCGAAAATATTTTAAGTTAAAATATAGATTGCATTATAGAGACGTTTTTTGCAAAAACAAATTAACTAAAATTAAAAATAAAATTTTTGTTAAATTTAAAACTTATAACGTTAGCAATTTCGAATTAACAATATTTAGAGAAGATAGTTTCTCTAATATCTTAAATAACAATTTAGATAACTTTAGGAAATTAAAAAACTAAATATTTTCGACAAGAGTTGCAATTTAAAATAGAAGCTAACGCTTATATAAAAGACAATAAAAGAGTTTAAAGTTATATTTAATTTACAAAATAAGATTTTGCTTGTTAAAGTCGAACTCAATTCTAGCGTTATCAATAGCAAATTGCTCAACAACTAGCAACTAGATTTTTATATCAAAATTTGTTCAAATTAAATCTATTTGTTCTTCGATAAACATTATATTAAAACAATATTACTTATTGATACTAAAGTCTTTAATAGAATCTTTATAAATAAAAAGTTTGTTAAGCTTTATAAATTTTTTACTATATTGTTTCGAAATTTTATTAAATTGCGTCTAGTTAATAACAAATTTGTTTTTAATATTATTTATATTACTTAAGTTATTGTTAATCTTAGCAAATATATTAATATCTTATAATATTTAATAATTAAACTAGAACAATTTGCAATTATTTTTAATATATTTTGAATTAAGAAGTATAATATACAAATTAGAGACAATATATAATCTCTTAAATTTAACTTTTATTATTGTATAAAGTATTGCTTATTAGATTAACAATTGTTAGAAGTTTTTAGCAATTAACGCAAGCAATTAAAATATTTGTTTTCCAAATCTTTTAATAAAATTAATATTTGTTAAATAAGTATTTTTGTATTTTTAAAGCTTGTTAATAAAGAAAGCTACAAGATAGTTGTTATACTATTTAAGTATTTTGTTATACTAAATTAATTAAAAAAAAACAATAGATATTTAGCTTGCATTATAGATAGCAATATTACAATAAATATTGCAATTATTATTCTTAATAACTACAATAAATTTTATGCAAAACTTAAACAAAAATTTTCTAATTTAAAACAATTAAAAAAGCAAATATATTCGAAATTTAAATATTAGATTATACTTTTTGACTTATAGAAAGCTAACAAGTTGTTATTAAATAGAAATATTAATTATACTATTAATTTTGTTTTAGAAGCAACTTCTTTAATTAAAAAAATCTATAGTATTTTTTGTTAAAAAGAAAAGATTATTAGAGTTTATCTAAATAATATAAAAAGCAAAAATTAAATTTGCAATAGTATCTTATAATATATTGTTTTTATTCTTATAGTTAAGAAGTCTAATAAAGATTTGCGTGTTTGTATAAACTATAAAGATTTTAATATTTTAATAATTAAAAATTGCAATACTCTATTGTTGATTCGAGAGATTTTACAACAATTATATAAAATTAAATACTATAGCAAGTTCGATATTATTGTAGTTTTTAACAAGATTCAAATATATTTTAATAATAAACACAAAATAGTCTTTATTATTTGTTACAACTTGTTTGAGTACGTTATAATATCTTTTAAATTATATAATGTTTCAATTATATTCTAGTCTTTTATTAATAAAACTTTTAGTCTCTATCTAAACAATTTTTGTATTGTCTATATAAATAATATCTTAGTCTACAATAATATCGAGACAAAATATAAGAATTATATAAATAAAGTTTTTGCTAAGCTTTATAATGTAGATCTTTATTTAGACATTAATAAATATATTTTTTTTATCAAACAAGTTAAATATCTAGATCTAATTATTATTATTAAAGAGATTCAAATAAATCTCAAGAAAGTTAAATATATTTTCGAGTAAAAAACTTCTATCTACATATATAATATATAAGTTTTTTTAGACTTTGTTAACTTCTATTAACAATTTATCTATAACTATTTGAGTCTAGTTAAATCTTTGTTAGTACTTAATAAATTTAAAAATAAAAGTCTTAGTTTTCTATAATAATTTGACAATTTTGAAGATCTTGCGTTCAAGACTTTTAAGCAAGTTTTTATCGATTAATTTATTTTGTATTATTTCGATTTTAATCTAGAGATTTAGATCGAAAACAATATCTTTAATTTTGTAATTATTGTTGTGCTATTTTAGATAAATTCGAATAGATTGCTTTATTCGATAATTTATATATTTAAAATTATATTGTTTGCAAAATGCAACTACAAGATCTATAACAAAAAGCTATTAACTATTGTTTGTATTTTCGAGAAATAATACTTAAAGTATATTGATATATTTGTCGAACAATCTATTAAAATTATTATCGATTATTGCAATCTAAAATATTTTATAACTATTAAGCAACTCAATTGTTGTTAAGTTTGCTAAATCGAGTTTTTGTTCGAATTTAATTTTAAAATTATCTATCGATTAAACGTACTAGATACAAAATCAAATAATCTAATTAAACAATCGCAAAATCTACTTTTTAATAACAATAATTCTTGCAATTAGTTTTAACAACAAACAATTCTTAAGCAATATAATTTAAAATTAGATATAATTAAAGTTGTTGTATTAATTTTGTTACTATTAAGTGTTATTTACAATTTAGTAGCAAAATTGATTTGTTTGTTTCGAGATTTTATCGAGTTTAAATTAATTGCTAACAAGAGAATTGCGAAAACTTGCAAAAAGTTTACTTAAATTTTGTTGATAACTAACAAAGATATAGAATTATTTATATTTTTATTATCTATAGTATTTGTATTATTTTAGCAAAATAGATTTTGCTTTGTTAGATCTTTTTTTTTAGTTTTGTTGTTTACTATTGTTGTATTTACAATTTTTTAATCTACAATTTTGTTGTTTTTAATTGTCGATTTTGTTTTCTCTCTCTCTATATATTTGTTTTGTTTACAATTTATTTGTTTATATTTGCAATCTTTTTTACAATCTAGTTTTTGTTTGTTGTTGCGATTAATTTAATAGAAAAGAAGAAATCTAAAATAAAATTCGATTTCGAAATTTTTGCTCAACAAATATTGAAGATATACTTGTATAACAAAAAGATAAAATAGATTATTTAAATTAAAGAAGTTAGTAAATAGAAGATTCTAGCTATTTTTCGCAAAACAATTAAGCTAGAATTTAAGAATTGCACAATAGTCGAATATTTAACAATTAATATTAAGTATCTATTTGTTCGAAATAAAATATATATATCTCGAAGCACAAATAATATTCTTCGAATCGAAACAATTAAATTTTAGTATAAATTATTAAGCATTAAGTATCTAGATCGAACAACTACTTTTAAAAAAATATAGTATTATTATTATTGATTTATATTGTATTTAGACGTTAAGAAATATATTAAAAGTTGTTCGATTTATAAATATATTAAATTATATTGCAAATATAAGTATAATCTATTGAAGTTTTTGTCTATTTTAAATTATTATTGACAAAATATATTCTACAACTTTATTATTTTTTTGCTATTATATTGTTATAAAGAAAAGATCTTTTAATATATCTTAGTAGTAATTGATAAGCTATTCAAGAATAAGAAATTTATATTTATAAATTTTTTGAAAGTCAAGATTGTAATTTAGATCTTTATTGATTTTGTTTAGTATATTGAGAGCTTTTTAGTTACTATTGTTTTCAATAGAGATATTTAATTTATCGCTTATTTCTAGCAATGTTTTTGCAAAAGATTAAAAATTAAATCTAAATTGTTAATTGCGTTCTATCTAGAAATCGACAATTAAATCAAAAATATTAATATTGTTCTTAAGTAGTATCTTCGAGCATATATACAATACAATTAGAATAACTAGATCAATTATTTTGCTATTGTCGAATTTGTCGCAAATAGTTATATTAACAAGTCTACTAGCTTATTATTTTTCTTTGTTATTAAAGATTATTTGCTACAATTAGATTTGAAACTACTTATAGTTTTTTTTGACAATATTATGTTTAAAGCTCGTTACAATATAAAGAATATCGACAAAATTGTTAAAAAGATCGAGATTTTGCGAGACTTTCTTTGTTAAAAGTTTATTTAAATTTAAGTTAAACAAATAAAATTTGCTAATTGTAGACGCGTTGTAGTATTACAATTCTAGCTTGTTATAGCTAATATATACTCTACAAAGCAATCTATAGCATATAGTATAATTATTTGCATGCTCAACAATTTAGTAGACAAATATTGCTCAATATACTAATAAACAAGTTCGATATACTTAATAGCAAATAAAACAAATAAAATTCGATATACTTAACAACAAGTATAACAAGCAAAAAGAATTTTTTTTAATATATAAATTTTCTAGATACAACTTTTTTATAGATTGTATTTAACTTATTATAGATTTTTATTTATTGTTATTTTAATTTATTGAATCTTTTTTAAAATTTATTAAATATAGAGACTATCTATAGTTGCAAACTTTTGTTATTAAATAATTACTTATATTGTCTAAAAATATCTACAAATTTCTTTAACAATACAATCTATTCTAATATTTTCAAAAAAAATATTAATATAATATTTTAAATATTTTAAGAATATTTATATTAGATTAACGCGTCTTTATTTCGAGCACTAGTTTATCAATATTATATCGATTATCAATTATAGAAAACAACAAAATTAAAATTAACAAATTCGATATCTACTATAGAAATTGTATCGATCTAAAAAACTAATTTATATAGATAAATATCTATTTTATCTTCTATTCTATTTTAGTAAATTAAAAAACAATTTTTGCATTAATATTTCTTAAAAAGAGAATTTAATATTAACTTAAATCAAATTTACAAAAGTATTTAAAAAACAATAGCAAAAATCTTTATATAATATTTATAAACTTTAATAATTTCAAAAAAAAAATTCAAAAAATTTTTAAAATATTTAACAAAAAACAAATTGCAAAAAAAGTAATTTAGTATCTAACTTAATAAATCTTTGCAACAAACTATATTGCTAGATTTTAAAAATATATTAATTTAATTAAATAAAACAATATTGTATTTATAACAATATTTCGACAAAATTTTAAAAACAATCTAAAAAACAAAATTATATATAATAAAAAAACTTTTAGCAATATATTTAATTTTATTAAAGTAGCTATCGATTTCGACAACAAATTGTATAAAAAAATTATAAAAAAAAATATAATTAATTTCGAGAAAAAACAAAAATTTTCTTTAAATTAACAATTAAATATTAGCAAAAAAAAAATTGTTCTAATTAGAAATACAATAATTTCGACTATTATAAATTTGTATTTATAGAATTGAATTTTATTTAGCAATATAAAAAGAAAAACTTTAGAAAAAAACAAAATAACAAATTTTAAAAAATATACTATTTATATAGCAAATTAAATTACTTTGCAAGAGATTGTCAATTATAGAACTTAATAGATTGTTGACAAATTAATATTATATTAAAAAAAAAAATTGATAGCTAAAACAATATTAAAAAACAAATCGATATAGAAACAAATATTTTCGAAATTGAATCGAATAACAACTACTATCTAATAAAAAATTCAAATCAATTATAGAAAGTTCTAGATAAAATATTATTAGACAAGATATCTATATCTATATAGAAAATTAATTAAATATTTAACAAAATTATAAAAACAAAACAATTAAAAATACTATACTTTTATCTAGCAACAAACTCAAACAACAAATATAATTGAAAAAACTTTTATAAATATCTAGATAATATTATAGAGTATCTTGACGTTTTAGCTAGTTTATTAAGAGAAAAAAAGATAAATTAAATTGTAAATAAATGCAAGAAAGCGCTAGAAAACAACACTATTATAAAAAAAGAAATTTTTAATAAAATCGAACAACAACTAAGCAATATAAATCTATTTCGAAAGAAAATAGAGAAAACAAAAAAACACGCAATACTTAGTTAAACAAAATATTATAATAATTTATATTAAACTTATCTAGACAACAACAAAAAAACTAATTGATTTTCTAAAAAATTAAAATTATTAATTTAGTATAGAAAAAAAGTTTAGCGCAAACAAATACTCGAAATAAAAGTTACAATACAAAAACAAAAAAAAGTTCAAATTTTTTAATAAAAAATATATTAGAGAAATACAATATATTAATTTAATAGTAGCAACTAAATTTAACAATATATATATAATATTTTATTATATTAATTAAAATTAACAATTGTTAATTTATTGCAATAATTAATTCTAATACAACAAATAATTTTATAGTTAAAACTCTTATTAAAAGAAAAAAATATTCTATTTAAAGAAAATCTAATATATACAATTTAGTAATTGTAGATAGAAATCTATTATTCGACAAAAATAAAAAAATAAATAAAGAAACAAAGTTATTATTAATAGCTATTTAGTAATATTACAAAAAACTAATTTTTAATATAGTAAAAATAACTATTTATAATATTGTTTTAGAAATATCTTAATTAAAACAATACAATTTAAAAGTTAATTAAAATATACAAATACTTAAATTTGCGCAATATAATTATATAATTTATATTTAATTTATATATTAATAGTGTTCGATAATAGATAAAAGATTAAATCGAAAACTGATTGCAAATAATAAATTTATATTTTTGCAAAAAAAACAATCTAATAGAGTTCGACTTAACAAATATTAGCAAAAATTAATCAAATTACAAAATCAAAATAAATAAAGAAAATTACAAATTTTTTGAAAATTTTAAACTATTTAGTATAACAAAGAAATTGCTAAAGTATATATTACAAATATACAACAATTAAGAGTATCTATTTTAAGAAAAAAAAACAATAGAGATTCTTTCTAAATATTAATTGTAAAACTACAAAATTAAATTTAAACTAAACAAGCAACTTATGTTTAAACTTATATATACTTTATTTAAAAAGAAACTCGAAGTGCTTCGCAAATATTTGGCAAAAAACAAAAAAAAAATTATTAAAAAATTTTAATTATAGATAGAATACTTGATTCTCTTTGTATTAAAGAAAAATAAAACTTTTTGTTTATATATCGATTATTAGAAGCTAAACAATATTACAATTAAAAATCAATATTTACTATTTAATATTAATAAGCTTCAAAATTAATTATTCGAAGCAAAGTATTTTACTAAATTAGACTTACAAAAAGCGTACAACTAAATTAGAATAAAAATAAAGAAAGAGTAAAAGATAGCTTTTCGCATACAATATAAATTATACAAATACACAATAATACTATTCGAGCTTACAAATATCTCGACAATATATTAAAAAATAATTAATAATATATTACAACAATATTTAAATCGATTTGTTATAATATATTTGAACAATATTATAATTTATTTAAAAAATTTAAAAAAATATATTAGTTATATCTTCAAAGTATTGAAATATTTAAATATAAAAAACTTACATTTTAAGTTAAAGAAATATAAATTTTATTGCAAAAAAGTTAATTTTCTTAAATTTGTTATTAAACAATATAAAGTATATATAAATTTTAAAAAGCTACAAGCAATTAAAAAATAAAAATTATCGACAAATATTAAAAAAGTACAATTCTTTCTAAATTTTATAAATTACAACAAAAAGTTTATTAAAAACTACTTAGTAAACGCGATATTATTAACAAATTTTACAAAAAAAAATACATTATAATTATAAGAATTTATAGAAAAAAAATTATTCTAAAATCTTAAGCTAGAATGCTTAAAAAAGTTAATATTAAAAATATACAATTTACAATTGCTAAGTAGAATTGAAATTAATATATTAAATTTAGTTATCAATATATACTTTAATTAGAGATATAAAGATATATAATACTTAATAATATATCTTTCGAAAAAACTTTTGTTAATTAAACAAAACTATAATATTTACAATAAAAAACTACTTGCTATAGTAGTTTTCTTAAAATTATAAAGAGTATATACGAAAGAATTACTAGAACTTACAATTCTTATAAATTATAAAAATCTTGTGCACTTTACTACTATTAAGTAGCTTAATAGAAGACAAGTGCGATAATTAGAAAGACTCGAATAATATAAGTTCAAAATATAGTATATTTTAGACAAAGATAACAACAAAGCAAATATACTTAGCAAAAGAAATAATTATATAAAAACGAAAAAATCGTTTAATTACAACATACTTAAGATTAATTAAAATAAATTATTATTAGCAAACAAATACAAATTAAATATTACACTATAAATATTTCGAAATAATACAAAAGAGTTTTTAATAAAAAAAGAAATTTTTTAGATATTTATTGACAAGATTAACAAATATATAAAAGAGCATTATAATAAATTATTGCAAGAGCACTTAAAAGTAACAAAAACTCTTTAGCTTTTATATTAATATTGTTAGTTTTTATAAATAAGACAAGTTGTCGAGATATATATTAAATAATATCTTAGTTATTAGCAAAATAAATATAGTACGCATGCAAATTATAGCGAAATTTAATATTAAAAATTATTTAAATTGTTATAAGATAAAGTTATAATAAACTTTATTATTAAGTTGTTAAAGTCGACAAATCTAGCAACTAAAGACAAATATAATTTAATACTAGTAATATGTAAGATTACACGATCGTGTAATAGAAGTGGCGCTATTAAGACGCACGCTGTGCGTGTGGAGAGCGGAATAGAAAGATAGATCTACAGTTATAAAAGAAATAAATCGTAAAAATTCAGAAAAAAATTCTCGAAAAAAAAACTTTTTACTGTTAAAACGGAGTCTAGACGCTATCTTGACGTATAATATAATTCGACTACAAGTTATAACAGAGTTTGAAATATTATAGTTATAGTATTACAATTGTTTTTTTTCTTTAGAATTCTGATCTTCAGAATCAATACTATATTTGCTAACTGCTATATGCTGCGAATGCGCGATAATCGCAATTATATCTTGTATTTGTTATTAATTTGTTTGTTAATAGAAATATATAAATAGACTCTTCTTGTATTGTTCTCTATATTTTTTACATATTATAGACAGAAAATTGCTACAATAGTAGCAAGAGTACTTCTCTTGTGCATTATTAAATAGCGATTTTATAGTCGAATAAAACTTTTATAAATGTTTTTCGACTATAGATCAAAAATTCGAGAAAAACTTTTTACTTATTGTACAATAGTAGTTTATTTTTAGAAATTACAATTAGATTATATTACAGTTTTAAATCAGCTAAAATCAAAATATTATGCGCGATATTTTCTACTAGACGTTTTGTTTTTTGCGCAATGTTGACTTGTAATTCTGCAGTAAAAATCTCTTTGTTCTATAAATTATCTCGATTTGCGCGTTTGAGTCGAATCGAATTAACGCAATATTAGATACAATAGTAATATTTATTTTCTAAAATATTGCATTCTTTTTATTATTATAATATATTTAAGATAACTCTGTAACAACTTCTTTGCGATCTCTTTTCGATATATATAATACTAATAGAGTGTATTTGTAGTTGTAGCAACAAGAACAATAAGTTTTCTTAGCGTTTTGTATAAGTTTTAGAGATAATGCGAATTTCTAATAATATCGACTAATATCTGGCAGAGCGCAATATTATCAACATAAATATATATAGCAAAACTGTTATAGAGTCTTGCTAAAACTAATATCGATAGCAATTCTCGAATAAAATTGACAATTTTTTTGTTTGCGTTTTCGATATTGTCTTTTTTGTATTTTTCTATTGTTTGCGATACTTGCACTATTTGCAGAATAATAAAAAAACAATAGTAAGCAGAATTTCTTTTGTAGTTTTTTTTCTATACTAATATGTTGTACAGTATATAAAAGAGAAAGATCTATACTATATTTGTTGTACTGCTGTTTGCTGCTTTGTAGATTTAGCTTGCACAATTGTATTAAAAACTAATATATTAGTATTTCGAGATTTCTTGTTGCTTTTGCAAGAGAATTGTCAATCTACTAATATTTGTATAGCAAATCTTAGCTAAAAATAGCAATTTCGAGTTGTCTAATTTTTCTGCTAAAATTAGACTTGTTTTGCGCTTTATTAACAAATAGAAGTGTAACAACAAAAAATTATTGTTTTCGACAAATTAGCTAGATAGTATAGAGACTACTCTAATATATTTGTGTAATATTTAGCAAAGAATACTAAATATAATATATTATCAAACATATTTATCGAAACTTTTTTTGAAAAAAAACAATTCTAACTTTTCGAAAAAAAAAATTATATTAGCTAATATCGGCGTCTAGATAGTATATCAAATATAATTTGAGAAAAATTTTGCTAAAAATAGTACTATCTGTCTTGTTTCTAATTAGAAATTATACTAATTAGATTTTTCTAAAAAAAAACAATATAAATATCTAGACAAAAACTTTTTTTTGTATATTAATACTGTTGTCGATAGTATATACAATTTTGTTTTTTCGAGAATTAAGCTAAATATTTTAATCAAACTTTTGAAAATATATTTGTCTACAAAATAAAAATTGTTGCTAATTGCACAAATATACTTTTTACTACAATTACAAAGACTTAAAAGTATATTTGTAATTGCTATATTATCGCGTACAAACAACAATAATAAAAAATAAATTGAAGATTAATGTGCGTAGCAATTAGAAGAAAAAGTTGAAAAAGAATTTTGTTATTAAATATAATTAGATTAATTTAGATAATAAACACAATTAAAACTTATTATATATTTACTAGAAGATTATTTGAACTAAAAAATCTATCTAGAAAAGATATAGAATTAGATAACAAAAATATATTATTTTTTATATTATTGTAATCAAATTTAAGAAGTTGCAATTTTTACTTAACTTTTTATATAATTTAACAATAGTAGAGACTCTGTTTTGTTCGCACAATATTGTCGATCAAACTATATTAGTTTTGCTTTGCTAGATTGTTTCGATTTATTTGAAGATATAACTTTTTGATCTTGAAAACAAAAACAGCAACTTGCTGTTGCTTGTAAAACTGCTTTAATATTGTATTTGTATAAATTAAGAATTGCTTTGATATTCAATTGTTTTTGTAGAGAGAAAATTCTTTTTATCGAATAAAATAATAGAGTTTTTTCTATCTTTTTTTTTTGTTTAGAATTTTCTCTATCTTTTATTTCTTGTTCTTATTTATTAGTATTATTTGCGTTAGCTCGACAATATTAAAGTTCTAATAATAGAATTCGAGAAATAAAATATAGAAAATCGAATAAATTTGTCAATTGTTTAAAAGTTGCAATCGATATATCTGCGTTTCGACAACATTTACAATAGAAAACAATCTTGTATAATTGTAGAAAAGTTTTTTCTTAAATCGAGTATTCTTAAAATTTTTGATAGAGAATATAATTTTGTTTTTTATTTTGTAATACTAAAATTTAATTTTTTTATTGTAATATTTTGTCTACACTCTTTGTATATTTCTTAGTTATTTTTTTATACAATTGTGTTTATTTTACAAGATTTGTATACGCTTTCGGACAACAAAGATATTAGAATATTTTTTATTATTTTAATTAAAATCGAAATTCAAATAATATTCGAACGCAATCTCGAGAGACAATATATTCGAGAATAAATAAACAATATTATTATATATATATTGAGTTATCAATAAGAGAGATTTTCAATTGTTTTGTTAATAGTTGCAATAGCAGCAAAAATAGTATTTTAATATTTAATTTTGTCTTTTTGTTTGTCTATTTATCTGCAAATAAAAGACAATACTTAGTTTTCTTTTTATATAAATGCTATAGTATATCGCAAATTAATAGTTACTAATAAACAATACATTTCTGTCGAATACAATTCTTTTTACATTTTCAAAAAAAAGAAAAACTTTTTCGAATAGAATATCGATCAAATCTTCTGCTGTTCAGATTAATTTGACTAAAATATATAGTATTATTTTAAAAAATCGATCTACAATAACAAGAATTGTATTGTAGATACTATTGTTACTGCAATTAGAGAAAAGTTCTATAATAAAATTTATAAAGATTTTTTTTCAAAATCGAGTAAATATAGATAGTGCAAAAAATTTATTGTATAAACAATATCGAGACGTTTTGAATTGCTAATATATATTATATTTTCGAATATACAATTCTATTTTAGCAAATATACAAAATTAATAGAATTTTCGATTAATCAATATACAAGTTTTCTTGATTCCGAAATAATTTTTGTTTAAAAAATTATTGTAATACAAATATAGCAATTTTGATTTCAGCAAAACTTTATTCGATATATCGACTGCGCGAAAATAGTAGAATAAATTGCTATTAAGTTTTTATTTATATTTAGTGCACTTGTTGCGCTGAAAAAAAGCAATTAACTGCTATTTTATTTTAAATATTAGAGTATTCTTTCTTTGAAATATTTCTATCGCTATTAACAGAATTAAGAAGAAGAATTTTATTGAGTTTTTGTATTTATATATCGCGTTAATATTGCTGCGTTGCAGTTGTTGAATTACAATATTTTTCTCTATATTCGAGTCGACATTATTAGAGATCTCGGAAATATTCTTAACAAGTAGTTTATTAAATATTGAAGATATTGAAGATATTTTAGACGCGCAAAACAATCTTAATATAGATCGAAATTAATATTATTTTAGTTGCGTCTTTAATTAGAATAGAAGTTATTTTAATAGTTGCAATTGTAATATTTTTGAATTTGTTCTAAAAAATAGATAGATAGATTTTATTATTTGTTTTGTTTTTGTAGTCTAATTGTCTCGACAACTTATTTGCGAAATTGATTTTTTTTGTTCGATATTTAATTTCGAAGTTATACTCGACAAGCAAAAGAATCTATCGAGATTGATAACAATTGAGAAATATTGTTGTTATAAAATACTTTAGATTGTTATAGTCTATTAGAATAGTAATTGACAAATAATTGTTTTTAAAATAGTGTTGCTATTGCTAAAATTTCGCGACAATAGCTAACAGCTCTTAATTATATATTTTATAGCAAATTTTAACAAAAATTATTTTTCTAAAATAAAATATAACAGAATATTATATTGTTTGATTGTCGCTTTGTGTGCGAAGCACAAGCTAAAAAAAAAATTGCAATAGCAAATCTCGATGCGTCGATCTCAACTATAAATCGATTTTTGAAATCGAAATATATTAATATAAAAACCATAATAAAAATATCGATAAAAATCCGAAACGCAATCAGAGCAAAAATATCGAACAAAAATAATCTATTTTGTTTTTCTTGTTTACTATTTTTAAGCAGTTCGATTAAGAGTCTAATTATTTTTGCAAAATATTGAACAAAATGTCGATAAAAGTTTGCAAATTTTAGAAATATTTGCAATTTTCGCAATATAGTAGATCGAGATTATATACAAATTGACTTTATTTGTAATATATTTATAGCAATACTTTTGCTACTAACAATATAGCTTAGAAACTCGACGCTCTATATTAGAAAAATATATTTAGAAAATTTTGTATATAGTTTAAACTATTTTAGTCGATCGAGTACTTGCTAAACGTAATTTCAATACTTTTTGCGAATTTTAAAATAGATTAGAATATTGTTTAGATAGACAATACAAATATAGTTTATTAAATTTTGCAATATTTTGTTAATTAGAGCTTGAAAGATAGCAGAAATATTAAACAAGTCAAAAAGTATAACTGTATATTTAAAAAGATTATAGCGTATACAAAACACAATTTTCTATTTGTCTCTCTTCTATATATAGATACAATAGTATATATTTTTGAGATCGAGTTTGATAAAATAGTATATATTTATTAGTCGATTCAGCGTTTTTTCGATAAAAAATAGTAAATATTTGTTTTTAATAGTTATCGAGTTCAGCTCTCGATAATTTATACAAAGTCGAAAAATATTATTTTTTTTAAAAACAAATAATATCGAAATATTTGCGCAATTTGTAGATTTGCAAATGCGTTCTAATATTTGATTTTCGAGCAAGTAATTTCGAAATATAGCAAGTTCTCTTTTGAACAATATATATAGAGATTTAAATAACAGTTTTGTATTAAATTATAAATCTATAGTATAATTATTTTTGTTATATTCTAAAAGTAGAAAAATATTAATCTCGAAAAAACAATTTTTGTACAATAAAATCTCTATCGAAATTTGAAAAATCGAGAAAAAAATTGTTTTTGCAATAATACTAACACTACTTGTTACAAGTGCGTAGATTGAAACGTTCTCTATATATAATAAAAAACTTTTGAAAGAATCTATTATAATTTTGTTTTCTATTATTTGATATTTCTATATAAGAGTTTGTTAGTTAATATGCAGATTTGTTTTTATTATTTATAATAGTTCGACAATTATGTTCTAAACAATTTTCGAAAAGAAATAGAAAATTTAATACAATATATATTTTTTGCTGTTGCTATCGCAAATTCTAATATCTATATTATAGAATTCTAGAAATTGTATTTCGATTTTGTAAAAAATCTCGATTTTAACAAACAAAAGATTTGTATTCTCTAGATACTATATTTTTGTTTACTGTTCGAAAATACAATTAATATGCACTTTTCTATTTAGAAACGCTACTTTTTTGTAATATTTGTCTAATATATATATAAATAGCTTTGTCAAAATTGTATTGACTTTTGTTTTGCGATTCGCGACAACAGTAATAATTGCTGCAAATCTTTCTAGTTTTTCGAATTGTCGGAAATCTTGCTAATATATCGAAACAATAATATCTTTTGTATAACGCGCGATGCACTTAATTTTGCAGCAGCTATTGCATTAACTTGCAAATTTTTCTTTTTGAGAAAAAAACAATTAAGAGAGATGTGTTTCTGCTGATTACAATTGTAATATATGCGAATTTTGTTTGTACAATTACTGTTACTCGCGCTATCTTGCAGAAAAAATATAATAATACTTTTATATCGATTCTGCTAAAAAAAATTGCAGAAATCTAGTCTAGAGACTGTTTTGTTCGATTTTTGTTCAAAACAACTATCTCTCGAAATAGAATAAAATTTATAACTTGATTTCTAAAATCGATTTCTATAATTATTTTGCAAAATAGTAGTATTTTCTACGCGCGCAATTAGCGCAACGAGCGCGTTTCTTGTTATAGAAAAATCAAAAACAACAATAACTTTTTTATAAGTTTTGTCTTTTAATTTATTTAAAAGCATATTTTGCTTCTAAAACTTAGTAAAGAATTCTAAATCTACTTCTAAAATTTTTAAATAGACAACAAAATTGTTTATATTCTACATAAAATTTTGTTTGACGTAACTGTATTTGACTGCAATAGTTAATTGACAATTCTCGAATAATTTTATAAGATTTATTAGATACTGTAAGAATTGTTCGAATATTCAAGTATTTAAAGTAGTAGAATTTGTTTTCTTGTAATTGTTCTATTGTGTTGTCGGATTGTTGCGCAAAAAGAGTTGATATTAACAAATTTTATAGTTTTTAATAGAAAAAAACTTTAAACTAGATTCGAATATAATTTTTGCATTTCTAATTTAGTTTTTCTATTTTTTAAAGTTTTTTTTGTAATAGTTATCTAGATAGAACAATCTTAGATCGAGTGTCAATTTTTGTTTTTTCAAAAATAATTTGTTGTTTTTCAAAATATTGTTTTTCGAAAACGCTATATAGTATTGTTGCGTAAACAATATATTTATTTTGTTATCTTATAATAGAGTTTGGAGTTTTTGATTTTCTTTTAAAAAAAGTTAATATTTATGTTTGACAGCAAACTGTTTCGATTTCTTTTTTTTTTTTCTAAAAGAGTTTTGTAGTTAATCTCGAAATTGTTAAAAATAGAACTTGTATTTGTTTCGAGTTTGTTTTTGATCGAAAATTTGTTACCAAAATTGTTATATTTTTTGTTTGATAATTCTCGAAAATCGATAATTACAAAGAGTTTTCTAGTTGCAATCGTATTGCTTTCTGCGATAGTTGTTTTTGTTGCAAATTTGTTTTTGTTGAAACAAATTGCTTTTTTAAATTCTTGATTCGATATTCTAACGAACGATTGCTTTTAGAAGATTAGATAGTTTATTATTGTAAAATTATACAATTGTGTAATAGAAGTGGCGCTATTAAGACGCACGCTATACATATAGAGAGCGAAATAGAAAGATAGATCTACAATTATAGAAGAAATAAATTGTAAAAATTCAGAGAGAAATTCTTGAAAGAAAAACTCTTTATTGTTAAGGCGGAATCTGGACGCTGTCTTGACGTATAATATAATTCGGCTACGAATTACGGCAGAGTTTGGAATGTTATGGTTATGGCATTACATAATAATTAATAAGCTTATTAAGTACTTATATATTATTGCATACAAAGAGAAGTTTATCGCAAAACAACTAGAATATATTATATTAAATTAATTTATACAATATTACAATATATCTAAGAGATTAACTAGTAACAAAGACAAGCTCTTTACGTCTAACTATTAAAAGACGCTTTTCTTAATATTAAATACAAGACTTCGAATATCTATTATTTATTATTTGATTACAAATAATTAAATAGAAAGAACAAATTAAAGTTTTAAACAATATTTAAGATACTATATTAACAATACTTACAACAATTAAATATTACTTTTATCTATAACACAACTAGCACTTAATACTAAGATTTCGAATATTATTAAAATAACTTTATTCTTTGTTAATTATAATAAGAAATTAAATCTCTTTAAAAAAGAACGCACGCATTTGTTAGCGTAATTAATTATCGAAAGAGTAGCAATATTAAAAAAGATACACAACAATATCTTTAAAATGCAAAAAAAGTTAATTAAATATTAAAATAAAAAATAAAAAACAACATTTTAGCTAAAAGAAAGAAATAAAATATATCTTTTTACAAAAAATCTTAAAACAAGAAAGCTAAGCAAGAAATTAAATTATATTAAAGTTGAATTGTTTTTTGTTAAGAAGATTAAAAGATTAATCAATTATAAATTCGACTTATCTAAGAATGTTAAAGTATTTCTAGTATTTTATATATTATTGTTAAAATTAATCGACTTAAGTATATCTATACAAAAAACATTTTATTATAAGTTACAAAAAGAAAATTAATTTAAGATTAAGAGAATTTTAGAATAGCAAGATTAGCAATATTTTGTAAAATAAAAAAAATACTTTACAACAAAAAACATATAAAAATCAACTAGCAATCTCGACAATTGCAATACTTTTATTTAGAAATTTTATTAATATTCGAAAAATTGTTTAGCATAGTAAAAGAGAATTAAATAATAAAAAATATCTTAATTAAAGTATTTGCAACAAGATAGTTCGACAACTCTATAACATTTAATTTCTTTATACTAGACAATAAACATTGTGTTTTTTGCTTTGTTTTTGCATTAATTTTCTTTAATATTTTTTTATTATAAAGCAATCGCGTAATTATAATTGTTAATATAATTTTATTCTTTGCTACTTTAGAGAATAGATTTTTTTTAGTATAATCTAAAAAAAATTACGATATATTTATACACAATTTGTTTGCACAAATATATTTTAAATATTTTAAATAAAATAATAACTCTTTTATAACAATACAAAGCTTGCTAGTATAGCAACAACGTTTATAAGCAAAATTAACAAATATTTCGTAGCAATCTATTTCGAAAGCAAAACAAATATAATTTTGATAAAAAGATATAATATATAAGTATTCGCTTTTTAAGACGAAAAGATTTGAAGAAAAGAAATAATGTTACAACTCTAGTTTGTTACAATTGATATATACTCTACAAAGTAATCTATAGCATATAGTACAATTATTTGCATATTTAACAACTTGGCAAACAAATATTACTCGATATATTAATAAACGAATTCGATATATTTAACAACAAACAAAGCAAGCATTATTTAATATATTAGTAAGCAAGTTCGATATATTTAACAACAAACAAAGCAAACAAAGCTCGATATATTCGACAACAAATATAACAAACAAAAAGAATTTTCTTTAGTATATAGATTCTCTAGATACAATTTCTTTATAAATTGTGTTCAACTTATTTATTAAGTTATTCTCTATTATAGGTACAAGTTGCAAATTCTTGTTATCAAGTAATTGCTTGCATTGTCTAAAGATATTTACAAATTTCTTCAACAATATTAATCTATCCTAATACTCTAGTCGCCTAGATAGCAGCGTAACATTACTTTCTTCTTACTCGACAAATTTATTCTTTTGTTCGACACGTATTGGAAACTTCAATTTTAATTGTTAAACAATATTTGATACGTATTCGATATTAATCGAAGCTTGTACTTAACAAGCACTTAAGATTAACTAGAGTTAATTGGAAACGTTAATTGAGAGATTTAATATTGTTTTGTCGAAGTTTGCAAATAGAAGAAGAGAATAATATTACAATTTTAGACTAGATAGACTTTGCTCTTCAATTACTTTTTGAGTTTTCGCTCTCTAGTCTCGAGTATACTATGAGTAACGTCTAGCGTCTTGGCACTTATAGTACTTATATTTATTTCTTGTATATAGTTAGTTTTGTATAGCTAGTATTCTTGTCAATTAACTATATACTAGCTATTAAAGCTCTAACCCTAATAGAACATTTGTATCTAAGAATACTTTTCTATATATATTTTAGAATATTATATATATTTATCTTGCGCAATTCCGATTTGTATAATTGGTACTTGTCTTAATTAACAAAATACAATATTTTATAATAACAAAAGATATTAATATTTGTATATAAACAATTATTTATAAAATTAACTAAAACTATTATATATTAGTCTAATAATAAATTTTATAAAAAAAATAGAATATCTTTGTTGTTAATATAAATTAAAAACAGTATAACTATATTGTATTTAGAATCTAATATTGTTAGTCTCTTATATAGTTATATAAATAGAATTATTGTATTTTGTAATAAGTTAATAGTTAAAATATATTTAATATTAATTTAACTATTTTTTTTAACTATTTTATCTAGAAGTTTTTTCTAACTTCTGTAGTTAATTATAATATAGATTTTGTTTAATTTATATTAATTGCAATAAGATTTCTAATCTATATAAATTTAGAATTAGTATAAGTCTAAAATATATAATATATTTTTATTTACAAAACTATTAATTATTACAACTTTTTTCTTATTTTAGCTAATACTGTTTTTCTGTAACTTTTAAATCTTATTAAGAATATTTAGAAAATATAGAAAAAATCGAAATTTATATAGATTCTGCAATATTTCTATTAAAATAGAGCAATCGAGTATATTCTAAAGAAATATTAACAACTTGCTAATTAGATATTTCGACAAAATCGATTTTTTATAAATATAGTTTATAAAATATTTGTACAACTAATTATATATTTAATATTGTTATTAAAATATAACACAAAACAATTTTTAACAAATAATTTAAAAAAAAAATATTAGCAACTTTTTAATAGATAGAAAATTATTTATTATAAAAAATTAAGTTTGTTAAATTTATTAAAAGCTATTAATAAAGAAGATTAAATATAGAAAATTATAAATCTATATTTTTAAAATTATATTCTAATTAGTATATTTTAATTGTCTTGAACAATTTAAAAACAAAGAGTTAAAATAAATTATTTGCAAAAACAAAATATTAAAAGTTTAAGAAAACTATATAGAATTTTATTAAAAATAGTTGTTTTATTAAATTTATTTTATTAACAATAATTTTAATAATTTTAAAATACTATTTAAAATTGCTATTTATAGTATTTTCTTTATATAATATCGAAATTTAATAGAAAACAACTATACAAAAAACAATTAAAATATTAATATCAAGTATATATTTTTTTATATTTTTGTATTGTTTAGAGTATATTTTGTAAATCTTTTTACTAGCAATACTATTATATTCTGTAAACTTTTTTCGATTGCAAAAATAGTTTCTATAAATTTTTTAATTCTAACTAATTAGCTAATAACAAAGCTAATTAATATAATAAAAATACTTAAGTATTAAGAGATTTTTAGTTAACTATTAAGTTTGAATTTGATTTGTCAAATATATATAGACAAAAAAAGCAAAAATATTAAAATTAAGTTTATACTATATTTTAATACAGCTATTTAGAAAACTGTTTATAACAATATCTAATTAAATTATATCTATTAGTCGATTCTTATTACTAGATATTAATAGTAGAATACAAAAATATATAAAAGAGTTCAGATAAAAAGATTAGACTATTAGAATATTTGCAAAATATATAACTAGATATCTTAGAAATAAGTAGTAACAATACTATTGTAACAACAATATATATTACTATATTATAGAATTTTTTAATTAAGAAATATCTAAAATTAAAATAGATAATAGATAGTCTAAATTTACTAATTATAGCAGTTGCAACTATTCTCTCTCTTTTGTTAACAACAAACTTGTAAATAAATATATCTATTATATTGTTTTTATTTATATTCGATAAATCTAGTTTAATTAAAATTCTAAAAACAAAAGTTATCTAAATATACTTAAGCTATAATAGATTAAGTTTAATAGCAATATTAACAAAAATCTATAAATTAATAGATATAAAAATATTTATTGTTGTTGCAATTAAAATTTTCAAAAAATTTGTTAACTAAAAACTTTGTTTTTAAACAATCTGCAATTTTTAGTTCTATAAAAAAATTATATAGTTTTTTAAACTTATTATTTAGAGTTAATATATATATATTAACTATTGTTTTAGTTTAATTGTTCTAAATATTATAGAAAATAAACTCGAGCAATATATTTGTTTTTTTTGTTAATAAATTCGACAATATTTTTGCTATTAAACAAATTACTAATTATATTAACAAAAATAGTTTATAAATTCTCGATATTTTTAATAATAACAAAATTTTATTTGTTAATTATTAAAATTTGAAAGATTTTGTACTCTATTTTAATTATTAGCAAATTAGAATTATTGTTAAATTAAATATTGTTTTATAGATTTTTTAGTATTTTTTTGTTAATTAAAAATATTTGCAGAATCTTTAATTAGTAGTTTAAATTAATAAAATTGTTATAATCGATTTAAATAGTCTAATTGTTATTCAAATCTATTAACTAAAAAATATATATTTTAATTATTATATTTCTATTCGATCTTCCATTTAACTTTGTTATTATACAATAGTTTTTAGATATCTTAAACTAAGTTTTCTATATCTTAATTTTAACTAATAGATATTTTATATTAATACTAAAAATTAAATATTATTAATTTTTAATATAAAGCAAATTATAATTAATAATAGAATTCTAATATATTCGATTTTGTTTTCTATATTATCGATAATAGTATTATTAGACAATTTTATATTTTTTAAATATATTAGAAATCTAATTTATACAAAAATATTGTAGTATTTTATTAATAGCAGTTTCTTTGCTATCTTTTACTTTTTTCGAAACTTAGTATATATTTGTTTTTGCAACAGATATTAATCTAGTAATATATTAAATATAATTAATATTCTAATTCTTAAAGCTAAAACAAACAAAAGAAAAGTCGAATATAAAATATAATAAATAGCTAATTAGTTTATAGAAATCAGATAATAAAAAAACAGTAAAATAGATTTTTAAATAACAAAATTATATAATAGTAAATAGAAACAATAATAATAAAATATAAAAAATATATTTACTCTAATAGAATTACTTAATTTTTCCCTCTTAGATTTTTAAATTGTTGTATTGCTACTAATTAAATTTTAGAATATAGATTGCAATCTTTAATCTAAATTATTAAATATAAATAGTTTAATTTTTAAAAAAAATTATCAAAAATATATTTCTAAGTAATACTATTATTATAGTTAAATATTATAGATTTAATATTAATATTCTTTGATATTTTTAATTTGTTTTTGTTAAATAGTTGTTAGTTATTAATAATAAGAAAATTAAGAAAATCTATTGTTTTTGCAACAAAAAATAAGATTGTCGAAATTATAGTAGAATTTGTTAATATTATAGCAATAGATAAAAGATTACTTATAATCTTTTTAAAAATATATTTAAAACAAAGATACAAAAATAAAAAAAATAGATATAAAAAAAATAGATATAAAAAAAATTAGAGTATAAATTAGAATATTCTGAAAAAAATTAAAAAAAAATTAAAAAATCAAAATATTAACTAAAATACTCTAAAAAAAGAAAAAAATTAATAAAATTAAAATATAAACTAGAATATTCTAAAGAAAATATAGCTAATTAATATATAACTAAATTAATCAAGAAAATATATCTAATAGAAAAAAAATAAAAATAAGTTTTTTATATCTTAAGTATAAATTGTATATACTAGAATTTAATATATTTATTACTAAACTAGTTTTAAATACTATATATTATTATATTTTATATTTAATTTTTTTTATTTTTAGCAACTATATTATTTTTAGTATATTGTTAATATATATTCTAATTTTCTTATTTATTTTTATAGTAATTATTAATTTCAATACTAATTTTCTCTTATTCTTGTTTTTTTTTACAATAGTTATTAATTTAAATACTAATTTTCTTTTGCTCTTATTTTTTTTTTTTTTTTTATTATTTATATTCTAATTTTTTTTTTTTTTTTTTTCTCTATTTTGTATAGACTAATTGTTGAATTAGATTTCGATTTCAACTATTAAAATTAATCTAACTCGACAATTTTAATATTAGAAATCAAATTAAAACTTAAGTCGATTTTCTACTTTTTTAAAATTAAATTAATTTAACTTAACTTAATTCTTGATTCTAATATTAGAAATTAAATTAAATTGTTAAGAATTGTTAAGAATTCTAAAAATAGTATAAAATTAGTTTTTTTTTAATTATTATCTAGATAATATACAATAATAATATATAATATAAGAACAATCTACTATATTTATTAATTAAATTTAATAGATTAATTATTTCTATTAAATTATTAATTAATTTTTACTAAAAATAATAAATTTTACTAAAAATAGTAGTCTTAACAATTCGAATTAATTTTTTTGAATTAAATTTCGATTTTAACTCTAGAAATTGAATTAAATTGTTAATTTTAATATTAGAAATTAAATTAACAATTTAATTCTAACTTTTGAAATTAATTCGATTTAATTCGAATTAAATATTTGATTCGAACTTAATAATTTAATTCGATGCAATTAGTTTAATTTTATACTCTATTTTTTATTTAAGTTATCTCTTTCTTAATATTGTTACTTTTTTGTATTAATATTAATAAGTTTTATTTTTTGTTTTGCAAGCTTTATATAATAGATTAATATTTATACAAAATAATATTAAAAATTTTAGTTAATTCTAATTTATAAGAAAAGTATTATATAAGATTATATTTATTATAATAATAGTAACTTTGTTTTTATTCTATTTTCTATTAACTTTGTTTCTATTCGATTTTTAGCAAACTAGTATATTAAATTGTTGTATATAATATAATATCTATATAAAATTTGTTTGTCTACAATATTACAACAATAAATATTAGAATTAATTAACAATTGCTAAAATCTACAAAACAAAGTTTAATATAAGCAATATTTCGAAGATATACAATATAGAGCAAGTATACTTTTTAGAGACAGATAAGTTTTCAGATTTTTAGATAGCTTATCTTATATATTTGTTAGAGCATCTTTTAGCTCTGCGTAAAATTATATTTCGCTAACTCTTATTAATCTGCAGAAGATATTCAATTAAGACAATATTATATATTATAGCGTTTCTATATCAATTCTGATAGCGGTCGCAAAGTTATCGAGAAAACGATGTTTAGCTTTATTGTTATATTCAAAGACATCTTCGACATAATTATTAGCGAGAATATAATTGTTCACAAAACAGAGAGCAATTCTAAATAGTGCATTTTTCGATTTGACTGCGCCGAGACTCCTATAGATAAACCGGAAATTTTGAGACCTTAGATATAAAAAAATTCCGTCCATCGCAAACCGGTCCACTGTAGTTATGCTGATGTTATTTGTTACTAGGACGAGACGTCTGCTGAAGTTCGGGATCCCATCACGTTTCCTTTGACTGCGTTGATCCAGGATCCCGTGTCAACCATTATAGGCAAACAATTTCGTCTGACGTTCCAGCGGAAGACGTTCAAGTCTAAGAGCTTCGCTTTCACCTGGCCAGCAGTACTCAATTGTCTAGCGGGCATACCGTTCGTGTACAAGAAGAAAGACGACTGAGAATATAACTTGTCGCTGAATGAATAGGCAATAAGAAACAAGAAGAGACTTGCGTCGTTTATACTCAGAGATATCCAGCCGAGGAAGCCCAACGAGCCGGTGGTCCGAATGGCATCTGGAGCGCCCGCAAGCGCTGTCGGTTTTATCTGATCTATGTTGCATGGTGGTCAATGAACTGACATTGCAGATAGACAAGCTTCTCAACTGAAATCTTCAGCATCCACTCCGCTGTCGCTTCCAGGCCCGTACAGCTCATTTCCGGTGATTCGATCTCCGTACGACTCGACCATGAATTGGTCGTCATCCGCTGCAGGGCTGGTTCCTCCCTTCGCTCCAGTGCCAGCGCCATCATCAAGCGCTGAGTTGCCGACCTTCGCCCCGCGTTCCGTTGTCCAAATGCCACCAAGCATTCGACCGCCGCAAACGAGCCGGACATATGACGAGGCAATAGAGGAGGGAGACGCTATGGAAATGGAGGGCGTGATACAGGCCTTGGCAGAGACATTACGGCAGAAGAAAGTGCGGGCCGAAGAAGCGCAAATGGAGGCCGATAGAGCGCTCAAGGAAGTCAGTAGAGCGCGGAAGGAAGTCGATAGTGCGCAGCTGCTTCTTGACGACGCCAATCGGAAGCAAAAACATATGTTCATAGCGGAGAGGAGTAAAGGGAAGTGAGTCGATGGTGTTTGTGGGGTTTTCAAATGTCGATGGCGTCCTTTTATACGTGCCTTGTTTCTACAGACAGCAACTTCTACTCAATACACGTCTCATCTTGCCCGTTCTCGTTGAACCGGTATGCGACAGCATCTACTCCTAAGAGCATTCTCTACCTGATTCAAGTGACTGTAATGGTGCACGGACATCTGCAAAAGGTAGCTCGCTTCTCAACGAAGTAACCTTCGCTGGGAGGAAATGGACAACACCAATGAGGTTGCCAACAGCACCAAAGGAAAAACATAAATCAACATTAACACGACAACACGTTGGAGATTTCAACCAACTCGGGCCTACAAGAAAACCTTCATTGAGCCTTTCCGACTCGAATCCAGCGTTACTCTGTTTTTCCAATTCCTTTGCGTGAACGTTCCAGGGCCCCGGCCAGAGTACATGTGGTAACCTCATAAGATAGACACGAAGCATACGAAGTACAGAAAGACTACGATACTGCAATTCCCTCCTGCGACTCTTTGACCCACGTGAAGCCGTAGACTCAGGCACCCGTGTCTAGTTAGAGATGATCTTAGATGATTTCCGGTCAGTGAAGCTGTGAGATGCAACCGGTTGCTGATGATGGAAGAAAAGAACGCATACCGTTTGCCAGCTAGACCGAAGAACCCGCCAAGAACCCGAATAACCAGTTGCCGTTCGACCAACCCGTTCGTAAAACCTCAAAGCGGCTAGCACCTCGTAGACAAAAATGCCTCGGCATCCAGCTTGGGACATGCGCCGACTTGGCCGTTGTATCATTCGAAGCTGCAATGTCCGCCAGATGATCCTCCAGGGTCTGCTGCCTGCTCTCGGGCGTGAAGAATGCTTTGCTGACCTTCCTTCTCTTTGTTTGCATCGCAGGAGCGTGGTTGACCCTCAATGGCTGACGCTCCAAGCCTGGTAAAACTGCGTGCCTTCCTCGGTCTTTCCAGTCGACCAAGCGTATGGAAACTCCTTGTCGTTCTTTACGCATTGTTGAACCTCAAGAACCTTCCCGGCGCATGGCACGTACGCGTCTTTTACGCCTTCGCCAGCCAGATCTACCTCACACGGGGGCCTCCTACCGCCACGCCCGCTACCCTTTTCCAACCTCTCATCATACGGACCCGGCCCACTTGGTATGAGTGCGATTGGAACATTCACAAATCAAACAGCACCTATTTCAGCGACTTCGACGTTGCACGCTCTCATCTCGTGACATGGATCTGCCGCCGGGGCCTGGCCGAACTCCGGAAAGAATTCAGTGCATCGGTTGGCGTTATGCTTGGGGGCGCACACTGCAGCTTTGGGAGGGAGATCAAGCCGTATCAACAATTTGAGATCTGGACGAGGGTGCTGTCCTGGGATCGAAAATGGTTGTACATCATCAGTCATTTTGTGAAGAAAGGGGAGGTACAGCCTAAAGGATGGACGTTGCAGCCGTGGAGGAAGCTCGAGAGCAAGAGGAGGAAGCATGAAGGTGTCAAAGGTCATGCAAATGGCAATGCAGAGAAGGGGCCAGCGCAACCGCATCCGGCGATCTATGCCTCTGCGATCGCCAAATACGTCTTTAAGAAGGGTCGTCTTACCATCCCACCTTCAAGGGTGCTCGAAGGATCGGGGCTCCTGCCGCCCAAATCCTTTGAAACCTCTGCGCCTGATACTATGCCTTCCACGACGCCGAATGCACAAGCGAGAGCACCGGGAGGCATCTCGTCGGAGCCAGCTGTGGAGGAACATTCAAGCCTTGAATCAGCAAAGGATCTTATCGATGCAGCTTCCACAGCGCCCGGCGCACATACAGAGGAGTGGAACTGGCAGCGAATCGAAGACGAGCGAGTCAGAGGCATGAAGCTGGCCGAGATGTTCAATGGCTTGGATGGGCTAAGTGGGGAGTTTAGGGGAGGAAATGATCATGCGCTGGGAATCTTCGCTGATCCATTCTGAGCGTAGAGGTATGTATAGATCTTACTTAGAAGGTATGCACGATTGAGAGCTGTTTAACGATAGATTTCTATGACAATAATTATACATAAGGTAGGGAGCCCCTATCTGGACCCTGCAGTCGTTAACCGGACGACCTGACTATCCTCTCGGTACAAGTAGTTGTCGCGAAACGTATGCCCCGAAGAATTACGAGAACATCCCGGTATTCTTTGAGTTGCTGTACATGGCTGCGGCTGATTTGGGTTCCTGGTTACTTCCCTATTTGCTGTCCTAATCTCCAAGAGCTTTCTTCATATTTTCTGTTCACCGCCGTCCACTGGAAGCCATGACGACTTCCTCCACCCGAAAGACCCAGACAAAGCCAAGAAAGGCTCGCAGACTCACAAGAACCGGAGAATACAATAATACGAGTCCCTTTTCACCCTGGGGGTCCCACATTGCCAGGGATCATCGAAGGCGCACTGAGTCATAGATATCAGACAACGAACCCGACTGCCATGTCAGAGGCCTGACGACTCTTTTCGCTGACGGTTCCGCTGTTAAGAGTTTCTTCTTTGCACTGTACTGTAGACGTAGATCAATAAAGTGGTGGAAGGTGTACTCTACCTGCACGCACACCTCTCTCTCGAAGCTGCATAATCAAAATTTCTATCAAGATTAACAACGATAACCATAAGATCATGGGTTCTGTGCGTAGAGGCCTGGCTATGGCGCAACGGCGTCCAAAATTGTATCAGCACTCTAAAGGGTGGCTCGATCAATTCCTTTGCGTTGCAATTTTTTCTTTGGATTTCATAGTAACTCAGGTGACGGATAGTGTCTTGGATACGAAAGGTTTAGATATCGTAGCGATATGATAATAATTAGAGACTGCAAACAGTCCATGGACATTCTACGGCAGGACCGACAGCGGTCGTCTTCATAAGCCAAGGAGTCTTGATATCCTGGCTGTCTGCAGACTGATCCTGGACCAGATAAGAGATGCTCGATTCCACTCTACCTGAAGGCATGTCTGTTGAGCTGGCGTGCGGTATGGTGGACGATCCAAAAATATTTCGGTACATAGAGCAGAACATTCGACAAGTAGCTGACATGGCAGATCATTGCTATCTACATGCACATGCAAGGCTCCACAAATCACCCAATGAGCCTTGAATTTCATATCTCCTCATCCTCCTCCACCGCAGGAGCCACTGTTTTACCATGGCCATTCAGCTTCGACATCAGGACATCCTCCTGTCCTGACATAGCGACAGCCTGTCTTCCTGTTTCCGACGCTTCGAGAAACTCTCGAAGCCGCTTCTTGAACTCCTCGATTGCCTGCGCCGAGGCCGCGTTTGCCATCTGGAACATCGGACCCCAGAGGTTGAGTGTGTAGGTGATCCAGCTGCCACCGGCGAGGATGAGGCAGAACATGATCCAGACGGGATTGCGGAGGACTATCCAAGGATGTCAGTACGTGGGTTAGCAAGGAAAGGGGTATCCAACTTACCAGCAAGAATCTCATTCCACCCAAGAACAAGTAGAAGGGCATAAAAGTACAGCGGTATTTGCGTGATGCCTCCGATCGCGCTCCGTTTGGCTTCGACGTAGACACCGTCTGCCGTCTTCTTGAATCGTGTCGTGATATCTTGCCGTTTCGCGTCAGTCAGGATCGTCATCTCCTCCTCCAAGCTCTTCCCCTCTTCTTCGTCAACACCCC
>JAABUL010001792.1_pt1 | contig 38609 bp, 60 predicted proteins | sample 5559151 | NCBI WGS metagenome assembly JAABUL01 (sample SAMN10711876, study PRJNA513368) | rock metagenome | isolation source: Antarctica rocks | place: Antarctica: Victoria Land, Pudding Butte sud | reverse complement strand
TTGTCGCAAAGCATCATCACCACACCTCGGCATGAGGCTTTAGGGTCGCATCATGCTGCAGGTGCTGCTGTGCACTGCGACGATGCCGGAGGCGGTGTCGGCGGCCGCTGGCGCATGGCTGCGGCGGCCAGCGGAGTGCCGTGTCGACGCCGGCGCTGATGCGTCCGCCATCAGCGCCACTGTCACCCAGGTGTGCCACTGACTGGTGTGACTTCTGGGTTTAGGGTTTAGGGTCTGCTGGCCGGCCCGTGCATCTGATGCGATGCGGTCGACTGGTTCTGCGGCAACTGCACAGGCTCTGCCTTCGACAGTTGGGAACACGTGAGTGTCCCGGGCTCATCAAATGCTCCCTGTTGGGGCATACGCCGTCGGACATGCAAGCGTGCAGCTGGTCACAGTGTAGGTTCCCAGTACAATAACATGTGCAGGCTTCCGATCTTGATGTGCCCACAGGTGATGCAGGTGTGCGCATAGTGGAAAAGGTTTTAGGGTTTAGGGTCAATAGTAATAGAAGAAGCCACGCATGCTGTGGTGGACCTTCCATCCAGATTTTTTTGCGCCTCAAGCCAAACTTGAGTTTGCGGCAACGCTGGTGGCGCACGCGCGGGCAAAGCCAGAAGCCGTGCAAGCTGCTGCGGCACTGGCTGGTGTTGGTGCCTTTATTCGCCGTGCTGATAGCCTTTTGCATTGCGACATTAACAGGTGACGCGGGTGCGCACGGGGGACGTAAGCCGCTCGAGCTGCTGGGACAGCTCCCCGCGGATTTTCACTGACACCCCTGTGGATCCCTCTGGAATTCTGAAACCTAAACCCTAAACCCTAAACCCTAACTGTCCTGCGTCCTGCAGGTGGTGCAGGTGTGCGCGGAACACAAGAAGCCGCGCAAGCTGCTCAAGCACCTGGAGTCGGTGCGCGCGGCGTGCAAGGCGGCGCGCAACCCGCCGCGCTGCCTGGTGTTCGCCAACCGCGTCAAGACGGCGCAGTTCCTGGGGCGGCAGCTGGCCGAGGCTGGCTTCCGCGTTGCGCTGCTGCACGGCAAGCGGCCCCAGGCGGAGCGCGAGGTGCGCAGCTGCAGCACAGACTTTGAATCCGACAAAACGAGTTCCATACACCCACACGTGTCTGACTGCCTTTCTCTGGCTTCCGGGCGGCGCTGGCTCAAACCCTAAACCCTAAAACCCCCGCGAGGAGCGCCAGGTGAGTCTCAGAAACTGCTTCCGCGATGCACCCCAGTCAGCGCTGACCAAGGAGATGCGTGGGCATGGTCCATCCCAGTGTGGCCCGGGGTGCTGGCTTCGCTGTGCCGCTGCTGCATGGCCAGCTGCAGCCGGCAGAGCGCCAGATGCGGAATCAGAATGGTTTGATTCTTGATACTCTGCTGCAACCACCGGGCCGGAAGGCCTGGACACACAGACGATGTTGCAGCATGTATCGCATCTGCCGAGTCGTTTCATTGCCGATTGTGCAGGAGGCGATGCGGGACTTCCGCAGCGGCAAGGCCAGCGTTCTGGTGGCCACCGATGTCGCCAGTCGCGGCCTCCACATCTCCAGGTGGATCTTGTGAAACATGGGCCATCCCTCGCTTTGACTGAACAAGCCACCTTCCTTGTGTATATCTGCAAAGCGTTCTCCTGGCAACCTGGATCGCGTGCTCATCAATAAAGCCACCAAGTCAGTGCGGCAAAACAATCCTGAATCACAGTCATGCGCATCTTTGGTGATGGACGATCTCTCCTCCCTTGCAGCCTGGCCAACTACGAGCTGCTGGGTGACACACGCGCACACAGGGTGGGGACACAGCAGCGCTCGAAGTCAGAAAACTCTCACACCTCTTTCTCTGTGTGCTGCAGCCTGCCAGTGGTAGTCAACTATGACTTTCCAGGCAATCTGGAGACATATGTGCACCGGGTGGGGCGCGCGGGGCGGCTGGCGGCAGACGGACACGCGCTGTCCTTCATGACGCGCAACCTCGCGCCGCTCGCCGAGCCGCTGCTGGCGCTGCTGCAGGTGGGGTACAGGATCCTGAAAGGGTTTTAGCAGAGGCGCTGACGGCTGCGTACAGCCTGCTGGCAGCGCCGCAAGGTGCAGTCATGGACTCCGAACACTATTTAGGGTTTAGGGTTTAGGGTTTGCAGCTGCGACGCCAATCTAACGGCCATTCGCAGTCCTTCGTGATGCGCGACTTCGCGCCGCTCGCCGAGCCGGCGCTGCAGGTCAGAACACAGCAGCCACGGAGGCTCTGCTGGAGTTCATCGAGCGCGTGTCGACTGCTCACTCCCGTCCTGCTGGCAGCTTCCCGAAAGCCTCCTGATGGTAGTCTCGAAACCCGTCAAACGGCAGGGGCCTCAAAATGTGAGCTGTTTATTTTTATTCATAGCTTCAAATGGAATGAGACTATCATCATCACAATCCAACCGAAAAACTCAACTGAAAAAACTAAATGTTAAGCAATAAGAATATACTACAAAATGTGAGGCTTCATGGACGGAACAGAGGTTGCTTTTCTAAATGATGTAATGTTGCGGCGGTGCACCACGTCCACATTGACTTTTGGCGTGCTGTTAAACCAAATTACCACAGTTGAGCCGTGTATCAATATGTCCCAGGACCTTTTAGGGTTTAGGGTTTACCAGGCGGTGAACCTGGACCTGGCGCGCCTGGCGGCCGCCTTACCCCTTCGGCATTCAGGGTGTGAATCTCTCGTTGTCACTCACTCAGTGGGTTTTATGTTGTACATTGCAGGAGCACGATGAGGCGGTGGACCCGACCCTGGCGCGCCTGGCGGCAACCCACATCTGTGTTCAGCTCCAACAACAATGCATCCGTTGATGGTTTCGTTTTACGGCCCCCTTGCAGGAGCACGACCAGGCAGTGGACCCGAACCTGGCGCGCCTGGCGGCCGCCTACCGCGAGGCTGTCGCACGCCTCGGCGCCGACGGCCTGCCCGACGCGCTCACGCCGGACGGGCTGACCACCGCCGCGCCCGGCGACAGCTCCGACGACGAGGAGGCGGCGCTGGCGGACGAGGCGGCGATCGGTGCCGAGGCCGCCACGATGAACGGTCGCCGTGGCGGCCGCGGCCGCAACGCAAAGATGCCCACCCGCAGCGGCGGCGGCGACGATGCCGCCGCGGAGGACCTGTTCGAGGGCCTGGACGCGATCCTATCCGAAGTGCCTGGAGGCGGCGGCGTCGCTGATGCGGAAGATGAGGCAGATGGCGACCGGCGGGCGGCCAAGCGCGGTCGCAGCGCCGGAGGCCGGCGGGCTGCGGCGCCGCAGCTGAGCGAGCACGCGGACTTTGCGAAGCATGCCGGCAAGCTGCCGCCAGAGGCGCTGGCGAAGGGGGCGGCGGTGACGAAGAACGTGTCGCGGCGGCCCATCGGCGCGCCCAGCAGCCGCGCGGCGGCCGGGCGGCGGCCTGCGGCGAAGGCGGCGGCCGCGGCTGCGGAGGCAGGGGCGCCGGCGGCAGTAACTGCGGAGCATGCAAATGGGGCCCATGCGGACGGTGCAGTGCGTGCCGCGGCAGACGCCGCGGCGGTGGGCCTCGCTTCCGAGCTCGAGGCGGCGACAAGCAGCGGCAAGCAGGGGGAGCTGTTTGGCGGGAACACCAAGGCCGGCAAGAAGCGGTCCGGCGCGATTGGCGGCCGCCTGCGGAAGAAGCTCGCCAAGCAACGCGCCGCGGCCGCAGGCTCGGAAGCGGCGCCGACAGCCGCCGCCCCGTGAGCTTTTGTGCGTCGCACACAGAGGCCGTGTGGCCGGCGCCGCTGTTGCCGATGCTTGAATACCTTGCCGATGCCAGGGTGACGATTGTCAGGGGCTGAGGAATCGGCTGTGCGAAGTTGAAGCTGGAATATGCAGTGGAATGGAGGACCTGGTGCCTTTCAAGGTCCATCAATACTCGATCAGTGTAATTTACGACACCTGGCGGTTTTACACCTCATTGCGACGAAAGTTGTCAAAAGTCCGCTCACAACGCGACTGCATGAGGGAGATTTGTCAGATTGTGGGCCGTCTGAAACAAAGATAGAGTTTGTAGATGTGTGTCTGACGAATTCCAAACGCGGCCGATTGTTCTTCCGCCATCATGCGACCGTCACAACCATCTATCAGACAGCTGATCCAGTCTGTGCCGAGTCGCGTGGGCGCATTCAAGACGTCAATTTCTTCGCGCAGCACACTCACCGGACACAGGACAACGCATGCTTAACGTAGGCTTTAGACACACATGCCAGACACCCATGTACTTACAGGTTGCATAATATGTGCAGTCGATGTGATGAAAAGGCAAGCGCCTGACCACATCGCATGGAACATATGTCCGGAGCTGCCTGAAACATTGGCTCATTGCTGGTATGTGTGATAACAATCCCGCCACCAGATCAGCGCTCGTTGGCGGGTACACGGTACTGCACGCCAATGCCGCAAGTTGCAAGGGGTACTCGTGTTCAGTCAAAGATGTGCTCCCCTGCACATGCATAAACATGACTGAGCGAGATGCTCTTTTCACAACCCAGAGGCAGCCGAGTACAGATTGATGGTGCTGGCACTGCCTGGAGTGATTTCCAACCCTAGCCGCAGAACGATGGGCACATGTCATTTCGTGTGAGCCTCATGCGCAATGCCAAAAGGGAGATGCCAGGGTATAGCCTAAGGGAGATGCCAGGGAATACCCTTACTCCCCAGAAACTAGGTTTGGGGGATGTTGAGGCACAAGACAGGAGCAGGCGCACCCCAGATGCCGACGAGCTTGGTGGGTGCCATCCAGCGACCGTCACTGTACACGCTCTCGCCCACCTTCCAGCCCCGCACCTGCGCGGGCGGGGGCGGCAACTGGGTGTCAGGCGTCAGGCCTGACAGCGTTCGGATCTGCACTTTCGTCAGCAGGTGCACAGCTGACGCTTTTTTGGCGCACAATGTGCGCCATGTGGGCGCATTGCACTCCTGAAAGACGCTGCTGGTGATCAGCTTTCCAGCAAAGTGAATTTGCAATCGAACAGATGTAAGGCTCAGAGCACCCACATTCTTCATGACCTCGGCTTCTTGTCGGTCCATCGCCTGTTTGAGCGCCACATACCTGCGCCGCAGAACAGGATCAATGTGCATCCAGCCATGGAACAGCAGCACCCGGTTTTGGGAAGCATCTGCATGCAGTGAAGTCATCGACGGCGCGCTTGTGACCGGCACGTCGCTGGCCTCCTTTACCTGAAGGACATACGCCAGCGCTGTCCACGCCAATGCTCTTACAGGACCAAACCAGAGTCACGTGCTCGGTGAGGATTCAATTTGTCATACAAGCACATCTCGGAAGGCGCATTGGCGGTCCTCCTCTGCCTGCAGCACGGGCACCAGCGCCCGCGGCGCCAATGCCCCCGCAGGACCAAGCTATGCGTAGGGTTTAGGGTTCAGGTTTTAGGGTTGCAGTAAATAAACGATTTGCCACAGTGTGATATGTCGAACGCGCACCGGCGGTCCTCCTCTGCCTGCAGGACAGGCACCAGCGCCCGCCGCGCCGCTGTCTTCTCCGCCTTCAGCACCCGCTTCTCGATATTCGTCTGGCCCACCTGCGGCAGGGGAGGCGCGAGGCGATTTGCAGCAAGGGTTGGATTGCTGTGCGACGTGGCGACAAGGCAGGCGGCCAGACGATCTGGCAGACATTGCAGCGCTGAACGCCAGTCCACTGGCTGCGAACAAAGTGCGGCGGCAGGGGTAATATAAAAATTCAGGTGCGCAGTCACAACGAGAGATGTGACAGCATTTTGCCGCCACGGCTGCACCTCGATTGCTGGGTAGAGAGTCAGCGTGGAGACAAGCACAAGCCCGCGAGACCGTACCAGGTAGAAGCCATAGGCCATGACAGCGCCAGAGACGAGGAAGAGCGTGGGGCCGGCGGGGCCCGTGGACGGCAGCCGCCGCGCGTAGCGCACACTGGGGAAGCCGCCCGGCGGCGGTCCGTCTTGCACCACCGGCATGTCCATCACCGACTGCGCTTGCAGGGGTTGTAGACGTCAGATGAGCGAAGCAAGGCTTGTCTCGAGCTTCCGCTGGCAGGACCGCAGCGACTGGAGCAGGACGTGCATGCGTACGCATGCAGATTGCAGCAGGGGTAGGGAGGTGGGAGCGCGGACCTTCATGCCAGGGTACCCCCGCCGCAGCGTTTCTGCACAAGACAGGCAAGAAATATCAGCGCCACAATACAGTGCACTCTGGAAGCTGCATGAAAAGTGTGGTGTGCTGATCGAAGCGAGGGACACTGCTGACAGGTAGCACCCATACAAATCGCAAGAATAGGCTTGTGGTTTCGCACTAGAGTTCCGCGCGGGAAGAAAACCAACCTGTCATGGCGAGTGTGACAACAGGAGCTGGCCCAGCGGCAAGTTTATGGATTCAGTACACGGCTGACGCAGCCCACGAGCAGGTCGTATCAGCAAGCCACGAGCCAGAGGCCACTGTAACCGCCTCAGATGTCCGAACCCAAGAATTACACCTGAGTACCTGCTGACGCTCTGTCCGCCCTCGTGCGCCACTGCAGACGATCGAGGGACCGACTCAACGTTCCACTGGCGTCGCGAGCTGGTGCAAAGCTGCTACCTTGCTCAGAAATCGCCTTGCCCGTGTGTGTAGGGCATTGCTGCATTCCCAATGTGCGGACTCTAGCCCGCGCTCTCGCAGTGCAAGCAGGCCGGCGGCAACTTTTTCAGGCCTCTTTGGTCAGCGAACGGGGCCCAGCTGGTGCCTGACGCAGCACGCATTGCGCGCGAGCTAGCGGCGGCTCCGGGCAGCCATGGTTCGCGTCAGTGTGCTCAACGATGCGCTCAAGACCATGTACAACGCTGAGAAGCGGGGCAAGCGGCAGGTGCTGCTGCGGCCGTCCAGCAAAGTGGTCATCAAGTTCCTGCAGGTCATGATGCGCCACGGTGAGCGTTTTGACTGCTCCTGTGCATCGTTCCCACAGTCATCCACACCAGGACACTTGGGCGCTCTCGAGCTGCAGCGGTGCAAGGCGAGGACCCAGAAGCCAGCAAACACATTGAGAGGGCACATCAGCTAGTCTTAACTGGAGCAGCAGGATTGGAGACGTCTCCTGGGCCAGCTTGCATCGATGGGCAGCCTCCCAGCCGCCGACAGGCATGGTCTTTGAGCACATCCGCGTTGCGGGTGTGCAAAGCATTTTTGCGGATAGAGAAACCAACAGGACAGCTTTGGCAGCGATCGGGCGGCTATGAGTGTCAGCGATTCGACTGAGCGGGTTGCGCGGGCTGGCGCGGAAGCGGAATGTGAAATTCGTCAGCTGTGCCCTTCGTGCCTAGGAACCTTATGACACTAAACGTGATATGATGGTAGCACCAAAATAACGGCTCGCGGTAGCAGCATGCGCAGCGGGGGCAGTCACTTAGCAGGGGGAACCCGCTGGCCGGGGGTGGGTACCTGGCTGCGGGCGGGATCAGTGCCATGCGACGAGCTGACTTTCATGCTGCAAAACATATACACTACCTTCACGTCTAGCTCCTCAGCGAATTTTCTATGCTGTGCAGGCTACATCGGGGAGTTCGAGTTCGTGGACGACCACCGCGGCGGCAAGCTGGTGGTGGAGCTGAACGGCAGGTGAGCTGGATGCTAGCAATGGGATTGAGGGATCTGATTCTGCTTGGGCAGCTCGTATGCAGTCTCTTGCCGGGGGCGCAGCAGGACTGACAGCAAGCCGGCGCAACTGGCTGCTCTGGGCGACATGCCGGCAGCGGACGCGCTGATTCTCCGCATGACGGTGCCGGATGCCAGGGCGGACAGTGTGCGGCACTGCGCTGGCTGGTGGTTCCAGCTCCATCCCGTGTCAGCGCTCAGATTCAGCTGCAGATTGCTGGTCAGCAGGCAGGCGGAGACAGCATGCTTCGATGTCGCCAGCTACATTGCTGGCTTCTGGCAGCTGGTGTAACTTTAAATTTGAGGCAACAAACAGTTGCATGGCGGCATGACAGCCACATGCAGCAGCAGTGCGGCGTCGAGCGTCACAAGACAGCCCGAGAAGTTTTTCTCTAAACCCTAAACCCTAAGTTCTCGGCGACCCGAGAAGTTTTCCGCCGCCTCCCAGCTGTGCTGACCCCGCGATGATGCTTATCTACCCGTAATGCAGGCTAAACAAGTGCGGTGTCATCTCGCCGCGCTACGACCTGCGCCACGGCGACATCGAGACCTGGATCGCCAAGCTGCTGCCGTCTCGTCTGGTTCGCACATGTCCCTGCTGCTGATCACTGGCTTGCATAGTGCACTGAAATGCCTGACTAGTGCTGCACGAGATGGTATGATGCATTTTCTGGGCGAACTTGCCCCCAACAAGCTCTGCGACTTTGAAATGTGACCCTGGCCTCAATTTTTGACCGTAGTTTGGCGTGATAGTACTGACGACCAGCGCCGGCATCATGGTAAGCCTTCTGAGAGTATTCGTGATTAGAATGCATCCATCACTGGCAGTCTGTCCAAATCAATCAGAACCCAGAGTCGATGGCGTGGCTGGTGTTTTGCAGGACCACGAGGAGGCCCGCCGCAAGAAGGTCGGAGGCAAGGTGGGTGTTGTTGGGACTTGAGTGATGCTGCATTGAATGTTGTTTCCCTCCTACGATGTTGCCAGCAACATGAGAGCAAGGTGCTGACACCAGCCGATGCATGCATCGCAGGTGCTCGGCTTCTTCTACTGAGCTGCGGCTCGGGAGCCGACCAGCCGCAGCTGCAGCGCTTCATGCGGGGTGCTTGTGCCCTGACGCAGCGGCAAGAGACTGGACAGGCGGAGAAAGAAGAGGAACGGGCGTTGCGTGGGCGGCAGGCTGTGCCGCCTGTGCAGTGCGGCGCGTGCTGACAATTGTGTGGGTTGGTTGCGCCCCCCTGGCCGAGACAGTTGCACCGCCGTCTGTGGGTGTGTTTGTCGAAGCTATCACAGCCACACAAAGTGTATCTCGCTTGTAAGCAGAGGCACAGACTTCATGCACCAACCATCGACATGCAAATCTGTCACGAATGTACGTCCATGCGGTGCCACCCATGGCAGCACAGCCAGACAACATGTCCCAGCGCAACACCCGCGCTGTCATGGTGTGAGCTTCAGCCATCGCATCTTCCGTGCAGGACAACGACATGGCACAAGTGCACGTGACATGTGCACGGCTCCATGCAGTGGTGGCATGTAGACGAGCAACGAAACCTGCATTGTTCGACCAAGGTCAGCTGCTCCTGGCGCACACTGCTGTCTCAAGGCTTTGTCTGAAAGATGCGCAATTGCTATATACAGACCACATGAGAACATGTGCATGCGGGTTTCTACTCTCGACGTCAAGCCAATGAATGCCAAATGCTTCCACAGAGTGTCTGCTTGATCTCTCTGCGAGGGTGACCCCAAGCTCCTGTCAGTCCAGACGAGTGCGCCTGGCTGTGCTTGGGCAGGACTGCAGGACAGCAACGCTGTAACGTACTCTAGGGTCTGCCTTGCGCCCCTGCGCGCAGGCACGGCGCCTGTCCCTGCCCTGCGCTGTTGCTCACTCGTTGTTGTCAGGGGCCCTGCTGCGGCCGTGATGCCTGTGCAGCGCCACGGCCCCATGCCGCATCGAAGCCCTGGCCTCTACCGCCGTCAGGGCCGCGGAAGCCGGGAGCTGCGCTGCTGCCTACCGTCGGCAAGACTGCCGGCGCTGACGCTGCAGTGGGCAACAGCGGCACCCCGCCGGGTCGCTGCTGCTGCTGCTGCTGCTGCTGCTGTTGCAGGGCTGCGGTCTTTTGGGCGCTGCGCCCCCAGCCGAGCAACCGAAGCACCCAGCGCGCAAGCTCCCCATATAGCGACCCAAACCTGCAGCGGGGGATGTGGATGTAAGGAAAGGCTCGTCTGGAGACGCGTCTGGAGACGCGTCCGGATTCTGACGTGTCTGGATTCTGGCTGCGGCAGAAGACCAGCTGCATGCTTACCAACCACACAAGAAGGCTGCCCATGGCGGTTGCGTTCATGTCTCGATGGAGCTACAGCGCTGCACTCACAACTTTGCTCTGGGTTCAAGATGACAGCGGTGAAGGGTGGAAGGGCGATCCTCCTTTCTGAATACCTGTCCAGCAGCTGCAGCAGTGCCTGGATGAAGAAATTGACGGCGTAGGTGTTCTCGTCCACCAGCATGGTGATGCGCCCGAAGACGCCCATCACCCCGTGCAGCCCGCGCAGCACCGACTCCCAAGCGCCCGGAGGTCGTGGCGGCCCGTCTGGGCCCCCTGCCAGCCCTGGGGTGAAACACGCTATGGTGAAACACCAGAGCTGAAGAGGCGGTGAAACGTGGTTCTGATCAAGTGGGGCAGCAAGGCGAGCGCCTGACTTGCATGCTTGATGTGGGTCCCGTGATAGAACGCCTTTTGGGGGCTATGCTCCTGTGCAGCGAGGTATTTGCAGACGATGCGCCATGCGTAAGACACACATGCCAGATGCGAGCCCAATGTCCAGATGGAGCGGCGCAAGCTCACGAGGAGATCCTATAATTGCCAACCCACCTTGCTGGCCATAGGACGACATCGCGCCGCCGCCAAACATGCCGCTGCTGGCGCCGCCCATGCCGTACCCGCCGCCCATGCCCCCGTACCCACCTATGCCGCCATAAGACCTGCCCATGCCGCCATAGCCGCCCATGCCGCCGCCATAGCTGCTGCCCATACCGCCGCCGTAGCTGCTGCCCATGCCGCCGTAGGAGCTGCCCATGCCGCCGCCATACATGCTGCTTCCGTAGCCGCCTGGGCGGCCATACATCGAGCCGCCGGCGCCATAGCCGCCGCCAAGCATGCTGCCTCCTGCACGCCCAATACAACCCTCTGTCGCAAGACCGTCACGGTGAGCAACTCGAGCTGCTGTGCCAGTGCACGATGGTGCACAGCTCAAGCAAAACGCTTCATGTGGGAGCGGGTGGAGCACCGGCCCAGCATGTCGAGGCTCTACCACTGCCGCCAGGCTCAGGTTTCTGTGCAACAGCGACGCGAAACAGCGATACGCAGCTGTCACGTAAGACGCTCCACCTGTGTCGTAGCCGTAGCCGCTGCTGCCGTAGGTGCTGCTGGGCTGCGCAAAAGCAGGACCGGCTCCTGTGCTCAGCCAGGGGCGCGCTGGCGCCGGCGCCAGCGCTGTGCCGTCGTTCGAGGCGTCCAATGCCTCGGCTGTCACAGGATGGAAGAAGCACAGCGAGTAAGACTACACCTTGATGGCTTTGTGACGCTCGAGCCGGCACAGGGATGAGTCTCTAAGAACAAAGCAGGTGGACGCACACACGGGCAGATACGGAGATCGAAGTTCTCCAAGTGGCCGCAAAACGCAAGTGACCTTGAGACTGTGGCTGGTCCCAGTGGCTGACGCCGTTGTTCGCAGTGCTGAGCGGGCTGACAACGGTGCCAGCGCCGCCCTGCCGCTCCCACGGCTTCGGCGGCGGCTGACCTGCAGCACACAGCGCAGCGAGTAAGGTGACATGTTGCGAGACTGGCACATGAAGCCAGTGAACGTTGCGCCAAGCACGCAGGCAGGTTGTACCCCGCAAACAACTTGCCTGCCATCAGCGTGAAGGCATTGGTCGTGCCAGATGCCTCTTATGACTCTGTTACAGCACGCGGCAAGGTTCTCCGGCAGCTGCGAGGGCTGCGTGTCAAGCCCGGCAAGCACCCAGTGGCCCCGATGCTCGAAGAAAGCCGGAGCTCGTCTGGCCCTCTTGCGGTCTCGTCGTTAAGCAGCGAATAACTGAGTCCGGACGGCAAACTCCAGTAACAGCTGCTGGTCCGCAGAAGGCACTCGTAGCCAACCGCTTAGGCCAGTGGGTCAACAGGAAGCGGACTGGACGTCAGAGCGGGAACGGACTCGAGCTCCAGGCTGCTGCAGCGAGGCTCGGAAAAGGCAAAGGTAGAGCAAGCGTGGAAGGAGCCGCGATTTGGAAATGTGCTGACTGTGGCATCGCCATTGAATCAGTAATGACAAATCGGTCGTGGCATGGGACTGCAGGTCGGTCGCAGCTCTGCATTCCTCGCACGTGCGCAAGCCTGTATCTCCTGTCGCCAGCTGCAGGTCCAGCAGATGCAGGTCGCCCCCGGTACGCCGCAAGCCGGTGGCAAGCGAGTGCACTGACTGAAAAAACCAAGAGGATCATTGCTGTATGCGCCCGCAGTCATAGACGGTCTAGGATCGCGCGTGTGGTTCTACAGCGGCGCTTCAGGCAGGCGGCAGAGATGCAGCTGCGCAGCGGCACCTCATGACTAAGTAAAACTCACGTCACTCAGCTGTATCACAGTGGATGGAAGGGCTTGCGTGGTGAGTCGTCAAGCATTGACATATTGGTTGCGCGGCACGCGGACACAGATAAAGTGTCGTTACACATTCCGACAGCACAAGCACGACCGAAAAGCTGTCGGTCCAGCTCATGGCTAACAGTGGTCCTCCGCAGCTTCCAATTTCAATTTTGACGCTGACCCAACAAAGCTGACATCACCCATCCCCTGGTCGCCGCAGAGCGTTACAGGGGCTATAGGCGCGCAAAGAGTATTTGTCCGTCAGCCATTCCCAGCCTAATCTCCCTGACGGATAGTCACAGCTTCAGGGCGAAGTCGATACCCTGCTTGGCCAGCTCCTCATGGCCTGGCGACGCCGGTCGTACCTGTGATGCAAGAAAGAGAGATGCCTGTGGGTTCAGACACGCCCGGCGACTGTCTCGTCTGCATCATTTCATTGGTGCTGATGCCCTGCCGCACCCATGAGTCGGCCGCTTCGATTGTGCACTAGTGCTCAAGAGTTTAGGGCTCATGGCCATGCATCAACGGGCTGCAGTGGGCCCACGAATGCCAGGAGCAAGAGGCAATTGATTTTTGCACAGCAAAGCCACACAGCAGAGAGCTACCCGAGGACAATGCCATAAGGAATGCTCTCGCGTAGGACATTGCCATAAGGAATGATCTTGCGTCGCCATAAACAATAGGAGATTTTGCTGCCTCCGCACCTCGGCCAGCTTCTTGACGGCGGCCTTCTCATCGTCGCTGCCACCCTCGATGAAGCCCGCCACGACTGCGAGGCAGACACACGAAGGATGGCATGACACAAGACTGGCGGCACACCAGTCGGGACGGCAAAAACACACATGGCAGCAGCATGCGCCTAGCACGGGCATGCACGAGGACGCCCAGCAGAGGTGGCCACGTCTCAGATGTGGGGCATGCTGCCTTCGGAACCTGCAAGACGGCAGCCTGCACAGGGCTGCACACTCCAACAGCAGCCGGTATGGGTGCAGGAGCCTCTCACCCTTGCCATCGTTCACCCAGTAGGTGCCGAACTTCTTTGTGGACTTGTCGCCGAAGAAGACGGTGTCGCCCTTCTGCTCGCCATAGAACTGCAGTCGACGACGGAAAGGTGTATGGGTGATATGACGGAAAGGTGTATGGGTGATGACCTCTCGGAATTCTGACATTGAACGACGAGCCCAAACGATGTGATTCAGACACAAGATTAGGTTCGCCTGCACTGTGATTGGCAGAATTTGCGACAACTCAATGTGACAACTGGATAGACCATGGCAAAAACACTCGGATCCCCATGAGTGTTTCGCCGGCTCTAGTGGACGCCGACCCTGGTAGGTGTGCCCTGGCTGAGGTGGTGATCCGTGCCTCAGTGCAAACGAGTGGGAGGGCGCACCACCCAGCCCAGGTCGTAGATGCGGCTGTAGAAGTACGGCATGTAGTCGTAGTCCGGCTGCTGCTTGCCCAGCAGCTCACGCGCCACATACGCGCCGCTCTCCCGTGCGTGCTGCGTCGCAGAACATATCGAAGTGCCATCCGAGAACCTATGTGTTTGCTTCTCATCTGTCTGACGCGCAGGTGCTGCGGGCCAGGGACACCCCAGCTGAAATTGGAGACAACGCAGCAGTGTCTCCAGGCCCCCGGGTGTGTGTTGCGGCGCTGCAGTGTAAACTGCAGACACCAGCGGGGCGACTGAATCACAACCTAACTCACAACCCACAGAGGCCAAGCACATGAATGTCCGGTCGCACGACCCTTCCTGCGGCACTTCCTGCTGCACAAAGTGTCCAGTTGTGTTGTGTCAGATGTTTGCAGATGGTCACCTGCACGTGCTCCTGGCGCGCTGTCGAGTTGCCAAAGCGCGGCTGCGGGAACAGCGCGATGTCACCGATGGCATACACATCCGGGTCGCTCGTCTGCAGCCGACCGTTCACCTGCGGGTGGGAGCATCGTGGCGCAAGGTCAGATGCTGAACAGCACAAACAGCAAAGGTGCATTGTTTGCGGTTCAAGCGTCGGCACGTTGGCGCGCATGCGACATGCGGAGACAGGCGGCCACGTTGCCGGAGGGGCCAGCATCCGGTGCCATAGGCCTGCACCAAGCTGCAGCCACCCTCAACATCGCTACCCTAAAACCTAATTTCAGCGTCCTAACGTTTGTCCTAGCAGTGTTGGAGTCTCCTGAACCCTGGAGGCGCACCGGAATGCCGCCCGGCTTCTGGTCCTCCACGTCCAGCTGGCCCTTGAGCAGCTGCGTGTTGGGGCGGGCGCCCACGCCAACGACCACCAGCGTGCTCTCCAGCTCCTCCCCGTTGTCCAGCACCGTCTTGGTGACCTGCGGGGAAGCAGGGCAGTGCGTCCGAAAGAGTGCAGCAGGCTCTGTTTAAACACATGCTTCTGACCAGACTTTGCCAGCAACAGCTGTCCAGCTCCTCCCCATCGTCCAGCAAGGGACGTACACATCAATATGCGGAGGCCACCTTGTAGTAAATCAGCGAATTTCCCACCTCGTCGCCCTCGCAATTGAATCGCGAGTGAAGGGCTTGGCGGTGTTCCCCACCAGCAGCTGGACTCGCTAAGCAATGTGCGATTAGAAGTTCGGCAGTCGCGGCCCACCTTGCCGCCCTCGCCCTTGAAGGACTTGGCGGTGTTGCCCTTGAGCAGCTTGATGCCCTTGCCAGACAGGAAGTCCTCGTAGAAGCCCGCGATGTCGGCAGTGAACAGGCGCGGCATGAGCCACGGCTCTGGGAACACCACCGTCACGTCCAGCCCATTTTGGTTGAGGCCGCTCGCCACCTCCATGCCAATGTAGCCGCCGCCCACCACGACGACCTGCGCGCATGCGTCACTTGTGGATCATTTGTGGACGGCATTGGAGCTGCCTATGTGAGGCCAGTCAGACTTTGGGACCAGTTCTGGAGGCCAATCCGCGCCAATGGGCGAGGCGGTGAGGAGGTGCGCAGGTCGAGCAGATTGACATGCGTTGTCCGTGTAAACTGGTGTGTCGTGCAATCTATCAGTGTGCAGACTCCGCTGCTACTCGCACACAGGCAGTGCCGTGCATCTGCACGACACTGCACAGCTGAGTGCACAGCCAGAAACGTGAACTTGCACATGCACACGCTCAGCTGAGTGCACCGCCGCCAGCAAACGCATGTGCAGCTCAGCGGACCGGGAAAAGACTACGGCCCTCGTGCTGACCATGAAGCATGTTGTATCACGCCCGCAGCAACAGGTGACTGCAGCAGCCGGTGCTCCAGGGACCGGACGCTCCAAGCATTCCAGCAACCAGCAATTTGACCATGATGCGTCAGGTACCCACCTTGCCGTCGGATTCCTTCGCCTTGCCGATAGCAGCGACCAGCTTGTCGGCGTCCGCCACGTCGCGCAGGTACAGGATGCCCTCCAAGTCTGCGCCCTCTGTGCCAAAGTCCGCCAGGTTGATGGTCTGCGGTCAGAGACAGAAAATCAGACGAGATAGCAAGCCAAATGGAGGTGCGTGTGTGATGCCCTCCAGGACGGTGCCCTCTGCCTAAGTCCGCCAGGTTAATGGTCTGCAGTCAGAGACAGAAAATCAGACGAGATAGCAAGCCAAATGGAGGTGCGTATGTGATGCCCGCCAGGACGGTGCCCTCTGTGTTGGAATGCCAGGTTGATGATCTGCGGGACCAGCAGTTTGGAACGATCAAAGAGAGAAGGATAATCAAATAGAGAGGGAAACTCTGAGTCAGGAATACACAATGCCCTTCGGGACCACACCCTTCATGCCGAAGTCTGTCATGGTCTGCGGTTGTTGCACATCAAAGTGTCGTGTGCTTTGTCAAGAGGGCCCAGACCATGCTCCGTACGACAGCCTACAACGTGCGTGACAGCGAGTTGGTCGCCGAGCCCTGTTAGCAGAAGAGTGTCGGAACATCTCAGGGCTGTGAACCTCACCCCGGAGCCAGTGGCCAGGATGAGCTTCTCGTAGCCGATCGTGTCGCCAGAATCCGTCGTCAGCTTCTTGCCCTTGGCGTCAACGGACTTCACGGTGGTGCCCGTCTTGAAGTCGATGCCTGCGGGCCCGGTAGACACCTCACGCGGGGTGCGTCGCGGCTCCACCAATCAGCGGCGGCGGTCTCAAGAAAGAATCCTTCGCAAACAAACAGGACAGCAAGCTTTCGTTTGCAGGTCGATTTCGAACAGGCAACTGGCTACCCCACCCTTCTCCGTGTACCACTCCGGCGGCTGCTTCTCGCCGCCGCCGCCGACGCAAGTGTGGAAGCCCGGCAGGCGGGGACCTGCAGACGACAGCCCCTCACTGATCGCTACAGATTTCAATGTCTATAAGCTGCAGCAGGCCAAGTCGTGCCATCCAATCCTCTGTGGGCTATTTTCCGCGTGCCGCCGCCAAGAACAGGTCACCTCACCGTTCGGCAGCAAGTACGCCTTGCTTAGCGCAGGGCGCTCGTAGGAAACCACCTGGATACAGCAGCAAGGCTGTTGGTTTCTGGCTTTCTGCTTGCGGAGCTCCAATCACGTCCGTAGAAATGAACGACAGGTGTTCCCATCTGTCCATGGCCCATCTGGGGCGGGCAGCCAGCGGCCAGGTCGCATGCATGCAAACCAGCGTTAGTTGCTTGGGATTCTCACAGCCTCCTCAGAGATGATGGCCAGCTCGCCGGCAGACAGTCCGCCTTTGACGAACTGCGGGAGAACATTGGCACTGTTGCTTTCAGTGCAATGACCTTCTCGCCAGCCAGCATGAAGAGGCAGGAAATGCGGGTGACGCGCCAGAAAGTGTCCTTTCATACAAGGCGTCGTTTAGATCACGATCGTGTTGTTGTGTGAATCTATGCAATGTTGCACGTGGATCACGCACTCAGATGGCACGAACTGTTGTGACCCTGCCATGCATGCAGGACAACAACTCAGGAAGAGGCAGCTGGCAGAGTGCCTGCACCCACCTCCTGAGCTGTGTAGCCAGCAGCCTGGCCACCGCCTAGGATAACATACTTGTAATCGGACGCTGCCATCGTGGTGGCGAACCTGCAGGGTGACAAACGTGCAGATGATGAGATGGGCATCGATACCTGAGTCCCACCTGCACAGACACCACGGGCAAGCTTCACCGCAATTTTGCTTTGAGTACTACCTGCGAGTTTCTCCCGTGTAAGAGCGGATGGACGGCGCTACGAGCTGAGAAACACGCGACACGTGCCGCAATGAAGCCAGGGTGGAGCTGTTCGAGCACAGCACGGTCGCCGGACGCGAGCACAACATGCCCAGGGTTGCAATGACACTTTGTGGATGTATTTAGTGCTTTGGATCAATTGACTGCGGTTTTCACCAGCTGTATACAACGTAGAATGCATAAAAATGAGGCATGGCATGCTATCGACGTCATGAATCGGGGACTAAACACATGTCGCAGAACCGCGTTCTCTAAGTTGAGAACGAGGGGATGCTTGCAAAGGAGTTCAAAGATGTCGAGTGTCCAACCGTTCGCCGTTAGCTGGCTGCAGTCTAGTAGACAGGGTGACGAGGCCACGTGATGCGCGTGACATGGCACAAAGGGCTGATGCGGGAATGCAGCTGCACCAACGACGATGGCAAAACCCAACCTCCGCAGCTCAAAGTGTACATTTTATTCTCGGCAATGGCTGTTCGACGATGCGTGAGTCTTGGATCCAGCGTCACTTTCCTCAGCCCCACGAAGCAGGCCGCGCCTGCGGCTTCATGGGTGTGTCCCGGATGTCCTCTCCCCTGCCCTCCCGGCTGGCCTTCCCCCGGCCCCCTTGCTGCGACTGCGGCTGCGGCTCTGCCGCCGAGTCCTGCTGCCCGGCCTGCAACCCCGCCCCGGCATCTGCGCCCGGCTGTTGCTGCTGCTGCTGCTGTGAAGGCGCCGCCAGCGCTGCCTCTGCTGAGGCGTCACCGGCGTCTTGCTGCCGCTGCGCTGGCGGCGCCGCCGTCTCGGCGAACAGGTAGCCCTGCTCGTCCTTGCGGATGAACGGCAGCGAGGTCGACGCCAGAGTCGCTCGTAGCGCCTGCTCGTCCACTTTGAACCTGCGAGTGTCGCCCTCAACCATCATGCATGGACCCGCTGTGCATCATGTACAGGGAGCCAACCACAGGGAAGCTCCTGCCGCGCACTGCCATCGCAACGACGCTCGCTGCTAGAGCCTCACTGCTGTGCTGAGCAGGCGCCATCCTGATACAAGCCCGCCTTCCTGCCACCCGAGGTGAGCCGAGGTCTGTGTGGCGCACCCCGGACCAAGTAGGGGATCGCGCCCACCTGGCCGCCAGCGCCGCGACATCCGCTGTGTGCCCCGCGGCGGCCGCAGATTGCGCCGCCTGCATCAGGGTCCGGAAGTCCTCGATGCTGAAGGGTGACCGGTCGTCTTTCGCGCGTGGCTGCCTCCGCTGCATCGTCACCTGCGTCGGTGAATCAAGGTTCGCGGATGGCTCAAGTGGTAGGAGCTGCAGCCCCATGGCTCAGCCATCCTCACGCCTCCAGAGGCGGGACAAAGCACTCCATCTCGCGAGCGTCACTGTAGGCCATGGCCCCACCGAGGCTCTGCAGGTTGAGTCGATTGCGAGGCCGGCTGAACAGTGAGTATGGGAGAGGCGCTGCAGCGGCTACCGCCGATGCGCGTCTGCATGCCGCTGCCAATTGACCTCGACAGCAACATCCGTTTGTGGCACATCCACACAGCGGGTTCAGCAGGGGCACCTCGGTGCTGCCGGGCTGCGCCACGTCATGCCGCTTGATAGCGCCAGAAAGCTGGCTCAGCATCGCCGCCTGCGCCTCGTCGCGGCCGCCATCGGCGTCGCCGCCGGCCCATGCGTTCTCCGAGATCGAGTCGGGTCGCTGCGTCGCCGGCGTGTTTGCAGAGCTGGGCAGCGCGTCGCCTGCCGGGACGCCCAGCCGCAGAGTGTCTGCAGCGTCGGCATGTTTATTGTAGATTCACCGGGGAAGCAGCTTCTGTCGACGGACGCATAGATGAGCGCAATAGATGCTTGCAATGTGGTTACATGCACGCCCAGCATGCGAGACTGCAGCAGGGCCCGCTTGCCAAGGTTTGATGTGGACGCTTGCCTTGCACGGGCTGGTGCCGGTGCTGCTCAGTGTGCTGCTGTGCGGGCGTCGGCGCTGCTACAGCTGCACCTGCCGCTGGCTGCGCTGCAGCCGGTCCTGCGGCCGCCACCGGCTTCTCGCGCGCTGCAGCTGATACTGCCTTAGCTGCAGCGTCCTTGGCGGACTTGTAGCTGCGCCCGGCAGCCCTGCTGGACCCGCCTCCCATGGCGGTGCCGCAAAGGTGCGCGCCGCAAGTTGCGCAGGGGGGGTGTGCACTGCGGTTGGGGTGCCTGCAGCTTGAGGCTGGCAATGCAGGTTGCGATCTCCGACACGTGTCGCCGGGCACGAAGCAGATCACTTCCAAGAGCCGACAAATGCGGAAGCTAGTGATTATTCGACGATGCAGTGGCAGGGCAACCTGGCGTGGCGGAACAGAGACAGGCTGAACTGGACTTGTCAGGCGTTCTGTGTGCTGAACCGATCTCTGCAAGGCTGCTCGATCAGTATTCTGCAGCGCCATCGGCGATTCAGATGAATGCACTTGGCAATCTCCGACAGCAGGAAGGTGCAGTGCTGTGAAAAGCTTCATGCCGATACTGCTGCAACACTGCTTGACAAGATGTTGTCTCGACAGAATTGGCAGTGGCGGCCATTGAAATCGATCAGCCTCTGGAACATTGAGAAGGAGCCGATGCTCTGGCGTAGGTATTGAAGAGTGCCGCATTTACCGCTTGGCGGCTGAACACAGCTGCGCAAACTCTGAACCTAGGAAATCGAAGCAACCGTTCGTCAAATCCAGGCAAGACGACCAGCCGCCCCTCATCTAAACCCCCAACTCATCCCTTCCAAGTTATGTGCATTCGAGGAGGGGCGACGCCCCAGGGCCAGCCTCAAACCAGGCCGGGCCCCGTCATGGCATTCTCCTTTCCATCGGCTGCCTGCGGAGCTGTGCAGGCTGCCACCCACAACAGAAACTAATTGCAGTCGTGTGTAAGAGACAAATGATCGCTGGGGCCAGCCCCACCAGCGATGCCAAAAGGGTGCGTCTGGCTGCGAGGCGCCCTGCTGCCGTGAATTGTTTCCAAACCAGAGATCTCGACCCAGAGCGAGGAGCCAGTGCTCGGCCGCTGCCGCGGGCCGCAATGCGCGCTTGCTGCCGCGCTGTCTGTTTCGACGCCTGCCGCCCTCCGCCATTCGCTCGCGCCAGCGGTGGCCATTCAATCGTCACCGCCGCCGGTGCCTCCAGCTCCTCAGCCCCTGACTGCCCTGAACCCTATGCGTGCCTGCCGCTGCGCTATTTGTTGCGTCATTCACGGCTGCTTCACCGCTTCTTGCTGCCGCTGGCGAGGTTGTGTTCTGCCACCATGCGATCCAGCTCTGGGCCGCCACCCACCTTCTCGAGCTCCTGGAAAACACAAAATGATGACGTGAAGTGGGCGTATGTCAAGACACCCACCAGCTGCTGCCGTAACATATTATCGAACCTCAACAACTGACAGCAGGCCGTCTGCCTAGGAGGACGCTGAAATGGTATTGCCTTCCAGGCGTCTTTCAAGCGGAAGAAGGAAAAGGGGCAAGCAGCGAAACGTACCAAGGGTCCGAGGAAGAGGCCCCACGGCACGCCGTCGTACTTCTCCGAGTGGTGCAGTTTGTGCGCGATCGCGACGCGCTTCAGATACGGCACCTGTCATATATTGAGAGCCGCGTTGCCAGCTGTGCTGGCGAGGGCACGATAGCATGGTCACTTCGACATCTCACACGCACTCAGCTTGGGAATCGGCAGGGACAGTGGTGGTGCCGAACGTGGAAGTTCTGTCCAGAGTGGCCTCATTTTTCCAGCGGCGGGACAGGGGTAACAGGACGCTTACCTCGGCAATGGGGCCGACGGGGAAGCGGCGGTGGACCAGGCCGTCGTGGATGAACATGTAGCTGATGCCGAACAGCGTGATGCCCAGCCCCGCGCCAAAGCACAGACCTGCAGCCGGCGGAGTAAGACGATTTGAGCGCCAGGTTTGATCGCCCTGAACAGTGGAGACTGCTGCGGTCCGCTCTTCCAGTGCCCTCCTGGGAGTGTCACCACCCTCTGCAGCGCCCGTCGGTGATACTCTCGCCGCCTCGCCTCTGGATGCCACGACGCTGACGTCTGCAGAAGCAGCTGCAGGCATGAAGTCGGAGGCAGGAAGGGCCTGGAACTCACCGCCGCTGACGTTGGGCGTCAGGAAGCCGTACAGGCACAGCCCCATGGCCGGCACAGCGTTGGCGATCGCAAAGACGTCATTGTCCTCAAACGGACCAACGCGCGGCACGTGGTGGCTCTTGTGCAGCTTCCAGCCCGGCTCGAAGTCGTGCCACAGCGCCTTGTGGGCGAACTGCGCCCACAGCTCCATGCCGATCTGCGGGCCATCAAGGGGCTGGGTTTCACAGCGGTGTGGTTGTAGCAGAGCACCTGGTCGGCTGAGTGCCGGCCCACTTGGCTCTGAAGTTTGCTTGTGTCAAGGGGTCCATTTTACAGTTTCGGCAGCTGTGCAGACTGTTCACCGTCTGTCATGCACACTTCGCCATGCATCCGGTCATACTGGAAGCGGCGGCCGCAGCATTGCTCCTGCGCATGTGGGGGCTTGTTTGGAGTATGTCAGGCACGCAGTTGAAAGCTGTAGAAGTGAAAGATCTAGTCGTGGTTTTGCGATCTCACCGCGCCGCCAAATGTCAACGCCAACGTCGCTGCAGCTTCCACCCAGGGGAATTCGCCGCCCGACTCCATGTGCCAGTGGAAGCGCAAGTACACCGCCGCGACCGCCAGGCTGGTGACGCCCAGGCTGGCGGCTATCGCGGACACCTTGTACACCATCTGCTCCCTGTACACAGGAGCGGAGTCAAGTCGGTGACGGCGGCGGTGACAGCGGTAATCATGCTAACCGCTGTGCACTGGCAACAATGAGAATGAGCCGCGAACGTAGGCGTACGTCATCGATCCCCAGCTACTGTCGCCTGGCGGGCGGCGCAGCATTTAAGACGCGAACTCAAGTTGATGACAATGATGATGGCAGGACCAGCCGATCGACTGGTGTCCGGTGACGCACCGCTGTCGAGCCTCCTTCCGCTTCACGCGCTTCACAACGTCGACGGTGACCCGCGGGTGCTCCGCGACGGCGCTGGACTCGGCGAGCGGCTGCAGCTGCAGTGACTGCGGCCGGGGAGGCGTGGCCGGTGCAGCGGCATTGTCACCCGCGGCTTGCAGCTCAGGCGCTTCAGCGGTGGCCTGGGCCGCTGAACAGGACGTATCGCGAGCTGCCTGGCAGGCTGTATGCAAGGCCGCCGGCGCTGGTCGCCTCCGGGCCCGCGTCACCGCTGTGAAAGGACGTGCAGCTGCACCTCCGGCCACCGGCAGCAGCGCCGCAGCGTGCTGTACAGCCCCCTTCAGCTGGACAGAAGCCATTCCGAAAACCAGCTGCAGGCAATTTGGAGGCTGTGGGTCGCCTTGCGACGGCTGCAGGCTCGGCAGCTGACGACTGGCACAGGACCACGCTGCACCTTTGGCGCTGCGGAGAATCACCCAAGAGCGGACAGCGCTGCGGAAGGCATTTACTGCTTGACCAAGCAATCAGAAGGCTGCTTTGAGATGTTGCACTGCGATCGGGCACGAGTAAGCGGCAAAGTTGCCGTGCACGTGCAGTTCACACTCGAGCCCGCGTCAGTGATCTGCTGCTGCCGGAAACGTTGCTGATCAAAAATTGCAACCAACTCTCTCTTTTTCGCCTGCAGGCGCGCGACATAGAATTGCCAAGGCAAGTGTACAAAAGCGCACTTTGATCTTGGTAAGGCGAGAGATTTGATGTTGCGTGGCCCAATCCCTGCTATCCATCCCTTCACTCAGGGTTCATTCCAGGGTTTATCTTGGCTTTCTGTTGCGGGCTGACCAAACAATTTCGCACACGCATGCACCGAGTATGGATGGATAGCACATCATCAAACCCCTGTGGCTGCGAATAAAATCTGTTCAATGTGTATGCATGTGAGAGCAAACACCCACCGCCTGCTGCGGTCATGAGGCTCTGCACAACCGCTGCATGCATGACGACTGGACTGATATCCAACGCACTGCCCAAATGAAAGCCATTCGAAGAATGCCATCAGCAGCTTACCAATCGTGTTAGCCTGCCCAAGATGACAGGTCGCTACAGCCAATCTGCAGTGCGCAATGCGTCATCTAGCATTCACCCCTGCAAGGATGGCGCATGCAGTCTGCCGTGAGCAGGCTCCAGTTCTCTGCATGTGCTGCATCTGCAGCACGACCGGTCGCGGCCTTGCAGCCCAGCAGCCATCGTGCAGCCTGTCAGCCGCATGCAGCCTATGAGCTGCTGTCGCGGTCTGCCGTCAATCGCTCCTGCTACACTGGCGCAACTGCTCAAGGGAGGCGCGACCAATGACAGAGCACCGCATCAGAGGCTGGTTGCGGCCTGCGCTAAACCCTGCCGCCGCTGCCGCCGCTGCCCCGCCGCTGCGACCCGGCTGGAACTGTGGTGTGCCAAGGAATCCGCATGTCATGTGGAGCAGCAAGCTGTGGCAGCCGGCAGTCCTGCTTCCAGCGTCCTGCCTTAGTAACGTCGCCGTCACTGCTCCGGCGTCTGCGCCGCGTCCACGATCTTGACCTCCGAGGTGCGCTTCTCCTCCAGCTCGGCCTTCTTAGATGCGAGGCGATCCCGCAACGAGGTCAGCACCCTGCAGCATGGCGAACAGCGCATTGCATCGTGGTCGACACGCCTGCAGCACGCAGCCTACTCGCAGCACGCAGGCTTGTTGCAACATGCAGCCTTCAGGGCGCTGGCCATTGATGATGCCCCTTGTGTTTCGCCCTCTAGCCCCTAATCCCTAACCATATGCGCCAATAGAGTACGTTTGTCCTAGGACATGAGACGGCAGCAGTGCCAGCCTGGCAACGGCCAGCGTCGCTGGACGTCTCTTAACTTCTGTCACGAAGCGCCCGGGAGTGGCTGCCCACCCGTGGGCGCTGCGCCGCGGTTCTAGTCCCACGGCAGTGCGCCATGGCTGGCCAGTGAGCCAGACAGGCACACGAACTGGGCAGGGCTATGACGTTCACCTGTGCGCCACCAGCACGGGCGCCGCGCCTCGGTTCTCGTCGCCGCCGGGGTGCGCGAGCGGCACCCGCACGTCCGCGATGGAGTAGTGCTTGCTGCGCGCATGCAGCAGGTCTGACAGCTTCGCCACCGTAGCCTGGTACTCGTCCTCCTCCTCCTCCGCCTACAAGGGGAGGCGCAATGCTTGCGACCCTCGGCGGCCACAGCACTGCCTCAGGTGTGGTGGGAGATGGCGCGGTTTGCCTCGCCTTGTCATGCGGCTGAGCACAGCCTGCAACGGGCAGTTCGCAAAGCTTGCAGGCTCTTCAGGATCTCAGCTGGGGATAGCCAGCATTCGATGACACAGTGCTCAGTCCATCGCTCACCTCTGTCTTTGCCACCAGGGGCCGACTGGCTGTGCCGTCCGCAACTAGACGCGCCGCCAGCAGCGGCGGCGGCCCGTCGAGCCACACGCTGACCGCGTGGCTCATGTGGCCCCAGTTGGTGCGCTGCAGCACGGCTCCGCCGCCTGTCGCCACCACACAGTCCCGGAATGGCGCCAGCTCCTGCGCGGGACGCACGCAAGTCATAACATGCTTCCTTTCCTCATTGGCAGCAATAACACACCACAGGCATGCGCAGGTGGTGTCGTGCATACCGTTCTCGATGTTGAATGGACAGGGTGGCGTGCAGTGCTGCAGCAGCCACCAAGCGGCAACAGGTGTGCATCAAGTCGAGCGGCAGTGTATCCAGTGCCATCTGACCGCAGTACACAAAAAGCACCTGCAGCACGGCGGTCTCCACTTCCCGGAATGCCTCCTCGCCCTCCTCCTCAAAGATCTCCTGCACCGTCAACCGCGCGTGCGCCTCCACCTGCAGACATGGAAGATCAGACTCAGCTCTCGCTGAGTTCCTATTCCTGTCAGCGTTCAAGCACCGACAGCACCCTGTAGGGGTTTAGGATTTAGGGTTTAGGGTACAGAGCCAAACGTGCCCGCGACGAGCCGCTGCTTGTGCAGCACGTTGGACACTTTATACAAGGTTGGCGCTGCATGGCTAGCTCGTGCTTTGCAACGCGGTGTCAGGCGCGATGCAGCGGCTGCGCCTGATAGCTACAGCCATGCTCACCAGCGAGTCTGAGGCGTGCGCCACTGCAGGTCCCGCAGATCAAAGGCTATCGAAGGCTCGAGTGCAACTTGACACACAGATTGGTGGACTGAACATGTTGACCTATCCAAATGGAGCCCGCACCAGCGAGTCGGAGTCGAAGAAGTAGTAGCCCAGCGCCGCGGACAGCAGCTTGCCGACGGTGGACTTGCCGCTGCCCATCATGCCCACCAGGTAGATGCTGGTGCCGCCCAGCTGCTCCTTCACCGCTGCTGCCAATCCCTGCCGCAGAAAAACCCAGTCAACAGAGACAAGGAGATCGACTAAAATTGTGTTCGGATTTCACTGCGGGATTAATGTAGCTGCTCCTTCACTGCCGCCGCCATTTCCTGCTGCAGGGGTGGTTGGCATCCATTGGAGAAGAACAGCAGAGAAGGACAGCGAAAGTAACGAGGTCAGCATGTCGGTCTTGCAGAGCTGGTCCTTCACCGCCGCCGCCACCTGCCGCGGCAGAGATGTAGCAGAACCACAACGTTCAGTCAAGAGAAGCGTAACGGGTGTAGACCTGCAGCGTATCATCATTGCCGAGCTGCTCCTGAGCCGCCGCCGCCACCTCCTATGGAGGGGAACGTGGGCGACGGGAGGAAATGTTCGCACGTTGCTGCTTGTGCCATATGCAGCCTCGCCATACTCGCTAGCCAGGCACTGGCAGTCGTGCTCTGCTGCCGCTTACCTGCGCCACTGCTGGCGGCAGGGCACTGCATTGACTGCTGCATGCATGGTGCAGCCACAGCGGGCGCTGTCTGCGCGCGCTGTCGTGATGCGGATATTGCAACTAGCGCGTGCATTCTTGCCTTCACCTGCCTTCACGCCATCCACAATGACTTGCCATGCGGGCACGAAAGGAGGAACGCGCGACGTAGCGATCGCAGCACTGCGAGCTGACCTCGCACGCATGCCAACAAGGGGTTTATCTAGGGTGACAACAGTGCAGCGAGACCCACCCTGATATCGTCGGCCAGCTTATCGTACTCCGCGTCCTCAAACTTGGAATCGTCAGGCTGGCCATTCGCCTGGCTGTGCTCCGCGCGGCAGACGATGCGGCGGCCGCCGCGCTGCGCTTGGTTTGGGCTCAGCTGCCGCCGCCCTGTCGTTGTTGCGCATGGCGGCCGAGGCGCTGCTGAGCCTTGTTGTGAAGCGGTAGGGCTGCTGCGGAGCCGCAGGGCCGGAGCCGCGATCGGGGCCCTGGACGGCTGTGTGGATAGCATCTGAGCTGGCAGCCCCATGCAAAGCGCTGTCATCGTGGCAGTGTTGTCGAGTCGTCTAGCTGGAGACAGGAGATGCTCGAGTCACTCAGCAGCGGCCTATGTCATGCACAGCAGCGATGTATGCGGTCGGAAGAGTGCAGGTGCCGTAAATGTGCCCGAGTTCTGCATGCACTCAAATCAGCAGCCGGCGATCCGATCAATCAAGGCACACTCAGGATCCGCAGCTCGAATGCAGAGGCTGTATCTGAGTCAAGCATTTCCAAACCGATATCGTCATAGCGTGCGACTCTAGAGAATTGACGCGCAGCTGGATGACACATCCTGATGTGGCGCGATGAATCTCACGTGCCAACACGAAAGGCACCTCGCCTGGCAGCAAAGGTTGTGCTGTTTAATAGTAGCAGGAAGCTACAGACAAACTGCATCAGTCGCCGGAGCTGCACTCGCGTCCTCGGTGGCCGGCCGCAGCTTTCAACTACACGGCAAGGGTGAGCGCCTTTCCAAGCCTCGCACCGTGCTCTGTCCGCATGGATGCATGCATCAAACCTGTTTGGCTAGCTCGCATGATAAGGCCAAGCAGCGTCAGCGAACGGCAGATCAGTCTGCGCCTGCTGCACCCCCTGCACATCCCACATATCAAATCCCGCCTTGCCGCCGGCCACTGCGTGCTGGTCCGAGTTGACTGCCTCTCTCGGGCGTCGGATCTGTCTGGTCGCAACCCAGAATTGGTTTTCTGAGCTAGCATGACAGTCTGCACAGACTATGGGCCTGATGAAGGTGCGGGGGCAGGGTGCAGTCCCCCCGGATCGAATAGGTGCAGTACAGTGGTCGTGCGAGCAGGAGCATGGCTGCGGTAGATTCGTGACGCTACATTTGTTAGCTGTTATCTGTCTCGGGCTCTGCAACGTGGCTCATCTGATAACACTGATCGACATATTCCAGTAGGATCTGAGTCGGTTTTCGACAGGACGTCCGGACATCGCTATGGCGCCACTGAGGCACAACCGTACAGAGCTCGTCCCGAGCATCAAGCCAGCACACTGTCCTATGTCATGCGCAGACGCGCAGCTCCCACTGGCAGCACTGTGCCCGACGCCACTGGCGGGCGCGGGGCCAAACACAGACTTTTCAACCTCCGTCCCAAGCACATGCAACTGATTTCATTCGACCAACGGGATGACAGCTGAACCTCGCCTGCGCAGGTCCTGGTCTCCCGCTCGAGACACGCCGGCATGGGGCCCTGGATCGTGCTTGCTGTGCTGGCGGCGCTGACCCTGGCGGCCAACGGACAGCCCGCACAGGCGACGAAATTGCTGCTGACGTACCCCACGACGCGCACCCTCCTGGTGCGTCCCCTACCTTGCTTCAGCTCCGGCTTCGCTGAGGGGCTGCAGGTGGTGGCGGCGCTGACTGTCGCCGAGCGTGCACCATTGGAGCAAGCCACCTCCTGCGCCGCAGCTCTGCGCAGCGGCGCAGTCCCCAGCTGCGATCCCTTCCATCCAGGCTCATTGAGCTATGCACAGCTGGTGAGCGCCGTAACCTTCAGCGCCGCAGCGTCCCGACGCAGGTTTACCACAGCTCCAATCGCACTTGATGATGGTTTTTCCGGGCCCTTGACATGCGTTGCACCGTGCTGCAGCGCGCGTCAGCGGGTCCGGCCCTGTCGGCCGGCAAGGTCGTGGGCACCAGCATCAAACTGCCGCCCGCCTCGAAGGCCGGCAAGCAGATCCTGTATACCGCCACAACAAAGGACGGGTTGGCGTTTACCGCGGGCGTCACCTATGACGCCATGGCGACGTCTACCGCGGGCCACTCCTTCCTCACGGTGACCAACATGAATGGCGCCACACCAAAGGTGCGCTCCCGCTGCTGCTGACGTGGGTCGATTCCGTGCATCAGCCGATGCAAGCACAGGCTCCACCAATTCGCATGCCTCGGAGTAGGGAGACTGGCGTCTTTGGCACCTGCAGCTCATGCTTACTCACATGAGCCCCTGGATTCAGCAAATGTTGTTCATGCGTTGCCTGTAACCATAATCCACCCTGTGCTGGCGCAGGTCATCAAGACCTTTGAGTTCCCGGGGCTGCGGGAAGGCGTTCTCAAGGGCTGCCCGCTGGCGGCCGACGGCGACATCACCGCTGAGAAGATTGGTGAGCTGCATGAAAAAAAAACTTGCGATAGCTGCCCGTATTTCGCACGAAGCTACCGTGCGGCATGCCAGGGTCTACTGCACTTGTATGTTGCACTTTTGCTGGCAGTTCCACGTTTCACATTCATACGCGTTCATCTTGTAGTTGTTTGCTCGAACTGTCAACTTTTTCCCTTGCAGGCGTGTCACATCATGTTTTCGTGACCCTCTCCTGCCTGGCCAAGTGCAAGGGCACACCAGACACAACATACGTGCTGAAGTACTCATACCAGAGCGACAGCCAGCACCTCGCAGGTGAGTAGGGTAGACTACGGCATGCAGCTACGCATCTGCTTTACAATCATCTCGGCCGCCCCCCTCTTATGCAGTTCGTGTACGAAATGCCGGCTGAGGCACAGTGTGAGACCCTGCTAGTCTGGATCGAGCTCGTGGGCTACCATTAAACCCTTGCGCAGTCGACAGGTCTGTTCCGCGGACAGGTGTGGCACAGAAGCTGTGGCATCCCCGTGTGCGTGGCATTCTGTGAGTGACGCAGAGTTACTCATTGCACGCAGGGCCGTCAACGGTGATCAAGTACCTCATCTCCTCCCAGGGGGTGAGCCGCATTTCACCTTGCATCTGCACCGTGCTTGCCCACATGCATGCATGCATGCGGCGTCACACCAGTCCACACACTCTGCAGAGGCCTTGCAGCGCTGAACGCAACATCTTGAGGGCAATGCCGCAGCCTGCCATCGTGACGACAGCGCAGCCAGCTCTGGTGCTGACGGCACCCCACCTGCCCCGTGGTTGCAGTGCGCCAGCTCGCAGGCCTCCAAGCGGCGGGTCGTGCAGAAGCTGAAGGTTTTCGGCACCACCGACACGGCGCCGGGAACGCTGTACGCTGTCATCGGCAAGTACCTCGGCAATGCGGCGGTGCGGTGCTGATGGCGAGTGGATTACATCGCGTTAACGAAATTAGCAACGTTGCTGATTTTGTCTGTACATCACGTGCCCAGCCCCGCTTGGAGCGTGCAGCAGACTGGAGCGTTCTGGCAGAGGTCATGAAAGGCATGGAATACTAATCTCGACTGGCTGCCAGCTCCGCTCCAGCCAACTGAAGAGATCGCCACTCAAGTCTGTGCCATTACACCTTTCCGGTATTGGCGCAGCCGGCGCTGTACAAGCTGGACGGCGGTATGGTGGAGCCTACAGGGGTGACGGCAAAGGTGCCGTTCTATGGAAACGGCAATGGGTGCAGTGACGCGGAGATCCGCAGCCCGTCCACCTTCTTCGCGCAGTGCAAATCCACTCAGAACAATGTGGTGCGCATCGTCTCTGCCCTGGACATCTGCGGTGAATGACGGAGCTGTGTCGCCTTCGCCTGGTGCTGCACGCCTCCAGCTTTCTGACACGTGCAGCAGGCAGCCTGCATCCAGTGTTTGTGGAGCCTGGCCGGTCGATGTGCCTACATTGGTGCAAACGATGCAAGCTGCACGGCCGATCTGCGACTTCAGAACTGGAGTAAGCTCCGCCAGGCAGCCGGGTCTTTGCGTCTGTGCAATCACACGCTGCTTGTGCGCTTTCTCACAGGTGGCGTACGTCAGCAAGGGCGCAGGCGCAAAGTCCATCGGCGGCGCCAGCACAGCCACCAGCAACGGGAAGTATGGCCCGCTGGCCATCGGCACTTTGTCGTCGACGGTGCTCTACTCGCTGAAGGTCACGAGGGCCGGGACCTACATAGCTTCCCACGCCAAGAGCGGTGCCACGGCGTCGCAGTTCACCACTGCGTTCAATGTTCCTGCTGGCGTGACGGATCTGGATGTGTTTTAGCAGCGCGCCGCCGGCGCCGGGCAGCACCGCTGCTGGGGCTGCAGCGCTATGCCCTGCGGAAGTTTGTCATGCAATTAATTCGCAGGCAGTCCATCGCCATGATTTCAGCTGCGTGTTGGCCGTGCCAGCCGGCTACGCCTGACGGTTCGTGATGCAGATCAGCGCTGCAAATTTTGATCTACACCTCTGCTGCGTTGCATGACGTGTAGCTAGCTTTCCGCACAGGACTCGACGATGTCGGCTGACTGTTCTAGTTGATGCAGCACTGAGTAGTGGATTCGTAATGTGTTGGCACCTACCTGGAGATGCGCTATCTTGCTCAGCACCGCTGCCACAGGAGCGGCATACTCAGAACGCCCCCTTCGTTGAGATTCCGGGATCCTGCTATTCGGCTGTTGATCCAGCATTCCTGCTGCCCAGCACCTTTGGCTCCACAGGCGGCTGTGTCTCTCATTTGGGTCCAGCTGTAAAGTATGCCATGCTGCTGAGGAGCTGACGGATGCCTCATATCATGACAATGCCGCAGCCAGCATCCCTTTGCTGGGTGCGCTAAGAGGTGCGCTAAGATGTGGCACTAAGATGTGCGCTAAGAGGTGCGCTAAGATGTGGCGCTAGATATGTTTTGACACAGCAGGACGTTGTTTCTGCCCAATGCCGCAGGTGTCGTTGCGCCTCCGTGAGTCATGTCGCCGACGCATTGGGAGAGCGCTCTCGGCCAGCGAGTCTGAGGGCACGCTCAGCGAAGACTGGAAACACGGGGCCACGTTGAGATGATCAAGTCTCTCGACCAGGGAGCGAATGATACCAAAAAATGCTGGCTTATCTGACGTCAGCGTAGTCCGCCTCACATGGCCATGAAACAACTCGAGCTGGCGACGGCCGCCAGTTCACCAGCGTTTTCTCAGGCACGTTTAGGTTGTCGAGTATTACACTGCAACATCACGGACATGGCTGTGGGCGATTGTTGCACCATTCCTATCCAGGCTGGCACATTTCTAGGTTGTCGAGTATCAGGACGACTTCCCGCCGACACGGTGCAAGTACGGCGAACAATTTTATTTGTTCATTTCAGTGTTCAGGGCATGGTAAGACCGATGAGTCGGTGGTTGATACCAGGCCTTGTTTGTGCACGCACCTGTTGCAGAAGCCTTCGAGCAAACCGACGATGTTCGATGTGCACCTGGAAGCTGGCTCATTTGGAAGGGCCGCAGGGAGGTGTTTTGAACATGACGGTATATCGTGTCTAAGAAGCCCAATGCAGGCGGATGCGTCATCAGCGCGTCACCCGCCGCACATCACCTACAACATCACATCAAGCATGGTTGCCGGGGACTCACTGCTGACCTCGCAGGCTGCCAGGCGCCAGCGCCGGCGCCACCTCAGCGGCGCCGCTGACATGCTGACAGGAGCGTCGTCTCAATTAATCGACTGCGCGGCAGTGCCGGCAGCGCAGCATCGCAGGTGGAATTGCGATCATTAAAGGCGCCGTTTGCGCGTCATCCGGCTGGCTGCGTCTACACCTGATATACATCACTGCATGCAGCGCCGCATCCGATGCCAGGGCCCAGCTTCAGCGGCACACGTTCCGGAATTTTGAGCACTGCGACATTAGGCAGCGTTCCCCAGCTGCGAGTTCATGCAATGACGCAAATTCTGTTGGTAGCCCAAGAAATTTTTCCAGTGACGAAGCGCTAACGGCGCCCTTGTCTGGGCCCTGCAGCGGTCCGAAGTGGCTACATATCACCATGGCCGTTCATTAAGCGCCAGTCCTGCAGCCCAGGTGATAGCAAATCTGCTGCAAGCTAGGAACAAATATGAATGAGGAGGCATTGATCGCCGTGCGCGCATATCTCGACTGTCGTGCCCGCTGACGTCACGAGTAGTCAGAGCAGCTTCCCGGCAAGAGACGGCAGGGCATTTGCGCGCTCTGCTCTGCACAGTTCGCTCACAAGCGTGTACGTGGAGCTAAGCGTCTGAAAACACCATACTTGAAGCCTCGCTCACCAGCAATTTAAGGTTCAGTGAAGTCAAACCAGGGCCTTCGCAATCATGCAGCAGACGATGGCGATGCAGCGTACAGCAGGGCTTCCCATTGGCACTGCTGGTGCAAGCCGCCTGGTGCTCTCGTCCAGGACGCAGATCTCGCTACTCCCCAACATCACGCGATCACGGCAGCAGAGGCCACAGGTGCTTGCATTCACTCTGCGCCGACACGGCAGTGCATCACTGCTCCACCGTTGTTCCTGGCAACACATGACTCATGTGTGCTTTGGAATCCCCGGGCGACTGGGCACACCGACACATGCTGGTGCATGCCCGCAGGTTGTGCGCGCGGGCTTCTACGGCGCCAAGGGTGACAAGCCGCCGACGCGCCCGGGCGATGGCCCCAACTGGCTTGATCAGGCGAATCAGGTGGGTGTTGCTATTTGCTCAAGTCCCCGTGAAATTGCCACTCCCACTCGTTGCTTGGCAGCCCTGGCGAGTCTATTCCCATGCTGTTGTAGATGCGGCATGCTAGCGCATAATGCCGACTGAGGACCGCCGCTGTGCTGTTCATGCCCGATTAGAGACCGCGCCTATGCCGCTCATGCAGAAGACTTCGCCGCCGGCGGTCAGCGACTTGGGCGCCGCGGGCGAGTCGGACATCTCGCCGCGCACCGCCTCCAGCCTGCGCAACCTGTCCGCCTTCTCTTTCTGGACGCAGCTCAGCCTGAGCATCGTGAGCGCTGTCATCCTCTTCTTCGCCATCCAGTCGGGCTCGGTGAGATAGTCCTGAACATTCGCCTCCAACGCAAGGGACAGCACGCCATGCATCGCGCTTCTTCGCCATTCAAATTTCATGGAATCGGGCTCGGTGAGCAAGCCAGGTGCCCTCGGATCAGCAATCCGCAGTGCAGCGCAGATGGAGCTGGATGTCATCAGGCCGCCAGCGCAGCTGCATGCCATGCCATCTGCTCGTGGCAGGTACCAGCAGGCGCGCGCACCAGTAGGCGCTCCCGGCATTTGCACATGCGGCACGCTGCATGCAGCGCCCCAAGGGCTCGAACGACTGTTGCACGCTGGATGTGTGGCTTTCCTGTGACTGGACCTCTTTCCTGTGATTGGACCTCTTTCCTGTCCTGCGGCAGGCGCCGAGGCGTGCGCCCAATGTGAGCGTCTGGTTCACACGCCAACGAGTCACGCATAACGTGATTGGAACCTTGTACTCAGACCCACCTCCTACATGCACTGTTGCGGCAGGCACCTGGGCGCGCACCCAATGTCAGCGTCTACTTCACCCTGGTCGGCGTCATCTCCAGCTTCGTGTCCACCTTCCTGGCGCACTCCGCCCGCAGGTGCGGCCACATTCGGCACTGTCTTGGAGCGGTCCCGGCCTGTGATCACGAGTCATGGCACTTTCGGCTTCTGTGTTCGACCGGACTTGACCTGCAGGTGCAGTGGCGATGGAGGGATGGGTCAGCGTGCTGCACCTCTGCTGGCCTGTCGCTGATGTTTGAGGGTGTTCGGGAGACGAGCCAGCACAACGGGTCTGCTGCAGCTTGGCGCTACCGGACCGCCGCTCTCTTGTAACTTTCGGTTCACTTCGACAGGCAGGCGTTTGAAACCCTGGAGCGGGGGAGGCGGTGGCCACTGGCACAAAGGTTGCATTGCCGTCCACCCTCACAGCCACCTTCCCGCGACTGAAGACCACCACACGCGTGTCTGAAAGACAGGCGGGCGTTCGCGAACCTGGAGCGCAGCAAGGCGGTGGCCACCGGCAAGGCGGATACAAGGTTGCATGGGCTTTCACCTCACAATCACCTTCTTTTGACATCAGGCGGGCGTTCGCGATCCTGGAGCGGGGTGAGGCGGTGGCCACCGGCAAGGTGGTGTCGGGTCTGCTGCGCAACATATCCATCAACCTTTTTGGCCTGGGCGCCACGATCGTTGGGCTCCAGGTGTGGTACCCTTTACAACAGTTCCCTGCCGCCTCTGCCATTGGCCAAAGCTTGGCCGACCGACATTCCAGCAGAGGCGCATATCCATGCCCTTTTAGACGGTGAATCCCAACATGGACACCCACTGCGACAACTGCCTTGCAGGCGACGGTGGGCACTCTGGTGGCCAAAACCCTAACGACGTCCACTTCAAACCCCTATGCCGCCAACCCAACAACCGTGCGCGGCGCGCCCGCCGCCCTGGACGCCTTCTCCATCCAGGTGACAACGAGTCGCTGATTGAGGGTTTTCTCCAACTTTCGCTGATTGCTTGAAGCATCCTCACACATGCTTCTGATGCAAAAGCGGGGAGGGGCGCAGCACGTGGTGTTGGCGTGCTTCAGAAAAGCCGTGCATGTCCGCTCTGCCAGCTTTGGATGTTGCGACAGGGCCATTTGTCCGCACGATCATGGTTTGTTTGTCCCTACCATGTCTTACGACACAAGTTCCTGTGCTACGCAGGCTTCGACGAACACGGTGCTGGCGCACTTTGCGTCAATCGTCTTTGCGAACTGGCTGCTGCGGATTCTGAACCGCGCCGCTGCCAAGGCCGCCGCCTGATCTGGGAGAGATCTCAGTACGTGGCGTGGCCAGAATCGAGGTTGTTACCGCGGTACTTTGTGTTGCGATAGGCCTTTGTTTGCTGAGCGACATCTAATGGTACATTACGTCAGTCGCCAGCTTACTGGGGTGCAAAGTAGACCACTCACCTACAGCGGCGGCTCAGAGCCCTTCCAGCTGTTTGTATTACTCACTGTTTCCGCCCGTGCCATACGGCAGGAGCGAGTTTGTAGGAAGCTGTGGTGGAAGGCGGTCCTGCATGAGCCATGAAAACAGCGTTTCATGGCGCATTTTGGAATACTGGCTATCAAATTCCCGAAGTGTGTTGAATCTCTTCATTTGAGCGCGCCAGCATTTATCCCAGCCAGCATCCCGTGGCTGCTCATCAAGTTGCTTCCGATCTGCCTACAGCTGTCAACGCCTGTATGTCTCAGTCGCATGCTGCGGATATTGTTGGTGATGCTGCTGCCACCTGGCCGCCATTGATGGCAGCGTTGCTGTTGCCGCCGGCGCTGCTGCCGCCGCTGCCGCCAACGCCACCATTTCGACTGGTGATGTCGGAGCCGGTGGCAGGCCGAGGCCGACCAAGGCGGCGCTGTCAGTGCCAAGCGCTGCTATCGCCGACGCGTCGCTCCAGCATCAACTTCAGCAACAAATCGAATATTTTTCGCAAACAGCATCGCCACCGGCTGGGTGTCCTGCCGCTTCCTGTGGACTTTGTGGAGAACTTCAATTCAATATTCTGCCTGAAATGCAACTGCTCTTGTCTCGGTGGGTTCACCAGTACTCGCAAAGCTGACGTGGCAGCAGACGCTCACCACATAGATCGCACTCGCAAAGCAGACGTCTCATACCCGTTATGCGTTTACAGAGACGTAGTTGGAAGGGCTATGAACATCCGAAATTGACCTGCGCCTGCCGATCGCGCCGCGGCCGTCGGCGCGCGCAGCATCTGCAAGGCATGGCGGGTGGCTGACACGCCGACCTGCGCCGTACACTGCTATCACATCAGGCACTGCCGCATGGTGTTCGTACGCACCAACATGGTTGCGGGTCAATCCACCGAGTAGTGATTCCCTGACGAAGTGTTTATCGAATGATTGAAGCGTTTTGATAAATCCTATCATGACAGTGTTATTCTTGTCGTCGTTGTGTACACTTGGGTGCGCCACCGCACCCAGCAGTCTAAACAATAAGCATTCCTCTGACCAAACCCTAAATAGCCCTTGCTTGATGACCTTAGAAGCGCCAGCACGGACCCATACATAAAAACTCCGCCCAATCACGAATATGCCTCCCACGCGCCATCTGCCTCCTCCGCCTCATCAGCCGGCGCAAACAGCGCCAGGAAGGTGCGGCCGTACTTTCGATCCCGTACCTGTGCCAGATGGAAAGGAAACTGAGGCAACAGGGCTCGGGATATGCAACAGACACATCGGAATGGGCACCGCGCTGATGACACATCCAGCCCTGCCCATGGCGCACAATGGGCGCGAAATGAGGCAGGCAGGTCATGCAGCAGCAACCCTGCATCACTGGAAGGCACGTGTTGCCTGCGCGCCATGCGGGTCCAGATGCGTACCACACGGTTGTTTGCTAGGAATTCTTCACCTTGTGCAGGCCGCACAGGGTGTCGGGGATCTCGTGCGACAGTCGCTTTGGGTACTCCACCAGGATGATGGATGTGGGCTTCGCCAGTGGGCTGGCCTGCGCAGAGTAGGAAATGATAATATGATGACGTTTTGTCAAGCTGTCGGAAGCAATGGACGCAATGGCATTGTGGGGGCGGTGTACATGGTTTAGGGTTTTAGGGTTTAGGGTTTACCCTGGACCTTCGGACATTGCTGGCCACAATGCAGTCAGCTGCGGACTGCCGGATGAGATGACCTCATCGACTCCAACAGCTGGAACACCAGCAGATACACCGGGCGGCTACGACGCACACGCCATCTGAGGAAGATTACGCTCAGATGGAAGCTCCCTGGAAGAAGTGCAAATAACGCAAATTCCTCACCTCCAGCAGCCGGAAGAGCTGCGGGTAGGACACCAGCAGGTATGGCGGGCAGACAGAGATGAAGTCAAAGGCGCCGCCAGCGAACGTCGGCGCGCCCGCCGCACGCTCCATGAAGCTCTCCGCTTTCTGCAAACGCAACGAAGTAAGAAACCCTCGAACAAACACCACACAAGCGGGGTTGGAGGACGGAAGACCAGCTCGCCAGCTGACAGCAGGCAGGCTGCGTACCCATGATGCCATTCATTGAAGACGATGGGCGCGACTGTCCCTGGAGTATGGCTCGCTGCTCAATATAATCAATATGTTAGACTGCTCAATATCTCGACAAAGCTGCATCCGACTACATGCATCCACCGGGGACGCCCACAGGGGACGCCGTGGGAATCCTCCATGGGGATCCTCCATGGGACGTGTGCATTCAGTACGATGGAGAGAAGACAGGAATACAGAGCAGAAATGGGGAGACGCTCACTGTGGTGAAGACCGCAGCGCCGGAGCGCAGCTCGCACACGTCGATGTTCTTCTGCAGGCAGGCGCGCGTCACCCAGGCGTCCAGCTCCACGAACACCGCCGACTGGCAGCCGCGCGACAGCGCCTGCGCGAGAATGGTCGCGGCGTTAGAAGTCAGGGCAACAGGTCAGGCTAAATGCCTGAAGCGGTGGAGTTGACAGGGCGTCACCCAGGCGTCCAGCTCCACGAACACCGCCAAAAGGCAGCCGCGCGACAGCGCCTGCGCAATTGCGAAGATCCCACGTCAGCAGTGTAAACATAAAGCCCTGATGGTTTGACGCCGCCTGTCGCGCGTCGCCCATGCGTGCGGCACCACAAACACCGCCGCGCCAAACCCTAAACCCTAAACCCTAAACCCAGCGCCTGTGCACAAGGGTTTGAAGCTCTCGGAGCAGGCAGATAGGTGGAGCGTTCAACACGTCCTGTGGCGATCTGGCTCCGCGAATACGGCTGCCTGGCCGCCACGCGGCAGCACCTGCGCAAGGTGCCGAACTGGCAAGTCAACAGGGGCAGATGTGCCCTGCAGAGAAAGTCTCGGAGGCACATGCCCGGGGCTGCGGCTCGGCAGGCGCCGCCAGCTCACTGGAAATTCCGCACAGCTGCGAGTTCTGCTGAGCCCTGCTTGCTGATTTTCACAGCACGATGCAATGGCATTGCCGTGACAACATCACGCTGGGGTGTCGGTTATGTCTTCATATCTCCCCACCTGAACAGCAGCCCGGGTGCTGGTCACAAGGGGTGCAGCAGGCACTGCAGCTGATGTCCCGAAATGCTCGTGAGCAAGCAGCTCGGCAATCTGCAAATGGG
>JAABUL010001791.1_pt1 | contig 38623 bp, 43 predicted proteins | sample 5559151 | NCBI WGS metagenome assembly JAABUL01 (sample SAMN10711876, study PRJNA513368) | rock metagenome | isolation source: Antarctica rocks | place: Antarctica: Victoria Land, Pudding Butte sud | reverse complement strand
CCCCCCTTCCACAAACATCGGCCTAAAGATATGTTAGTTGCGACATTCTAGACTGCTCGTTGGAGCCACACGCCTGGCTGGGGACTTGCCCTGGCACTTGAGACTTGAATCGGGACAACTAGCCCGCAGCGAGGTTAGCCTGCTCTACTTTGCGGGCGGAACCTTGTACGTCATGCTGGTGGAGAAGCGCACAATACGTCTGCTTAATTTGTACGTTGTAATATCACTTTAATCATTCTTTAGGGGAGAGTCTCACATTCCGTCTACAACATAGCTTTCGCACACCCCTAGTAGAATCCTCCTTAATGTCATTTTTCCTGGTCAAGCATGCGGAGGTGGGTTGGGATTGTTCATGAGCTTTTGTGTATGAAGGAGGCCATGAGTGATGAAAGTACTTGAGAGTTCTAGTGGGTATAGGGGGTTATGATGTTGTTGGAAAGATGGAGGGTGGAGATGTTGGAAAGGATGGACTGGTGTTTGAAGGGGGTTTTACTTGGGAGATTGGTGGTGCGTTTTTCTCGTTGGTGATTTATTGAGGTATTGAGGTAGACAGATCATAGGGTATGAAGTTGTTTGGAAGAGTGGAATGATTTCTCGAGTGGATGTTTACGAGATATGACGGAGGGAGGAGGGAGGAGGTTGAGGGGTATTGAGACGGGCGGCTATATGAGTGGTGATATTGTCGTGGTGGCTTTCGAAATGGTTTTTGGTAATGTAGCGAGGTTGCAACATCGACTTGGCGATGAGATAGCAGGTTCACATCCACGACTATGACAGGCTGTACTCTCACTTAGATGTATACAAGTGCATTATCTGGGTCATTCTTTTTTTACTTTGCTGATACTTATCCCAGCTATATCAGAGGTGGAAGATTGAGTTGTCGATTCTTACAGCAGCTCGTCGTGTTTTTGGAGAGGCAGCTTCACGAGTCTGACCTATCGCGATTCTCGAAGTTGCAGCCGGGAATGGGAGGGAAGGTGTTGCGTAGATACTTTGGGTATAGGCATGGTGTTAAGGGTCTAGTGGGACTGATTCCCCCGTTAAGGTATGCACGGTGGTAAATAGAGAGCGAATGCTGAATCTTTGCGACGGATATGTCGTTGCTGATATGATCGAGATTCATGTATTGCAGTTGGGAAAGTAGCTGTTTGATATTGTGACGATTTGTGCAGCTCTAGGTCCTGGAGAAGGCGATAGGTTACTCGAAATCTTCGATGCTGTAAGTCGATCCTTGAAGCCTGACGGCCTGCTTGCTTTCACTGTCAACCATCAAGTGCGTGAAGAAGTCGGAGATCGATGAATTAAAGTTTGATGTAATTCAAGTCAGGAGGTAAAGACCCGTTGGAAAGAGATCGTGTTGATAGTCATGTTGATGAGCAGCATTTTGTACGAATTTGGGTGCAAATCCAGCTACAACATAGAATTCTCTGGAACATCAGGTATGCTTATCTGGACGATATTGAGCTTCGGTTGTCTCATCAGGACATCTAAATTAGTACTATGGCATTTGGTTGCTCGGTTTTCGCGCCATAGATTTCTGGGCAACGACTCCCGTTTTGCTCATCGTCAAACGGGGACTGGTGAAGATTGGGCTTTCGTGGGGGTGAGTTCCAGAGCAATGTCTCGAGAAACTCCTTTGGATCAACACGCTGTGGTGTTAATTTATGCACTGTTGTACGGGTAGGTGGGTTGGCGGGTAATAATAATGAGGTTGAGTGAATATCTCATGGAAAAAGGGGGCCCGTTTCGCCGAGCATTGTCAAATATATTACAAGTAAGGAAAGACTCCCCACGCGTAGCCTCACAAGTCTCTATCTGCCGCTTGAACGCTGTTGTGGTCTTGTCGTGATCCCGTACCATTTTATGTGCCGCGGGTGAGCGACGAGCCTGCCTGGATAGGGGGGTAGAAAAGAGGTAGACGTTCTTCATCCGTGGACTGAGCTGGCGAGGACACCAGGTGGCGGCAGGCGTTCAGAAGTCTCTGACAGGAGCTCGTCAAGAGAAGCATCATGCTAAGATGGGGTGGACAAGGCCTGGACCTGGGTATTTCAGGCAGCAGGAGCTTGAGGAGCGACCTCGGATGAGCGAGGCGTTTTCTCATGGATGTTGGTGACAATCGCGCCGTATACGACGAATCAATGGCTCATGATATGTCACTAGACTGTACTGAAGCATCGATAGCTCTAAGGTCACTAGCTCCAAATTCAATGTCTATGTCGAAGTCAGTAACGCATGATATCCACAAAATGCCCGTACAGAACAAAGATTGGACCCATCTAGCCAAGATGATGCTCACATCATGCAATACAAGCTCAGTATTCTCAACACCGTAACCACACTTATGACCGTTCTAATACTGCCAAAAACAATATTCCCCATGATCTGAGCAGAAGTCGAGAACACGGAGATGGGCATAACTCGTCAAGTGCAAAGCGGAATGTATCGACTGGGGAGTTCCAACTTTAGAAACGACGGATGGACCGTGAGTAGACGACTTGCGTGATCGCCCAAAGCCAGTCAATCTAAGCGGCACTCTGCTGGATTGATGCTCCCGAGTCGCCTTGTTCCACGAGGCTGCCAAAAAGAAAACATAAGGAACCTTCAAGTAGCCTATAATTTATTCGGGCCATACGAATATCTATATGTGACTTTTTGTTGGAGAAGTGGTAAGAAGATGCGACGACGTTGAAATGTGTTGATTCGCGTAGATTTTCCGCTTCTCCTCAACACGGTAAATGAGCGGCGTATGGGTCAGCTTGGCTGTCCATCAGAGATTGGTTATCGTGGCAACGTCCAGGTCGGATTAGCCTCCCACGGTTCGATTATGTGGAGTGTACAGCAGGAAAGTGAAGGCTTACATTATCCAGACAGCCATCGGAGGGGAAGTACGGTGCGGCAGGCCTTTCATTAGGTCATCCGGGAGGTCCTTGTCATGGTTGCATACAAAATCCAGCTGCCTCATATAAGGCAACTTGGGCCACGTCCAAGGCTGTGACTGGGGAGCAGGTGCTTCTCAGATCCAGGTTTTCAGCTGCAGGCTGCTTGCAGGTATCAGCCGTGCGTTTCAAAGCCAATAGTGTTAAGACCTCGATTGAGCGTTCAATGGTTGCAGAATGCACCAACTCGGCAGCCTAGCGAGGCTTCTTCGTGAAATTACCGAGGTGGGGCCAAGATCTCAAGTCCACCATTGGCTCCAGTGGTCGTCCGATCAGATCGTTGGCTCCCAACTAAATCTAGACTACCTCTGTATCGCAACATATTCCCTTCAGAGAGAGTATCAGATATACCAGGATCTAGTCAAAGCGGTCTAGCGTGTATCGAAGACGCACAGAGGCGGGCAGCGTGGACTCTGAGCTTGGCACCGTCTGACATGGAATCAATTGGATCCCAAGACGAACAAGATCCTTGAAGAAGAGAGATGATTAGGCTAAAAGCCCAGACGTTGTGAAGGATTACTGTTGGAAATATAGTCATGAGATGGCTATACGACTTGTATAACTGATAACCAGAAAAGCCTCACAATTGGCTGAATGCTGATCCAGACCCCGCACATGAAATACTCTTTCTTCCCTAGGCAATAAAATAATACAGAAAACGATCCTCAAACCAAAGAGCGTAGAAAATGTTCGATGACGGACGATCAGCTCGGTCTATGTCCTTAATATCATATCCATCTATACTCTCAAATTGCCATCATCCTGTATAGCGTGGACATAGTACTGCACCCAAGCACACACCGTAGCGCGGCTAATGTAAAGCAAGGCCACCTTAGCAAAATAGCACACAGGCGCTAGTCGATACCATGTGGCGTCGTCGACGTTTCGTGATTGCCAACGGGCACAACGATACTCGGTTCGGCTGTAGCCTCGTGGCTCGGCTGTGGGGTCGATCCGGCTTCCAAATTGGGAAAGGAGGGGTTCGTGGGAAGCTCGAAGCGCTCTGTGGGTGATGATTGGTGGTTCGATCTCGTGCCAAGCTCGATCTCTAAATGACATTAGTAAGCTTATTGGGCCAATCACAGCCTTCACCACTACCTAGATCTGTGTTCTCGACCTCACCACGATCATGCCAGATTTTGAAAGCTCTGTAGCTATACCATACCGTCACAATGCTGATAACGGTAGCAGTGACGCCGAAAACGACGGTGGTAATGGTTTGTGATGCTGATGATGCCATTGGTGGAGGCATCTTAGTAAGCAGATGCGTCTGGAGATGACTGGTTGCGGCAAGTATAGGGAATTGTGCGATGCTAAGTATTGACGAGAATATTGGAATTCAAGACGAAGGCTATCATGTTCGGGGAGCGCATTGAGACTTATACAACTTCTGCCACAACATCATCATGGCGGTTCGGCTTCGCATTTCTACGTACTACGTATCCTAGCACGCGGGCCGCAGACAAGCTCCAACTTCAAAGTTAGCATCCATATCCAGGCAGACACAAAGCTCATCCTTTACAAAGACTCGGTTCCTCTGCACTAGCACGTGGCTAGCCAACAAGTGCCCACGCTCAACTTGGCTATATCCGGCAATGTACGATTTCCTACATAACTCTTGCGCATCACGTCCGATTACTCTCGTTGCAAGGCTGATAGTATGTATGCATACTGCTCTTTTGTTGGTGCTCCTGCGATTACGATCATAGGCGTTGTTGACGTGGTTTTCGCCAGTAGTAAGTAAGGTAGGAGTGTGAAGTTGCCCAGCCTTGCAGTGTGGCTAGGGTAAAACTGGTGTAGAAGGTAGACGGACTGTGGGAAGGGGACTGTCCGCATCTACGACATAAATTGGTGATGGTTGAACCCTGATCTAGCGTAACAATTTTGTCCGCAAGGGCTCATGCGTTAGGTGCGTATTCCCATGCTATCTCTTCGGAAAAGGATTTCGTGACTTGTGCAGATCCAGGTTCAATGTCAGGTCTAGCTGCGTTATGATCCTGTCGGTAGCTTCGCCCCATACCCTTGCATGAGACATGCGTTGATCAACGCACCCGTAGCACCATTACCAACAATGTATTACTGTCCCCTTGTTGGGCCCTTCATGCCGGGTTCCGCTTAGAGCGATCCGTTGCTCTCTTTGCGCGGCTACCCTCACTCTCTTAGTAATTTACCCTATGTTTACGACTCACAACTCCCACCACCCAAATCTCGCCGAAGCCCCTCTGCGCCAAGACATCGGGCTGACAGGCTGAAAGGCTGACAGGGTCCAAGACTCGAGACCTTTACCTCCTGTGTAACCACTCCATCCAGACTCCCAGACTACCATGCATTACAGTACCAACCGCAGTAGGGCGACCTTGAGCGCAGGATAGAGGCATATCATAGGTTGTTGGAAATCAGCCTCAGCCTATATTCTTGGCATGGACTACATGTAGCCAACGTGTCCATAGATAAACAAACTAGCCGTTCTACCATGCATTTTATCATAGGTTATTGTATGGTAAGAAACGGCTGTTGTGCGTAAGAGTCACATGGGTAAACATATCTCAGCCCGTGCCAAAGTCTACCAAATTGCGACTATGTGAGCCTGTGGATTTGCGCCTATCCGTACTGGAGTTATCATCGCTTGACTGAAACTCCTCTTGTTCCAACATTTCAGTGCATTCAGAACGCAATTCTACCCTGACGATTTGCTGAATTGAGGTTGGACAGCGCGCTGGGGATCCTTGAGGAGGATGAAGCCTGCGTGGAGGGGTGATGATGTGCCTTTCCAGGCCCCTTGAACTTCAAAGAAGCTTTGATTCAGCCTACGGTTGATCGACTGACCCCGAGTCAAGCGGGTGACTAATGTGACAGAAGCCCACCCCTTTTACGAATAATGACTGGGAGCAGACAGCCATGACTTATGCAAGTGACTCTTCTTCGATTGGGCAAGGTTGTAGTTTTTAGCGCCCTTTGATTATTTGTCATATATGGTGTTCCAACCTCAGCTGAATGTTGTCTTGATTGGTAAATTGGTCATCAAGCGAGACAAGATCTGTATATCATGGTCGGAAGTTTTATCCTCGACGGTCTTGGTCTCCTCAACATGAGTCCTTCCATTCTCGATATCACGATTTGTCAGATGGCCTGTCCGAAGTTTTGATCGAGAAGCGTGATACAAAAATCGAGGTGCACCTTCGAGGATACTAGCTGTCAGGGTGGAGACGTCAATTTGAACGATGGGACTCATCCATACGAACGCTGTGTGTATCGGCGATGGGGCTACTAAGCTTGCCTATCGTAAGGTCGTCTAGATGTACCGGCAGCAAGGTCATGAACCGTGGCATCTCTTAAGGTCTCGACAGTCATGATGACCATACCAAAGCATCTAGGACTTGTAGCCTCGCCATATTGTGACCATGCTCATGACGCTAGCGATAGCATCGAAGACAAGGGTGAAGACAGCTTCTGTGGAGTCCGAGGCCGTTGTCTATGGTGAATCGATCGCGCAAGGTCGTTGGGCCTGTCAAAGTCTTCCAGATTCGTCCTCTTATGCGACTGGGAATGGTTAAATGGGATGCTAGAAAAGTGGGAGCATTGTGCACAGCGACGTTCTAGAGTGAGGTGTGTCGTGACAACTTTGGTCCTCCTGTCTCAACGTCATTGCGTCTGGTGGATGCTCAATTTGTCATTATATAGCAGAACCTTGTGCAGGCAAGACAGGTTGCAGGCAACTAAGGCAATCAAGGCACCGTAACATGTACGTTTTGGGCGAGGCGGTGTGCACGCGCGACTGTTCTGATCCAGTAATCCGCTGCATTACAGTTCCGGTATCGGACTGTAAGCGTTGAAGGTCATAAGGGAAGGGTGGACGATTCCAAATTGTACACTTGAAAGCCGAGCCTGTTGCATTAACACGTCTGCAATTTTCTGTCCTGTTCCCAATGTGAACCCCGTTTCGCTGTCTTCCTCGGCGGCGGATCTAAACATTGACGGTAGGCCAGAGTACAGTAGCCAATTTCTACTTTACTCAGGCTACACCATGCCTCTCTAAGTCTTGGCTGACGTATGTTTCATTGGCTGTTTGATCTTTAGAATATTAGTGAATCGTACTCTGCTCGGATGCTCGCTTCCTTTGGGCACAGAGATATAGTCGATCCATCCTTCTTACGTGCAATAAGATAATAATTGATGATTGCTTGGCAGGGTTTCACGGTGAAGATGGCTTTGAATACAACGGGGTTTCAGCCCACCATTGGATAGGGGCTTCATAGCGGCATTTGTGTCTGCTCGCAAAAGTACCCAGGGGGAGGTATCTGTGAACCGCTCTATAAAGGAACAGCATGTTCACCCATGCGACGCGGAGTCAGCGGGGATGATTTCCGTGCAAGCCGACGGTCTGAGCTCCTGCTTAATAATGTGGCGCTCAACGGTTGCTCGTTGGTCGGGCTCGTTTCATTCCTATATCAATCAAAGACAAGGGGCTTAAATGCCCTTCCGATGAAGAAAGCGAGCTTTTCTGGGTGCGAGGCTGGAGGATTGTACATCTTCGTGTCTCGCAAAGAGACATAAACCCTGCTAGGTGTACACCATATGTCTTTTGGCAGTGATGGCCTTGCCGAGCTCGAAATTTGAGCACAATGCGACGAGAAAGACCATGTCAGGTGAGCACGATTGTGCTCATGCAATTCAGTGTAAAGGCGATCAGGCCATTTGCCTAGTATTGACGACTTTGCCATACGATAATGACATATAGGCCGACAGCAACAGTGCTAAAATCATTGGTGAGAGCTGAACAGAGGTACTTTCTGATGGCATATTCGGACTTGCAACTAATAAACACACGAAGAGGTAGGAATCAGCAAAGAAACTGGATGTTCTACTTAGTGGATACTGCAGAAGGACAAACAGGAAAAGAGTGGGATACTACCTTGAAGGAACGGAGTGCCAAGTCCTTGCATCGAGTGCTTCGAGCAAGCGTAGATTGGCTGGGGGAAACTCAAATCTTCAAAGGAAGAGCAGGGTCTTAGGACATGCTGTTGACGTGGCGTACCTAGGCATAACGACTGGAGATGTGGCCCGAGCTTTGATAGCTTGCAGGTGCATCCTGGTGCGTCATGCTGGTGTCGAAGGCGCATGTAGTTGTGGATCTGCCGTGGTGGTCTAAGCATGTATGCGTGAACTGTGGGTGGAGGTCAGTTGGGTTTCGGGGCTACCTGAACTGACAGGCTATTGGCGCGGCGTACCTTGCCACACGGTTTGGGGACATGGCTCGAGCTCAGGCGGGTGGAACCTTGTACATTATGCATGACACACATGCGCAAGCAGACGTAGGCCAGCCGTGGTGGTAAAGGCATGTAAATGCTCCGCGATGGGTGATACCAATCAAGAAAAATATACCCCGGGCATAGATCTAACACACGTCTTCACCATACTGGTCAATCCTACAGCAACTGGGACCGCTTCATGGCTTTTTTCGCTTTGATTCTAGGAAGAGAACTGCGAACTGTTATGCGGACCAATGAGCATTCTGAAGAGGGGTCAGAGTGTGCTGCGTGAGAAGTGATACGATTGTTTAGTGTTTGACACCTAGTGCGACATCTGTCAAGACCCCCCACCTTCCTTTCTGCAAAGTCTTGGACCCCCGGAGCGTGGTGAAAGGGTGCTGCATCTTCAATGTTCGTATTGGAATCAGGAGCTAGTCAACGCTTGGGGACCTTACCTGCCCCATACTTGGAAGTCCTGAACTAGATTTGGAGACGATGGTTATACAACAAGTAGGAATGCTCAAATCTATCGAGCAGCCAGCTGGGCGTCGCTGGTGTTCGTTCCATGCATAGTGATTGGCTCTACTATGTGGTGGTAGGGCCGATTGCTACAGCAGCAGTTTTTTGGACGACATCCGTAACAGCTTCTGGCAGGAGCCGAGAAAGTCATGATGGGTCGCAACTGCATCGATGGTCGAGCGCCGTATCAGTGTGGATAGGCATGGAGCTTGGAGCGAAAGTACGAATTTTGCGGCGCTCGTGAGTCCGACATGTATTCTCCCTGGTTTCACAGGTCCTGGAAAATCGATGGGTCGACAATGCTTCAGTGACACCTCGGATACAATCCGATTCAGACCCAGCCCCGTGTTCGAGGTCTTTTGATGCTTCCTCATCATTGCTGTTAGGCGCGGATCGGAGCTCCCAGCCGAGATACGGGGTAAGTAGCATCTACGGTGGAGGTCTAATATGCGACATCAGCTCCTGCTGAAGAACCTGGTCAGTATGTTCGCTTGCTTTACGCATTCGCTTTTGATCGAAGAATCTTTCAAACCTGACTTCGGACATTGCCTAGTGATTTAGAAGAGCGAGGTAGTGCCGAGATTTCGGGAGAGTGTTCTGCTGGAACAGCACGCAGTCAGGTGCCCGCGCGAATCGGATTGGAGCGTGCACAATGAGTCTGTGGGTGGCGGACTTGGCAGAAAAGCTCTTGCTCAAACCTCGAGGGGCATGTTCGGCTTATATTGCGGGAGTGATGCTCGATTTGTTCCATTCATGATAGTCTTGGAGCCTAGCTGTAGATGACACCGATATTACAGCTTCGCTGCGCGATAACAAGAATGTACAACGAAGAGAAATGAGCAAGAGTCGTCCTAGACATAAGTCGACAAATTGACATAGGAAAGCCTGCACAAGCCGGCAATACACAACCATAACCATAAGAAACTCATAGCACGTCAAGTAGGGTCGAGATTCGAAAGACCATACATCAACCCGCTGAAAGTTGCCCAGGGACTCAATTGAACGTATGGCATGTATACACACTTTTGACAGGCTCAGCTACTGGGTAATTCACCCGAGCCGACAGGATGGCTCGTTCGGTGGGCGTCTTTTCTGTTGATATCTGCCAAAGACAGGTGGCTTGAGTATCTTCGAGGCGAAATGTGGTCCCCGTAGGTGCTCTTATAGAGGGTATGCTGGATCTTGTGTGCGCATCCGAAGCAGCAGATGTTGGTCTGAGAGGAGGAAAGGAGCGCCTTTCTGCTGTTGAATGCGCTTTCTGGGAGACTCAGAGGTGATATCGATTCGTGAGACTCGGCATTGTCGGAATTTGGAAAACGATATTCTTCAGAATAGAAAGGGTCTTGGGTTGGTAGCTCCATAACACCGTCGGGAAGAGTCTGAGGTGTGTCTGGAAGATCGGTAGGCTTTGGTGTTTGCGTAAGAATTTGCGAACCAAGTTCGAGATCTGATCACATAGTGAGCATGCCAGTAGTGCCACAGGATATAGGTAAGGAAACCTAAACTGGTACCACGCGGGCAGTGATGCTCACGCCATAGTCTCCAAGCCCTATGACCTTGCCAAATAGTGAAGATGCTTAACAGTGTAGCAGCGATACCGAAAACAATATTGGTGATGGTCTGCGTTTGGCTTGAAGCTATAGCTGAAGACATGGCTGAGAGGAGGTAGCAAGTGGACACCGGATAATGGAAATATCCAAAGCAATCACTAGCATATATCGCGGCTGGCCAGGAGGGCCAGAGCCGCTCACCATATGTTGCTTCATGATGATCTCGACGAGGCTGAGGAAGTCAATCTTGGTGCTGAAAACTATGCAGTCATGCCACACTAGTTTGATTCTAAAGCACCTCTTGAACCGAACTGTGCTCAAATCTCAAACAAGATCCCACCTGCTTAGTTGCGCGACTAACGTTTGGGTTCCAGTCATCCGACCAGACAAAGCAAAGCCCACTTCACCGACCATTGCCGCACGCGCCTTTGTTGCAGTAGGAGATCGACACCTGCCTACCCTATCGCAACGAACCCAGTATCTGGTGGCCAATTCACAATACCGATGTTGATAACCGATAAGAAGTTCGACTAAGGAGTGGATCCGCAGCGTAGTTATTCGGTGTCTGCCTCAGAATCTGGGGTACGCAGGTTGAGCACAGACGGAACGGTTGCCTTATGGTCTATATGCAGGCGGTTGCTTCTGTCATCTGGACTAGCTCAGCAGCTACTACTCGATGTTTCGTTTGGCAGGCGAATCGGAAGTAATCAGTCGCATGTCCCTCAAGTCTGCGGGGTCAGAAACGTGGTTTTGGGGGTCCAAACTCCCGGCACAATATTGGAAGAAGCAGTCTTCAGCATGGTTCACATCATAATAATAGATACCATAGTGATCGATGCCCAATGGTCGATCCAGAGAAGATTCAAGCCGCCATTCATGTGGACATAGATGGCAATACCCTGACTGGATCGGATTAGGGCTTTTCGCGGCGTATCAACATCCTGCTCAGATAACTGATCTTGCCACGCGCCTGAAGCTCGGTATCTCAACCTCGAGTGTTGCCTCAGTAAAGCAGTGTTCTTGCGTCCAGGCGTCTAATGAACGGTGCTCGCAAAACATGTCTGATATAGGCCGGTTTTGCGTGCTTCAATACGAGGCCATGGGGGTCGTACTATTGGTTTCAGATGACTCGCAGATCAGACCTACGTCGCTCCACCGCAACATGACCCTCCGGCGGCTGTCATAATCGTCCCTGTCTTAGTCGATTCATTGTCTCCCCTTTCGACTTCTGCATGTATCCGAAGCTCTGCACAGTCCCAACCCATCAGCCCTATTCTCCACTTCTTGCCGCTCCGTTCCATCCGAATGACCAGGCTCATTGAGGGGTAGAGTACGCACGGTATCTTTGGTCCCCATTACCAGGCCCGTCCAATTGCTCCCCTTGCACGATATTCTGCCTCAAGATTCTGGCGATCTCTACTGCCTCCGAGATCTTCTGCTGCAATTCTGGGCTGTGAGGACTCAATGAGCGGTTGCTGTCGAATTTGGAGCGAGCTTCGATGCGTGAAGCGGAGAGTATGCGAAAATCACCTGCGGGTGTCAGCACGCGTAAAAATCTAAATCTCAACGCCCGCTTAATGAAATGTGTACCTTGAAACGCAATACGAGTGGAGCGAAGGACCTGTCGATACGCCGCCAAAGCCATTGAGAATTGGGTATCTGAGCTAGTGACTGCGGTGAACCTTGACCAAAATATTGAACTTTTCGGCGAATGTCTTGCCAAGGATCTCCAGCCGATCATCCGCCGCTAGCGGCTGGACAGGCTCAAAAGTTCATATCCTTGTTTCTGGAAGACTGAGATATTTGTCGATACACGCTCAAAGAACGCAATGGCCGCGGTCCAAATCTCATTACCCTTACCCGTACTGCCTCCGGGCTGGTCGGGCGAAAAAGGGTTCAAGCCTATTGGGGAGCTCTCCTCCGCGACACAACGCAATATCGAGCCTGTGGGACCTCATTTCCTCGCCCACGCAAGAAGGGTCGGTCAATATTTTCCTCGAGGCAATCAATTCAGGATATTCACACTAACGAATATCGCAGAAACGTCATCAGCGCACTTTCTCCGAGGATGATCGCATCCAGGCTCAAGAGAACGTCAAGAAGGTTGAAGACGATGATGCTGGGGAGATAAGCGAGGCTGAAGATCCCTTGATGCTACAACGTGACGCAAAGGACTGGAAGGTATGACTCACCGCTCTCGGCCTTCGCGACGGCTTTGTATCGCGACCAGCTGACATGATTTACAGGGACAAGACCACTACGCTGTCCTTGGCCTCTCCAAATACCGCTTCAAGGCTACAGAATCTCAGATCAAGCGCGCCCACCGCAAGAAAGTCCTCCGCCATCATCCCGACAAAAAGGCTGCCGCTGGGTCCTCGGAAGACGATTCATTTTTCAAATGTATCCAGAAAGCAACCGAAGTCCTGCTCGACCCCGTCAAGCGCCGCCAATTCGACTCAGTTGATGAGGCCGCAGACGTCGAGCCCCCAACAAAAAAGCAAGCACAAAAAAGCGGCTTCTTCAAGCTCTGGAACCCAGTCTTTGTGGCTGAAGGCCGCTTCAGTAAGAATCAGCCTGTCCCACGACTGGGTGATGACAAATCTACGAAAGAAGAGGTTGAAGAATTCTACAATTTTTGGTATAATTTCGATAGTTGGCGGTCTTTCGAATATCAGGATGAGGATGTGCCAGATGACAACGAGAATCGAGACCAGAAGCGTCATGTGGAACGAAAGAACAACAATGCGAGAAAGAAGAAGAAGACCGAGGATACGGCTAGGCTGAGAGCATTGGTGGATGATTGCTTGGCTGGGGATGAGCGGATCAAAAAGTTCAAGAAGGAGGAGCGAGCAGGCAAAAACAAGAAGAGACTGGACAAAGAGGCAGCAGAAAAGAAAGAGAAGGAGGACAAGATCAAGGCTACCCAGGAAAAAGAGAGGCTACAGAAGGAGGCCGACGAAGCCTCCAAGGCGGAAAGGGCGGAGGGCAAGAAAACAAAAGAGGCAGCCAAAAACGCTGTGAAGAAGAACAAGCGGATACTGAAGGGGAGTGTAAAAGATGCCAATTATCTGCTTCCTACTGGAGAAGAAGCAGGACCTAAGAGGGTTGATGGGGTCCTGAATGACGTCGAGGCAATAATGGCAAAAATTGAGCCCGAGGAGATGGCTCTCCTTGCGAGCAAGCTGAATGGATTGAAGGTGGCAGAGGAAGTAGGAAATGTCTGGAATGAAGAGGTGCAGCGGCTGGTTGGTGCTGGGAAGGTGAAGGACGGAGACATGAAGATTCTGGGGAAATGATACCCTTTATCTTCGATTACTGGCTTTCTCTGAACGGCTCCAGATTCACGAACTTGCGTGCTTGAGGCATGGACTCACGATAGACTTCATAGATTGATACCTTGGCTACAGATAAGAGCTACCACGCCACCGACGAAATAATCATTGGGTTTTGACACAGAAAGGCGCACTGTATGCGTCTATCTTGAGGGCTCATAATATCCATCTAGATGAACCAGACTCTGAGCGCATGTATGTGCCTCGTGGAAAACGGATTCATTTCCCTGTATTCTTTCTCAACTAAGAGAGTCACAACCTCATCTGAACGCCCCACGCCATGCCATCAATATTGCCCTCATACCGTCTAGCACACGTCGTCCTAATTCCTCAAAGCCCTCAACCTCTCCCCTAATCCTTCCTCCCTCTCATCCTCCGCCCCAACTTTCGCAGCCGGCACACCCGTCTCCGGCGCCTTCATCTCAGCCCCCAGCTCCACACCCGCCTCATCAGCAACCATATGCATCAGCTTGTCCACATCATCCTGCGGTGTGCCGACAGCTGTCGCTTGCGAGGTAGCGTTCTCGTAGTAGCCGGTCGCGACGTCCAGGTCTTCGAACTGGGTCTCGAACTTGTCCATTACGGCTGAGATCTGGCAGTGAACTTGGTTAGCATAAATCGCGCACGCCAGTGTGAATGGTATGCAATGGGAATAGTAGAGCCTTTACTTTTTCCAAATCCATAGCTTTCATAGCACCCTCCATACCCCGTACCACTTGCCCCATACTGCCCGTGACCTGCCTCATCGTCACTGCTGTCTGCACTCTGCTGGCCACCGCATCGATCCGCGAGCCAAGTCGTAGGAGATTGAGCTTCTCATTCTGCTTTCGTATTGCGTTCTGGGCGTAGATCTTGGCGATGTCTGGGTGGTTTTGCTGTATGGCCTGTAAAAGGTCGCTATTTAGCTGGAGGACAGCATGATCGGAATCGGGGTCCGAATAATCATAGGAGCAGCAGAAGAATGGGAAGCATGGGTACCTTCTTCAGTTTGTTCTTCTCTGCTGTCTCGTCTTTGCCTGCTTTCGCAGCTTGTCGGTTGAGTTGTTTCGCTGTGAACTAGGTGTGGCAGTCGCTATACGTCAGGACGCTTGCGACTGTGGGGCGCAGTATTGAGAGTTGGAGGGTGTCTGCTAACCTTCAGGTTGAATAATGACTGCGAACAATATCAGCATGCATCAGCTTGTAGCCTTGTAAGATTTACCTTCTCGAGGCTTGACATGGCAATTATGGAGAGCTTGGTAGGCGAATACTATGTTTAAAATTGGGGGCTTAAAGCAGACACTTACGTAGGGAGAAAGAGGGTGAATTCGTGGTATCAAGCTGCCTGGAGCTACTCGTCGGCGTCGGAGCGCCAAAATGACGTTCCTTGCGGCGAAATGTAAAGCCGAGATCCGAGAAGTCCGACTTTCTAGTTCTGCCAGGCCATCTTGTCTGCACTCATCCGCTCCAACCCATTGACGAGGAGCTCGCTCCCATTTTCACATTGGGACCATGAGGTGGTGTGAACCTCCTTCGCGGTCCTCATCCAGGTGTGCTCAGCGGCGTATCGACTGATTTTCTGAAGCAGCCGACCACGAAAGGGTGGCTACAAAATATATGATCGCCTTTTGGATCGCTTTTCCTCGGCCTAATAAACCATCTCTTCCACTTCGATAGGCCATCGATACTCAAAAGGAATGAACTAAACCTCAACTTCGCTTTGATACCAATCGCGGAGGGAGTACGAACCGATCGCGAAATGGTGATCCATGACTTCCCCATCCACTTTCGACGGGGCGAGACGAACAAGAAGTCTGCTTGACTTTAGCAATCTCATCGTATAGAGCTGAGGCAAGCGCATTAGATGGCCCAATACCGCCATCAACCTGCTCGAGCATCCTGGGGTACTGTTGAATTAGTACCGCTGTTCCCTATAACCACATCTATCAAAGCACCTGAAGACTCATTTACGTCGGTTTCGACTTACGCCATGAATTCTCCACGGTGCAATGCCTCTGAAAGAAAGCTACTGGTTCCACACGCCCATTGCATAGTATCACATGCTCTTAGTCACTTCCAAACTCATTCACACTGGTTTATGACGAATGCCCCAGGTTCTTGAAAGCTAAACAAGACCGAAAATCGAAAAGCAAGCCCGGTTACGAATCCATTAGCCTTGTGTTGAGTCCATTGTGCTCATATTGTCATCTCAACTCAAAAAGAATCAACTACAACGAGCTCCAAACGTTGGCGATGCCGAAGACGACATCAGTAAAGCCGCTCTACGACTAATTAGAATCTCTATTATTACAAGATCGGATTTCGAAGCACCGTTCTCGGTCATGTAATTTTTCAAGCAGTCCAGAGCTTCTTCGCGAATGGATCCACCCACAACGAGCCTCAATTACTGCAGACACCGATAACTATACAAGCAGAACAAATGCAGGACCTTGATCTCATCTCACGGGGTCGAATTTCGGACAGTAAATTGATCGTATACTACTTGAGCCAGTCTTGATACTTTGCGCTCATCCTACCATTATAATGCGGACAGCCTCCATCAGAAAATTCTCAACCAATGCTGTTTCATAACGTTCAAAATTCTCATGCTTCAAGGTGGAGTTTCGAAGACGAAAACGGCTGGATGCTGCTTGAGCCTGTCCGGATGCTTACACCTCAAGCAATACATCAGATAGCTGACCTATGGCGAGTAGATGGCGTTGAATACATGCTTCCGCTATGGCTATCTTATGTTCCGAGTATGCGAGTCGACCACGTGCCTGCTTCTGGTGCTCGATTGATAAGAAAGTATCAACAACGGCGGGGCCCATGTCTCAAGCAGGCCTCCTTGATGCTGTACAATGGCGCATAGTCCGAGCTATAGTCAAGCATCAATCATCAAAGCACAGGCCAGGCTACGATTGACACTGCTTGTGTAAATGCTGTTGCGGTGGCACCTACCCTAAATGTAGTCAGAAACACTTCGCGCTTTCCATTCTGGGTAATTGGATTACCCGGACTTGGCGCTTTTATCATGTCTCGTGTCCCGAGTGCCAATTTCTTTCTCACGGCATCCTTCGCTACTCTCAAGAAAAGCTCGTGGGCGATCAGCAACGATCGGTGTCATGATCGGGTTGTAGCAGTAGCAGTGTACAACGAAGTACCAGAGCCCATCCTGACCTTCTACTAATTGGACATCCTTGCATCTCAATCAATGGGCTGCTAGTGGGTGAATGTGGTCAGTCTCCGCGAGCTGTTCATCGGCTGAGACACTTGAATAGGCCTGAGTCTTAAGTTTGCGTAGTCCTGCCGTCTCGTTCTCCAGAGCCCGCCTCCACCAACAGTCCCTACACGTCACACTAGGGTATTAAGCCACAGCTTGCTGACCGTACGGATTACTACAGGCACAATGGCCCGCGAGTGGCAGCAGGCGGGCGAGGCATGCTTTAGCCAACGACACCATGTTCGACAAGCTTTTAGCTACCAAAGCTCGGGCATGGTACGATCTTCCCAGCCATTTCTTGCCAATGGAACCCTGCAGGAATTTCAGCGATGATAATGTACAGCAGCAACCCGTTTCATATTCGCAACTTCACGGTACACATTCAGCCCCGCCAGTGCCTCAAGCGCCATACTCTCAAGTCTCTGGCAGAGTACGAAATCTTCAATCTCTCTAGCCAGCAACATTGTTGAACAACATTCGCTGACGAGAAAAATCAACAGCAATCCTGGCATCCACAATATCATGGTGGACTTCCAGTCCAGCCAATGCCTCGAGTACCATATTCCCAATGTTTCGACACTGTACGCTGCTCTTACCTGTTCTTGCTCAAGATAGTACTGAACAAGTTTCGCTAATACAAAAGAACAGCCGCAGCCGTACTACTGGCAGCAGCCATACCATCCAGAGCAGGAATACTCTTCGCAACTGCATGGTATGCCTCCAGTGCAGTCAATGCCTCAAAGAAGGTTGTCTCAAGGCTTCAAGATGGTGCGAGCTCCCAAATCTCGATCGCCGAACGAGCCTCGCTAACACAAGAGGACAGCAATGGTTTTTCCATCCACAACCAAACGGTATGCATTTGGTACAGCCAATGTCTCAAACGCTATCAATACCACAGATGTGGCACATACAGCCGCCTCCTTCTCAAGGAAGATACTTGGGGTCAGAGCAGATGCCTCAGCAGCTTCAGCAGTTCCAAAATCAACGTTTCCACGATCAGCGATATCTAGAACAGCAATATCAAGTTCAGCAATATCATGATCAGCAATATCAAGTTCCGCAATATCAAGTTCAGCAATGTCAAGATCAACAATATCAAGGTCAACAATATCAAGGAGGTCACCAGACACCGTGGCAGACCTGGTATTCTAGCATTCCGTCTTCAGACCATCATTTCAAGAAGCCTATGCCTGAGCAAGCTTACAATGGAACCACTACCCGTCCGTTCAAGAGGAAAGCGGATACTAAGCCTGCCGAGTCCTTTAATTCAACAGTGGCAAAGAGATCAAGACCTGATCGTGCAAACACAACGGTCCAGGGCTCTATTTCTCCAACAGCGCCATCATATGATCTTAGAACGACATCTGAAACTGTTTCACTTCCGCCAATAATACATTCGGATGGGAACGATCCCCAACCTGCTTTAGAGATGAACGCTAAATCCCCGGCTATCCATGACAACAAACCGGAGCATACTTCCACTACATCCGTCGGTGCCGCCAAGCAAGCTCTTCCTCCACTCCATCAAATCAAGCCATCGAGTTCCCGTGACTCTTCCAGAACTCCGCCAACCACACATATAAAATCCGCTTACGAGTCAGCTCAACCTTCACTGGTCACAGAGGCGAAATCTCCAATCGTCAATGGCGACGAACAGCATCCAACATCCGCTACTTCCGTTACTGCTAACAGCCTAGCTCTTAATCCACTCCAGCCGTTCAAGCTGATGAGCTTTACTGATTACCTCCCGAATTTGCTGGATTTACGATTCCATCCCATACAGGACGCTACTCGGTCTACCATGTTGCGCATTGCGAAAACTCTGATTGCTAAACGCGCAAAGTGGCCTGGCCTACCCGCTACCTCCGTCAGCGCCACCAACCTAGCTCTCAATGACCTGCACCACCTCATCGGACTGTCTAAAGAGATCATCCATGACTATTGGAGCAATGGTTTGCAATGGAATAACAATGCTATCCTAACTCTAGAAGATCTCACCACTACTTTCGAAGAATGTGAATGGTATTCTACTGTCACCTTCTTGTCATTGAGAGCGGCCCTAGACATCCCTATCGGATGGCTGGTAGTGGTCACGTTTGACGAGAATCCAGCGATACAACCCATCACCGGGCAGACGACTAACATTGCCTACATCAACTACGAGCCCCGCAGAGATCATTGGACCCTGGTACATCTTTCGATCAAGGAGTGGCGAGTGATATACTACGATGGCATCGTGGGAGACGACGGGACCGATCACCTCCGCACAAAGCTAAATTGCGCAAAAGCCATCAATGATGTACGATTCAAACGTCCAAGGCCCGATGTTGATTTGCCGGATGAGGATCCACCTATGTTAGCTATGGTACGTTGGCCGTTCTTACCCATTGAAATTTGCTCATGGATCTTGTGAAGTATACCATCCGCCAAAAGGAGTCCCACAGCTGCGGGCCACTTGCTTTTCGCGAGCTTGAAGTGCTCATCGGCCGTAACACACCTGACGATCAGGATCCGCAAAAATCACGAATGAGGCATCGTAAAATGGTAGAGCAGAACATAAGCAAGCGAGCGGAAAAATTAGCAGCCCATCATTAAAGCCTTAGCAGCTGAATGTAGAGCAATGAGAGATAATGACCAACGTGTGCATTGTTCCAACAGCGCGTAGGACCTGATGTGAAGGCTAACAGACTATGGAGGGTTCAGAAAGCAAAGGCAGGCTAAGGAGTGTAATCCTTAGTAGTTTCTTCTCCGTCACTGACTAGGTCTAGTATTATCATGGCTGCAGTAGTGGCATCAAAACAGATCCTGTCACAACCGAAGAAACTAGAGGGGCGCAACCATATTGTGCAATTCCGAGAGGTGTACACAGGTTGCGGAGGCTCGCACCCTATATTTGTTTCACTGTTTGCGCTGAGGACATTTATAGGCGTATAGATGGCCCGTAGTATTGTTTACGGTATGGTAAAATCGGCCGCTAGAATAGCCGCAGGTAAGATTTCATGTATCATATATTTCATCATCGGCACAAAATTATCTCCGATATCGATCTCTCTGCTTTCTGCAACACTGCGCTTAATTCTACCAACCTTTTAACCACCGTCAGAAGAAACATTTCTCATTAAGTGGAGATGGCAAATGAATAGGAGTACCGTATAAGAGCTCGAGCCAGGTCTTTCCTTACCATGCGTCCCACGCTTCAAAGGGCGCTCCTACGCCAGAGCGTAATTGCCCGAGCTCCCCCCATCTCGCCAGGTAACGCTTGCTCGGATTGTCTTCGCGCCGCGAGATTACATGCCGCGCAAAGAAGAAGAAGCTTCTACACCAGCTCTGCTGCAGACAAAAGCAATGATGTCAAGCCCCAGGGATCCGTTCTCAACCCGTTGGATACATTCGCTAGAAGGCACATTGGACCTTCGGCAAGCGATGCCGAACACATGCTTAAGAGCTTAGATCCTCCACCAGAGTCGCTGGATGCCTTCATCAAGGAGGTTTTGCCGGGAAATATTCTGAGTACAAAGGATATCGATATCAATGGGACTATGTTTGACGACAGGCCAGAAGGTTATTCCGAAACGGAGCTGATAGGACGTTTACGAGAGATTGCGAATGGGAATAAGATTATGAAGAGCTATATTGGCTGCGGGTACGCTGGAACAAAGGTGCCGGAAGTAATCAAGAGAAATGTCCTCGAAAGTCCCGGATGGTATACCAGTTATACGCCTTATCAACCTGAGATCAGTCAAGGACGATTGGAGTCGCTACTCAATTTTCAGACTGTCGTGACGGACTTGACCGCTTTGTCGATTTCTAATGCTTCGGTTTTGGACGAGCCTACAGCTGCAGCAGAAGCTATGACCCTCTCCATGAATGCCTTGCCAGTCGCTCGCCAGAAGCGGCCGAACAAAACCTTTCTGGTTTCCCATCTGTGCCATCCGCAGACCATTGCTGTGCTACAATCTCGTGCAGACGGCTTTGGTATCAAAATTGTAGTGGCAGATCTTCTAGAAACTGAGAGCAAACAGGTGAAGGACATGGGACAAGATTTGATCGGAGTTCTCGTGCAGTATCCAGACACTGAGGGTGGCGTGGAAGACTTCCAGGGCTTAGCGGACACCGTCCATGCGCAAGGCGCTACCATGAGTGTTGCGACTGACTTGCTCGCTTTGACGCTTCTGAAACCACCAGGGGAGTTTGGTGCTGACATTGCTTTTGGCAACGCACAGCGCCTTGGAGTCCCTTATGGATATGGTGGACCCCATGCAGCTTTCTTTGCTTGTGGCGAGAAGTATAAGAGGAAGATCCCAGGTCGACTGGTCGGTGTGTCAAAAGACAGATTAGGTAACAAAGCCATGAGATTAGCATTACAGACTCGAGAGCAGCACATCAGGCGAGAGAAGGCAACAAGCAATATCTGTACTGCTCAAGCTCTTCTTGCCAACATGACCGCATTCTACGCTATCTACCACGGCCCTCATGGTCTACGAGCTATCGCTCAAAAGGCGACCAACGGTGCCCGTATTCTTGAGGAGGGTGTTCGCAAGCTTGGCTATGCTACCAGCTCTAGAGGCAGAGGCAAGGATGGCAGGACCCTATTTGACACTATTGCTGTAAGAGTAGGGCCTGGGAAAGCGCCAGAGCTCGTCGCATGGGCAGCTGAAGTGAAAGGCATCAACTTGCGAGTTCTCGATGGCAACAGAATCGGGGTCACTGTGGACGAGACTGTAGAAAGCCAAGATCTAGAAGATATCTTGGGCATTTTTGATCATTTCACCTCCAGGAAGGACATATCTTCTGTGGAGCAGATTGCCTCGAGCCTTGAATTGTCAGCTTTGAGGCTGCCCGGTGTACCTGAAGGCCTGAAACGGACTACTCCCTATCTCGAACACCCTGTCTTCAACAGCCACCACTCTGAGACCGAGCTCCTGCGCTACATACATCACCTACAATCAAAAGACCTTTCGTTAGTCCACTCCATGATTCCGCTCGGATCATGCACAATGAAACTCAACGCTACAACCGAGATGATTCCAGTCTCATGGCCCGAATTCTCATCGATCCACCCATTCGTACCAGTAGACCAAGCCAAAGGATACACTACCTTGATCAATGAACTCGAAACAGACCTTTCTGAAATCACTGGCTTTGATGCAGTGTCTCTGCAACCCAATTCTGGTGCCCAAGGTGAATTCACTGGCCTGCGAGTAATACGGAAGTATCTCGAGATGCAACCGGGGAAGAAGCGCGATATCTGCTTGATACCTGTCTCCGCACATGGTACCAATCCTGCCAGTGCTGCGATGTGTGGGATGCGTGTCGTGACTATCAAATGCGAGACGGGAACCGGTAATCTTGACATGGCTGATCTCAAGGCCAAGTGCGAGAAGTATAGCGAAGAGCTGGGTGCCATTATGATTACGTATCCAAGTACTTTCGGAGTCTTTGAGCCGCAAGTCAAGGAAATGTGCGAAGTGGTCCACGCTCATGGTGGTCAGGTTTACATGGACGGAGCGAACATGAACGCGCAAATTGGGCTATGCTCGCCAGGCGAGATTGGAGCAGATGTCTGCCACTTGAACCTACACAAGACTTTCTGCATTCCGCACGGTGGTGGTGGGCCTGGCGTTGGCCCAATCGGTGTCATGTCCCATCTCGCACCTTTCTTACCCGGTCATCCTTTGATCAAGACTGGGGGCGAGAAAAGCATTGCGCCTGTGAGCGGAGCTCCCTGGGGCTCTGCAAGCATCCTGCCCATCAGCTGGGCATACATCAAGATGATGGGCGGCCGTGGCCTCACACACGCAACCAAGATCACCCTCCTAAACGCCAATTACATCCTGTGTCGCCTCAAGCCTCATTATCCGATTCTCTACACCAATGCCGCCGGTCGCTGCGCTCACGAGTTCATTCTCGATATCCGCCCTTTCCACGATTCCGCAAATATCGAAGCCATCGATGTCGCCAAGCGCCTCCAAGACTACGGCTTCCACGCTCCAACAATGTCATGGCCCGTAGCAAACACGCTAATGATCGAGCCTACGGAGAGCGAAAACCTAGCAGAGCTCGACCGGTTCTGCGACGCTCTGATTGAGATACGAAAAGAGATTAGTGCAATCGAGAAAGGCGAACAGCCCAGAGAGGGTAATGTGCTCAAAATGGCACCGCATACGCTGCAGGATCTTCTGCTAGGCGAGAAGTGGGAGAGGAGTTACGGAAGGGAGAAGGCAGCCTATCCGTTGCCATGGCTGAAGGAGAAGAAGTTCTGGCCGACCGTTACGAGGGTCGACGACTGTAAGTCTGCTCCGGTCTAAAATTGGCCTAGTCAACATCAGTCCGCTAACGAGATACAGCGTACGGCGACATGAACCTCTTCTGCTCCTGTAGCCCTGTCGAATCGATCGATGGCATGACTGGTGCCGCGGCGCCGGCACCGACGTGATGCTTATATGACATGATTTTCACGGCGTTTCAAGCTGGTTTTAGCCTTCAACAAAGAATAGATCATGGTTCTCACGGCTGTGCAGTGGCCATCTTCAACGAAGGGACCAGGGTTGGATATTTGATGGGGTGTTTTACACGTTATTATGACTTAACATGAGGGGCTGGATTCAACATATGCATCGATATTGGCGTTTTCCAGGGATAGATGAGTTGGATATCGCGTCTAAGGTTTGGCCTTCTTCAACATTTGGTCTTCAACATTATCGGCGGACTTGACGCTCGGTTTGACTGAGGTGCGGGATTGGGAATGGCTATGGATCTTGGAGGATAGATAGATGGATGGGGTGGATGGGTTTGATATGCCAGCTACCATTAGATTTTCATTCGTATTAAGCTATCAAGAAGCAAATGCCATCCATCCTACCCTCCCACTTTAAATCCCCCCCAGATATCGCTCCATCACGCTCTCATTATCACAAAAAGCATCAACAAAAGATCGAGTGGGTATCTTCAGAAAAATATCCCCCCCAAACTCCCATCTTCGCCTTAGATCACCTGACCAACATGTCTCCTCCACTCGTCCACCCTCCCATCCCCGGTCTGGCCTTGTGTAATACCAGCTAACATGCTCGCTCTCGTTTCCCGCGCGATCGGCCTGTGTCGCTCCGCCTCGCTCGCGTAATCGCTCACGATCCTTCTGGGCACGACTCGCTCGTTCGGCCGATCAAATAGCCGCTCGTGATTGTACTGGCGTGAAGCGACGGAGTGTTGGCGGAGAGGGCGCTGCCGTGGCTGTTGCTGCTGCTGCTGCTGCTGCTGTTGCTGCTGCTGTTGTTGCTGCCGTTGTTGTTGCTGTTGCTGCTGTTGGAGACGAAGAGCGTGCTCAGGTTGCGGTTGTCGCGGCCGTACTTCCTCAAAAGGATTGAATGTAGCGGACAAAGCGTCAGCGGCTCTGCGTCTGAAATCCTCATTGAGAAAGTGCGGCGCCGCGTTGCCAAAGTCATTCCAAGCATCGAAATCGTTTTGGAGATGTCGGAGTTCCATTTCGTGCGCGAAAGCCTCATCTTCGAGTTGCTGCCGGTTCCTGCGATCGATTTCTTCCTGGTAATTGTGAGCTTGTGGGAAATCGCCTCCGCCATAGGCGAGGTTGGCATCGTAGGCTTGTTCGTCGAACCACAGACAGGCACACCCTTTCCATTTGATGCCGCATGTAAGGCAGAATTGTGCACCACAGCGGCAAGTCATGTGGTTGCAGCCTTCGATCTTCTCCACGGTCGCTTTGCAATTGTAGCAACTTTGCCAGCCTTCTTGCTTGGCGATCTTGATAAATTCTTGGGTTGCAGCGTCTTTGGGACATTCGCGCGTAGTGTGCCATTTGTTGTTACAGAGGCAGCAGACCTTTGTTTGGCAGCGTTGGCACTTGCCGTATTTGCGGCCGTGGTTGGCTCCGCCACTTGTGTCCGTGTGGATGTGGGAGGGTTTGATCCACTCGCCGCATCGTTTAGTGGGACAATAGATTCGGTTTTTGGTGGTGTATTCCTGGTATTTCCGATTCCACTTTATCTTGAAATTGTTATCAAATAGTTTTACGACATGTTCCAGTGGGATGCAATCCTCTGTGCAACATTTAGGAGGCATATGTTGTGGGTCCGTGATTGAGAGGTTGAAGATTCGGCGGAGACAGGAATGGCACATTCGGTGGGAGCAGGAGAGTTTGGGACATCTAGAGACGCGAATATCGTCCGAGAGACAAGTAATGCAGGTGACGCTGCAGTCGCCCACGTTAGTGGCGGCCCGTAGAGATAAATTAACCCAAGCTTACCGTTCTTCTGGTTCTGGCTGTTTGGAAGCTATTGGAGATCCCATAAAGGAGAAAATGCCAGAGGATCGATCTGCCCCCCTAGTCCCTCTGATCGACGCGGCTCGTTCAGGCTTTCCGCGTATTTGTGTTGGCGATCGTGGTGGTGGAACGTAGGTTGAAGACTTGGGAACAGGTAGGTCCCGTGCTGAGCTTTGACTTCGTTTGAGGAAGGGTCGAAGGAGTGAAGGTGCCTTGCTTCCTACGACAGATGCGCTTCTAGACGAACTACATCAGTTTGTTCGCGTCTCCTCGGAATGCTGACGAGCACTGTACCTTTTGACTGGAGGCTCTTCCCTTGAACGTTTCTCAGTGCCTTCAGCAATAGAGCGCCTCTCCCGCCGAAGTGGTATATGATCTGTTTCCTCTCGGTGAGATGTCCTCCGCTCCGACTGCCTCCTGATGGGCTCCTTGTCCTCTCTATGCGATCGTTCGGGCCTTGATCTGCTTGCCTCTCTTGTAGTCTTCGGCCGTCCCACATACTGAGGCCTGTCCCTGTCCGTTCCTTCTCTACTACGTGTCCTTGGTACGTGGGCAGTGTCACCACGGGGCCTACCCTCCTCTCTTTTGGATCTGTGCGACCGGTGTCGGTGCTCCGAATCGCCCCTCCTCCGCACCTCATGAGCCGTCTCTTCTGTGTTTTTCATCATGTATGTTCTGGAATCCGATTGCGTCCTTCGGAAAGTGCGTGATGCCACCCTCCGGTCAGATTCCCGGCGCTGTCCTTCGGTAGATCGATTAACAGCTTCAGCATGGACTTTTCGTATGCCTTCTACATTTGGGTATTTGACCAAATTACTCGCATCTGAATAGATGCATCTGAGATCCCTGTCGACTGCATGTTTTGGCGTGGAACGGGGTCGAGAGTGGTGCGTTTGGGGATAGTTGGTGGACACCGTAGATGCTTTGGTGGCGAACATGTCGTACTCCATGCAATTGTGTATCGTGAGCTTTGAGAGCTTTCGGACTCTCCATATGTTGCCACCGGTAGGTGCGAACACTCCACTAGATGTCGTTTGCCCTGTGAAGTATTGGGTCGGAGTGCGTCAACCTCGCATGTGCGCCATCACTCCTATTGGATCCCCTCTCATCCCATGGACTTCTCATGCATCTCAGGTAATTGTAAGGCGCCCAACCGGATCCTTCCAATGGCTAAAACTGTCACATCAGCCGCAGGAATTTGAAGAGTTATAGGGCCGTCAGCGGACGGGTCACTTCAGGGAGGAGCTGGGTGTAAGCTCACAATTGTTGACCTATCAGAACGAGGAATGTCTCGATGGCCTTGATCGGCTAGCTTGCCAAGACATCGCATCTTGGCACCCTCCTCATGCTTTGATCTTCTACTCTGTTCGTACTTTACATGTTGAGAGTTGGGTTCCATTGGCAATACCTAATGATTGAGGTGATTTCGTTGCCCGCCATTACAACTTGAAAATTTCCTCAACATTCTCGACAATGCTTAATAGACGATGTTCTTGATAACGTGCTCGTCTGATGGATGCGAAGGAAGCTATACGTGAGCTTGACCATGTGCATCAGACTTCGACAAGAAAGGAAAGATATCCCCAGAATTGATCAAATCCGTTCGACGTTTTAGTACTCGGGTGGAGAGCAGATTGACGACGTTTCAATCTTGCTGGCATCCCTTCCTTGGTTTCGCCCGCGTCTGTTGTTGACAATCACGTTGTTACTTGTTAATATCATATTGGATTGGCGAAGCTATTCATTTGGAATGGAACGTCCAGTATAGGACTCGACGTGTACAATCATAATATGGAATTGGAAAGATATCTTGGATTGTCGGAAGCTATCATTGTAGGATATTACTTTGGTGCTAGCTTGAAGTAGCGCTGCACCCAGGCCCCACGTTGAAGCGTTCTCCGTAATATGATCCCAGTCTTTTTCAACAGCCTCCCTGTTACAAATTACCGCTCTTTTCAAGACGCATTAGTGTTACCGGAAATCGATAGATGTATCGACGTCTTACGGCGCGATTGGACGATACTCTCGCGATAGCGTGATCTTAAGAGAGTTCTAGGCTGTAAATCGAGTCATAGGTGCATGTACTAAACCTTAGTGCCTTGAGGAGAAATATATAAAATAGGGTCGTCTCGCCTCGGATTTGTACTACTAGCTTGTAAAATATACGTTTGGCTATGTACGTACGGATTTGTCCAACACACTCGCTCCTTCCCACTGCGCCTTGTCGTGTTGTGCTCCGCCATCGATGATCATCAAATAGTCGCAACTACGTGCGGTGCGGCAGCGCTGGTGTTAATCCAAGTTCAATGACCAGGCCTTCGCCCGGGCCAATTGCTCTTTGGTACCAACCTGCCACTGGGAGAAGACCTTCGTCGGCGTGGAACTCTCGCGCCTTCCAATCGTCTCTTTGACCGTCTCGCTCTTATAGCCATACTAAAAGCATCACTCCCAAATTGTCATTCGTCCCAACCTATCGCGTTGATTACATAGCCATTCACCTTGCCAGACTCGATATTACTGCGGGTCCACCTTTCAGCCGCCTCTTTCAGCCACCCAGGCCAGTCTGTAGTACTTGCAGTCGTTGAAGACGTTGGTCTAGGCCTGGACGATATTCTTGTCTTGATGGTACAACTGTGTGCCTGACACGCCCGTACCGTCTTCCCGGTTGTGCATCCCATTGGCGGGCAAAACCATTGAGATCGAAGCCCTTAAATCTCAATCAACGCTGCCTCTGAACTAGCCTCGACGCAGCACTCGTATTCTTACCACCACGAGACACCCCTGTACACAGGCGGACGATCCAAGTTGGCCAGTCTGTTTCAAGCCAACCTTTCAGGTTGTAGCAGAAGAGCAAACTTGGGTCTTCAAGTCGAGCTTCGGTATCCTCGTTCCAACGTCAATATTGTTAAGCGGGCCTCATGTCTTTCGCCTGAGCGTCTATCAAGCTGCGCAAATCATCGCTCTCGTTTTCGAACGGAAATTTTTAGCCTCTCAGACTGTGATTGTTCATTGAAGGTGCGTTCTCGTAACAATTTTCATTCAAGTCTTCGACTTTCGTAGTGACAAGAGCAACGGTTTGCGGGTTTACGGTGTTATACTTCACTTTCTCGGCAATCCTTTCAGCTCCCTCGCTTTGAAATTTGTCGCCGAGCCTCTCCAGTGCTTCACCCCAATTGCTCCTCCATAAGTCATTGATCGCTATGTTCGAGCGCTTCATAAAGTCTCGCGCATCGTTGTAAGACCGCGTTCTAGTCGAGAGCAATTCGTCTTCCGCAAGCCGAGAAATACTTTTGGCCCAAAAGGCTGCATGGCATTTCAACGCCCTTCACGCAAAGCCTCCTCTTCAAAATTCCTCATCAACATCCTGGCTCTTATAAGGCACTCTCAAGGTTGAGGATTTGTCCACAGTGATATCCTTGAGAGCCGTAGCATTGTCAAAATTCACTAAGGGAGGACATATCACCTCACAATTTACACTGTCCGTGCTGAGGGACCTAACCATGCGGGACGCATGACGTGCTGGGCTACTTGTGTTCTCAGTGGCCAGTTGTTTTGATACTTGCAGATTCAAACACTCTTATTGTGGACATGTGGAGCCTCTACTGATGACTCTGAATTTTCGTAGTCTTGCTGAGAGTATTAGACAGCGTTTTCACAAAGGGATATCAAACCGTTGGTGTATGAGCATCCGTGCTTGGGAGGAAGACTGCTTCACAGCATCACAACCGAAATTGGCGAATCGGAACTTCAGCTCCTGCCCACATCAGCACCGAAGTCCCTGCAGCGCAAAGACAAGGTGATAACGGTCGAGAGCATGATCCTCACTTTCGTAAAACAAAGAGCTTCCCGAACCCCAACCTTCAATCAAACAGCCAGCTTTGCTCTTGTCGGCTTGCAGCAATAATCTGATCTTCGAAATTGAGTCAGTAACCAACGGCTATATTTACTTCTTCAGACATCTACATCACAGTGTCGGGGCAAGCAGTTGTAGAGCTCCAGGGATGAGAATAACCCACATAGCCAGAAAAGCGTAGGTTATTCTACGCTCAGGGACTCAACTCCGGTCTCACAACATTGGGTAATTGACCAAAGGCTGGCGCCACTCCGTACTTTTCTTCCTGGCTCTTCATATAATTACCATGACGACGACTTTATAATCGTCTTCCAGGCTTACAAGCTTTGTTACTATCTTGGAGACCGTGGAAATAAGCAGCTCTTCGATTCTATGCCGTTCAATGTGAGACGAGTTGCATGTGCTAACTTATTTGCTTTCCCCGCACAGCCTCAATCATAACAAAACAAACATCAGTTCCAATACCTGACCGCCATACACCATCACCAAAACCAATTGAGAACGCTACCCAATTCAGAACCAAATTCCTTGCTATTCTCTTCGGCATCTGGATGCACAACACGTGCTAACTGACCTTATTCTTCCTGCATAGCTCTCATCCCAAGCCGTCAAAGGTTGCTCTCCCAAGTCGTCAACTGAGATCAACGCATCGCTGACGTCTATGACAGCATGTCAGCCATGGATCGCACCAAAGTCCGCGTCGCCATAAGACGAAAACCGTCCGCTGGTACGAAGGCTATATCTCCTGAGCCGACTATGGCTCCTGACAACGTCGACGGCACCGTCAAGGTCGAGCCTTCCGATTTGTTGGACCACCCCGCTCCTTCAGAATCTGTCGGATACCTCATTCCAAAGACCCTAGAGTCAGCTCCGCAACTCACGAAAGGAGACCACGACATTGCTGTTCCTCTTGACAGTGCGGCACCCATATGCTGCAGTGAAGAAGACGATAAATCGGGCTTGATGATCTCACTGCCCGAGTACATCAAGCCCACAGAAGATGCAGCTGCGCTTGGTTTCGTCGAAGCTTCTGACTCCATTGAAGATGCTCCCCCACCTGAATTCGTCAAAGCATATGAGTCGCTCGAGGACGCTACGCTTGTTGGCCTGCCCGGAATTCGAGTCCCTAGCACACCAACCGAGTTTAACAAGTTTCGCTTCGATCCTAAATATCAAGCGTACCCTCATAGGCAAGTCATTGGGATTTATGTCTCGCACTTATCCAGGAACAAAAGGGAACTACCTCCGGGCGGTCATGAAGCGGTGCAGAACATGCTCAAGTCGTTGTTTAAGATTGAGGGTTTAACCCCTGAGATCGATCGCGACTACAAATACACCTGGATCCTCAAGACTGTCATGGGAGAGTCTGACCTCGCCACGGCTCCCTACGCGTTCCCGCCAAATATTGCTGAGCAAGCTTCAATCGTCTTGGATCACTTTCAGGATGACCTGAATATCGGAGTCGACATCGACGGCAGCCCCACTCCTCCTCCTCCTATACAGGCTCCTTCTACCAACAAGAAGGCCAATAAGAAGCCTGCAAATAAAGACCCCACAAGCAAGAAGCGTAAGGCTGCCGAGTTCTCAACGAGTGCCTCCATCCAATATAAGTCCTTCGATTTGGGGAACCCTAAAATTGCAGGGATGATGCATAATATGCAGCGTGGTCCTCGCGGAGGCCCAAAGATCACGGATCCTACGCTCAAGCGTGACTACAGCAAATTTGGCCATAACGGACTGAGTGTAGGTGATTGGTGGCCATATCAGGCATGTGCATTGCGTGATGGCGCTCACGGTTCGTCAATGGGCGGTATCGCAGGCGGTACACACGATGGCGCCAAATCTATCGTCGTCGGCGGTGAGTTTTACTCCGTCCCCAATTACATCCTCCCAACACTGATCATCGAACAGGCGGATATGAGGGCATGGACAAGGACGAAGGCCACATTATCTACTACTCCGGTTCCAACTCTCACGAAAACGAAGACAGTAACACGCCACACATCTCTAATGCCACCAAGTCCCTACAGCGTGCCATGCTTGACAACCGCGACATCCGTGTCTTGCGCTCCGCCAAAGGCGACTCTCGTTTTGCTCCTTGCGTGGGCATTCGCTATGATGGCCTTTACAAGATCGTGGCTGAGGAGAAGAGGTTGAATGCGAAGGGCGGAGCGTATCTTCGCTTTAAGCTTGTGAGACAGGATCGACAGGCGGAGATTGACCTTGGGAGACCGGATCAGAGGGAGAGGACGGCTTTTGCTGTTTTGAAACAGGCTGTTTAGGTTTTCTTGGGGTGGGCCGTTGTGCGACATGATGGGAATGAGCGGCATAGACTGCGGATCGGCGATTGGTAGCATGGTTTATGGCGTGTTTCTGAGATTCGCCCGGGGGCTTGTGGCGTATGCTTGGGAGACCAACCCTTGTGGGTAGGCATAAAATTGCGGATCGGATGGCGGGAATTGGATGGATCTTGTGATATTCATATACATAAAAAATATATACACACATGGGACTGATGCCTTTCATCTTTGGCGGTTTTTAGACTCGAATCTTCTGACATGTGTGTCTCTCAAGGATTACTGCTAATAGGTAAGGAAGTGCTTGACTTGAAAATATAGCCAGTCTGTGCTTTTGGGAGTGGATGTTGTGGGAGGAGTATGATATGGAGGATGGGAGAGTGAGCGTGTTGGCTTCTTGCCCTTTTGGAGCAGAGTATGTTGGAGTATTATTGGAGGGTGAAAGGGATTGCTGATTCTGCTATTGTTTTGGATAGAGCGATGTATAGCGAGGGTTACGTTTGAGGCGATGCGACAAGAGCATGGGTCGTCGGTGTTGTTGCTTGCTATTGCCTTTGAAGGGATTGTCGTGCTTGTACCAATGTTTGCGTTGGCCATGCACGCTTCGCGATCCAAAGCACTCGTTTGTTGGGGATGTTGCTGTGGTTTTATTTGCTTTGTTTATGGACTCGGAGGGTTTGAGTGGCTTGTGATCAGGGTGATTTGGTTAGCTGTGCTGATGGTGTTTATTGAATGGGGTTTGGAGGAGGGGGGGCATGAGAGGAGGGATGTTGTTGTTGTGGACAAGTAGAAGCGGCAATGGATTATCGAGAGAGGCGGAGTGGTGCTGTGGGTGTGTCCAGATTGTGATTTGAGAGAGGGATGATGTGTTTGATGGAGCAGATGGGTTGGTGATTCTAATGGACTGCATCGGAGACTGCATAGCTCTTTTTTGTCAATCTTGATCCAGAGATTGCACTTTTCGAGGTGGTCTATGTAGAAGCACTAGGGCTTCGAGGACCGTTCGGGGCCGGGTTCGTTCTCTGTACGAAGCTCTCGCTACTCCAAAAGTGTAATCATGCAAACGGATCTTCCTCGGTGTGGCCCTTGTGAATTGCGAGGGAAAGAGTCAACTCCTCCCTGGGGTATGTTTAGCTTTGCAAAATCTCGCGTTTAGCAAGGATATAGCGCAATCTTGAGGAATGTCTCGGCAACACACGTTGCTCATGCTTCGACCGTGTTTATAAACTGCATGAACGCTCGTTCGTACTATGTGACGCTCTCATCATGATAGCTCTGGCTATCTATAGTCTCATCAAGTGCATAGAGTGAAAAGCCTGTGCTGTGGCAAAGGTCAGCGCATACAACGTCACGTAACCAGATGCGATTACTCACTGTGCCCTTCCTTGCCATCAATAATCGAGCTTGTCCCTAGGGTAGGTTAGGGCATGGTGTGAAAGGCTTACAACTTCAATGTACTGTCCTGTAACGCAACGTACCGTCTGTGCTTTGCAGGGCATGGCTGTCCTCATTAGAAGCCTTTTCGAATACTGACGGATCACCAAACAAATTCTTTCGCCTCAGGAACTTGCTTTATGTTGCCCTGGGTGTGACCGAGTTGGTACAGCGCGGCTGCATGCCCCTTACGAGCATTACATGTCTTGGGCGCTATGAGTTCTTTTGATAGCCAAGCGACATCTGGCATGAAGAAAACTTCCTCCGGCTCGAATGCACCCCTAGGGTAGGAATACGCTCAAGGTATGTGTCAGTGATTTCTCAAGCAGTTGTCATAATGGTCCAACAGATTCCATACACCTTACGCTCCTTGCAGAACTTTCTCTCAACTTGCTCATTGCTCTTCTACCTGATATCTAAGACCCGAGACAGCATCGCAAGAGCAGACGTTGGTCAGTCTCAATCCGCAGCTCTCATAGATGCCGGTAGCGACGAAGAGCCATTTGATGCATGTGCGACTTGATGACTTCTACTCAGGTCAATGGTCACGATGGCCTGGCAATCATACGATCTGGTCTAAGACGAAAGAAGCCTTGATCAAACCCCTTTTCCAGTCATCCACACGGTCATTTCAGGCTTAGCTATACTCTCAAAAGTGCGAATCTGGCCTAGTGCTTACGGGGCTAGTCCCAAACAGACTCGATCCTGCACGATGACGAATATTGGTACATGATCTCCACGACCAAGGAACATCGAGTTCCGCATCCGCCTCACGCTCTGTCGCATGTACGGAACGCAAACGACTCAACACAGCCTCACTCAACACTGTCCTCATCCCGGAGACATTGCTAATCCTCCCATACACCACTCTATCAGTTCTCCAAAAGCCATCAGCATAATCGCTGCCTGTACCTCTGATCGTCAATCCCCCTTGCTGTCCCGCTCTCAAGATGTCTGTTCCTAAGGATGCGAAGAAGTCCAAATGGGGGATTGGAAACATGCTCCATAAAGAACGTCCCACTCCTGTCCCTGATAGCGCCTATGGTAGTGCCGATGGCTCCTACAACTCGTCCGCCGCTCAAGACCGAGACTCCTATGCCTCATCGCCCAGCCTTACAAGCAGCGACCGATCGCAGCAGCCTCAGAGCCAGTACACTTTTGTCAACGACCAAGGCCAGGTTGTCACCACCACCACGACAACAACAACCACGACTACAGCCGGCGGAGGAGGCGCATCGCACACATCTGGACCACACACAAGTAATTTGGCAAACAAACTCGATCCTCGTGTCAGCTCTGGTAGCGACCACAGCGAAGTGACAGAAGTACGACGCGAGCAGGAGCGGCCCAATATCCCTGCTAAGAACCCAATCCGCGAGCGAAGCCCACAGCCGCCGCCACAACAGCGGCGCCAAGCACCGCCCATTCAACCCAACAACAACATCCGGAGCCAGCAAGATGAATACGGCGACCCCTCGAGTCCAAGTGGTCGACACAACTTTTCCTACCCGAGCCGTACGCCTCCACCTGCGCAAGTTGGTGCACCACATCCACAGGGACAATATGGAGCCCAGCAAGCAAATTATGGAGCACCGCCAGGACATCCACAGCAGCAGGGGGGAAGCACGTTGCAGAACTTGAAAACGGCGGCTGTGGGAATTCATGTAAGCCTTTTGATGATCTGGTAGATCGGGAGGAGTACTCACGTGGTCAATACAGGGCGTTGGCGAGACACTCCGCGGCACGCTCAATTCCGGAATCGACAAGCACTTTGACAAGCGTCCTGAAACACTGGCCCATAACCAAGCTGTCCTGGAGGCAGGTAGAGCGGAGATCCAAAGCGGGCACCTGAGCGATACGAGTAGGCAGGCTGGTGGGATGGGCAACCCTGTCAAGGGGATACTGCGCAAGAGAGGGGGAGACGGGCAGTTGAGGGTTGTGAATGAGTGATGGCGAGTGGGGTGCATTTTAGGGAAGGGCAGCTTGCAAATATCCATTCGGTTTTCAAAGGTTCTTCGAGGCGTTGGTTGTTGATAGCATCTCTTGCATGAAGGTCACAATAGCGATACATATGGAATGAAGGTACCATAGAGTCTGACATGTTGCCACTAAGCCGCTTCATTGAGTTCCACAGTATGTTCCAAGGCTGCAGAATGATGATGCTGCTGGACCATCTCAACAAGGCTAAGGTGCAGAATATTTGGTGCAGCAACTTGTGTCGCTTTGCAGGGAGCATAGAAATCTGCCAAGAACCCCCGAATGCCAAGTCTGGCGGCAACAGGACGCACTGAGCAAAGGCCGGCAATGCGTCCCACTTATAGTAACCACATCCCAACAACGTTCCAACTCCTAGGGTCAGATTCGCACTGGTTGGAGCATAATCCCATACAGGGTCTGTCTCGGACCGATGCATTCGGAGTGTTCGAGCTGGCGCTGCCAGCTTTCCACAGTTTGCTATGGTCCATGCTGGCAGGTATCGATTTCGAACCTCTCACAAGCGAAAGTCGTCTCCCGAAGCCACAGAGCGGTCAAGCTTTACGGCAGTGTTGATTCGGCTCAGGGGGCCATGAAAAAGCAACACCTCCCTGTTGAAGGAAGAATCGGCACGGTTCAGCCCCGAAACATCGTAGCCTTTCGCAGGGAGTTGGCTCTGCCTCCTGAACCGATTGGGCCACGAACGCCATGAATGCCACGTCGTGTCTTTGAGTGTTTCATCCTGTTGGTCATCCGCCTCCTTATCGACAGGAATTCGTGCTGAAGGGCGAAGCAGGACTCAAACCTTGTATGAGGAGGGATGCACTTCCCCTCCGAACCGTTGATTGGCCGTGTCACGTGCTGGGGCTAGGCTAGCCGCCCCTCGGCCAATTATTTTAAGATCTTCACCTCGACCTCCACTCTCCTGAAGCGTGCTTGTCCACCGCACTGAACATATCTTTTTTGCTTGTTATCGCCCACTCTGTCATCTCTTTCATTGTAACATATTCTTCTTGGCTTTGCTTGCTTGATTTTTCTACCACCGCCACGACCATGGCTGAATCGTCCCATGTCACCCGCGGTTTTGTATTTGCAGGAATGAGCTCCAAGATGGCATCTAGTAAACGGAAAGGCCTTGCCTTCCTTCCCGGTAACCGAGAAAGTGCCATCCGTAATCATTTCATTGCAATGTGCGGAGAATTTGCCGGCACCTTTTTATTTCTATTCTTCGCCTTCACCGGCACCCAAGTGGCGAACTCTCAGACTCAAGGATCGACCTCGACAGCTATAGCTCAAGGTTCCAACCCAGCTCAGTTACTGTATATAAGTTTGTGCTTTGGTTTTAGTCTCGCTGTCAATGCTTGGGTCTTTTTCAGAATCAGCGGTGGATTGTTCAACCCTGCGGTGACGTTTGGCATGGTCATCGTCGGGGCTGTACCCCCTCTACGGGGAGTTTTAGTCGTCTTCTCTCAGATCGCAGGCGGTATTGCGTCTGCAGGAGTCGTCAGTGCATTGTATCCAGGCCAGCTTAACGTACGGACGACTTTGGGGGCGGGGACAACCAAGACGCAGGGTGTATTCATTGAGATGTTCTTGACAGCCGAATTAGTGTTTACTATCTTTATGCTGGCTGCGGAGAAGCACAAGGGCACCTTCATTGCTCCCATTGGTATTGGACTGGCATTGTTCATTGCTGAACTTAGTGGTATGTTGGCCGAGAATTTGCTTTGGAATGTTCTCAACTTTGATAGGCGTCTATTATACTGGTGGTGCTCTGAACCCGGCTCGTGCCTTTGGTCCTGATGTGATCAATCACACCTTCGAGGACTATCATTGGGTAAAAGGACAACCCTATTCTAGCATAGACCAACAGATATTGAACTTTTGAACAGATTTACTGGGTAGGCCCACTACTAGGCTCACTTCTAGCATCTGGGTTCTACAAGCTCATCAAAGCGCTCGAATATGAAACAGCCAACCCTGGACAGGACTTTGATGAGAACGAAACAAAGATCTTCGACCCAGAGAGGGACGTGGACCGCCCTATAGTCTCCCTTGTCGCCCCGGAAGGAGCCACCTCACAACAAGCCGGACAGTCCAGGCCTCCCAGCGGAGATACTCTTACTGGTTACAAACGGGAAGAAATTCCTCTACAGCAGATCCAATCGAAAACATCAAAGTCTCAAACACCGCCAATGAAAGGCGGCCGCAGAGGCTCTTCCCCTTTAACTACACTCGGCACAGATTCGACCGCTATTGGCGGTAGTCAGGGGACATCCAGCCCTGTGGATGACATTATACATGGAGGTGCCCATTACAGCCAGACGGCCAATCAGCTCGATCCCCGCATTCAGGGCGGCCTGCCGGAAACGTATCAGGCTGGGCCCAATGTCGAAGCTGGGCAGCATGTTCCTTACCCTGCTGGTCGAGCGTGATGTATGAGATGCCACACCTAAACTATGACTCGAAATTTCCGAGTGAAAAGCAAGACTGAATGTGTGCACTTGAAAGGCCAGTATCAGAGTGCTGGTTGCTCTTCTCTGGATAATGGCATGTTAGGAGCATAGCGAGGATTGCTTTTTTGACTTTCTGCAAGCACATAAGCGTGGAGTTTGGATAGTGCATTGGCATATGAGAATCCGATTTTCAACAGCTGTCCCGGAACTTACTCGGTTTTCTGGAAGCTTCACAACCTGGGAATCCATGAAAACCTGCTCTCGCCGTTAAAGCCGCCAATTTGCGCTGGTCTTAAACCAGGGAAACCTCGGCGTGTGTACATGTGGGTCATACTCCGTAGAACATGCAAGTGTGGCCATATGGTAGAGTATCCTATCAGCAAAGCCAGATTGCGGAGGTTGATAGTTTTCCAGTCCCCCTTCACGATTTAGACTCAGGCTATTCCGTATGTATGCAGTATCATGATTACCTACAGGGCTCTACTATCATACTGCCATCCTGATAAGCCTAGGGAGGCGCTAGCGTGACAAAACGGATGCCAAGAGATAAGATTATGCAAGCACTTTGAGAAATGACGTCCGAGGGGTCGCGATTTGGCTTTTTCGGCTGTTGATGGCCTGCCAGAAAAATACAGCTCCCAAGCCCACCACCATCACCTTGGAAAGCCATTGTCCTTTCAGTATACCATCCATTGCTTGGGTACAATATCTCCACAACTATGGCATCCCCCAATCTCCAGGAGATCCACGACTTCCTCTTTGGACTCGCCCTCAAAGCGGGCGACATGATCACGTCTGCCAATCCGGGCGTCGTGGATACAAAAAAGAATTGTATGCCTCTGTTATCGGAGGGGAAACGTGGCATATGTATACTGATATCTGGTCAATGTTCTAGCGTCAGATTTAGTGACAGAAACAGATAAAGCTGTCGAAGATATGGTCTCCAGTTCGCTGAAATCAAAATATCCAGATTACTCGTACATCTCCTCTTCCCCCCCCTCCACCCCAACCACCACTAACCACCCCCCAACCCCAGCTTCCTAGGCGAAGAAACCTCCACCACCGGCACCCTCACCCCCGCCCCAACATTCATCGTCGACCCCATCGACGGCACCACAAACTTCGTCCACGCCCACCCCTACATCTCCATCTCCCTCGCCTTCGCCCACAACCTCCGGCCCCTCGTCGGCATCGTCTACAACCCCTTCACCCACAACCTCTACCACGCCATCCGCGGCCAAGGCGCCTTCCTCACCGCCCCTAGCATACCCACTTCGCATCCCCCTCTGCCCTCGTCTGGAGTCTCAAATGTCAAAGCCGTTGTCAGCGCGTATACATGCACTCGTCTCCCATTGCGCAGCCCAGCGCCGCGGTTAGAAGGTTTGCAAAAGGCGCTTGTGGCTGTGGAATGGGGCAACGAGCGGAGCGGTAATAATTGGGATGTCAAAACTCGCACGTTCTCCCGGCTTGCGGGTGAGAAAGGGGGTATGGTGCATTCGCTCCGCTCGCTCGGCAGCGCAGCGCTGAATTGCTGCGCTGTTGC
>JAABUL010001790.1_pt1 | contig 38632 bp, 62 predicted proteins | sample 5559151 | NCBI WGS metagenome assembly JAABUL01 (sample SAMN10711876, study PRJNA513368) | rock metagenome | isolation source: Antarctica rocks | place: Antarctica: Victoria Land, Pudding Butte sud | reverse complement strand
CAACAGGAGCGGCGGCTTCGTGCAGCGCTGCTCAAGTATGCTTATCAGAACAGTGTTTCCAAATTTCCTTGCAAGCCTGGGGCGGAGATCCGGAAGACAAAGACAAGGCTCAGCAATTTGTTGTGGCACTTGCGAACGCAAATTCTGACGCGCAGCTGGGGCGCTATAGCGGCCCTCGCCCGGTGCCCGGCCGCGGCCGCATCCTGCAGCAGCTGCGCTTCGGCGGCGCCGGCAAATAGAGGCCTGACGAGGAGCGCAGCCGCCAATGGACGACAGGCAACGGGCAGCCAGCGTTTCGACTTGACAAGTTTTGGCATGAGCAAACTGCAGCACTTGCTCCAAGTCGACGAATGCAGACATATACGGTATTGGGTGACTATCTGATTGATATGGCTTTCTTCAGCAAATAAACAATTGCGAGGCATGCCACGCATTCCCGGCCAGACATGCAGCCGCCTCCAGGCATGCAGCCGCGTCTGCCGCGCTTGCTCCGGCGGCTGCGGGTCCGGCATCCGCATCGGCGGCTGGCCTGCGGCACATGGTGTTGCATGGTGTGCGCGCATTCTAAGATGGGTGCGGCGCTCATGTTCAGATAGGTCAGCAGAATGAGGAACGATGCCATTGAAGTGGGGCTTGAGTGGGTGGTCAGTAGGTGCCGACTACAAGCTCCCAACGTGGCAGTTGTCGCTGTGCCTCAAGTGCACAGCCCACATGCCGCGAAGTTCATCTCCAGGCAGGCGGCGAAAATCGTGCGGGTGCCACCATGATGTCGCCCGTGCTAGACATGTTCATGAGGCACTCATGAAAGAAATGGAGAGCCTCACTTCCGAGGTCCAGGCCCTCCTTCATCGCCGTCATGGGCGCCGTCATGGGCGCTGTTTCGGCCGCCGACACGATCTCGACTCCCTCACAATATGGCACCTGCGGCAGCCGGCGGCGGAACCAATCTTCACTTAACCAAGGGCAATACACACAGGAGCGGCAGTGCGGCGGCAATTCTGGCACTGCAGCTGCGTGTGCTTTGTGACCCGGCCGCCCTGCTGTGACCCTCGCCATGGAGCTTAGCCGAGCAAGCGCGCCATAGAGCCAGGGCTTCTGTGGGGCTGAGATGGGTTGGGACGTAGGGTTTGAGCTCACCTTGAAGTCGCCGCTGGGCACCGTCTCCGGCGGCACGCCGCTCAAGTCTGGCGGCTCCGCTGGCGATGTCGGCAGCCCCACGCACGCCTGCATGATGTATGCACATGTCTGAGCAACATGAAACTTGTATGACATGCATAAACGTCCTCGGCACTTGCATCTCACTTTCAGTTTCGTGGGCCGTCTCGTGACAATGCATCACACAGCGCGCAGCTGCAGTAGCGTTCTGCAGCCATCCGCTGACCAGGCCAGACCCCCGGACGTTGAAGAGTCAGGTCTCACTTGCGTGTGCGTGCAGTGCAAGCTCGCTGGTCAAGCATGCTGTCGTAGGATGAGTATGGCCTCAGCGATGTCTGCCTTTGAATGAGATGCACGCCAACGGTGGGCCCAAAAGACTTGTGGTGCGCCTACCGGCAGCTTGCCGGTCTCCAACATGGCCTGGCTGAAGTAGGTGAGGCCTCTGCAGCAGCGCGTGCGCTGCGCATCGGCTGGCGCGGCTCGGGTCCTCGCCGCCGCCGCCGCCGCCGGCATCGTCTGCCCTGGCGCCGACGCTGCCGGTGCCTTCGCCGTGACCCCACGGCGGCCCATCAGCGACAAAGGAGTTGCTGCTGGCGGCGGTGTCTCCTGAAGCAGCTGCGGTCCCGCTGCCTGCGGCCGGCTGCCCACACATAGTTGCTGCGGGATGCAGCGCTCCACCTGTGGAGACTCCTCACGGGAAGGCAGGCAAGCGAGGGTAAGAAACAGTGAGTGAGCGTTATCAACACAACGTCCAAGGTTCTTTGGGCGAAAGTCAAGGAGGATCACATTCGCTTGCGAAGATTTCGTCGAGCTGATGGCTGCTTTGTGCATGCAGCTGCGTAGTGTGCGACGAGACCCAGACAAAGAAGCTGCGTAAACGATGCGAAAGCAGATAGCTGCAGAAAGTTGCGCGCTGTGGTGCAGGCCACCTCGTGAGCACGCCTCAGGGTTTTGGCGATCACAGGACCGGCCAAACGGATTGCATATTGCAACCTTCTTGACGGCCACGCATCTTGATCGATTATTTCAGATTGATTTGTCTTGGCCGTGCAGTGCAAGCGCCAGAAGACATGGCCTTGAGGAGTTGACCTGCACTCGCACAATCACATGCCGGTGTCGCACACTCACCACAAAGCGCTTGTAGACCACCTTGATCAGCGCGATGAAAATATATCACTTTCAAAATTGATTTGATCCATCTCAGGATGTCTGCGAGCGATCTTGTGAGGGTCAGCGCCAGGCACGCCGGCCTTGAGTCAGCGGCCTGGCAGGCAGTGCTGGAGGCTCTCTTGCAGACGCGCAGCCGTTCTGCAGGCGCTCCTGAGGCTGAAGGTATGCAATTTCAAATTAAATGTGAAAATTTGAAGGGCATTTACCGTGATTCACGTTTGGCGCACTGCACCTCCCGAACGTTAATCCGTGCTGACACACACAACACGCCGCGGATGCTGCTGCAGCCGAGTCTGTGGCGAGCCTCGACCTGGAACACAACTCCGTACAGGAGCTGGACGGCACACTCACAGACTACAGCGCGCTGCTGTCGCTGTCGCTGTCGGGGAACCGCCTGACCGCGCTGCCGACTGCGGCAGAGGTGCGCACTGCTCCGTGATCTGATTAGCAACCAGGTTACAGCAATTGATTCATGCTATGAGAAAACAAGAACGACTTCACAGAACCGTTCTGCTCGCGGCCAGCGATCAGCATCGTCAGCGTGATCTGAGGTCCGGCCCTGTCGTAATCGTCCCGGTCCGAGGGCACCTGCAGGCGCTGCCGACTGGAACTATGCAGAACATCTATGGCCGTTGCAACGAGACGCTTCGAACAGCTGCAGGCACTGCCGCAGACGCTGGTGCACTTGAGCATCAGCCGCAACGCCGTTGTCAGCCTGGCCGGCATCGAGGGCCTCATCAACCTGCAGTGGCTGGACGCCAGCTGCAACCGCATCCAGGTGCGTCTTGCGATTGTCACAGCGCCTCGTCTCGCCACTGCAGCGACACAATGTCTATGAACAAAGTGTGAAAATAGAGTATGATTCAGATGCTGTTCCGCCGGGCCAAATCAAATGTGCGAGCACAAGTGTGAACAGGCGGCGTGCAGCACACCCTGTAGCTGAAAACCACTGTTGTCCTCGAGCATCGTGTTCCCCTGATGCCCAAATGCCTCTGCCCGGCTGCAGAATGCGAAGCACTTGAGGGGCTGCCGCCGGCTGCGGTATGTCGACCTGGCGCACAATCTGCTGGCTTCCACGCAGGGCCTGGAAGGTGCGGCGTGCTGCTGTCATGTGTAACGACTTTCCTTCAGCGAGGTTGTAGTTCTAGACTAGCGTCCCCTTGGGCGTTTCTGGCATCGCAAAGCCTTCAGGTTCACTCATCAAATCACACACAAGTACGATGTTTGGTGATGGCACTACCCTGAAATGTTATCGTCTGCAGGCTCGCCGCTGCTGGCGGAGCTGCGGCTGGCGGGCAACCGGCTGGAGCGGCCCACCGACGTGCGCATGCTGTCCATGGCGGGCCACCTGCGGCGGCTGACGCTTGCCGGCAACCCGCTGCTGGACGGGCTGACGCCGCGAGCCGCCACCGCGCTTGTGCGCAATGCCTGCCCAGGTGCGGCTGTGTACCCCGTTTGTCGCTACAGCTGAGATGACCTGCTGCCCCGTCAGGAGCCTGTTATATATCACATTTTCTTGCTGTATTGCTGCTCCAATAGATACATGCACAATGCAATCAGCAAGGCCAACCGTTGGATCCATGCAGCTGGACCTGACTCGATGCATGCCAGGTGAATGGCATGAGTCTGTACCGTCATGACGAGCACACATTGCTGGTTCACCAATATCTGCTGCCACACCTGCAGGGGTGCAGCTGCTGGACGGGCAGCCGGTGGGCCACCACAACCGCAATCTGCCGCAGCCGGCGGCAGCGCTCGGCGGCCGCCGCGCCGCGGCGCTACGTGCCGTCGTCGCTCGGCGCCGCCAGATGATGAACGGCGGCGGCGGCGGCGGCAGCAATGCCGAAGGGCACTCGGAGGCCATGCCGCCGCTGTTTGCGGCAAAGTCGGCGGCGAGCGGCGGCTTCGATAGCAGCGAAGACGGCGGCAGAGGCGGCGCCGGCATCGAGGCCCTGGAGCCAGACGAGCAGTTTGCCGCGGCGGTGCTGCTGCATGAGTCATGGAAGCAGGCGGACGTGCCGTTCCAGCCGTTCCTGCCCCAAGTCGCACAGGAGCCCGCCACCCTCCTGCCAGCGAAGCGCAGCACCACAGATGAGAGTTTTCAATCGGAGAATCGAAGCCCACCAGCTGTCCGGCAAGGCAGCGCCCCCGCCGCTGTCGGCACCTCCGGCAGCGACTCCAAGACAAGGCCAAGGACTAGCGGCGGCGGCGGCGGCGGCCGACGGCGGTCATCGCGCGCCGAGCGGCTGGAGCGAATCTCCCGCACCAGCTCCTGGGGGACAGCTTCTCGGCGGCTGGAACCTGCAGCACCACCTGCTTCCAGCTACCTGGCAACGTCCCAGTACCCGGTGGCCGTCCAGCAATCCGACAGTACCGCAGACCGCAAGCCGCGGTCGAGCTCCATGTTGGTGCAGCCAGCGGACACGCAACTCCGGCGGCCGTCGACCGCCTGCGCAGCTCCTGATGCGGTGCTGAGCCCGCTGCTCCAGGCCAACGCGAAGCCAATTCTCGGGCTACGGACGCTGCCGCAGCAGCAGGGCGCCAGGACTTCGTCTGGACGCAGTCGTAGCCCAAATCGTAGCGAGGCGCAGCGGCGGCGCCTGTCTAAACACATCCTGCACCAGCAGGAGATGTCTTTTGGCATCGAGCCGCTTTCTCGGCCACATACTGCACCAGGTGTGCCTCTATCATATTGGAAACCGGAAGTGCATAGCAAGCTATGCGCCATACATGGTGCGAGCATGCCTGTGCCGGTGCTTCTGATATTGAAACATCGCTGAATTGACACATGACACCTGCTGTCTCCTGCAGCGGCAGCGCCGGAGCGCCTCTTCGAGTCCTACCTTGCTGGTGCCGAGGAGAGCGCCTGCCGCGCGGCCGCCGCCGTGGCGCCCCCGCGGATCGCCGTGCGGCCGCAGCGGCCTGCAGACATGCAGCGCCGGGCACAGCTGCGGCACCACAATGCCGTGATTGCAGCGGCGGCAGACGGCCACAGGCTCGGGAGCGGTGGCAGCACTGGGTGGGTCCACCCGCCTGGCGGCCGCCGCGGCGTCCGCACAGGGCACGTCGCGCCGGCCGGCACGGACGCATCTGCGCAGAGCAGGCTCGGTACGGCTGGAAGTCCCCGTTCAGGGGCGGCGGCGCAGCAGCAGAAGCGGCAACCGGTCCCGCGGAAGCAGACGTGGGGCCGCTCTAGTCGGTGCACAGCGGAGTGGCTGGGCGAGGATGTCAAGGACGAGGCGATGCAGGTGTAGATGTCGACGACTGTCTTTCCAGCGCCGTGACCAATTCATCCAGCAATGGAAATGAGTGTCCGTTTGCATGGGGCGAAGCCGTCAGTCAATGCCGTGCTGCCGGGCCCAGCATGAGCTTTGTTGCCAAGCAGAGCAAGTGCCGCATGACATGCCGGGCATGCTTCTTGCGAGAAGTGGGGAGTCACACCCCAATCAGCGCTTTCGGCTCTGCAGCTTCCAAGTGCTGTCACTGGAAAATGCAGGAGGACAGCCGGCGGTGGGAGACGGAGCGGGCGCAGCGGCGTGAGCGTGCCGCCAGTCGGCGGCGGTCTTCGCTCAGGAGCCTCGAAGAGCAGCTCGACACAGACGGCAGCAGCAGCCAGCACCAGGCGCTGCCGCCGGCGACTGAGCCCAGCAAGCACCGCGCCAGCCGCAAGCTCAGCATATTCGAGGCGCTGGCGCCGCCGCCTGGGCAGGCCGGCAGCGGCTCCAGTTACGCGGCAGCAGCGCGCGCACAGCTGCAGAAGTGGGCGGCGGAGCCTCGGCCGCGGGCCGGCAAGCAGCGTGAAGCAGAGAAGACGGCTGCTGCGCCGATGCAGCTGGCAGAGCAGCTGTGCCAGCTGCGTACAGAGGAGATCGACGAAGATGCAGCAGAGCAAGATGAGGAGGATACGGCGCAGGAGGAGCGGGCGGCTGATGTATCAAATGCCGCGGCGCTCATCTCGGCATTTGCAGGAAGTGCCTACGTGCGGCCGCCCAGTCCTGTTGGCATGCCGCAGGCAGCAAGGTGCCTATATGACGGATTACCACCTCAATCTGACATGGCTACTTGTCCCCCTGGCGCTGATGCCGCTCCGGCTTCCTGCTTCTAACAGAATCACCACAATTTTACGGCCAGTCATCCCGATCGCTTGATCCTCCTCCATTTTACCACACTTCAACGCAGCAGGCTGTGTGTCGTTTTGCTGCAGGCGCAGCGGCGGCCCGGCCGCGGTCCGCGTGCGGCCGCAGCTGTCGGCAGCGCTGGCCGCGGACCTGCAGTCGGCGGACAGCGGCTCGCTGCCGCGGACGCCCATGTCGCCGTCAGACGACCAGGACGAGGCGGCGCACGAGGCCGACTCCGCAGCCTTCTGGCTGGCGAACCAGGTGGGTTTTTTTTGGGAAGACAAAATTGGGATAAATAGTATGTACAAGACTGCCCATGGCTGGCGCGCGCTTGACGGTGCACTTGGATTGTCAGCAGCAGAGAGGCCACTGCATTGTTCTTTCCTCCTGGAACACGCAGCTGCATCTGCACCCGGCGCTGTCCTTTCTCAAGCACGTCACAGCATGCGCGGCACACTCTGCTATGATCAAAGACGAGCTGTCACTACATCACCAGAGGCTCATTCAGTGCTACTCGCATGCCTCTTGCAGGTCCTGCCGGATGATGGCGCACTGCCCGACCCTTTCGCGCAGCCGGCGGTGATGGTGCATCCCGAGTCTGCTGCGCTGGCGGCAATGGCGGTGGAGCAGGCGGGTGCGCCGCTGACGCCGCCAGGGCGCCGCCGGTGGCATGCAGCATCAGCTGTCAGCGGCAGCGGCGTCAGCCGCGGGCGAGGCGGCAGCGTCGCTGCGGCAGCGGCTGCTGCCGCGGCGGTCCTGGCGGTCGATGCGGAGGAGTCTGCCAAAGCGACGGCGCAGCAGCACCTGCCTACCCCGGTCGAAAGCATTGCCTCGGAGTATGTGGAGACTGAGCATGTGGCAGCAGCACTGGCGGTAAGTGAAGCGCCAGCAGCGGCTGCTGCGGAAGCCGTACCAGCGGCGACAGAGGTGACAGCTGGCGGCACGCCGGCGCTGGCTGCATTTCAGCGTCCAGGCATCACAAGAGTGCTGTCCTACAGGTAGAACTTGGGCAGGCACAGCCCCTGCCGCACTGCCGAGCTGCATCACTGGCAGTGCCTTCTGCTTTGCTTCCAGTTGAGCGATCATCTTCCCTACCTTGTGGCATGCATGAGGTTCATGCAGGTAGCTATAGGGGCCTGTTGATGCACATAGTGCTGCCTGGGGCATGATCTTCGTGTGCAACTGCTGCCCTATTAGTGTCCACTGGATCTGGCCTCCGCACACGGGCTGCTTTGCTTCACTAGGACAGTGCACATAATGCGCATAGCTTTGGCCAAACATCGCCAGCTATGCTGGTTGAAGTAAGAAGTCGTTGTCACACAGGCGGGTGACAGCCGTCGGTGATGACCCCGTCCACTCTGCGGCCATGGCCGCGGCCGCTGCAAGGTGCGTGACCTGTTTGTCACACTTGTCTGTTAACAGACAAGTGTTCACCAAACGTTTGATGAACACATCGAAATGCATCTCGTTTCCCATGTGAACTCTCTTGAGGGCTCTCCATGTGTCACGTCTAAATGCCACGTCGCAGGGCTGCCGCTGCTGGCGAGCAGCAGCCCGCGTCTCCGACACGGTCTGTGAGCCGGCCCGGCACTCCCACGGCGGTATCGCCGCCCTCCCCGCTATCTCTGGGCGCCCTACGAGCCCGAGACGTTCCCAAGGAGGCCGCTGCAGCCACGATGTTGCGGGCCGACAGCAACGGCGCCGCACGCGGCGGCAACATGCCAGCAGCCGTGCCAGTCAGCTTTGTTGCCAACCCTGCAACCGACCCCGCAGTCCCGGCGACGCCTGCAAACACCGTCGCGCGGCCTGGCACGCCACAGTGTGCTCCTGCAAGCGTGATGCTGCAACTGCCGCCGCCGCCGCAGGACATTGGCAGCCGCAGCGGCGGCATTGGCCGCGGCATCGGCAGCAGTCGCCTGGTGAGCAGCACCACCATGCTGCAGTCATCGACCCCAGGGCCCACCATGATCGTGCCAGCAGCACGCTCCACTGCTCCTCGACCGCTGTCAGTGTCGCCACCGCGACTGGTTAGCAAGGCCGCGTACAAGCAGCTCGTCAGCGCCGGCCAGAAGCAGCCGACTCTACTCGCAGTGCCGCCAGCCGCAAAGCTGCCTGCTGGCGCAAGGCCGCAGGCTGTTGCACTGACCGCCTCGGCGACAGCGCTGGCTTTCGGCGAGGGCGCAGATTATGACGACACCAGCTTTGCCGCCAGCATGCTGGGCAGCAGCGGCGGCAGCGGCAGTAGCAGCATGTGCCTCGGCAAGACTGATATCAAGATCATTCCGCCTCGCCCTGGCACAGCCGGCGGCGGCGGCAGCTGCGCGCCAGCGCGCGCGGCTGTTCTGGAGGAGCGGCCGCACACGGCGTCCGGCCGGTTGATGAAGTTCTTTGGGTGAGTTCATTGTGACGCCACGCTTCGAGAAGCCTTGCGCCATGCCGTGCATGAAACACATGTGCGGAGGCATGCGGGGATGCACAAGACGTGCTCGAGCGGTAGAATGGTCCCCATTCGATTTGAAATTGCAGGATGTCGTCCAGGAAGACCAAGAACCCCTGATCGCATGCAAACTGGCGATGATCAAGACTGAGCGCCGCCAGCGGCGCTCGCGCTTCTCCTGCCGCGCTGTGACCGATGGATGCAAGGAAAGCATCGTCAAGCTACGCAAGAAGCATTTTCATCGGATAGGGCATGTGCATGACATTTTGCAACCCTAAGACTGTGGTGTCGGAGTTTGTCCGCGCGCGGAATGCACCCATCGAAATCCAGCGAAGTTCAGCCCCGTCAACTATCAAGTGACCCTGGCACATCATCCACATCCACTTCATCCCCGCAATTCAAGCGTCCCCCCTGTCGTTGAGTGTGCAAAGCCAACATCGTCCTGGTCGACCTGGATCCTGGCCACTCCACGCACTGTTACTGCGTGCGTGAGTACGGCGGATCCAAAGGCAGCGTGCTGTGTCACACTGCGTGGCAGTGAACCTTTACTACCAGCAGGAAGCACAGCCATGTCGGAGGCTGCGGAAACGGCAGCCATGGAACACTCGACCTTCCGGCTGTATGCACACGTTCTGCAGAAGGGTTTTCAAGCCGGCGGAGTCGTTGGTCTGGGCTTGGTGGTGCCTATCATGATCTACAGGAGACGCAAGACGCGGATGCAGGCTGCCAACGCGGCGTTCCTGCAAACTGCACTGCGCACCGTTGGCAAGAGTGCGGCATACGGCGCCATTGGCACAGGTGGGACAGCGCAATATGTGAAATGCCAGAAGCTCAGGAGGCATCGCCTGCGAGCATGTCCAGCTGCAGGCTGACTCCAACCGGCGGCCGATGCTCATGACCTATGCCTGCTGTGGCATTAGGTCAATGCCGCATGGCATCTGCTCTTCATCATCTGTATGCTGGAAGCCTTGTAGGGCGCCGAGTATCGGTTGCTTCAAACAGGAAGCGCTGATGCGATGTCTGCAGGCATTGCGACGGCGGCAATGATTGCGCTCAAGCCGATTGACGAGGTGACGCTTCATGTCTCCAGACCGCTGGTATTGCCCGGTGTGCGTCTTGCCGACCCACATGTGACCGCACTGCAATGGCGACGTGGGATTCAGGTCTTTGCGATCTTGGCAATGCAGGAAGGCATACAGGATCGCGCGTACCGCATCTACTGGAATGAGGGGCAAAAGCGCACGGACCGCTTTGCCCAGGTACTGCAGCATTTCGCACCCTTGTCTACTGCCGAGGAGCTGGAAGCTGCTGACAGAAGTGGCGCCACATGAGGGCTGAAAGGCGGAGCGACAGACATGCTGACAGCCTGCCTGCCTGCCTGCCTGTGTCGCATGAGTTTCACCTGAGTGGATGCTAGCGGGGGTGGCGACACATGCACCGGTCATGCTGGGTTGGCCGTTGAGCCAGACAAGCCTCGTCTGCAACATTGCCGCATGACCAATGCAGGTGGGAGCTGGTGTGGGCGCAATGTCGGCGGCAGCAACAGCGGGTGCAGTCCCGGGACTCATACTGGGTGGTGCGGCGGTCGGCGGCGCATTGGGTGTGCTGGCGCATGTCGTGACCCACCGGCCGGAGGTGCTGACGGCCGACAACATTCCCACCGAGGCCACCGGAAAGGATACCTCCTGAATGCGTCGCTGCGGCGCTGGCACGGCTGTGTCAGGCTACGCCGGGCCTGGAGCAGTGGGCAGCGACCTTCTAGCTGTGAACATTCAAGCCTGGTTTGCTTCTGCTGTGAACAGAGCCACAATGAGAGGTCGGCGTGAATGTGCGTAAGTTGAAGACGCTGCTGCTACTCTCTGCCGCACCGCAGTGAGCAAATGAGCGCCGGATCAGGGCATGCCTCATCGGACATCGCGGAGGATCGTCACAGAAATTACATCATGGACGTCAAGTCATGAGCGATACTTGGCATGCTGCCTGCCATGAGCAGAGCAGTAAGGAAGGATTGACCCCCAGAAGGGGTGGGAGCATCGGGTTTCCCCTAGCCCAGAATTGGCACCAGATTGGCGCCAGGTTAGGGGGACCCTAGCCTGGGTCCACAAGAACCCAGGCATTCAATGCCTGGGTTCCATGATCGCTGTCCGTCGCTGTGGTCGCCGTACTCACATCCACTTCAGTGACTTTATGCTTCTTTTTTGTGCCTGTGCTTTGTTCCTCACTTCGGGACCGTTTCGCAGCAGGCCTCTCAACGACATGCCTCGTCTCAACGATTGCGCCATCTGCTAGCACGCACACCATTCTGATAGACGTCTGGCTCAGGAACAGCCTGGGCATCCTTTGAATACTGCTCTCCCCATTGGTCCTTTTGCGTTTTGAGTGACCCACACGCAGAGAAATCCGCTGCCCAGATGTGGTATCAGGCGCACCTACCGCCAATGACGCTCCGGCAACATGCCGCCGCTCAGTCAATGTGCTGCAGCGCCGGCGCGATCGTACCGCAACATTCTCCTCAACAAGCCCATGCTGCAGTCCATGTACAAACTGCAGATCGGAGCCAGCAAATCTTCCTCCTGCGACCAAGTGCCGCTTAAACCCTAAGCCAGCCGACCACATGCATGGCGGACTTGGATGGAGCGTGACAAACAGATGTGCAATCTTCAATTCTCGTTACGGCGTGAAAGGGCAGAACATATCGGTGTTGATTGCCCTGTCAAGTCTCGGCATCGGAGGAGGCCCCTGAAATTTGTCCCAGGTCTGAATCTGCAAGCCATCGGTGTTGGACGAGGCTACTGAGCAGCGTCGGAGGGCAGCCAGCCGCAATGGCGCCCAAGGACAAGTCCTCTGAGGACAAGAAGAAGAAGGTGGCTGCAGCCGACAAGCCTGATAAAAAGGAGAAGAAGCCCAAGGACAAAGACAAGGACCCCGAGAAGAAGAAGCTATCCTCAAAAGACAAGCCTGCCGGCAAGGACGGCGCCAGCAAGTCCACCAAGAGCAAGGGTGAGGCGTCTGACCCCTCGCCCTGGCTGAAAACTCAGGAGAGGAGGCAAACGTTGCGGCAGCGGAAGCGCGCCGGCAGCATACCACGTACTGCGCGGCATGACTTTTCGAGCACTTGGATGATTGGAAAGCCTCTGTAGCCGAGCGTAGCAGCGGCTGCGGTGACCATCCGATGCATTTGGCATCTGAAGAGCTGCATGCGACGTCCGAACTGTTAATCTTGCCGAACGCAACACAAAATGCGATGCCTGCACTACGCAGACTCGTCCAAGAGCAAGAGCAAGAAGGAGGGCGGCAGCAGCAAGACGGCGGCGGAGGAGCTATCGGAGGGGCAGGAGCGCGCCGCCAAGGCGGAGCTGAAGCGCATGAAGGCTGCCGAGGCGGAGCGCAAGGCCAAGGGCAGCTACCTGCAGGTGGGCAGCCGAGGGCTGGGGCACCTTTCATGTGCTCCCTCGCAAATGTTGAAGTCCTGGTTGCGGAGGTTGCATCCGCGAGTGAGGCGGATCGCGAAATGCTGACAGATGTCGGAGACTGCATGTCATCTGTCCTGGGCGGGTGTCGAGTCAGGGGTGCGCCTGGCGCCACAGGACACGGATCTCCCGTCGGAAAGCGAAATTGATGACGAGGAGCATGATACGGCTTTGATATCCTCTCGCGAGATTGATTGGACTTTCACTACTGTAATCGACCGGGCGTCTGGCTTACAGGACATGGACCTGCCGTCAGAGAGCGAGACAGACGAGGAGGAGGAGCGGCACCACGGCTTTGTGGCGGAGGAGCAGGAGGAGGGCCACCTGGAGGCCAAAGTCCGGGTGAGTCGTCTCTACCATTCCTCCGCCCACTCTGACATGAAGCTCGGTGGCTGATGTTGGAGGAGAATCTTGCGGGAGCGGCACATCTGATCAGTCAGCCTGGGAGTGGCGCATCTGCAGTCAGGCGTCGTCGACATGGATCCTGATTCCGTTGCGCCAGTGCAAAATGAAGCACGAGGACATCGACAAGCAGCTAGAGCCAGCGGCATCAACTGTGCTACCTGCTGAAGTGTCACGGCTCAGCGCATCTGTTGCCTACGTTGATCGCCCCTGTTGATGCTTCGCTGACGCAGATGACGGACAAGGAGAAGAAGAAGATCAATGAAAAGACACGGAAGCAGCAGGAGACGGCGGCGCGCGCCAAGGCGGATGCGCTGCGGGACGACGACAACGTCTTTGACGTCGCCTTCGAGCAGCAGGGCGCCGGCGGTGACGCCGCCGACTCTGTCGTGTCCGCCACCGACATAAAGGTGAGCTCCTCCGCCACCAACTACAAGGTGGTCCTAGCATGCACCGGCGTTCGGAGAAAAGCAGCAGGGCTCAGGTGGCGAGGTGGTGGCAAGGTGGCGAGGTGGTTTGTGCGAAGCTGCAAGGCGGCATGCCGCCTTGGCGGCCCCTCAACCGGACAACCGGAGAGCAACGGGCCGCCTGACAGCACCCAGGTGCTGGCAGGAATGCCGCCAATCCCGCCATGTCTGGCATCAGCGATTCGCCTCGAGAACAGGGCATGTTGGCCTTTGCAGCAGGAGCTCGCCAGTTCATCATTTTGGAGGAAGTTCTGGCAGCACACTGTGCAGTGCTCCCTGCCGGTGGGCGGCGGGCCGGCGTGCGCCTTAGGCACGCTGCTACCACAATGCGGGCATGCGGTCTGGCAAGCACTCCCAAAGAGCAGAAGCTGGGTCTCGATGCTTGATTCGTGAACGGGACCTGATTGTGCGTTCGCAATCTGCCGCAGGTGCACAACATGACGGTGCGCGCAAAGGGCAAGATGCTACTGGAGAACACGGACGTGACGATCGCAGCAGGACGGCGCTACGGTCTCGTGGGCCCCAATGGCATGGGCAAGTCCACGCTGCTGCGCCTCATCGTGCGCCGCCAGGTGCGCACCGACAAGGCCACAATTCAGTGCAACAACTGCTGAAGCGGTCGCCTTGGGCCTGATTGTACTGATTGTTGGGCTTGACTGAGGTGGCACGGCAGAACAAGGCAAGTGCACAATTCTTCATTCATATCTTATATGTCTCATGGATCACACATGTCGGCATGCGAAGGTTTTGCCTGGCCTACTTGCACAGGTGCCGGTGCCAGCGGGCCTGGATGTGCTGCTGGTGGAGCAGGAGGTCGTGGGCACTGAAGAATCCGCGCTGCAGGTGGGATTTGCTGAAGCATCAGACCTTTGAAGCATGTGAAGCATCAGACCTTTCCATCACTGCAGTCTGCACGCTGTGCGTATCCAATGGCTGTTTCAAGAACTGCCACAGGGGCGTGCGACTTGCCGACCTGACGGCAGCCGCCACATTGTGTGCTTTTAGAATGCAAGGCGCAGCATCGCAATGCCTGAACGGTGGAAGAGCATCGCCACAGCGGGTGCTGCGTCAGAGCTTGTTGAAGTGGAGGAAAAATCGACTGTACAGCCTGCGAGCCCATGAGCATCGCTGCCGTGAGACAGGCTTTGCTCACCAGAAGTGCGCACTATGTGTGTCCGCTGCACGTTCAGTCCGGACTTGCTTGTCACATAAGTTACCCGCTGTCGCCTGCAGGGTGTGGTGACGGCAGACACGGGGCTGGTGCAGTTGCTGCAAATGTGCCCAGCCTTGTGGATCAGACGTGCACTCCAAGGCTCATGCATCTGCTTGAACGAAATTTGCAGGCGGTGGCGGCTGCGGATGTGGAGCTGATGCAGCTGCGCGCCCGGGAGGGTGAGCTCACCCGGCATGACATTGACCATCAGCTCACGAGCAGCAACCGCTGTCGTCTGTCCACATAAGTTCGTGGCGTATCATGTTGCTGCTTCAACCTGCCCAGGCGGCGGTGGCGGCGGATGGGGAGCTGATGCAGCTGCGTGCGGAGGAGCCGGAGCTCATCAGACAGGGAACGACAGAATATCACATTGCGACAGATTGAGATGTACTGTGTGTCAACCTGTTTGTATGTGTATCAAATGCGCAGGCGGTGGTGGCGGCGGATATGGAACTGATGCAGCTCCGCGACGAGGAAGCCGAGCTCACCCGGCGGCTGGGCGACGTTTCCATCAGCGACCCCGCGGCGGTGGATGGCGCGGCGGCGGCGGGCGCCAATGGGCAGCCAGCCAGCCCGCCGGACGCAGACGGGCAGTCTGCGGACGGTGGAGACTCTGAGGACGGGAACTTTGACGCGGACGTTGCAGGGGCGCGCCTCAATGAGGTGTATGAGCGCATGCAGGAGATCGGGTCGCACACGGCGGAGGCACGCGCGTCAAAGATTCTTTACGGCCTGGGTGAGTTGCCCACGTCAACATCCGCGTCTCACACCTGTGCCTCAGATGCCATGCCATGGGATGCATGCGCCGAGATAGTGACATGTCAGTCTGAGGCTTGACACTCATTCCTGGGATGCAACGTGAAATGAGAAAAAGCCTTCCTCTGGGAATGTTTGGCCAGCAGTGCCGCCTCAGCCAGGTCTGCATGCCGAAGTTCACGAGTGCTTCCTGTTCGTCACACCCTTCCTGGGATTCTCCGCAGGCTTTAGTGAGGCGATGCGGAAACGCAGCACCAACTCCTTCTCCGGCGGCTGGCGCATGCGCATCAGCCTGGCGCGGGCGCTGTACATACAGCCGACAGTGCTGCTGCTGGACGAGCCGACGAATCACCTCGACCTCAGAGCAGGTTGACACTGTTCCAGCAGCTGCAGCACTCGTGACCAGCAGAGTCCTGACCTGTGAGCTGAGAATCACACCTGCACAGCACTTCACGCTTCTGTCCTCGGTGACTGGCTTGACCGCCACATCACCTTGCCTGATATGCGCGACAATGTGGCTGGGGCGCCTCAAAAGGTGGTACTGGCGCGTGAGATGCCTAAACTCTGCCAAGAGTCGCAGCTTGGATGCGATGCATCATCTTCCCTGGCAATCTGTGAAGCCATCACGGCGCAGTGCTGTAGTGTCACAGTGCTGTAGTGTATAAATCGTATGATGCGGTGGAAGACGACGCTGCTGCTGGCGGTATCGCACAGCAGTGTTCAGCCCCACCTTGTCTTCTGCCATTGCTCATCACTTTACGTGTTCTGCGGCGCAGTGTTGTGGCTGGAGGAGTACCTGATGCGGTGGAAGAAGACGCTTGTGGTGGTGTCGCACGACCGCGACTTTCTGAACAGCGTCACCACCGACATCATCCACCTGCACGACCTCAAGCTCCACTTCTACCGGTGCACGCCCTCTACTTGTTTGGATTCAACACTCCGAGGCACTTGCGGGCCCCTGTGTTTCCTGCAGCGGCTGCGCGCAACAATTTGCGCCCCACTGCGCTGTTGAGCATTCGACGGGCACAAGCTGGCCTGCACAGTTTGGTCCCGACAAGCTCGCCCTGCACCTCCCTGCATCCTCTGGCTGAGACCTTGTGCCAAGGCGATTTGGCAATGCAGGGGCAACTTCGAACAGTTCGAGGAGATGTACGAGCAGAAGCGGACGGAGGTGAACAAGGCGGCGGAGAAGTACGAGAAGCAGATCAAGGCCGCCAAGCGATCTGGCAACAAGGCCAACCAGGTGCTGCCCTGCCCGTGCGATGCATTGTCTCATTCTGTTGGACGGAAATGCGCCTGACGGCAGAACCAAAGAGCAGAGGAACAGACAGCGAGAGCGCATTTCGCAACTGCCATGTTGCTGTGTGCATTTCTCTTTATACCTGGTCTGCAGACCAGGGTGGAGCAACCCGAAGCAGGTGCAAGGCAGTGTGCTGAACTCAAGGTCCGACCGCTGACCCCATGCTGTCTTTGTGATGCACAGACCAAGGTGGAGAAGAACACGAAGCAGGTGCAGGCGCGCAAGGCGAAGGGCGCCAAACACGACGTGCGCGACGACGAGGGCGGTGCCGAGGACACAGGCCCCAAGCGGTGGAGCGACTACACAGTGAGTCGCCCCTCTTTCATCCTGACTCTGGCGGTGGAGAGAAGGGCATCGGTGGCGACCGCCACCATCCATCCGCCTGCACTAAACTTCCAAGATTCTGAAGGTTCTTTTGGCTGGGTGCTTCGGTGCGCCTGTCGCGCGCTGCACAGCCGGCCTACATTTACATCTCCGCGACACAGAAAAATCAACACTCGTCAATCGTTCATCTCGCTGCAGGTGCACTTTGCGTTCCCGGAGCCGGCGGAGGTGCCGCCGCCGCTCCGTGTTTACATTAACAAACCCCTCGCAGAAGCAAGAAGTTTCGTATCTGTCGTGCTACAGGTGCACTTTGCGTTCCCAGAGCCAACAGAGCTGCCACCGCCGCTCATCCAGCTCAACGACGTCAGCTTCAAGTACCCGGGGCGCGACGACTTCGGCCTCGAGGACCTCAACATCGGCATTGTGCGTCCCTTGCACCCATTGCACTGCAGCTCGATCCCGCTGAATGTTGCTTGCCACAACCTGCTGCGCTGCCCAGCCTGTCGCGCGCCACTTGGCAAAGCCGGGCGCTATTTGGGTGTCACTGTTCCAGCACGAGCGGTGGCCGTGGGTGTCGCGGCGACTGCGGCTGCTGCGATGCAAGTGTCGATGGGGATGCAGACTCTGATGGGGAGCTTTGATGGGGATGCAAGTTTTGATCAGTGGCGCTCCTGCAGGACATGGGCAGCCGGGTGGCGATTGTTGGACCCAACGGCGCCGGCAAGACCACTCTGATGAACCTGCTGGCAGGTGCGCGGGCTGGGATCGCCATGCACTGCAGGCTCAAGTCACATGTAGGGCACACTCGATGCAGAATAGACGACTGACAGCACACATTGCTTTTCTGAATGACGGCCTGCACAGCAGTGCACGGTGCATCGCTGTGTGCAACATTGAGACCTCGTTGCTTCTCGCCTCTTCTCAGATCTGACATCATATTATCATACAAGAGCCCAACACGATGCAGATGTACCTGTCGCTGCAGGCGACCTGGATCCGTCGGAGGGTGAATTCCGAAAAAGCCACAAGCTGCGCATCGGGCGCTATGCGCAGCATTTTGTGGATGCGTTGGAGATGGACGACACCCCGGTCGAGTACCTGGAACGCCGTTTCCCCGATGTGAGTGTCACTCTGCGACTTCGTGTGCCTGCACAACTGCAAGTTCTGCAGGTGAGGCAGTTAAGCATCAAGAACGAAATCGCCTAAGGTGACGACACCTTGGTCGAGTGCCTGGAGCGTCATTCCCAGGAGTACCGCGCGCTTCCTAAACCCTAAACCACCCTCCCCAAACCCTAAACCCTCACGCCGGCACTGGGTGCCGAACGCTGAAGAGCTGACGGCCAGCTCTTTGAGCAGGTTTGTGACTCTGACGACTGCTCGCGCAGTCGGGCGTGCGCATGGATGGGCTACGCAAAATGCTGGGGCGCTTTGGGCTGTCGGGGCACCATCATCTGCAGCCCATCCAGAAGCTGTCCGGTGCGCCATTCGCATCAATTTGCCAGATGCGTCTGCTCGCACGTTTGCCAGGTCGTCGATCTGGCACTACTATATTGACATTATCTCCCAACAGCCACTCACGGCGCTGCCGTCGACTGCGCACGACCGCTGCCTATGTTGCATGTCGTGATCCGCACTGCTGGCAGACCACAAGCTTCAAACTCTGGCCTCCTCCCTGGGCGCTCAGGCGGGCAGAAGGCGCGGGTGGTGTTCACCGCCATCTGCCTCAGCAAGCCGCACATCCTGCTGCTGGACGAGCCCACCAATCACCTGGACATGCAGGTGTGGGCCGCCGCTTGAGTGCATCGCCCAGATGTGTCGGGGATCTCTTGGATACGGGAGGCAGCAGTACATGGGACTCTGCGGCAGCAACAGCCCCCTTGTTGCAGCTTGCATGGCACTGCCCAGTGTGCCACCTGCCCAGCCTGGCATCTGCCAGTGTGCAGCTCTCGGCGCTGGTCTGACCACCAATGGAGGCACAGGGTCTGGAGCAGGGGCAGATGCCTGCCGGAATGCATGCCGGACGCATCTGTCGGTGCTGGCTGACGTGACACGTTTTTCATCTGCCGCGCAGTCCATCGACGCGCTGTCGGACGCGCTGGAGGCGTTTGAGGGCGGCGTCGTCATCATCAGCCACGACGCGCAGCTGCTGTCGCGCGTGTGCGACGAGACCTCCGAGGTCCGACCTCATTCTACTACTATCCAGTCAAAACAGCAACGAAAGCCCATGTGCTCATGTTTCTGCGGGACCAATACCACAAGGACTCAAGAGTGGGCATGCCTGGCCACGCCATCATCATATGCGTCATGTGTGGCGCTCTGCGGCTGACACCGTAAGCCTGGGATCGTGTGGCCGTACTCGCTGATGGCTCTGGTCTGCTAGTTCGACGCGCGATGCGCTGCATTCGCATGTGCGAAGACGGCATCTCGCGTTGGGGTTGCGCTGTCGAAGGACAAGCCTGCAAATTGCTAGGTACATGCGATTTGGGTTGACATCAGCGCTTTGCTGGTCTCTTGCGGGTGTGGGTGGTGGGCGAGGCCCACATTGGGCGCGACCACGGCTTTTTGAACAGGAATTTTCGAATCTCAAGGCGACTACGTTCGGACTGACGATCCATCGTGTCATGACATGCTGTTGCAATGTTCCACCCCTGCAGGTGTGGTTAGTGGACGAGGGCCACATCAAGCGCTGCGGCGGTCACTTCAAGATCACTCGCAAACGCTCTGGACTCTGCATCAGCATGCATCCACTTCGACTTGAGTCGAAGTGGATCACTCAAACCCTAAACCCTAAACCCTATATCTCCAGGTGTGGGTGGTGGACGAGGGCCACATCGAGCGCTACGACGGCTACTTCGAGGACTTTCGGGACGACCTGCACAAGGAGATCGCGGAGGAGCTGGACGAGGAGGAGCGGCAAGCAACGGCGAAAGCGGCGGAGCGGGCGGCAGCAAAGGCCGTCGCCGCCGCCGGCAAAAAGAAGTAGGATAGCAAAGCTGGACGAATAAGTGGTGGAGTTCCGACACGCTGAAGCACGCGGCGGATCCTCGGCAGCTGATGAGCCGCCCCGCAGGCAAATGCCATGCGGTATCAGGTCCGGCCGCAGTCGCCACTGCAGCTGGTAGCGTTCCTGTTTCGTCAGCCTTACGGCGGCTGCGACTGGCGGCCGCGATGCACGGGTCCCGCAGTCGCACTTGCTCTCATACACGCCCTGCTGCCATGTTGGCCGCCGTTTTTTTCCGGCGCCGCAAGTACGCTCCAATCCAACGGCAGAACTCCAGCTGTGTCATGAAACCTGCAGCCAGCACGCGTGAGACAGGCTGCACGCCGAAGTCACAAGATATTGCGGCCTTCCATCGCATTAGGCTAGGAGCATGCATGATGCGCTTTCGTACAGGAAACTCTGCCGTCAGCCAGACACATTGCCGTACAATTCGAGCATAGCATTCTGCACTCCCATTTCTATTCTCCACCTGCCTGCGGGTGGAGGTCATATGCTGGGATACCGATGAAGACTCTGTGGGCGAGGCGCTGTGCATATGGGCGTCCGAGCTCGAGGCCGTGGCTACTGTGGTCATGGGCAGGTGCGTGGCGCGACCCTTTGTCGCCAGTGCAATGCGTGATGCTACTTATGTGATGCAGGCTGCACTCACGTCTTGCAATTCTGCTCCTAAAGCTATTACATTGAGTAGTTGCTGCTGTTGACTCCACTTTTACCCCTCGTGGCAACCATCACCGCAGAGCGCCTCTTCTCCAGCTCGGCCTCCATCTACTGCGTGAAGCACTGCAGCCGTCCAGTCGTCGAGGACATCAGAACAACTGTCTCAGCTGTGGCGGCGGCGGCGGCAGTCAGCGACGAGACGTGCCTGCAACAACATCAGCTACCCAAGATCTAGATGTTCGGGCAGATCATCTGCCACTTATGCACATGTGTTGGGCGAAAATGATGACTCAATATTTGTAGATATATGGTGCTGAGGCCCCTTTTTCAATTTCTTCGAGTAATATTTTTACCTGACACAGTGCTGCTGAACGACAACATGCTTTTCGCCGACAAGCAAACAATGACACCAATGCATGCGCAGCCGGCATGCCCCAGTTTTACTTCACTGAAAGCTTTACTTCACTGAAAGCATTACTTCACTGACGGCGGCCCCTTGATTGGCATCGACACACTCTGAACCGAACAGCATGAACCCCTGCTGAGCATCACCGAGAAAAACATCGGCAGCATGAATGTGAAATAGTGGGCCACGGGCCCTACACCTTGAGATCTGAACCAGATACATGTCGTCCAGACTTGATTATTGATCTCCAGGCTCATCGACGTCCCTGCAGATATGGTACAAAATCTTCACACTAATCTACACTGCCTTGCCGGCAAAGCGCCTGCGATGCTGCGCGCTCGAGGATGCCAGGACACCGCCCCGAAGTTCTGCTGCAGCTTAGCCGTGCAGAGCCTCACTACGGCACCACCACAACGGGCTGCTCGCAGTGTTTGACGGCGAAAATGGAGGAGGAGCCGGAGAAGAAGCGTTTGACCGGTGTCTTGTGGTGGCTGCAGCACATCACACAAAATCGGCTGATGATGGCCATGCCGTTTGTACTTGCAGTGAAGGGTGTCGGTAGGGAGTCAACCTACAGGCTTAAACGGCCTCCCAAAACCCGTCGATTGCAGGAGGGCAGGGCGGCATGCATCGCAATCGTGCAGAATGGCGAGGGCATCGATAGGTCGGCGCGCCCGGCGCCCCGCTGGCAATGATGCGGGCTCCTTCAGGTCATTGATATGCAGCCACCACGCCCTCGCCCGTGTCCCCCTCGATATGTCAGTTTCAGGGGACGAGACCGTCATTTGGTTGTCGCCAGGCAACGGCAGGAAGATTACGTGCCAGCTAGTACCTGCCCATGACCAGTGCGATGGCGTGCAGTTCGCGCGCCCGCTGGCACAGCAACTCGCCGACGGACTCTGCGTCTGCCTTCCGGAACAGGATCTCCACCTGGAAAGAGTCACGTTCGGATTCTGTTGGGTGCGCCAGCTCAAAAAGCATGTCTCTCATTCAATTCTTGGTGACGGAAAATGCTGGCACCGGTCCTGCATTTCTTGCAGAAGACTCGGTACGCATCATGGTGTCCTTCTGTGCGTGTCCACACTACATGGGGACCGTATCAGCACGACACGAGCTGCCCCAGTTGCACGGACTAGTGTCTGCCAAACTTGATGGGTATGCGTTGTCCCGTGCTCCTCCTCTCTATATGATGATGTGAGACTCACTCCGAGTGAGTCTCACACTGCGTATCCAGAGGCTCTGGATACGCAGAAACCCGCCAGAAACAAACTCGTGCATGTCTATCTACTGCCACGCCAGCACACGACACATTCATTCCTACCTGGTACGGCGCCCCATTCAACTTTGGCACAAACTTCTCTTCGATGTAAGCCATGGTCTTCTGAGTCTGCGAACAGTAAACCATTGTATTATGTGACAGGACATATCGCCTGCTAATGTGGTCTCAAGCCAGGACGCCAGCAATTGCTGGCGGCCTGGCTTGCAAGCCACGATGGCAGGGAAGGAATTCATGCATCATCAACATTGACACGGGCCCGCATTCACACCTGCAATCACTGCAGAAAGCAACTCACGTGCATGCGCTTGGCATCAGGTTCTTCGTCCTCTCCGGCACCTGCCGGCGGCCACGGTGCACGATCCGACATCGCCTTTTGAATCTGCACACATACCAAATAAACCTGCGCCATTAGATTAGCAATGAGCAGCTTTGATACTAGCCCTTCGAGTGGTCTCAAGCTTGCTACGCTGCGCCGATATACAGGTTTGCAGTTGCACATGCGCTGCCAGCATGGCGCGTTTGAATTTCCCAGATATGCTGGTGAATGCATGGGTGGGCTACATGCCTCAGCCATCGGCTCCACGTGGATGAAATGCACTTCATCGCCTGCACAGCGTGTGACATATTTGTAAGCGAAGGTAATGGCGTGGTGCACATTTTTTCAATGTCCCCCACTGGCAGCAGGTTCTGATCTAGAATATGCGCCGCTGCTGACGCGGTGAACCTTGCTCGGTGAAACCTGTCGAAACCTACCGGGATGCAGCAGGTGGTCAGCAGCCCACTGGCACACCCGCTCGGAGGTCTGCATGCGTGTTGAACGGCATTTGAGTCAGCGTATACGCTACGTAGTGGTATAATTATTGTGAGTTGGGAACTTATGACGGCATCGATGGCTGATGAACGCATGTTTCGGATATCCAGGCAAAAGGGTTTGTTAGATGTCAGGCCAGTCATTGTACTGCACAAAACTCGACTCTCGCACTTGAGACTTGTCGACCGCCAGCATGATATTGTGCTTGGATGCTCCTTGTGTCTTGTCAGTGCCGACGCGTTCCTGGTGCGACGCCGCCATTTTTGCTTGGGCTGTTCTCAGTCGGTCAAAACTCCCCTTTCAAGACTTTTTAGCACGGTAGTCTATGCAGCTCTGTCACGGGAAACGTGGCCTCGGCCGAGTTTGTCGAGTTTGTCGAGCAGGCCGACTGTACGAAAAAACGGACCTTGTAGATGAAAATGGAATCCTACTATGATCTGCCGAATATTCCCCCATCACAAGATCTAGAGTGTGAGTGTCAGAGTTCACTTCGCCACTGGAATCCCACAGGCTGTCTATCATCCGTGATCAATATAACTAAGTTCAAAAAGTTATACATCAACACTCGACTAGTCATCGAGGTTTTCTTCGTCGTTACTTCCTCATCCTCCTCCTCCTCCGCAGGTTGTCTATCAACAAGGGGGCAACACTCTGAAATATCCCCAAATCGTACATGGGCCAGGAGTCAGCACGCCGGCGGCAGCGACGGCGGCAGCGATGAAACTGCTGAGTGGATTTCCTCACAACATGAGTTCGATGGACACAAACGAAATCTGACTCAAGTGCTGGCTGCAGGTTTGCATTGCGTCGTTGGGGCCAGCTGCCGGAATATTGCCGTCATGATGACTTCTTCATACTGTGCATGCGCTGATAGCACATGCTGTGCGCAGCTCATGCCCTGCGAGGCATCAGCTTCAGCCGGACCCTCTGCCGCGAGCTGGCCTCACTCTGCTGGCCAGCCTTTGCCCCAACCTCGAGCACCCGCAGCTGATCTTGGCGCCGGTGAGGGGGTTGCATCAGGGCACCACCACGACGGGCCACTCGCAGTATTTTGCGCAGTAGAGACTGGCGGAACCCAGCAGGAACCTTTCTACCGCTCCCTTGTGGTGGCTGCGCACATAAACGCACAGCAGACTCAGCGATCTGTTGTGCCATGAAGCCCAAGCATGACAGTAAGACACAGAAACGTCGACATCAGATGCAGGCAGTTCATGCAGCAGCAACAGGTGCTCGATCCGGTGCTCGAGGCACCGAATAGTGCGAGGCACTGCCTTGCATTTGCTAAACAGACGCTTTGCGCGACGTGTTAAGCGAGCAGACAGACGGGTCCCCTGTGTTTTAACTCATCGCGTGTGCAGAAGTGTGCTGGATTACATTTGTCTGCGCCGCCTAAATGGCCGACTAACGCACATCGTCGCTCACCTGCTCATCACCAGCGAGGCGGACCGCAGCACCTTTGCACGCTCGCACAGCAGCCGCCCCACTGCGTCTGCGTCACCCTCCCAGCTGATAATCTCCACCTGCAACGACGCCAATAGATTGCGTATTGCAGTTGGGGCGGGGCCGGGCAGAGTGCAGCAGGCGCCGCGCGCTGCAGTGATGCCTGCTGGCGCTCACCTTGAACAGCGCGCCCCGCAGCAGCGGCACGAGCTTGTTGTAGATCAGCGCTGTCGCCCGCTGGAGCTGCGTATCACAGAGAACTGCGTGACGAACAATACGGACTCTGGGCACATTCGCAGATACGGCACATATGTGCCTGGAGAGTGAGCTGGCAGCCGCCAGGGGTGTGATGCGAGGAGACGTAGCCCCTTGCTGAGACATCTGCATTAGCGATTCCCATTTTCAAGCGGACCTGCGCTCGCTGAACAACCGGATCTGGATCCGGCGAAGACAGCATGTCAGCCTCTGGCAGGATCACGGGCGACGGCAGTGGCACCACATGGAAGAAGTGGACCTCATCGCCTGCGGAACAGGTGGTATGCTGTGTCACGTACATTGGTCAAGACTAGATGTCAAAACGACAGCCAATTTATAATGCCGTACCCTTCCCGGCGCTTCCGCCTGCCGCATTCTGTGGGCAGCCTGCCGCGCTCTTTGCGGATGCAGGTTGTCTTTGATGGCTCAGTTCCCTCGAGACTGGTGTTCTACACATTTTGAAAGCCGTGATACGGTGGTGCCTGGTGCATGTGTGTCAGATGGGCTTGCACACATGTTGCGCCGGGGATGGACTTGCCTGGCTTCAAAAAGTGGTCGACTGTCCATCGGGTCGCCCTTTCCGCTGACTGCAGTGTCGAATAGTTATTGTGAGTGAAGCAGCGAGGAGTCCAGCGTTTGCAATTTGCAATGCGTGATGTGAGCCAAGTTTCCTCCGTACCCAGCAGCAAATCGCCTGCGCATGTGTCAGTCGCACAAGCCTCGTCGCTGCTGCTATAAGGTGCACGGCAGAGGATATCCAACCTCAGCATCTTCCACGGCCAGCAGTATGTTGCGCTTCGGCACCTCAGCCGGCTCAGTTGTCATGGCAGCTGATGGCGCAATGCTCAGTCGCCGGAACGCGTGGCGCGCGCAACCTAGCGGCAGGGGGCTTACGGGTGCAGCTGTGCTTGAAAATCGATGAGGGAGAGAGAAACAGGATCTTGAAAGCCTGTGCTTGCGATGTGGCGCAGATGGATCTGCGGATGCACCAACATCTTGCTGCAGATCGTGCTCCTGGGATGAATCTAGATCTCTCTCTCACTTGCATCAGGCACGAGTGCAGCCACCTTCTTCAAAACTGCCCATTAGATCCTCAGGCTCGCCCCCAATGGTGAGAACAATGAAACAGCTGCATCGATTGTCTCGCAAACAAACCAGGAATCAGTGAAGGGCACCAGCAACTGCAGCACATGTGCATGTGCATGAGGATGAGCATGACCAGGGATGGCAGCTTTGACGGACTTGCGCAACTTCTGTTGACCAAGTGGCGGCGACCGCCGTGAAACATCGCTTTCGTTTGCCAGCATTTGCCACCAGCCTAAGCATGTCTGCTGAGCAGCGGCGCCGTGCGCAGTCGGCAGGAACCAGCAATGCAGCACAGCCTGCTCCTCTCCATGCGTTCTGGCTAGCGACGTGCGCAGCGCCCACGGCATCTTTGGCGGCGGCAAGGCCACGCCATTTTTCCGGACTTTGTGGCAACGTCCTGAACTCGAGATGCCGGACACAGCTCAGCGGATGGCACATCTAGTATTGCAGCTGCTTCTTGGTTTGAAGGCCCACGAAAAATGGTGGCGATTGCAGAAAGGCTTTGCAATGCATGTAGGAACGGCTTGTGGCAGTGCATGTTGTTGCCAATCACTTTGATCGCAAACAGTGGATGCAGCTTTCACTGTGCTGCCTCGTCAGGATGTTCGCCTCAGTTCCCGCAAATTGCGGCAGCATGTCAATGGGGCGTCCGAACCATGTTAAGGCAATCAGCAATTTCTGTCCACATATGTGCATATATCGAGACCTGCAGTGTTTGCCGTCGCTGTTGTCAACTACGGCGCGTGCCAATAGGTAGGTGCAGTCCGATGCACTGTCAACTAGCATACAAGGCACGAAACGCACACAGTGATCCAACCGTTGCCAATCTGCAATCCCTTGTCATCAAGTCGTCTGGCTCGAACATGGATACTGGCGGCCAGTTATCGCCGTGGCCCGGGTGCACACCTGAGCGCCGGCAACGTCGTTTGACGGTCAGCCTGCGGCCAGTCGCTCCCGCCGCCGATTCTTGCCCACAGCCCGGCCCACTCTTGTCACACCTCACACGCTGTCCCTCGGACGCTTTGAGACCTCACACATGTCAAAGGCCTCCGGCTGTGAATGGGAGAGGGCTGGCCAGCAGCGCCACGGCGCGGCTGCGACCCTCCACCAGCGCTTATGCCAAGCCACTTTGGCTGAACCCTTCAGTCTCAGGCGCTATCCCTCAGGCGGCGTCCAAGAAGGGGCTGGCTAGCAGCTCCACGGCGCGGGGGCGGCCCTCCACCAGCGCGCTGATCAACAGCCACCCCGCACGGTGCCCCTGGTCCAGCAACTCCACTGGCGCCTCCCACCCCGCCTCCTGCGCTGCGTAGCGCCTGCGGCACCGGAGATTGGACAGTGACATGAGGGAGCATTCCTGACCAAAGGTACACATCTGTCGAGTTCTGCAGTCTCCCCTCGTCTAGGAACGCGAGCGGTGCCACCTGCCCGGCCTCCTGCGCCGCACAGCGCCTGGCGGCAGATGCAAGACAACGGATGATCGGTGAACCACCGAAGACGCATTAGTCTCGTTCGGTCCTCCCTGCTGAAACTCCCTGCTTCATGCACCAGCGCTGCTGTCGCAATGCGTCGCAGCGCTGTCACAAGACCAGACCCACGGACTCCTACAATCACACATGGTTTCTCATGGCAAACACCAATAGGCCACAGTGGTCGCCATTTGCATTTGGCCTCTTCACTCAAATTTGCCGAACACAGGACCCACCTGAAGGCGCAGATGTCGCGGATGAATACTTCAAACGGGAGCCTCAATATGGCGTGTCCTTTTAGGTGTCACGATGCGAGATGACGGCGCCTGATGTTGAAGACTCGAAAGGCTTTGCCACCTTCGATTACATCAGGTCAAACTTTCGGGCACCCACCTGAAGGTGCGAACGTCGCGATCGTCCACATCAAAGAGCAGCCGCAAGACGGCGTCCTCGGAGGTGTTGCGACGCAAAACAACCGCTCCCAAATCGCATGTCTGCGAGACGATTCAAGTTGCATGACGACTGAGATTGGACTGTCAGTGCGCCCACCTGAAGGCGCGGACATCGCGGTTGAAGACGTCAAACAGCAGCCGCGAGATGGCGTCCGCCGAGGTGTCCCGCCGCGAGATGCCGGCGCCCATGATGGGGCTGCCCTCCTCTTCCGACTCGGAGGAGTAGATCTCCGCCTCCACCGCCAGCACCGAAAAGATCGTCTGACATAAAGCAAGACAACAACAGTGTCAAACCTTCGCACGTGAACATAAGAGACATCCGGGAGGGGAGCTCCTATCTGCCTCCATTGTCAGCACTGAAAGTATCGTCTGCGGGCACACTTGGTTGTCGAAATGACAATACTCTGATAGATGTCCAGATCAAATAGTCGTCTGACTCGGCGGAGTAGATCTCCGGCTTCGCCGCTAGCACTGAAAATGGTGTCGCAGGGAGGAAGGGCAGGCAAGGTTGTGCATCAGAAGTGAACGAGGTGGCAACTGCCGAGGTGTGTCGTGATTGAAGCGACGACGAGGTTGCGGAACATGGCGAAAAGTGCGCATACATGTCCTCAAATAAGAGCCTGGCCGGCCGCGGACACCGGTACGCATCCCGCTGTGTGACCGCCATGGCCGCCACTTCCTTTACAGAAGTTTCAAGATGTGTCACACTGTCGATGTTCAGCTCGCACCTCCGGCAGCGTGACAGCCATTACGGCCATGTCATGCCGCTGCACCAGGGTGGCTGAGTGGCGGCCGCCGCGCAGATGGCCTCAAGAGTTCGAGGCAAGGTGTGAGGAATGTGAAAGGGGGCGGCAGCTATCAGGACCCACCTCCAGCAGCGTGACGGCCATGGCGGCCATGTCCTCCCGCTGCGCCAGGATGAGCGGGTGGTCCTCCGCCAGCTGCGCCGGCCAGGGCGCATCGCCGCCCTCTGCAAAGGACAATACGGTTATGAATGAGAAGTTGAATGACAGGATCTGGGCAGATCGACTGGTTGCGCAGGTGGTGATCTGCGAGCTGCGCCGGCCACAGCGCCCCGCCGCCCTCTGCAAAGGACAACACAATTATCAGAGAGAATTTCAGTCCATCAATCAATCGATCAATCAATCAATCCATCAACTATTCAATTGATTGTGCAAATCGACTATCTGATGCATAGGCGGTCATCTGCGAGCTACGCCGGCCACTCCGCCTCGCCGCCGTCTGCGCATTACCCAGGACAGAGATGGCGATATTCAAAGAGCAGTCCTCGCCCTGCGATGCGCATTCCAGCGGACACGGGAGAGGCGCTTTGCTGTCACGAGTGAATCGGATCGGATGGGGACAGCACATTCTGATCATGGCCCAAGCGACACAAAGGCATGTCAAGACGCTGGTTGTTGCCGCGCACCCGGCGGCAGCGCCAGACGCTGCCCGAAGCCAAAGTTGTCGATTTTGACAACCAGCTGGCCGGCCTTGCGGTCGTCCACGTGGCTGAGCAGGATGGATCCGCTGCCAAGGGAGCCGTGCGCTACTCCCCGCTCGTGCACGAAGGCCAGCGCATTGACGCAGCCGCTGCAGATGGCCCTGCGACAGTGATGACAGTCCTTGAAGGGTGTTGTGGAAGGCAGGATTTCGTGTCGCTTCCGAGTCCAGGGAGTTGCACGCAAAGCCTTGCTCGTGTAAAGACGCCAGCGCACGGATGCAGCTGCAGATCGCACCTGCAACAGGAATAGTCATCATGGGCGTACACCACGGTGCAGAGTTGGTCGTCGTTTGCATTTACACGTGGGCCATGCACGACGCCACACTGGTCCACAAATGTCAGCGTGTCGGTGCAGATGCTGCGGATCGCCCGGCAGGAGCTCGGCCATGTTTAAATTGATTTTCAAAAGGGATTGTGGCATGCTCCGCTGCTAACAGAGGGTCCGCGCGTGCCTTGCCCACCCTGGGGCGCCACCAGGCAGCCAGAAGTTGCGCCTGTGTCAGCATGGTGGGCGGCACTGTTACCCATCAGATGCCGCTCACCTGAGCATTTTCGTGCGGTCAGGCGTGCCGCCTCGCTGCATCCAGAAGAAGACGGGCGCCTGCTGCGGCGTGGACGCGTACAGCCCCAGCGGCTGGAGACCCTCCCACTTGAAGGCCAGCCACAGGGTGGGGCTCTCCCCCGGCTTGGCGTCCCGCACCACTGCGGCGCCGTCCTTGCTGATGCCCGCCTCAAAATAGCCTATTGCATCGCACGATGCATGTTCAGTCATATCTTCCATCTGGGTCAAATTGCAGCCCGAGCAACTGCAGTGCCTCCCACTCAAACAGGCCAGCACAGGGTGGGGCTTTTGCCCAGCTTGACGTCCCCCACCACCGCCGAGCCGCCCTTGCTGATGCCGGCCTCGATATAGGCTGGGCAATGTCGACTTGAGGAACGAGTTTAGTCCCAATGCAACTTTGACGCAGCACTCCTTGCCCCTCCACGCTATACTTTAGTCCCCGCTTCAGAATAGCTCGCGATGTGTGTGTATGAGCTAGGCGCATGGAGCATTGTTACGGCTGAGCAGACCTACAAAACGTGCATTGGCAATGCTGCTACGCTTACGCTTGGCACTCTGAGTAGTACACGATCTAGATACCTCGTCACACTCTGTCGTGCGTGTCCTCAGCCGGCCAGGGTTTAGCGTGGAGGGGCAAGGAGTTGGAAGACGCTGTACAACGCTTTCCTTCATGTACATCCTGGCAGCGATCATCAATGTGTGTGGCGACGCACCCAGCAGCGGCACCACAGGCGGGCGGTCTGTAATAGGAGAGGCCGCGGCGGCCCGACACTGCCGCAATCGCTGCCATGAAGTTTTCAGAGTGTCACAAGTGTAAGCACGCACCCAGCAGCGGCACCACAGGCAGGCGGTCCGTGATGGGTGACACCGCTGCGGCCAACTTTTGCGCCGGCAGCTGGCCGCCCATCAGGTAGTGCACAATGGACAGCTCGTTGACGGCCACGGAGCGCGTTCCTGGAAGATACTCCTGCGGCAGAAACACTAAAGGGCTTTGCTGTGCTTACAAACTTTGCTGTGCTTACAGACTTTGCTGTGATCCCAGCCCCATGGGCAGGCTGCCGGCAACGACATGCGTCTGAACAGCTGCCAGGGAGGGCTGTGGTGTGCTGCTTGTGCAACGACATTCGACACGACAGCATGGAGGTCGTACTGACTGCCCCGGGAAACCTGCCTGCGTCTGTCTGCACCCGATGAAACAAACAGTATGGCAGATGCGTTGCAGCACACGTTTTCGGTGTATCAAACGGCACCTTCAGGAACACGGGCGCTGGGTCCTCGTACGGCATGCCGCTGTAAAAGCGCGCCGCAAAGATGACGATGGCCGCCGTCTCGCGTTCCATGGCCGCCGTCGCCAAGAGTGGATTCGCCGCACTGGCGTCCGCGGTGACCTGTGTGCATTGGACACCGTGAACGCGATTGGTTGTGGCGCATTCGTGTTTGCTGAGCGTCAGGATTGTTCAGGTCGGGATGTGGCGCCTTCAGGCACTCAAGTCAAGCTCGTAACAAACAGCAGCATTGCATGGTCAGCCTCTTGCAGGTGGGACCAGGAAATTGCGGAAGTCTGCCGCCAGTCACGACCCATGCCATGGCTGCCAATCTTGTTGCGAAGCTTGCACGCAGCTTTGACGAGATGCTGGTCGCACCTGCTGCACCGACAGGCGCGCCAGGCGCTGCGACAGCTGGAAGTCGGAAGCAAGCAGGCCGCCGGGGCCCACCTCCGCCATGACCGCCGCTTCCCGCGCCGCCGACTAAAGCGGAAGAATAAAATCCTATGTTTTGTTTCTAACGGTGGCTAGAACTATCGATGGTATAAGGCGGCATACCGGTGAGGGCCGTCCCCACTACGGCTGGCCTCGAGCGCCGTCTCATGCGCCGCTGTTTGCAGTCAACACAGATGCGACCGCTGTACCGCAAGTCGTTGATCTGGGTGAGTTTTCGTGTGCCAGCACGTTCTTCATGCATGGTGCAAGCTGTACGCAAGCAACAGCAGCTACATCACCCATTGAACACATGTAAGGATCGCACCCCGAGGCCGAAATCGGGGACCGGCATCTCAACATCGCTGGCGGGGCCGCTCTCCTGCCTCCGAGCCTCAAGCTCGTCGTCCTCGGACACCGATCCACCACCCTCCAAGTCGGACTCTCCTTCGGACTGCAACGAGAAACCGTGTCTTAAATTTCAGGTTTCATGTCGTGACATTGGCTTGACAAAACGCCGTCTTGGCCCTGTTCTGCAACGCCGAAGGAGAGCCCGAGTTTCCCTGATGGAAGACGGATTGCCGTATGCAGTGGCTCCGAGCTTGTGCACTGCTGGCGGGAGCGCACCGCAGCAGTGTTCCCATCACTGTGCTCCAAGTAAGTACCGGCCATGCCAGTATCTGATGCGTAAGCACCGGACAGCAACCTCGATGCTTACCCACCTCCTGTCGCATGCTCTCGGCTGCCTGTCCTAGCTGGCGTGCCAGCGCGTCGATGTCGAAGCCATCGTTATTGCCGTCGCCTTCTCCCGGCGGCGGCGGCGGGTCCATTGTAGCACGGCATGTAAACCTGTCTCCGCGTCGATGGCGACAGCCGCCGAGCAGCCCGCTGCCTGGCGACTGCCGCGGTGCTGGCCGCGGTGCTGGCCGTGCTGCTGCGATCGCCGGTCCATCCCTGCTGCTGCTGGGCCGCAGAAAGAGTGCTGCAGGACTGCCCACGGCCGCGCTGTGGGTCCGCCTGTGGCTGCCGTTGCGGCAGGATGATGATGCTGAGCGCTGTGTTCGCGGTAGGGGTGCCCGCAGCCTGCTGCCTTGGCAGCATACGAAATGCGTTGGTTTGCTTCGCAGACCTGCCATGTCTGCGAACAGCTGGCCCTGCCTCACACTTGCTGCGCAAGGTACGATATGCAATGTACGTCAGGTAGCAGCGGACAAGAGGCCGATGCGTTTGCACAATGCTTAAACGAGCATCCTGATACGAAAAGAGGACAGTACCAATGCGTTGCGGCGTCTTGCAACAACTGCACCAGGCAAGAAGCTGGAACAAATGCAACGTCAAGTTCGGCAGCAAACTTCGACAAATGCCTCGCGATTGCGGCAATATGCGACACAAGTTGAGCCAACGATCAAGCGCAAACACTTTTATGGCGCCAAACTTCAAAGCATGCGCTCTGCACGCATTCTGGTCACGTGCCATGTCGTATTTCCGGAACGATGCATCGCGAATGCATGGACGATGCAACTGGCATGCGTGGAGATATCAACACGTCATTCCCGTCTGCGGCGATTCCCACAGCAAACGCCAGCCCCGGACCACCGGATCAGAAACTAAGAACTCACTGGTGTCGGTCTTCTGCGCAGCTTCAGTTTCGACTCCGATTCAACCAGCAAAACTGTCTGCAATAGCACAGAGCATGTCAGATCGGAGCATGTCAGATCGGACATCAGACCCGGAGCTGTTCGACGCCCACTGCCACCTGCAGGTGCTTGGCCTGGCACCATGCGGGGTGCCGCGGTACATGCCAACATGCTTGATTTGTGCTTCGATGCTCAGTGACAAACGAATGATCCAGGGCAGGCCAAATAATCAGTGTCGTGCCGCAGGACTCGCGTTACGAGGGCCACCTGGACGAGGTGGTCGCCGCTGCGCACGCAGCAGGGGTGCGGCGATTCAATGTGCAGGGGACCTGCGAGGACGACTGGCAGAATGTGAGTCCTCCTGGAGTACGCTGTCAAGGGTCCGACTGTCACTGCTGCTGCGGCCGCCAAATGCCACAGTGGTGGCACTGCGTCTGCTCCGCGACAGAAAAACCGCGACTCCGTGATCGCACTCTTGTACTGCAGGTGCGAGCTCTGGCCGAACGGCGAAGTGACGTGTGCCCCAACTATGGGCTGCACCCCTGGTGAGCGCAGATTCCGTCGCCATGTCCCTATCAAAGGCCTCAGGCAATTCACACCCACCAGCGTCACGGCAGCCAGCTGTCGACGCAGCTTAGTTGTGCCCGGGTGCAGGTTCGTGGCAGGGCGATCGGAGCACTGGCTGCAGCGGCTGCGGGAAGCACTGGTAGCTGAACCTGCAGCGGGCCTGGGCGAGGTGAGATGTTGTCGAAGACATGCCTAGTCATCTTCATCAGCTCTGGCGAAAAGCTATATTTGGACTGCATATCATGCGGCTTAGCCTTGTGACGCAAGCTTGTGTGTGCAGAGCGTTCACCGCAACTGTGAGGCCTGGCAACCCCTTCTGTGGGGCTGCAGTGCGCCAAATCTGATTGATGCCTCGCCGCAGTGCGGCCTGGATAAGACGCGCCGAGGTGCGGACATGGACGCGCAGGAGGCCGTGTTCCGGCAGCAGCTGCGGCTTGGCCAGGAGCTGCAACGCCCAATCTCGGTGTGCTTGATATTCTTTATATATATATTCAATGTGATGTTACTTGTTGTGCCTGCCCTTTGTTCCACTGGTGCGCTCTTTGGGCAGCGCAGGCTCTGCATACGCTGCCGCCACACGGCAGTCTGGCAGGATGACTCACTTGTGCAGAGCTACATCCGAGCAGCGGAGTGAATTGTACCTCATCCAAACCTTGAACCTAGACCCTAAACCTTCGTCTCCAGGTGCACTGCGTACGGCCGCCTGCTGGCCATCGCCCAGGAGCCGGGCCCCTTTTTGAATTTCAAATTAGATAACCCTGTCAGCCCCCGACACCTGAGGTGCGATGTTTGCGGGTGATACAGGTGCACTGCGTGCGGGCGTACGGCAAGCTGCTCGCCATCTGCCAGGAGCTGGGCGCCTTTCCGGCGGGCCTGGTGCTGCACGCGTGGGCGGGGCCGCCGGAGATGGTGGCGCCGCTGGCGGGCATTGAGGGCGTCCATTTCTCAGTTTCCGGGCACGTGACGCGGCTGCAGCTGGACAAGGCCGCGGCGATGCTCAAACAGGTGCTTTTCGCATACATTTTGAATCTGAAAGGACGCAAGAGCACTTGAAGAGAAGGCGGCTGAATGGCACACGGCCTGTCCAACAGTTGTGCAAGCGGGTGGCCCGCTTGCAGATTGACGAGCTTGGTTTGCTGTCAGTCAGCTGGCGCATTGGGCTGTTGAGATGGCTGGCAACCACCACACTTTGAGCGTCCATGTGGGAGGCAGTATTGGCACGTCGCCTTGTGCATTCGTACCTGCCGCTCATGCATAAGGCATCACACATGCTCGTTTCGTCCCAGATCTGGACCGGTCGCTTCTGGGAGAGCATGTGCTGGGTGGCCTCTCTCAACTTCAGCCTGTGAATGAGACGCCACGTGACAGACATGCTTGACAGACATGCTTGTCTGGTTGCTGATCCTGTAATGTGGTAATTCCTCGCTGGAGCGGCTGCTGGAACGAACTCGCTGGAAACACTGCCGCCAAACAATGCCTGCATAACACGCGCCACTCGTTTGCTGACACAAAGTGCTATTGCGCTTCATTCGCAGACAACTTTCTCTTTTTTTACTGAATTGCAGATTCCACTGGAGCGGCTGCTGCTGGAGACAGACTCGCCGGACGGGCTGCCGCAGGTCAGCGATGAGCATCTGGCGCGGGCGGTGGAGGCGGCGGTCGGCGGCGGCCTGCTGGTGCTGCCGCAAGTCGACGGCGGCCGCGGCGGCGCCCAGAGCGGCGCCGCTGTCGAAGGCGGTCGCGAAAGCGACTGTGCACAGAGCAGCGCCGCAGCCCAAGTCGGACGCGACAGCGACCGCGACACTCAAAGCAGCACAGCTACCGAAGGAGACCACAGAAGTGGCAGCAGCGACGGCAACAGCGGCGCAGCCGCTAGAGGCAGGCGCAGCAGCGGCGGCAACCAAGAGGCAGCGACTCGAGGCGACACAGAGCCCTGCAAAGGCGGCAGCAGTGGCGGCGTCGGCAGTGGCGCAGTCATTCCGCTGGACTGGCGATGCCCGCTGGATGTGCAAGGGGCTGGAGGCAGCAGCATACGCGTGGAGCATCCGCGGCAGCTGCTCAACCAGCCAGCGAATGTCAGGCGCTGCTCATTCCCGCTCTGCTGCTGCGTCTCCAAATCCTGCATCCTGCATCCTGCATCCTGCATCCTGCAACTTTCCTGCAACAGCCCGCATGCCATCCGCGTGCTGGTCTCTGCAACATGTAAACTTGCTGTGCTCACTGGCCGATAATGATTCGGGGTCCCATCAACTATCTGCCGCTGACAGGGAAAAACTTTTCACTGCAGGGTGGTGCTGCATCTCGTGGCGCAGCTCACGGGGCACGATGCCGCTGAGCTGGCGGCTGCATCGGCGCGGAATGCAGAACGCCTGTTCTGCCGGAGAAACGGACCTCGCTAGCACTTGGCAGAACAAGCGCAGAGGCACAACACACGTCCACGAGGGCACAACGTGGCCCAAGCGTTAGACTGCTGCGCACAGCACTTTGAGAAACTGCACATAGGTTTTAGGTGCTGCGTCGGATAATGTGGTTGTTCAAAAGTTCAAGTTTCACAGTCACAAAAGGATTACATCCTCAAACCCTAACAGGCCTGCTGATGCATTCACAAGCGATAAAACTCCCCAGAATCGTGGAGATTAACACACAAATCGTCATCAAATTGATGCTGCTTGAAATCTGACCAGCAACAGAGGCCAGAAAATGTTGCACTGAAAGAGCTTGCCATGTGCGGCAAACCTTTTAAGAATGGTGTTGCGCCGATGCGAAATCAAGCGATTCCATGCCTCTTTTCCTGTGCAGAAGCACCCGACTGGCTGGTCACGAGCAGTGCCGCATGGCCGCCGCCGCAGAGGGGCATGCCGCTGAGTCTGTCGAAGCATCATCAAATGTTACCATCTTCGCTTGGAGTCCTTCATTCTTGCTCAGTTCACGCCGTGTCCTGCTGCTGAAACGGGTTAGCCAATTGGCTAATAGCATCTCGAAACCATGACACCTCAGCCGCCGATTTAGGTGCAGCCGGAGCAGTCCGGCGTGTCCGACAGGCCGAAGGCGGTGAGGGCCTGTGGAGGGCAATCGAGATGCAATTAGCTATAAATCATTAGCTATTAGCGATAAATCAAATGTGAGGGCAGTTCTCACCCGTCAATGCATCAACATATGTTCGACGTTGTTTGGGGGTGAATGCGCATGGAACAGCTCTCGTGCGCATGGCGGTTGAAGCGCATGACAGGTGAATGCGTGCATGGTCGCTCTTACCTTGCCGTAGTACGTGCAGCGAGCCTGCAGACAAACATGGAGGTCAGCACCCGGCAAGACATCGAATGCATCTTCCAAGTACTTCCACCATCATATGGCATGAGTTACGAGCTTCCTGAATTTGCGGGGTTTTTGCACCTGCGCCCTCTCGGGGTTGGCAGTGCACTCGCCGCCATTGATGCCCCTGCAGAGATATGACGTCATCATGATGTCATATCTCGATGTAAGCTTGAGGAAGAGGCGCAGTACATGGAACCCGCTCGGTGGGTTCTGACTGGTTTCCGACTGTAATGCCAAGGCTTTGAGGGACAATTCCCTCGACTCTTCAGCAACACGCGGATAGGCAGGGCAACATCAGATGCGGCTGCTTGCCTGGTAGTGGCACCGAACTGGCCCTCAGCGACGCCGCTCAGCGAATGCACACGGGTTTTCCAGTAGAAGCTCGTAACGTCCCAGGCCTGGACAACACGATCAGAAGATCGGACGGGGTCACCGCGGCCGTTTGATTATCTTTTTTGAAATGTCCCGCCGCGGCCGTTTTTTTTGAAATGTCGCGGCCGTTTTGTTTTCTAGCTCGATCATTCTTGCAGCTGGTACACATCGCAGTGCCCAGAAAAGGCGCACCACAGTGTCATCCTGGGTGATCAGGTCGGGGTTGTCCACCAGGCGGTTGTCGCCGTACAGGGCCCTGCAGACCATATGACGATTGAACGGGCGTGCTGCTGTGACAAACCTCGTTGAGTTCGAGTAGAGCCTCGGCACAGTTGTTGGGAATGCTGTCAGCGCTCGCGCTTGGCTGTCAGAACCCCACACAGTCATGTGGGATTCTGCCGCACCAACAGTGAAATTAGCAGAGCGCCAACATAACATGTTTGAGAATTCGTGAAAAATGCGAATCCGTACTGGGAGGCTGTGGCGTAGTTGTCCTTGTTCGTCAGCTGGATGTAGCCGCGGCCGTAGTAAGGAGCGTACGAGGCGCTCGAGCCGCCAATCTCGGAGATAGTGCTCAGGCCGATGGACTCGTGGATGATCTGCGGTGCATGCATGTTGAGGTGTGAGCATTGAAATGAGCAGTCCCAACTTCCAATTTGCTGATGGGGCACACAATTCCGAGCAGCTGCAAGCAGCAATGTCCGAAAACGTCTGACCTGCTATCATGCGGCAAAGCAGCCGAGCGCACTTAGGAGCTATGCAGGCACCGCAATGGAATCGAGATAAAACTTCACCTGCGCCATGTACATGGCGAGCTCGCGTTTGGTCGCCACCACGGAGGCGTCACCCAGCTGCGACAATGCAGACAGAGAAAGGACATTAGGCGCTTTCGGCGAACCGCCCACAGGTCTCCCGCGCAGAATGCATTCAGCTGCACTCAGCACCTCAGGGTTCAATTCTGGGTCGTGGCTGCCTAGTGCATGAGGCAGCGCGTCACACCATTGCTGCCATTGTCTGCAGCATTCCGGATCACACCTTCGAGATGGAGCCGAGCATGGCGACGCGCTTGGAGTCAGGCTGGGCGTCAAAGCCGCAGGCGGTGATGGCGCCATTGAACTCCGCCTCAGTGATGTCGACAGCGCCTGCGATGGCCATTGGACTTTTCAAATCCCGATAGAAAACGCAGCCATTCCTGACGCAGACATGACCAGCAGCACTTGAAATCACGTGCGCAAAAGGAGGAGGGGGGGGGGGGGGGGGGGGGGGGGGTGGGTGGGGGGGGGGGGCCCCCGCCCCCCGGGGCGGTTGTTGTT
>JAABUL010001789.1_pt1 | contig 38640 bp, 36 predicted proteins | sample 5559151 | NCBI WGS metagenome assembly JAABUL01 (sample SAMN10711876, study PRJNA513368) | rock metagenome | isolation source: Antarctica rocks | place: Antarctica: Victoria Land, Pudding Butte sud | reverse complement strand
GTATTGAGGGAGGGGGAAGGGAGGGGGTAAGAGGAGGGGGGGTGGAAGGGAGGGTAAGAGAGGGTTTGGAAGGGGAAGATGGGTGGTGGTGGATGTTAGTGGTGGATGGTTGATTGATGATGAAGCTTAGGTGCAAAGATTAAAGATTTGGGTTGGGGAGGGTAGAGGCTAGGCTGGTCTGGGCTAGGGTAGTTTGGAGACTTGGCATGCATATTCTAGGGCCGCCTACCTACGCCAGCGAGCCTTCAAGTTAAAGGCCTTCCTTATTAACCTCAAAAGGTGTATTAAGGTCGTATCCTCAAAAGACGATGCTCAAAGTCCTCACTGCTGTTAAGCTTTGAAATATCGGGTCTTATCATGTTGACTCTCAGATGACACTGCGAAAACGCACTATTAGAGTTTGCTGCCTACTTATGTCTGTAGTCGAGGGTTTTATGATACGTGGTGGCTCAAAGCAGAAGCAAGGTCACTGATATCAGCTCGGATGTTTTTCTTCATCTTCTCTACTTGAGCAGCTACCCTGAGCCACAGACTGTGATCTACTTCTCTATTGCGAATCTTGTCTAGCACCGTAAGCTTGGCTTATATGAAACCCTCCAATGCGGTCAATGTTTACCTTGATTACTTCAATGCCCTGCGCGAATAAGGTATAGCTCCCGTATAAGACATCGCAATGATTTGCTATGTTGGAGAGGTCACGGCTTGCACTGCGCAGTGGAGGCCAACCACTTCATCATTGTCGAGAGTTGATGGTGTTCTCGGTGAGTCTCTGGGGACCTTTGCCAATCAATAAAATTGTATCAATGATTGTGAGGATGAAAGAGTCAAACGAGTCCAGATTCTGCATGTCCGTATATCTCTGGCATTCGGCCGATGATCGATGACTTCAAGTGTGGTGCGCCTGCATGAAGGTTAGGAGTACTGCGCAAGCTCAAGGTGGATGTAGCCGACTACACGATTAATATGGACACCAGTTACTATGTAGACCCGTTTCACCACCGAGACCGGACCAACCCCTCGAACACAGGATGGTCCCCCCAGCTAATCTGATAGAATATGCCAACGACCAGATCACTACCCCCCCGTTCATCACCAATGCCCCATTCATAGACTTTACCGCAACTGGGGCTGATGGAGGCCAAAACACAAAGAAGTAGATCCGGGTGAGGAAGAGGAATGAGATGATATCGATCGCTATTCCATATCTCATGATGAGCTACGTCCCTGTATCAAGAAATTCCCAGCGACAGTGAGGTCAGCATTTGGGCCACGTTGTAGCTTGAGTAAGACGGAAGGATGGAGCGAACGATGTCTACCTCAGTCCCGTCTCCAAGCTTGCCTTAGCATGGGCGTAGATATTCGAGGCTACGACTGCAATGGCACTTCGCCGCACTTCGCCGAAACACCCCCCCGGGCACGCCGGGCCACCTCCCTTCAATTACGAGATGACTGATCCATTTCAATCTATCCATCTAATTTAAATTAGGCAAAGGTATTGTCCCATCTATTTAATTAAGCTCAGGCAAAATGGTCTCTGATATTTGGTGAAATGCTTGGCAGCAACGCAGTTGACTACCATATCTCGACTGGTTATTGCTGGGCAAGTCCGGTACATAGTTCTAGCACAATGAGCCTACAGGCTGACAGCTTCCATCAACCACTGTCCTGTATTATTCTAGGTTATGAGTATGACGGAATGCATCTCTCGAGGGCTGGAGATTTGGATTCGCTCGTACTATAACCCAGTTAAAACAATTGTAGATCAGATCCTATAGCTCGGAATGTCTAAACTTGTCTCTTGCGTGACTGGCATTCGATACCGTGTTCTCAGTCGTCTCTTCCGAGCATCTTCTCCTCAGCAAGATTCTCTATTCGCTTGTATCGACCTGCTGAGTCGTCAACTGAACCTTGAATAATGTTCGGTGGAAGATCAGCGGTCTCTCAGTCAGGAAAGCCAGCTTGGGCAAACTGCAACGTTGACCTGGAGCAAGCCCATATCTTTCGCTTGGTGCATGAAGAATGATGTGCCTCGCCATGCAATCGAAACACAATCTCTCGAACATCAAGCGCCTTCAATCATCCAGTGTTTAGCTATATCCTTGGCCAGTCCTAGACGGAGTATCCTCAGCACGTCTTCGCCCTTAGCATCCTCTCCAAACCCTATCCGCCAGTCCCAGCCTCTCTTCTCTTCTTTCCCCGACTTGACTAGGGCTCTGCTATTACCCATACCACTTGATTCAGATCGGAGCATTGAGCCCTCTACTAGAGAAAAGCTGCTAGCTGAAGTCATACTGCTCATTGTCTTTTTGAAAAGTCTCCGTGGCGATGGAGGCGCGGCCCGGCCTTGGCACGCGGCGAGGGTGGAGCGGAAGAATTCTTCACATTGGGCATAGATCCGCGATGCGACGTTCTGCAGGTCTTCGATCGCTTGCAGAAGTGCGAAGCATCTGGGCAGCGGCAGAAGGATTTTGGGCTCTGCACGGTTGTCAGCATATGTGAGAATGGGATATTTTGAGAGGGACACGCACGATTGACGAAGACCATGGCCTCCCCCAGGAGTGCAAGCAGCCCATCTACTTGCACCACAGCACCTCGATCTTTGTCATATAGACCGCCATGGATATTGTCAGCAGCGCTATTGATGACAGCCAGCAGCGCAGTTGCTGCAGCGTTGTTCCGCGCAAGCGGCCTCGATTTTGATTTTTGGCCTTCTTTGAGGGTGACCTCTTCGTCACGCAAATCGTAAAATCTACGCAAGCTAGCGTAGCCTGTTAGACACGTGTGGAGCATATCTGCAGCTTTCGGATCAACTTGGGCAACCTGGTCGAGGCTTTGCTCTGGTGTGAATATCAATGAATGAAGCTTTGAATCGAGGGCTGATAATGCTGGGAAGGCAATGGACTGGACCAAACTGTAGGAGATCAGCAGATCCAGGACGTCCTTGACCTTCTTCCGGCGATGAGCGCGAGCGTAATAAATGAGAGCGCTGCCATAATCATCAGAGGTCTCAATGACGTGGTCGGCGTATTCCTAATGCATGTTTAGCATATATCCCATGGAGTGAAAGCCGCGGAGCTACCTCTGTTTTCTTGCGCGCTTGCCCAGGAATGCCGAATTGCTCGCAAGTACGTAGTATCTTATCCATTCGGGCATCCGAGTCCAGAGGCAACTGATCAAGAAGCTCGCTTACTTTCTTCGCGGCCATCCCCTCGTCATCTATACGAGCAAGCAGGGACATCGAGAGCTCCCAGCCCTCACGTACCGCCCCGGCTCGCATGTCTCGTATGGTTTCCCTCATGGAAAGTGCCTCCGCATAATCCGTAAGAATAGAGTCTCTGGTTAATGGTTGTGTACGCTGTTCATAGCCACTCATCATCATGAGATCGCTTTGGTCAAGGCCGTTCAACATATTAACTCCAGCTGAAGACTGGTACCAACCACCGGCACTCGCTATCTCGGCGACTGCTGAGGCCACAGGCAGTGACCACATTCGCAACAATCCCATCACGCCTTCGACATTCCCTTCAAAAATTGAAGCCAGGCCGACCTCGACGGCATCAAGCGTATTGATCGAGAACTCCTTTTCGTCCGAACCCCCATCGTTTATACTTTCGAATGCGAATGCTAGCCGCCGCAGATACGCTGGACCAGGATTGACATCTACGAGCCGCGCTCCACGTGACAGCCCAAGAGACTTGCGAGTCAATGCGACGCTTCCAACGGCCATTTCTTCGTCCTCGTCGCCAGTCCACCAAACGGTCAAACCAACCGTGGCCTCGACCCAGTCATGTGCCATTGCTAGTATCTCGGTGGGCCCCCCAAGCAAGACTCCATATATCGCTTTGAGATTCTGATATACAGTCCAGGGCACTCGACTCTCTGCTCTTCGAGCAGATTGGCTGAGTCCCATTGTTGTGCTCCGCAGGCCGAAATTTGACGCTTCGAACGTAGATTCTGCGGGGTCCATATCGCGGTCACGCCCTTCGGCAAAGGTGGCAAGATCATTGATTTCTTGCTCAACCCGCTTTCTGAACATGACCCACGCGTTTCCAGTGACATTCCAATCGTCATCCTGGAGCGTGGGGCAGTGTTCCAGGATCTGTATTGCTCTGTTGACAACTCGCTCGATGTTTTTCACTTGGCCGCCACTGTAGCCATCATGGTCTTTCCTATCTTCCCTAGCTGTCCTCGCTTGACGAAAATTAGACTTCTTGAACAATTGGATCACATCAGCGAATTTTCCACGCAATACCAGCGAGAAGATTATGTCCCAGTAATTGACGTGCGCTGTTGGGTTAGGATGAAAATTTTGCACACCAATATTGAACGATTCGTAGGGATCATGGCATTTATTCATCCAGTCAATGAGGATTTTGGGGAAAGCAGTAGGTTTTGATGGTGCCTGTGTTTGTTGAGCGTTCCTCGAACTCATCGATGGTCGACTGAGGCGAGTAACGGCAAGAGCCTGCTTTCCCTTTGCCGCAGGTGGATGATGCAACTGTAATAGTAGAGCACCGAGGAACGTCGCTTTATGCACAGGGGCCGCATTGCTGCCTGGCCCTATGCCCTTAACAGTGTCTGTCTTTGGGGCAATCTTGGACAGATCATGGTTGGATGATGAACGCCAGAAGCTACCCAGCCTTTCAGATGCCTTGGGAAGCCCAGCATTCAGAGCTTGCTCATGCGTTTCGCCTAATACTTCAGTGCTGTAGAGTTCTTGCTCAAGTATATCCTCTGTTCTCACAATGAAGTCGTCACCTTCCTCAAGCTCCGCGGCACTATGCTGTGCTGCCATACTCTTTGCGATGCTGGGGATCGCTGACTCCTGCTTTGGCTTTGAGGACCTCTGTGTACCACGGTACGGCGTGTTGGACATTCCAGAACCCCCTCGTAATCTTTTGATACCGCGCGGCGTCGTGTTCATGATCGAAGAGTCGAAAGCTATAGATTTCCCTTTTGCTAAGGTTCCATAGGGTAATGAGTATCTGGAGGAGTCTGGGTCAAGCAAGTGGCCATCTCCTTCAGGGGCCAAATCCATGGTGTCTTCTTCCTCTGATGCTTCGACGTCATCGTCCCCTTCAATATCCTCATAGGCCTCAGCGTCGTCGTCGTAATGATCCTCTTCGCCATCACTTCCCTGTTCTGCGGGTGGGCTGCTACTTGGAACGCCGAAAGTGTTCTTCGCTGGTACTCCATTACTAATTCCAAAGTCAAAGTCACCAGTCTTATCTAAGAATCGCGCCAGCTTCTTCCCATCTATAGTACCAGTGGGCAGGGCGTTGGCGCTTCTCCGCGCGCCCGTATTAGCCCCAGCAGAGATTTTCGTTTTGAATAACGTCCTCCCAGAGCCTAGCTGCGAGCTACCAATGATAGATGAAGGGGGAGGATCTGCGGGGGTGAAAGAGCCCACTGACGATGGAGGAGGGCCGGCGGGCGTTGTTGATGGGTTCGGAGCAAAGGTGTTCCTTGCAGAGCCATTTGAGGGCTTTGCGAAGGCACTGGTGGACCCTTGATTAGATCCAGGTGTAGATGGTGCCTGTGGGCTTGAGGAGAGCGGGACCGTCCATGTGGACATGATGAGCTAGACGAAATGGTTGGCGGCACTAGATCGAGCTGGTCTGAAGGTATGGGCCTCAGCTTTCAAGCCATATCTTGTATGAGCGTGGAGAGGACGAGATTCACTGGGAGCAGCCCCATACAAACCAATAGAACAACTGCAGAGTGTTGTGTCCAAATGGCAGGAAGGGTGTTATTTTGAGCGGACAAAAAGCTGCAGATCGCCAATTCCATAGGGCTGTACATTTAGCGTGTGCAAGACTCTTGAGAAGGCTTGGCACTAGACACGCACATCAACAAGTGATATATTACAAAGATGAAATCATAGAGATTGGCTATTACTCTAATTGAATGATTTGAATTAATAGGTTGCACGCTATACAGATTTCCATGTAGAAACCTGTGAAAGGAGGGCTGTTCGAGCTTTCTCAAGGGTCTTGCCCACCCTAATTTTCAATAGCGGAAGTAGGCCGCTGGTGGGCTTTTTGTTTGTGTTTACATTTCTGTCTATGTCGGATCGAGCTCATCTGCGGTCGCATTGCAACATGGACGCTCAAAGCCGAAAGACGGCATCTGCATATATCAATAATCTACTTCTCTCGCGTGGTCTTCTACGCAATGGCACTCCTATCGAGTTTGCGACGCCCGAGCAGGCAGAGGGAGGAGTGGATGCGACAATGGCTCAGGTCATGAACTTTGTCCATGATCTGATACTTAGGCGAGATGTACAGCAATCTTCCTCCTTGCCTTCAATTCAACATGCTATTTCCCCGTGCTGACTGTCATGGGTATAGCGTGAATCAGACACTCTCGCAAGCCTCTCCCAAAATCTGCAAACACTACGTACATCATCGTCCCAGCATACACAGACTATTTCAAGGCTCGAGACTCGAAATTCGGATCTCGACCGCCAATTGGCTTTGACGGCTGCCCAGGAACGCGCAGCTCGTGCAACGCTCAGAAGTGCTGAAACAAGAAACAAAGCGCTCAGAGAGGAGATGGCTCGTCTGAAGGGAACTGTTGCACAGATAAGAGCGCAATGCGCGACGGATGTTCGGCGGCGAGATGGAGAGGTCCAGAGGCTTAAGCGGCATCTCGAGGGGAGACGAGGAAGAGACGGGAATGGTGGCCAGGTCGCTGTCGTTGTGGTCACACCGGGCCCGAGCAAGGGAGCGTCAGGCAACAGAAATGCAGAGGTTGGTCTGGATCTCGAAAGTCCGGCATACACGTTACAGCAAGAGACTACGGACTTCTTGACTCAATTGAGCCAAGGACTGAGCGATGAAAACGATGCTCTGATTGGGCTTGTGCGAGGCACGCTGGCGACGCTCAGAAGCCTTCAAGGACTGCCCAGTGACTCGGGACATGGATCTGAGGTAAATGGCGGCTCAGAAGCAATAGAGAGTGTCAACGGCCTCATTAGCGGGCCTCCGTCATATGAGGCTCTGGCGACAAGCACGGACGAAGTACTAGAGCATCTACGAGGCTTGCTCACTAACCCCTCCTTTGCGCCATTGGAGGAAGTGGAGATCCGAGAAGAAGAGATTCATAGGCTGAGGGAAGGCTGGGAGAAGATGGCCGCGCGATGGAAGGAGGCAGTCGCACTCATGGACGGGTGGAAGAAGCGAATGGTAGATACGGGCGATACGATCAACCTCAATGATCTGGAGATGGGCATGGACCTTGGCTCCGGCATCCCAACAGTGCAAGAGGCGCAAGAGGGTTCCATGATGAGGGCAGAGGAAGAAGCAGACGCGAACGAGTCGGACATGTTGAAGGAGCTGGAAGAGAGTCTTGACGCACCGCCCAGTCCTGATGCCGGACCCGAAGGTCAAATCAATGAAGGCGAACTCGATGCACAGGCCACCGGCAGGTTTCTTAGCAACAGAGACGCGAACGCAAGGCCAAGCCCGTCTCCCCGAAAAAGTTCTTTACAAAAGATCAAAGAGGAAGATAGCAGGGTTATTCCAGAGGAGAAAGAAGTCTCTCTTCTAGATTTTTCGTCTCATAGGACTCCTCAAGCGAGCTCCACGAAAGCCAAGTCCCAGGTACCGTCACAGGTAAATCCCCACCTCTCCATCCAGTACCATCCCTTAAGAATTTGCCGTTGCTAATATTATGATCGCTATAGAAGCAGTATCCATCCTCGTCCCCTGCTCGTACTGTCCAGCAAAAGCTTGAGCGGGCAGAGAAGGAAGCTGAAGAAGCGCAGAATCGAGGAGAGAGCCGTCCGCGAAGAAAAAGCATATCAAAGCAACAAGTGACGAGGAAGCTGAAAGGCAGCAGGAGAAGGAGTACCCTCAGTCCAGAGGAGCTTGAGAATTTGATGGGGCTTGCATGAGTAGTGTTTGCCCGCAGGCAAAGGCCAACTGACTTTCTCCATCCTACGCGCCAGGCAAGCTATCAGGAAAGCTGCCAGCTGTCAGCTGTGTGGCTACACTTTCGAATGATTCAAGCGTTTTGGGGCTGGCGAGTCCGAGTGTTTCGGAAAGATTGCCTACATGCCAATCAAATGACCGGCCAAGACGCAAGGATGACGTGGTCGCAGTACTCGATCCACTGGAAGCCGAGCTATGAGGTTCATTTTGGGAGTGGATTCCTCGTGACTACGAATAGCAAGGCTGGCGCTCGATGCAATCGCCCGCACCCCGCTTTACTACCTGTTTGGATTCGCCCTCAACTACGCCCGGAATCGCCTCAAACTCTTCCTCTTGAGCCACTTCACCGCCTCCTGCTTCCTCTTCTGCTGCGCAAACTCCAGCCATGTCTGGGTGGTCCATGCATACGTTTGGCCGACCGTGTTCCCGTCTCCCTGAGCCTGCTCGGAAACCATTCCGACGCATTCGGGACAGATTTCAGAGCAGGGGAGGTACTGAGGTGACTTATCGGGAAGTGCTGAGGAGTGCTTATGCAAGTGACACGGCTGAAACCCGTTCTTGAGACGTACGGTATGCATGTGTATCTGAGTTAATACTGCTAGCACATGGTGATGCGGAGGGCGAATTGGGCTTGCTTCAGTGGAGGTGGCAGCAACAGTGGTGTGTACCAAAGATACTAGACACTGTTGAAGCTGGTGTAACTTCTATCTACCGAGAAATTGTTAACGGAATGTAGAATATTGCGCGCAAAGAGACTCTAATACGGGTCTTGATGTACTAAAGTCTTTGTTAGAAAGCTGTGTCATTCGATATCTTAGGCATTGTGCCCCTCTGACTGCGGCATCTTCCATTAGCTAGCCCTGGAGTGCTGTTTTTGACCGCGCCTCTCGGAACAGGAGAACAGAGGCCCGTAATTTCCCCAAAGGTCACAATTTCCGGGGAGGGCCTAATGAACGAAAAGCAATCGGCTTGAAAACAACGTCTTCCTTCTTGGTGACGAGTATTGCCGGATACTGCCAGGCTGCAGTTGACCACGATAAGAACAGCAATACCCATAGATATCCCACAATCCTGGTTAACAAACGAGGTTTACCTCCGAGGCGGCGGTAAATCTCCTGAGCTCCATCCTCGAGCATGATACCGAGAGCCTGTGTGCAGAAGAAGCGTAATGCACCCGAATCATTAATGGGGATACTAGCCGCCATATCGGTGATGACGTGCAAGGAACCAGACACAAAAAAGACGAAGAAGATGAAGGTGTACCGTTGCATCAGTCCTGTCCTTGGCAGACGCAGGACATTGTGTGTGATGAATCGAGCTGCGCCGTGAAGATTGAGTTGCAGATTTTGGTGCCAAAACCGTCTGTTTTGGCCAAACCCATCAGTATACTATGGCAAAACCCGGGTAGATTTTTGGACTCACCCCCAAAATCCTCGCACAGTGTAGACTTCAGAGAATGGGCCAAATAAAGGACGCCACTCTTGTATCGAGCTGGGTTTCAGACAGACGCACACCAATGCTGGAATACCAAAGAGCACTTGCAGAAGACAGTAGGCCCCAACCCAAGTGGTCACGCCAACCGACAACCTTGTCCACACTTCTCCTTGCGTGACCTCACCTATTCTGGTGAAGAATGGGACGAGCGATGGTTGTAACAGTTCCTTGTTCAAGGCTACTCTCGCCTCTACAATATAGTCGTTGAGAAAGAAAGATCCCATCAAGGCGGCCAACCTCCACGTGATGAACAGGAGTAGCGAGGGAACCCATTGAGGATCGCTAGATGAGAAGTGAGGGAGTCCTTTGACTTCCCAAGACGTACCAGGTCCGCGTAAGGTGCCACTGACTTCATTGCCAAAAGCGAAACGTGATCCAACGGTATCCTCAGTATTGGCCGTGGCAGCTATTTCCGCTGGTGGTTTCGCGTCCTTTTTCGCGTCGTGGTCAAATGTAGTGCCAAAGATAGCCTGCCGATCCTCAAAGGTCCATTTTCGGTAGATCAATCGATCAAAATAGACCAGGGGTAAGACGAATATGGAGGCCGCGATGATGCTAACCCAGTAGCCTGTAGATTGAATGTATGTGGTGAAATTCGCAAGAGTGGTCCATACGTAGAGGGATAAGATCAGAAATACAAGATATCGCTGTACAGAATTAGGAGAGGTGAATCCAGCGCCGTAAGCGAACAATGGTCTAGAGGCAACGAGGAAGATCCAGGGACTTTTGGCCAGGTATACCAGGAAGTTCTGGAAGCTGGTCATCCCGGCAGTCTAGGAGACAGAGGGCAAGTATCCAGTTATGGGCGAGGGGATGCATTAGAGATTGTAATTGCGGAAATTTGTGTCGCCCAAAGCGTGCCAAGACATCTGTACCCTAGCTAAGCACCCAATCCGGAATTCGAGATGAAGACGAGGACGATGACAATGTCCTCTCCCAATTAAGTTGCGGTGGCTTAGTGATAGATTACAGATGATGGAGGAGACATAATTCACCGGTCGCGCCGGTCATCCCGTGGCTGTGACCTCATAGCATGAGGCTCATGTAAGCACAATTGCGACCATACTTACTCGGCCGCTACGTCGACTTTGTGGATTGTTAGTCTGTGTCAGGTGACGGTCTATTCATGCGCTTCAAGGGTACCTGAAAGATGCTGGATCCTTTCATGATTGAAGAAGTGCAAGGCTGTGCATATGATTGGACCATCGCGGCCCGAACAAAACTGCGCATGAGAAATCTGCCTTGTGCCAAACTTCAGCTGCGGCACTCCGGATGCGAATAAGAATGGCCAGTCTCGATGACAAGCTCCCGATCACTGGGGTACTGCATCATGATAGTATTGGGAGTTTGCGCTGTTCCGCAAGCTCGAAACCACTGCCTCCAATCATGCAGCCCCTTTGAGTATGGAAGCCGCAGTCGCAAGCGTTCTACAAGATGACAACTTGGGTTTCGTGTCACTGACTACTACTAATAAAGATGATTGTCATTTCAGGCATGCACGGTTTAGAGCTTGGTGGGTCAAGATACACAACGGGGAGGGAATTATCAACCCCAAAGGACGACGACTGGTGTCGATCAACACCCAATATTGTCGTGGGCCTCTTCGATCTCGCTGTCACCGATATAGGGTATAGAACGTGAGTGAAACATTTCAATAGCCAGCCTCTTTCGAGGTTCTTCATCGGTCAGGACTCGCATTCAGATAAGGAATCAGCTGACGGAGCTAGTCTCAACACGGTTGATCACTTTCACTAAATTCGCGTCTGCGCCTCCAAACAGCGAACGTCTGCCTCCGTTACGGACGTCAGGCCACCCCTAGGCTTCTATTCTAGTACCAAAGCATGTAAACTTAGCCGGTGTCAGATATTGTGCCCTATTGAGGCTGCGGGAGGCGCGATTTAATCTTTCCTCGGTGCGTTCATCCCGGATATCCCGCCATGGGACGGCGCCCAGAAGTCTGGATTGCCGTATATCTGCAGTTCTCTCCGGAGGATATGAGCCAATTGCGTGATGTGGTCTCTCTGGCGTGGTCCTTAGCCACGGCTTTGCTACCTTCAGCGCCATCCAATACCGAGAAGGTTCATAGCCTCGACCGCAGCTCATTGGTTAGCTCTCCCTTACGCTCCAGTCATCTCCCAGTCATTGTGAGAACTCTGAATCATATCCTCCACTAGGATTTCGGTGTAATCGATATGTCTTTTTCTTAGATCTGCTTTCCGAGCATTCAACATTTGAGCGTTGCCTGTCTCTTTGTCGGACAGAGCGAGGGATTTGGTAGAGGATGCCTAGTCTTGTCGGTGCCTGGTGTGCCCCATTTCTTTGGTGCATCTCTCAATCCTGACACCCACCACAGTCAAGGACTTTATATAGGTAGCAGGGTCCCATTTAACCCGTGACTACTTCTGTGTGTGTCATATGCCTGGTCTGTCGTTGCAGGCTACCGTCAGAACTCTCGTTTAATTCAATCATACCTATCTTTCGTTTCTTGTTTGCCACCATACTTTGAAAACATTTGTTATATCTTAAAAGATAATCATCCAAGAATACATCAGGCGCCACTCTAATCAGCACACACCACTCTAGCCTCTACTGAGCCAGGTGTCATCCAACAAGCCGTTGCCTCTGTCGCCGTCATGTGTATCAAGATTGTCGAACGCTACGCAGTATGCCGGTGCATCTACTATGCTCACTCTGTGGATGCCTGCCCTGCATATGGCCGTCGAGGCCACGATGTCAAGACGCGAGAGGTCCTTGTAGGCTACACATGCTCAAGACACTCGACAAACGGCTCTCAATCTGCGCAACAATACTATTATCCGGACTCGGGTTACGCAAGCGGCAGCAGGCACAGTTCAGGTCGCAATGCCGACGGAAGTTCTCGTCGGTAATGAGAGTAATTTTTGGACGGCCTGGAAGTTCTGGAGGACTACACAAAGTGGAGCTGCCAACAGCAGTGAAGAAAGAAGATGGCGATACGCCATGAGGACATCGGCAAGCGTCTCGGGGACGCGAAGCGTCCCACCTTAGGACCTGTAACAACAACCACAACGACGAAAAGGAGCAATATGATCTACGGAAGAGTTTTCCACGGCGTTCTTGCGCTTTCACATTCTCTAAGGAGCTCTTGGCGGCCACGCAGCAGCGCTACGCGGCCTAAAATCATGACCGTCATCCAACTCAATCACAGAAGCATTAATCACGATTCACAGCGCTATAAGATCATGCCAAGCGTATGGCTGGGGAGGAATTTCTGGACAGGGACCAGTACGAGGTCAACGAGCGATGCAATGAATGAAGGAACGCGAGAGTTTATGCAGGCATGACTGACGGGCATTGAGGGATGCATCCGCATTGGGTATTAGCGGGAGTCATTCGGGGGTTTGGTTTCTTAATTGAGTCATTCTAGTTTGTTATCAAGATACCATCTACACCAAAGGCCGCAAGGCAGATATAGCTGCAGGCAGCAAGGACGTCTGGAACGTGGGGGAAGCGCGGAGAAAGGACCCTAGGCAGTGCCTGTTCGGGGGTGGCTCATATATCTACTCAATTGACTTGACGTCTATCATTTCGTCTCTCACTTGCTTTGATGACAACTATAATGACTCAGAGTTGCCATCTCTTGAGGCTTCCATCGCCTGGTCAATCAGATGGCCTCAAAGCTTGACGCATCGGTAGGCTTGGCACTCGCTTGTTAGGCGAGCCAGGCGCGGCTCGTAGCCTTGTCTACTTTACTTTACTTTACCTTGAGTAACAATCCACCTAAGCATCCAGAACCTCAGACAAACATGGAATCTACAGATCTGGTCGTACTGGTGCTACATTTGCACGCTTGCAATCAGAGTGGGACCGTGCCAGTGAGATGCACCAGCTCCACTGGTGGGACGTGCCGAGAGCGTACATTCCAGGAACAAACATCGCCATGCTTGCGTGCATGCGGTAGAATTTTTCCCTGAGTATGAAGATGTTGATTGCAATATAAACGGTTTTTTTTGCTAAAAGCAAGATGTTACTATTTCCGTCGTGTCGAGGAAGGATTTCTGGTCTTCATCTCGTCACCTCACCTCCATTCTTTCCTTCTGAGCATCAACCTTGCCGCTATGTCTACTAACGAGGTGCAAAATGCACTTCTCTGCCCTCCAAATAGCCATCAAACCGTCCGGAGCGATCCTGAGGACACAGCAGTCTCACCGCCACAAGGCCCGAAGCAAGTTTAGACAAAAGCTCGGTGAAACAATCCGAGTCGAGCTCCGTCAAATCTTCGTCCTCGTCGTTTCGCCCAGCCTCTGTGACATGGGCTATTGCGCACCAGCAGACACCTTTTGTCGAATTTGAACACCAAGTCAGGCGACTATTCCACTAATTGTGGCCACCAACTGTCAAGGGACATCGCGCCGAGCGTCTTTTGGAGATCTCCAACGGTCGTTTACTAGGCCGCATACGTACGAAGACATCGGTTCGGTTCCTACGACAAACGTCTCATCCCAAGGAATCTGATGCTGATACGTCTCTTCCGAGAGACTTCGACATAGAACGTATGTCTTGCGGTACCTACAATGGGGTCGTTGGCATCACAATCAGGATCGGAGGCGTAGGAGCCCACTCGCCTTGTGTTGAGAACTCCACGGATGGCGTGGAGATCTAGACCTGACCGCGAAATGGCTATTCTGAATTACATCCGCCAGGAAGCTAATCGTTTCGTACTGGTTTAAATACACTAGAGTAAGAATATCACGGGGGTGAGACTTTTTAAACAAGCTAAAGAACCGCCAACACCATCTGATGTACGCGTAGGATGGCAGAGGTTTCCAAAGTCTCCGAATCGGCCGAAGAGCAGAACACAAAGAAGACTTTCCACGAGTGAGCCGAAGGTTAAAGGGCCGTGGTTGTGAAACATTATAGGCGCAATTTCCAGCTTGACAGAAGGTAGCAGACTATGAGTGCGTCTCAAATCTAGGATTTCGGCGATATGGGTGAGAAATATACTTGCGGCAACGCCCACGACGCTAAATGACAGCGAATTACTTTCGAAGATTTAGAGAACGTCAATTTGATGAATTATGTTTTTCTCCATTATACCAACATTAGCGAATCGACGTTGTCGCTGTTAGGACATGTCGAAGATTGGGTCCCCTGCCCTTGTAGTCTGGTTGTGACAATTAGGTGACTATTCGTAAGCAATGGCTCAACCTTTCATATTCGTTAGCTGCGTCAAGATGCTCTGTTGAGACCCAATTTTCATTGTCAATTTTACTTTGTATTCGACCGAAAGCGGAACTTGTTCCTAGAGTTGTGACCGTTGTGATTCGGATCGTTCACCGCAGGAACGGTGGCTGGAACCATTTCCGTTTCCGTCGACGTTCTTCTTTTTCCCTTGTTGTACGGCTACCCAATCCGTCATGCAAGCAGAGGTGCAATATTGAGTTTTTCGATTTCCTACTTACTATATATTGCCTCGAAGTTTGTCATTGAGAAACCTTGCACTTTACACACAGTCTTCTCTATGTCATCCGCAACGCAAGAAACGCCTCTAACAAACGACCGCCAGTGTCCAAAGCGCGGCCGAGAACGTGATTGGGACAAGGAGGAGCAGCTTTGCAAGGCGCACCAGGAGATCTGCGAGTCATGTAAACGGGACAAAATGATAGAGGTTCCCTGCAGGAGGTGTACCGAGAGCGAACACGTATGGAGCTTTTTGCCGATATTGTATTGATGTGCTAATTTGTATACCAGCTTCGCGAGATGCGTGCTGCAAAAGAGGCGATGGATGCAAAGAGGGAGAGGATGTCGTCATGTGATATTTGGATGGAGGCCGCAAAGGGGACGAAAAAGAAGTCGACGACCGGAAGTCCTTTATCTTAGACCGTGGATCTCCTATGCAGACATGAGTCAATAAGGGGATATATGGCCAGGGGCAACCGCTGTTGCTGTTGCTGCGGTCAGCGCGTGACCTATGATCTCGGTGGTATGGATTATTTTCTAAAGACTAAGGCTCAAAAGACTATCTTACCGACAGTTTATCTCCTGCCCCTAGTTTTGGTCGTACACTCAGGGGTGCTTAGAGCGCTCGTCCACATATGGTTAGAAATAGGGCTACGCTAAAGCTTGCGCTAACTCGGAATCCTCGAAAGTCTAGCACTCGGAACTACTGCCTACTGGTACTCGTTCAGACACAAGTGAGTTCGATCGCTTGGTAGCGGCGGGAGAAGCCACCAATCCACCGATCAGGATCTGACCTCTCAGCGGAATTTCCGCTCTAAAGCTTTAGCCTCGGCACGGACTTGTGGTCTGAACAAGTACTAGTAGTCCGAGATCTGATTAGTGGCCCAGCTAGCGGCATTCAGGCCTGAGGCTTGGCATTCAGCATACTTTAAAGTAAGTAAGCTGCACAGCCGCGCTGTCCGAACAGAGATGATCCCCATCGAAGGCAGCCATAATGCACTCCAAAGCTGCCAAGTCTGGTTTACCTATATCAATTTACACCCTAAAGATATCAGCTGAGGTGGTCGAGCTTATCCCAACGATTGCCCTCGACCACCATGTCTGTCCGGATACAGCTCGACAGACCGCATTCTCACTTCACAAATCTCGATATCATTGGCGGGGTGGTTATCTTGAGCATACTTAGTCCTGAGACTATTACGACTATAAACGTTAAGCTTGAGGGTGAGAGTCGGTCGCGTTTGGCAGCACCTGTCAACCCACGCGGCCGCCAAAGTTATGATCCGTATGAGAGAGACCAGGCACAGCTTGAGGTCCACAAGGTGAGTGAGTACCCCTTGGCTATAAGTAAAGCGCACCCTATTTGCTGATGAACTCTAAAGCTCCTCTACAAGGTCTCCGCCGTCTTTCCAACGCAGGATCTCGTCCGATTGGGAGGCAACAACCAAAACTACACTCTACCGCCAGGGCAGCATGTCTACCCTTTTCAGTTCAAAGTATGGCATGAAGCAATGCGGTGCATCGTACCTGCTGACGAGTATGCGAGCTCCCCTTCAACAATGACTGCAATAACAACAATTCCATGCTCACGAATTTCAACGCATTGAGGCTAGAGGTAGCGAGGAACACAAATGACCACGTCAAGAAGACGCTGCCTCCTTCACTCAATGGGCTCCCAGGAGAAGCAGAGATTCGATATTTCGTGAAGGCTACGGTACAGCGACCGGCGTTCTACAAGGAGAACTTTAGATCCGTAAGTCCAGAGTGGCAGAGAACACCAGACATGGAGAGTCTCTGCGTTATATATTTTTGCTTACGGTGGCGTTAGACTGTGCCTTTCATGTTCCTACCCATCGAACCGCCTCGAGAACCTCCGAACAGGCGAGAGTCGTTCGCCAGACGATCGCATCAATTCAGCCCGAGCATCGACGTACCTGAGAAACCAGGACTTTTCCGCAAACCCTCCACTGCCCCTGAGTCGATAGCGCCAAGGGTTCCTCCTCCAACTATCAGCATTGAAGGACGACTACCAGACCCGCCTATCGCTACGTGCAATGAAGCTTTACCCTTGCGAATCCTGGTCACTAAAAAGAATGAGACCCCAGCAACCATCTACCTACAAACACTGAGCGTCACGCTTATTGGCTACACAACGATTCGAGCTCATGAGCTACGACGGCAGGAGGCAGGGAGCTGGGTGATCATGAGCTTGGCCAACATTCACAAGCCCATTAACAAGACTGTCGGCAATGACGGCAAAACCTTAGAGGTTGATCCAAAGCTCTGGAATCAAAGTCCACTGCCCAACACCGTCTGTCCATCCTTTGAAACGTGCAACATCTCGAGACGCTATGAGCTAGAGGTCAAAGTCGGCTTGTCATGGGGGTCGTCTAAGAACATCCATGTAGGTAGTCACCTCAATTCTGGCGAATAAGCTAATTGTGTGAAGCCGGAACTGACCATCCACCCCCTACGCATGCCTGTTCAAGTCTACTCGGGCATTGCACCGCCTCAAGCCTTATTAGAACAGATGGCTGGCCGCCTGAACCCGCCCACAACACAAACACCGTATACGGCCTCCAATCTACGTCCTCCTGGCTCTATGGATACGCCTGCTCCTGGACCTTCTCGGCCTCCAGTCAGACCGCCTCCAAGCGACCACATTGAGCCCTCGCCATCGGATATTCCCGATGAAGCGCCACCTTCCTACCTCGATGCAATGGCAGATGAACTAGCGCCCATTGACGGGCCTAGGAGGGATTACCATCAGGCGCCTGTTCACACTTCGACTGTCGATGGGAAAGGATCTCCAAACGATGACCGATTGTTTCCAGACAGCGGACAGTGAATGCCTTGTGTTTGTAGCGGTTGTTTGTGAGCGATTCAGCGGGCGCTGGGTGCAACTAAAGATGTGAGTTCTTCTGTGGCTGATGTGAGATGAATGCCTGAGGCTCTACGATTAGAACAATCGCAATCATCAAACCCTTGATTGTGCGGTGAGTGACCCGCTTGACTCCTCAATGTTTGAGACGACGCAGCACAACCCAAGGTACGGAGCATGCTTACTATCAGAGAAACTGGCAGCAATGAGTGCAACGTGACCATATAATGATGTTCTCGGAGCTGGATAGCCTCGATGTACCCGAATGTTGTTTGGAGCATTGTGCCTAGGAATGTTTCTCGATAGACCAAAGCTCTACTTTCGAAAGCTGTGATGCTAGCCCGAGGAGCGTCACCGAAGTTGGGTTAGCAATATGTAGCGTGCTATTGGGCGCAAGTACCCGCTCCCGCGTGTCGATTAGGGCAAGAACGGAATCATGATGACATTTCATGCATCAAGCTTCAGCTCTGCCAACGAAGTCTAGAGAGAATCACATTTCCACCGAGTAGTCCATTCACTTACATGATATCTTCTCCCTTCCTGCTATCACGCCTGATCTTCCGCAGGCCTACTCAATTCTCAAAGCTTTCACTAGCTCCGTTCAGCATTACAATAAGCGCGATGGCACACGAATACAAGATCAAGGGTCTCTCCTCTCTGGACCTAAAGAGTGGGGAAAAGCGTGAGGTTGAAGTGGAAGGTATTGAGAATGGCAAGGTTCTACTAGCAAAAGTGGGAAGCAAGACGCATGCTATGAGTTCCAATTGCACGCATTATGGAGCTCCCCTAAAATTGGGTGTTCTAACTCCCGATGGGAGATTGACCTGTGCATGGCATGGAGGTATGTTCGTGTAAGTTGCTTGCGGAGCTTTTGCTGCTGACATCGCGAATAGCCTGCTTTAACGTTGGCACTGGTGATGTCGAAGATGCCCCCGCTCTTGATCCGCTGGCAAAATTTGAGATTGTGGAGAAGAATGGGGGAGTGTACATAAAAGGAGAAGAAAGCACAATCAAAGCCAGCAGAAGATCTCCAAGTACCAAGTGCTCACCACAGGGACAGGAAAAGGTTGTGGTTGTAGGGGGGTAAGCATGCCTCTCCTACCGGACTGCGTAGCCACTAATCCCACATCTACCAAATAGAGGCAGTGGGTCAATGGGAGCCCTTCAAGCCCTCCGAGAACAAGGTTTCAAGGGAGCCATCACTCTCATCCACAGCGAACCCTACCTGCCCATCGACCGGACCAAGCTTTCCAAAGCCCTTATCGGCGACGTATCTAAGGTCCGATTGCGTGACGAAGACTGGTTTAAATCAGCTTCAATTGAGACCATCCAAGATCAAGTATCAGCCGTCAACTTCGAGAAGAAGACGGTCTCTACTGCTTCTGGCTCCTCTCACTCCTACACCAAACTCATCTTAGCCACAGGTGGCTCACCCAAAGCCTTACCTCTGCCAGGCTTCAAAGAGCTATCAAATATCTTCCTCCTACGAACAATACCGCATGTTCAAGCTATTCTCTCTGCCGTCGGCGAGAAGAAGGACAAGAAAATAGTCGTCATTGGCTCGTCCTTCATTGGTATGGAAGTTGCCAACTGTCTGGCGTCACAGGGGAACGACGTTACAGTCGTTGGCATGGAGTCTACACCCCTCGAGAGGATCATGGGTGCTGAAGTGGGCGGAATATTCCAGTCATTAGTCTCAAAGAATGGTGTCAAGTTCATCATGGAAGCCAGTGTCGATTCTGCTGTACCATCTTCGTCGGATAAGAACGCTGTTGGCTCTGTTAAGCTAAAGGATGGTACCTCCTTACCAGCTGACCTTGTCATCCTCGGTGTTGGTGTTTCGCCCCAGACCAGTTACCTGCAAGATAACTCAGCGGTGAAGCTGCAGAAGGATGGATCACTCCTCACCTCGGAATCTTTTGCCGTTAAAGGCCTGAAGGACGTCTACGCCATTGGCGATATAGCTTCATACCCATACCATGGCCCCGGTGGTGATGGCGCGATCACGAGGATTGAGCACTGGAATGTCGCACAGAATGCTGGACGTAGCGTTGCACGATCAATTGTGTCGCCATCTGAACCCGCTAAGCCTTTCATCCCCGTTTTCTGGTCGGCAATGGGTAGCCAGCTAAGGTACTGTGGTAATACACCAAATGGATGGGACAGGCTTGTCATGCAAGGCGAGCCCAAGGAGGCAAAGTTTGCTGCTTTCTATGGGAAAGGTGATACTTGCGTAGCAGTGGCTAGTATGCAGATGGATCCGGTCATGAGTCAGAGTGCAGAGTTGATGAGGCGAGGTAAGATGCCGTCTATGCAGGAGCTAGACAAGGGTGTTGATCCTCGGGAGGTCAGCGTCCCTGGTGAAGTGAAGATGTAAACTAAGAAGCATGAAGGGTGGACAGAAAGCTGATGAAGCTGAATGAAGATACTAGCAATGATGAGCTTCACAGAACCAACAAAATCAGCATACTCAGTCCATTATATATTGCCGCTAACGTGAGTAGCAACAATACCGCAATAGAAGTATCTGATTAATTCGATCCTACCCCTAATCTTTGCACGGGTTCAGCTTCGGCCGGAGTTGTCGCGACCTTACGGCTGATGTGGCTTTTTTCAAAAGCCGCATGAACGACGCTTAATAGAAGTATACCTAAAGACAAGCTCAAGGATTCATGACGATCTACGGCTTCCGCTTTATACGGCTTGTCTGATTCATATGTGTTGCTTTCTCGAGGTACCATCAGAGAGAAATAGAATGTATTGGATGTTAGAGGCTAATGTACCAGAGTCTTTCAACGACGTATGTCAATAGGCTCGCTCCGTTCAGAGGTGACTAGCGGTATCCAGTGGGATTGAAGGCCACCGGCTACTCCTGGCTTACCACCAACAGTATATTCGGCCTTCCACATAACCGAAGAGAGGCACAGCGAGCATGAGTGTACAGAGGCTGGTCGCCTCGAGCAAATACAACTCGTCAGCCTATGATCAGCGTGGTCTATCTCGAAGACGCGAAATAGTCACGTTGGATTCCAAAGCGACTTGCAAGAGGCCTCCAAGTTTCGTTCCCAGAATGTTGTCGGCATCTCGGTCAGGGTTACCACGACCTCCAATACCTAATGTGCATGGTTTAACATAACAAGTTGGAAAGGCTCTGCCGCGTAAATTGGTCTCATCCTACGGAGTAGATGGAGGTGAATCAGGGTTGAGCATCACTCAGGCTCGTTCTATCTCGACCACTTCTAAGCTTGACTGCGTGATGTTCTATTTACATGTTGTTTTTTGATTCACATGGCATTCGCGCCTGCCACTTTTGGCTTCACTGTCTATGAATACTTCACATCCTCACACCGCGTTCTTCATTCCCAAGCACAATCGCCCTAGCTATGAGGCATCTACATTTATGATGAAGAATCACTTTTGCTGTCTATAAGTGTCGCCATCGACGACCGTTCTTGTGGAGTTCTCCCTCTTGTTCTCTCCTGCACTTCGATATCTTAAATAATGGGAAGCAACTACGAAAGTCATTTACCTCAAAGGCCAGCACCAACGTCCCGTGCAGCGATCTTTGGCTTCATGCCTGCGTCGACCTCGATCATCGCTACAGACCGCCAAGATGATGAGGACCTGTTGCACCCTAAGCCCCGCAAGTCGATATTATCCAAGAAGGATCTAAAGATCCAGGAGCGCATCAAGCGGACCGGGGCGCCAATCTGGGAGCCTGGGACGCTCATACGCCTTCTACCAGATGCCGTTCACATCAAGATCGATTCAATGAAGGATCTCAGTCCTAGCACGCCACCTCCACCAGTGGTTCCTCAACGCCTTACGATCTCCATAACATCTCAAATGAAGCTTGTTGGACAGATGAGCGGTGAAAGACTCGACCAATTTTGGTACGAAGGCACCGCCTCACGCGGATGGCACGAAGGGATTCCAATATTCATGCAGATCCTACCATTGGATCCACGCCGCTTCGCCATCGTGTACGCAAATGGAGAAGAAGTCAAAGAGCAGGCTTATGTGGAGTGGAGCACCAGACTCGGCACACCCGAGTTGCGAGAGAAAGCAGTGAAGAAACAATAGGCCAAGGTGATGCAGGAGATCGATGCAATTGACCAGCGTTTCAAGAACGCAGCTAGGCAGTATCGCATTGCTCGTGGGCTGTGGGAGATCCAGGTGGTTAGGCACGAGTTTCATAAGAGGCACAATTTAGACATTTTTCGGGCTGGGACCACCAAGACCGCGGTGATGATGGCCACTCGAATGGGAAAGACAGATATTGCTAGTGATTGCTAGTAGGGAAATGGGATGCAGCTGGGCCATGCAGAGTTTCAAGGACGCAGCCAAGCAGTACCGCATTGCTCGTAGGCTCTGGGAGATCCAGGTGGTTAGGCACGTTTTACATGAGGCACAATTGGGACATCTTTTGGCCTGGGACCACGAAGACCGCGGTGATGATGGCCACTCGAATGGGAAAGACAGATATTGCGAGTGATTGCTAATGCGGCGATGGGATGCAGCTGGGCTCTTCAAGGAAAAGTTGGTGGTATGCCCAGGGTTGAGGGTTTTCAATACATACCACATGAGAATGAACCTTTGGATCTGCCGTAATCACTGTCTGCATGCTCGTTGAACTGGTGTCTAGATAGCTGTATATCTAGTACCAAAAGGGAAGCAAATTGGCGACCCGATGCCGCCATCTCGACGCGCGAAGACTGGCGAAGCTCCTTTGAGAAAACCAATGCAGGAACTGTGACAGGCGTGATTTCGGTTTGATCCAAATCCCAACCCCCTATACCCAGATGAATGAGTGACAATAACATCTGAGCACCCGTTATCTCCATGTTGAACTCGTCACGAGCGAAAACAGGTTACACCCACTCCCGAAACAAAAGCCTGCAAAAACGCCCCTTGCAAAATCCCTTGATGGTGGCTCGGATTCCACTATCAACATGAACTCGCCGTAGACAACAGATCCGCTGTATTGATATACCACGACAGCCGTGTTACCAAGACGAGATATAGCCATTGTATTATAAAGCGATGGCGACACTGTAACGTATGGGGTGACTGGTGATTATTACCGCCCCAAAAGTATCGGTGACACACACTTCAATCCCTTGATGTGCAAGCAGAACATCTGTAGAATTCAAGGTGCCACCGTGGTGTTAATGCAATGAGCATCCCTATTCCGACTTTTGAACATCTGCTTGCCGAGATGTGGAACAAGCTTTTCAGAGGGTTCAAGGGTGCAGTGTGCTGGCTCATTGCATGATTCTGAGCCTGTGGAAGATAAGCTGATACTGCTCTAGCGAGATCAGGGCTAGCAGACGAGCTTTAACTACATAATTGTTCTCAGATATTGGAATAGCGCGGACGCCTCTGGGCATTTCTGAGCACGATTCTGAATGGAAGTGCCTGCGTGCCCTAGGTCGGACGTTTATTGCCCCAATGAAATCCCCATCTGCAGTGAGCGTGTTGCGGTTCCTTTGCACTCTTAACGTGTAATGCGTATATGGGCTCTTTGTGGACTGTTGCTGTTGGGCGTGACCAAGAACTGAAGCCTGTGGAGTATGATGGAGGGAGAAAGTTCGGCGATGAATGGGAGATTTGAATGAATGTCAAGGAGGAGATCTAGCCAGCGTGGAGCATGCCCTTTCGTGCATAGCAATTACTTGACCAAGTAGCAGTAGCTACTGTATAAAAGCGAGCATTACGTACCATTTACAGCATACTCGCGTAGCAAGAACCTCTGTAGCGATGTCTAATGCCATCAAACTATATCACTGGGTATTGCCAAAAAATGCCATGACCCTTACCGACTCCTCGCCTTCGTTTTCCCGGAACTAATCCTGGTAGATGTACTACGTTCCTTGCTCGCTCTCGTCTTCGACACCCATCCCGGGCCCTTCGGTAACTTGTAGCTATCGTCATCACCGTTGTAAGGACTGTCCACTGGATCCACCGCATCACTCGAAATGGTCAAGTCAACGATCTGAGATGACATTTGTGATTTTGAAGGACGTGGCGTACTTGCGCCATCTTCTTCGTCACCGTCTTCATCACCGTTCTCAAGTGCAGACCAATCACTGTCAGGTTTCCAGGTGCGATTCGATCCTCTTTGTGATGAGCTGTGTCGACCATTGGCCTTGACTTTCCTGTAGGAGGGTGGCGAGATTGCATCCTCTTGAGAGGACTCCGATTTGATGTTCCTCACTTGCGACATACGAATTTCCCAAGCTTGTGAAAAGGGTTCAGGAAATTCATCCTCGGATCCAGTAGCGTCGAGTGACCGGATGGGCTTAGGTGGGCTGCTTCCCTGAGATGGGTGGGTAAGAGAGCGGGTACTCTCAGCTGGCGACTGATCCATGCTGTTGGAGATGGAATCTTGGGAAAGGATCTGATGGTCGAACAGATGGTCTGACTGGGGCTGTGCTTCTTCATGGAAGAGCTCACTGTCATCGCCCGTTTCTGGAAGACTCGGATATTCGATTGGCGATTTGGACTCCAATATTGCAGACCCAGCATCAGACTCAACGGAATTTTGGGGAGGAACGCTCTCCGCTATCTCAGTCCCAGACGCGTGAAGAGGTTTTGCGGATTGAGATTCTAGAAGCGGCGGTGAAGATCTGATATCAACAACTGGGCTCGATCTGAACCCATTGAACCTTGGTGACGGAGGATCTATCAGAGTGGTGTCTTCCCGGTTGACATCATTTTCAAGGTTCATGGAATCTCCCCGAGCATCTAAGCCACCGTTGACGTCCGAGTGAACGCTTGATCGCCAGCCCGCCTCTTTTATTAACTCGGATATCTCTGCCCGATTTTCCGAACCGAGAGGCTCATCTTCCATAACCTCGTTTGCTCCACCGTCAAGTCCAGAATATTGCTGATCACTTGTATTACCTCCTACCGGTGCAGAGACCACCCCAGTCGTACCGTCCGGAGAAGCACTGTGATCTTCAGCCATACCTGGATCCTCGTTGCCCTCCTTTTCTTGGTCATCCACAGCTCGTAAAAGGATTGGGCTGATTAGCTCATCAAAGGAGATCTCGAGGTGTTCGTTGCCATCGTCATTATTAAAGCCAGGCATCTCAAATTTCGAGTAAAGTCGCTCGCCGTTTCGCTCATCATATTCGGCCTGCTTGTTGGGTCGGTCTCGTTTCGCTGGCGTCATATACAGGTCTCCGTTCTCAGTAATCTCATCAACCATGGCAGTTCGATAATCAGATATATTAGGTTGCCAGTTCGTTTCCGCCGACATCTCAAGCTGCTTGAAGGCGATGACCGTTCCTACCTTAGCTACTTCGCGGGTCAATGGCGGACAGGTGGTGGGATCCTTGGGCAGACTTGGCAAGTCCGTCGAAGGCTGATCATTTCCCACAAGGGTGCCGGCCGACACATCTCCATTTTCTCGCAGCAGTTGCTCGTTGACTGCTTGAGAGTCTAGAAGACTTCCCTCCGACGAGTGCTCTTCCCTTGGGTCTTTCAACGTGTTGTTCGCATTCGGATGATTTGACTCACCCTCCAATGCTTCATGTTCATCGTGGGCTGGAGATTGGTTGTATGACTCCTGGTACAAAGTTTCTTCATAGTAGTTGTCATTGTTGCGCTTACGCTTCTTGTTTTTGCGTTTTTTTGAATTCCCGTAATTGTAACCACTTCGCTGCTGGGGGTCCCATCTTTGAACGAAAGGAAAAGGCGGCGTACTAAGCTCGATGCCTTTGTGGCAGCATTCCACAGCTTTAAGACTGATCTTGCTCTTCCAGCTCTCGTCGGCTGCGATAGCCGCAAGGTCTTCCGCTACTCTCACTACGTTGTTGGCTTGAGGTACTCTAAAGGGCCTAATGTCTCTCATCAATTGTTCACGGGTCTTTGACTCATCTTCTTTAGTCTTGGGAGTTCTTAAGCCCAATGAGCCGAACAACATCCGCTTGGCACCGCCTAGATCGAGCTTAGATCGGCGATGTTGAGAGGACGGCGTGAGCTTTTCCCACGAAGCTGATCGCAGTGCGTAATCCCCAGTCTCAACTGGGCGGTCTTCTAGTGCATCCCTTTCCTCTGCATCTCCAGCGTCTACTGCTTCCATGGGCGCGTTCGCCATAGCCTCGTCATGTAAATTTGGGGTGGCTGAACTCCTCGGTGCATTCACCATCGGCTCGTCCTCAGCGGTTGTAGCATTCTGGCTCGTTAGTGCATCGATCATTGTCTCATCTCGCGGACTTGGGGCATTGTTAGGAGCTTCTTCTGCTCCAAGCAGCTTTCCACCTGTCTGAATTGTTTCTTGCGACTTTACTTGCGAATCCATCGCAGGGTCGGCCTCTATGCCACCTGCATCAACCAACGTCGAGAGCTTGCCGGTCTTGGCAAATGTGTTCTCATGGTTGGGTCGCGATCCTGTCTCTTCGGCCCCAACGTTCTTGGTCTTGCTGTCCTCACGAAGAGTCATCAGCAAAGCTTGTCTTTTGGCCTCCAAATCAAGGTCAGGGGCTGCTTTGTCCGCCCTATCGTCTCGCATCTCTGCGTCTCCAAGATGAGGGTCCCGAGGCTTGGATTCTTTCGCGATTTTGTGAAGGTCCCTCATAGTAGCTTCGCCCTCTAAAAAACCTTCACGCTTTAGGTAATCCAATTTCCTCCTTTGGCGTCTCCTATTGTTGCGACTCCTGGTTTTGTTCTTGCCTTCACCCGGCCGGGTTTGCTTGGCGGATTGTGGAGTGCTCGCAGGCTGCATATTCTTATCGAGCGTTGAAGACGTAGCTTTTTGAATTGCATCACCCAGCTTCCGAATCCTCTGTCTTGTTTCAGGATCTGAGTCGCTACTGCTGCTTGAAGGGCCTGAGGACGAAGTGTCTGAGTTGTCAGATTTGTGGCCTTGGGCTTTAGTAGAGCCATGCTCGGCCTCCGAGTCCGAGTCTGATTCCCTGCTTGAGACACTGGAAGACGATCCCGAAGACGATGTCTCATCACTATCAAGCTCCTCTGAAAAATTCAAAGAACTTGATTCTGAGCTTTCAGATGAGTCCTATAAGAGCGTGAGCTTTGCATTACTGGGCTTTGAGCATTTCCCATGAGGCATACGTACATCGCTCGAATTACTCTCGATGGCTTGTGGCTCGGCATTTTCTTTATCAGACTCGCCCACTTCATCCGGCTCGAAATCATCGTCCTCGTCTGAATTCACAGATTCTTGGATTGTGGCGGGTGTTGCCAGCTCATTGTCATCGAACCGCACGCTTTTGTTGGTGGCAGCTAAGTCCGGCCTGTTAACACTTTGAGGACTTGCTGACGAGTCCAAGACACCATTTCGTGCGCTTTTGCGAGCACCCTTAGCTAACGTTGCTGGATCGCGCTTCCTGATCTTAAGAGTCGGTTCGTCTTGACAGTACTGGTCCAGAAGGGGGTTGCTGTATTCTCCAGCGAATGGGTGACCATTCTCGTCCAAAAGCCGTAGTAAACCTAGACCTTTAGGCGATCTTCGATATCTTCGAGCGGCAACCTTGGTCGTATCCGACCCCCCGTCTCTGAAGCTGGCGCCGCTGTCGTCATTCGCGCCAGCACGTACATCGTTCTGTAAATCTTCCAGCTCGGCGCTCAAGTCCCCATCTTCATCGTCATTGGGAACAAAATCTTCCTCATCATCGCTCCCATCTTCAGCCCCGGCTTCGTCCTCATCATCAAAACCAGTTCTCACTACTATCTGCCGATCGTTGACTTCGTCTCCGTCATTAATGTTCTCTTCTTCGTCATACGTAATTCGCCTTCGCTTCCTCGGAGGTAGTCTGATTGCAGGTCTGTCTGCTCTCCGCAGATAGGGTCTTCCAAAAGCTACCCCATCTATAAGGTGCTTACCGTCTGAGGTGATTTGATGGCGACCAGAGATTCTCCGAACACGTAAATCATTGGTCTGTAGAGCTCGTATGCTGTCTGGTGTGAGAACAGTCCTCCATTGTACAGGAACGAATTATTCATTCGGATACTCACCACACTTCCTCATCATCCTTCAGAATCTGCCCCAATTCGGAAAAGTGCAGACACTCATAGCCTCCAACCTCCACGGCATAGTCTTCAAGGCCCCAGTCCTCGGATTCGAGTGGTATGATATCATTGACTTGCTCGAGAAGTTGTGAGACGGTGATGCTGCTGCCCGCTGCAGTAGATGGAGGGCAGGTCGGTGCTACAGTCCACAGTATTTGCACAGGTGGTATGCTGTGCCTGTGAATTACAAGCCGAAGCCTCATACCTGTGCATTCGTGTACGAATTGGTTGACGCTCAAAACTCTTCTATCGGTTCTTCGATGTGGGGGTTGGATCATGGGTTAACGCGCACGCGGCGTTACAAGTCTAAGGTAAGTTAAGCCTTAGCTCAGCAGAACATCGCAACAGATTCTTATCAATCTCAGTCAATGATACTGATATTCAACACTTGGGTAGGCCGTCAGGAATAGCGTCAAGTCTGTTCTACTGTACGATGTGGAGGGTGCGTGGCTAATATTTCCCTCTATGCTTCAGTTTCGGAATCAGCTCTCCAATTTGATCTACATCCATTGACCCATCACTACCAATTGCTAGAGCCCCTGTCATAGCATGCTTCGGCTCCTTATTGCCTCGCTTGTTCACCCATACAGCTTCCTGCTCCTGCAAAGCTTTTTCGTCCTCGTCGCTGAGCATGGTCCCTTCTATGTTCAAGAAAACTGTTTCCCGGTCCATAGTCCTTGAGGTTTCCAGATCCTTGACCTTAAACCGTATTAGGCCCTCCACCTTTTTCCCCTGGGCATCTTGAAAGTAGCCCTGTGAATCCTCCATATTAGTCTCTTCTGTTCCTCCACTAGCTTCTTCATCTTCATCTTCATCCGATTCTGCGTCTGCGCCTTTGGCGACTTTCTTTAATTTTCGCTTTATTGGTGGCTTCACGCTCCCCGATATCCATTTCCACCCACTAGCCAGTCTTTTCCTCTCGATGGTTGCATTGAAGAAGTTCAGACACAATAATCCGATATTGCTCTCATTCTGTAGGTTGATCCATCCCTCAACCACTTTTCCCTTTTGCGGCTTGAAGATGATGAAGTCCGCTGTGAGCCACACGAAGCTGGCGGCATACTCATCGACCGCTCGTGCGTAAGCGGGTTTGGATTCAGGATTGGGATCGCTAGATAGGGTCGCATTGCTGTACGATATGACAACGCCGTGCAATGGAGGGTAATATGTGAGAATCAAAGGAGATAAATATTCAGCACAGAGACCTTGCAAGGCATGTGTTTGCGAGATTGGCGGTAATGGTAGATATAGTGACGAGATTTGTTTGTAGAAGGGTGAGACTGGCTGCTCAAATTGGGTCTGAGGAGCATTGTGAGCTACCGGCGATTTTGAATGGTGTGTTGATCTGGGCTTTTTGGGAGGCGATGCGAGCTCAAGGCCGTCTGAAGTATGCCGCTTGCGCTTCTTATCCTTCTTCTTGGCATCTCTTTCCTTGATTTTCTTCTTTTTTTCTGATCTTGCAACCTGGGGACTATCAATTTCCATTGACATCGCTGTCCGGTAGTGTCACATTGAGCCGTCGGATAACTGCGAGAGCGTTGCAAGAGATTGTTAAACATTTTAGAGTTTCGGACATAACAAGCGCCAAAGAGTGTGAAAGGCTAAAGCCGTGCGCGTAGCAGCACCTCAAAGGACAGATTGGGTCCTGCGCCAGCTGCAACTTTTGCATCCATACTATGATGATACACAGGATATGTCTACTACCATTCTCTCGTACGCGGGATGGGCTTTTCTCCCCAACCTTGTCACCGGATGGCTCCAATCCATTTACTACGGAATCACGGTTCGAGCCGGTGACCCCAAGCCCCAGCCAGGCACACCCCGATACATGAAGCATAGGCGGCGCATACATATGATAGTCATTATTTCGTACCTTTGCTACACTCTCTACGAAGCAGACTACTGGGTGCAGCAGCAAGGAGACTTCTACCAGGCTTTGGGCGTCACTTCAGACGTTGACGAGAAAGCGATAAAGTCGAGGTTTCGGAGACTGTAAGGTTGAATGGGAAGACGCAAGGTTCCCAATTCACTGACATGTAATATGGGTAGAGCCGCCCTACACCACCCTGATAAGATTTCTACCGAGGATCCACTCGTGCACGCGGCCGCAGAAGCCAAATTTGTCACCCTCAAAACCGCCCAAGATACCCTCTGCAACCCCGTGCGGCGTTTCGCATATGAACGTTTCGGCCCTGACATGCTGAAATGGCAGAATTGCAAGACAATACGCGACTATCTGATCACGGGCCTACAGACGAGCGCTCTTCCCCTGTATGCTGGCTCCATCATCTTTCTTGGACTTATGAGCTTTACAAGCTATTTGCAATACGGAAAATTTTGGCGCTATCTAGCCTTTGCCTCTCTACTCGTCCTCGAATTACACACCGTGACCCGGCCATATCCATCACCATTCCTTGCAAAGGTATTCAACCCAATTCTTGGCACATTGACAAGCCATGCGCCGCTGCTACCCTTTCAGTTAATTACTCTCGCTCGGAAAGCGACATTTACGCTATTCGTTGCACTCTCCCAATTAGGAAATCTCTTCCCTCAACCACCAGCCACGATCTCGAATTCTTCCCACCTCGACCAGCAGCAACTACTGAGACTGGAAGCTGTGGCCAAAATGAACGAATCTGAAGCTGGCAGGCTATTAGCAATGGATATGGCGCCATTCGCCGGTGACGAGCCAGGAACTAAAGAGTTAAGAGGTAGGGTAAGGGAATGGCTGGTGAACAATACCATTCGCTCGGATCCAGAAGTTCGGGACGCGATGGGTAGAGCAGTGGCAAAAAGAAGGACAGGGGTGCCACCGGGTGCAAGGTGATACCGCATTGCTTGCATGGCGTTCTAGAATTGCGACGCATATTTTGGCGTCGAATGAACAGCGCTCCGCAAGGTATACAATGAAAGATTTAGACATGCGTGTGCCTAGTGGGAGTCTCGGTTTTGTACAGTATATGCCTGCACGACCTGCAATACAATTTAGACATCTCGATGCTGCGGAAATTACTGCGAATATACACACCATATGCGGCTTGCATGTCACACTCTGAATTGGTGCTCACCAACATTTCAGAAGATTGTGGAGCCCCATACAGTCATGAAGTGGCAAGACGGACTTGCCAAGTTCACCTTCCTGGTCTACTTCTGTACCTGGAATTCTGAAGTGCAGAGACTCAGACGCTCGGACCAGGCCAACAGTCTGAGACGATTCTATATCGAAGCTCAAGACTTATAGTGTTGCTCACTCGAAGTCGTCAACCAACAAATGATAGCCGTGGCGCTGAGATGCTGAGAATTTTTCCACTCTTGAACTTGCTTTGGTACAATCATGGCCAGCAAAGCCTCTGAAATTGCAGGGACCATATTAAGTCTGCGCTTTAATTGTAGACTAAAATTGCAAACCATTTCCGCGGGGGGGGGGTCATACAGTGTAGCCCTTGATTGGTTCACAGACAGAGATGAGATGAACATGAACGCCATCAGACAGGCAGCAGTGATGATCCATACGTATGCTTAGCATTCCTCCCTTCTGCAAAATCTGGGTCTGTCATCCCATCAAAAAGACGTTTTCTCAAAGGTATATGGAACCCACATACCATTTTTCTGTTGACCAAGGCCTGCTAGGGTCACTAGAGTCACAGATCAAGTGTGCTCGTGAGAGCTGGCCAAGTCTTATGAGTTGGCCGGTCAGCTTCGATTGTAGCTGGAGCATGAATTGGCCCAAGCAAGAATTGATGGAATGGGGATGAAGAGCGGTAAAGGAAGAGATCATGTTCATGCATATCGAAGACCAAGATTGTGAATCAGTGAAGGGTAGTGGGATTCAACAAAATACAGTAAGTAATTTGGGGCTAGAGCCAGTGCTTAGGTATCATTTCATAAAGCCTCCTCAAGAAATGCCAATAATATCATCGTAGTCCACTCAAAGCGAGCACCTGATTGTGCTGCAGCAAGCGGCTCGTAGAATACTTGAGCCCATTTCATTAAAAACATCTGCGGGGTTTGTTGCGCTGAAGCAAGCTGGACAGACTCTAGGTTCTGATAAGATCAGTATGGTCTAGATTCTCGATAAGATCAATCAGTCTACCACCTACACTTGTGAGAAAAGCAAAACCATGGTCTTGAATCAGGATCGTTTCCGTTTAAGGTCGCACATACTCCTAAAAGTCGCACTGAAAGGGACATAGAGTCAGACGGTTCGATACAGTAGCATTTCGTTGCGGTAGACGACAAAAGTTTACCTCTGTGCAAACGAGATCATTTCTGAATCATGTTTGCAGGAGCTGAGATCTATGGCTTTGGCGTTCAGGTAAGCAGTTATCAGGCTGTCAAAGACGTAATTAGGGCAAGCACGCTTCCGGCGGCCCCCTGCCCAGTCGCTCAGAGCTTGGCCATCAGAGAAGAAGCTGTTAGCATCTGCAGATGATGTCCCAATTTTACCTTCTTTCCTGGTGGGATCTGGCGGGATCTTGCCTGAAATATGATGATTGGTACTATTTGGCGTCCCCTTTCGTTCTTTTGCCAGGTACGACGAAGGTACCAGTAGTTGGAATAGCCCTGGCGAAAGAGCAGATGTCGTTGGTGCATTCTCAAATCTGCTCGATATAAGGAGACGCGACTTGGTTCATGTAGAAGGCAATTTCTCCTCCAATGACCGGTCAACTTGGCTCATATATTGTAGGAGAACGTGGTTTTCATGGAATCTTATTCCTCAACAAAAAGCTATAACAAACAGGATACCAACTGATACCACACAAATGCTAATTTTTCTGACGGCAAACCCAAATTCCTGGTATAATTTTGAGTGGACAACCCTACCATTCAATTTTGATGTCGCTTTACTTGGAGCAACGATGTGTACAAGGGTAGTTCCTTTCCGTATATCGCAATCTCGACTATATGTTCATTCCGAAAAGCACCATCGGCAGTCTTGACTTCTTGGAAGTAGTATGAGGCACGTGCAAGCCTTCAAGACGAGTAAGGCTGCCGAACGGGGAAAGGACGATGAGCGATTTGGCTCACATAACATGGTCTTGGCTCGTATCAGACTTTGAAGAGGAGTCGTGAGTGCCATATATATGAAAAAAAATTAGCTTAGATAGCAGACTTTTTCTCCGACCCAGTCTTACTTTTCTCCAAGCATGCACCATCCTCCGTCAACAATCAGTGTTGATTGCTCCCTTCTTCATCAACAGTCAAGACTACCCTCAATATTCTTTGATATCGATGGCACCGAGACCGCCTATTCTACCCGCCTATCATTGTCAGCATTTGCTCGGATCTCTTGTCGGTGCTAGCAGCAGAGTCAGCGTCTCATACGGAATCCCCAACGCACATCCACCGCTCCTCGATTCACCACTATGATTCAAGACTCAGATCATGACGATCATGCATATATCTATGCACCACAACTGGTGTGAAAAGGCTTCCGAGCACCACAACGTCAAAGGCTGGCAGAAGCATCTAGGAATTCCCATATCTCTGCAGAATCTGTACGTTGAGTCTCTTCTCCTTTGTTCGTGTATATCATCATAGTCACGCCACCATCGTCTTTGCTCGCAACGTCGGGCATTGCTGCAATGTATCATCGTGCATCGAGGCTCTCCAATAGTCATCATGTCTCTGGGTGGCTGTCGACCCCATCGTCTGATACCCAATATGCCCTCAAGTCTTCTAGTCTCTCAAGCAGTCTAGCGACGTGCCTTTGCTAATGACCCTCTGTGTATTTTCTAGAACCCTCAATCCTCCGACCCAATTTCCGTCCGCTTCATCGCCGCAAACAACGATACAATCATTGCACGTCTCGATGCAAGCAGCGTTTGTGATTCACTAAGCTCTCGTTGCCAGCCAGTCAAGATTAAACAAGTCATTAGCCAGGAGAGCTGGCTATCTTGTACTGTTCTTTTGATATGTTGATTGATATCAGGCCAGATTCTCTGAAGCACCTTCATGATAAACTGCTTTCTCCGTTTTTACCCGAGGCAGCCAGAACAGGAAGAGAATTCTAGTGAGGTTAACGTAAACCGTCTCTATTGAGAGACAGCTAGCCATGACCTCGCCAAAATCAATATGGCGCTAATGTACCGACTTGTCTCTCTGAGGGAGCTTTGGTACCTATCAGTGGCTTCACCTCTTTCCCTCGCATTTCATAGTAGAAGTCTGAAAAGTCTTTACTGCCTTCACACCCGGAATGCTCGAGAACAAGGCTTGATCATTTGGCTGACCTGGTGATTCGGAGACTCTCGTAACGACTCAAGGCTTCGAAGTGTCCACTCCACGGTACGTCGAGTCTTTTCCATAGGCCATTCAAATGTCCTGATTGCATGATGACACTCGCTTCACAATCACATTGCTCCGAATTGCATTGACGTGAACCAGCACCCTGTCTGATCTTTTTTGTCCCACTCACTTTGATCCAATATTGAAAATGTTGTGAGCATAGCTGACTGGATTTCGCGGTGTCAAAGGCACCCCATAAATCGTCTCTCGAATCTGCCCACATTTGTCTTGATCACAGTCGGGCGCCGGCAAAAAGGTTGCAGCACCTCGGAAGATCTGGCATCTCGTTGTCCAGTCGAAGCGATCAGCGGCCGATTGCCTCCACACGTCAAGTGCCTGCTCTCAAATTTCACGCAGGCTATTATCGGCCTTGTCTCCTTTGCAGTAAGCCAACGCCCTTTGGATGCTGCTATCACAATGCCTTCATGATGAATAGACGGGGGATTCAATCCCATCACAACCACACTTTCATGACTGAACGTCATTGACAAGACCAAATCTTCTGAATCAAGCGTCACCATTTGATTGTCTTTGTTGGGCTCAATGTTTGTGGGACTTTGCTGACCCTCAACGACAGGCATCGTCATTAGGTGATGCCGTCTTCCCTCGAGCGTTATTGTAAGCTTGCTCCCCCATAGCCCTTTTGCGTGAGTTTTACGCTTTCATGATGCTAATATGCAAGACTTTCCATATCGATAGGTTCATGAGCTGTTATGATTAATTTTCTCGCCCGTTGATTCGAGCATTATATTGGGTTGACCTCTGATATCCTGTTGATCCTGTTGCAACATTAGCTGACGGCTGTGATTCATATGAGTGTGATAGATAAGGAACTGCCTTGAGTCCTTCTAACAAGCTGACTCCTTCCCGCCATATTCTCGTGACGAATCCTTTCTCTTCTTGATCTTTAACCACCAAAACTTTTGCTGCCTGGCTGATGAAGAGAATATCTAAAATAAAGACCGAAAAAAAGTCCACGGTAAAAGGGTGCTGCCAAGAGGCTTGGCTGTTGCATGTGGGTCCTAGGCCTTGGGCAGCGACATGCTCTGAAAACTTGTTCTGCTGGGCTCTACACAGCAGCGGAGTTTGAAAGAAGGAACAGGGAACGGTTTGGTCATAATTGATAGGGGAATCCCGTAAATATTGCAAAGAGATAGCATCACGAATTCTATGCGACCGACAAGCTCTGGCCTGTATGATAATAAAATCAGAGGAGTAGCGTCTCAATCCGATTTCTCTTACCGTTCTATTCTATTGCTTCCCTCATCATGCATGTGATCCTCTGTACACCAGAGCAGCCATATTTACCGAGGTCAAAAACCATCTCATCTACAAATTTCCAGCCAAACTTCTCATATAGAGGACGACCTTGAGGTGTGGCCTCGAGAAAGACTTTCGCTTTCCGGGCATCGACAATTTCCAGGCCAGACTTGAGAAGCACTGAGGCACATCCCTGGCCTTGGTATTCAGGGAGGGTGGCAATGGCTCTCAGGACTTGTGACTTGTCGTCAATCTTTTCTTCGCCAACCAATCTGTTCACAATGATCACGGAAGGTTGGCTCACCATAGTCATTTTCAGTATTCACATACTTGCGCCTCATTTCTTGCGTTGCACTGTCAAAGTCATCCTTGAGCGGCTTGTTCGTACCCTTTGGCAATTCGTTATCCATGTCACCCTTCTCCTTCTTCTTAGCTATATAACTCGCTCTCTCCTCCTCCGCTTCCCTTGTTTGAGGGTTCTGCCAAAGCGCGCATGATACAATCTTATTGTTGGTGGTGTCAACACATTTGACGAGGTGAGTTGATGGGTCATTGTTGAATTGATCAATCATGTTTCTTAGCCGCCAAATGTAGATACCCTCTTCGTTGTCTTGAGGCAATATCCAGTACGATATTGTGTGCGGGTTATCTTTGAAGGCCGCGCGGGAGACAGTGGCAATGGGGAGGAGATCCGAGAGAGTAGCAGGGAAGGTGGTGAACGCCGACATAATTGCGATGAATATATCTAAGCCCAGATATCCGGTCTAAGCTGGTGATATCGCATGCTAAGAATCCGGCATTAATGTCACTATACCATTCATGGGATACCTTAGGACTTTACTTGAATGGAGCCTACTTACGCGCGTAGTGGCGCGCTTAGCGCGACTCTTCTGGCAGGACGACTCAGGGGAAAGTGAGGGCTCTCTGTCCACACACAGCGCCCCTTAAAGACTTTCAGAATTGTGCCTTCTCGAGTTTGGCGTTGGCCAAATCGAGACGTCTACAACATGAAACTTTGTCGACACTCTGATAAAATTTGCCTGGAGCTCTGAGACTCTAGTGTGCGAGTACTTTTTACTGCACTCCACGCTCAATCAAGATCGAAGACACATCTTAGCGGGTATGAGAGCTAGACTGACAAGGCTCGAATCGGACCGTTGTTCGGGAAATTGTCTCGTTCGATGACTGAGGCTTCTGCCCAAGTGTCGACGGGGATTTGTTTCGGTCGTAGCCTCCAGACCCGATAGGATGCGCCAGCCTTCCCATATTTGATCGCACTGTGGCTTTCTCCTTTTACTAAAGAACAATCTGTCTACGATATCAATAATTCAAAACTCATCCGCCAGCCCGTTTCCACCTGCGTATTGCAATCGCGGCAAATGATTATAAACAAGCCATCCTCTGGGTACAAATACGACATGGGAGGATTTCTCGAGCTTTCTCGAAAATCGTTGTCGTGCGTTTTGGATGTTTTTTGATCTATACAAGATACATTTGCGGAGTTTTTTACAGTTTATAATGTGTATAACAGTAGTTCTTCACCACAATCTCACTGACGCAATGCCGAGACCAGGAATGGATGGGACCAGTCAGCTCTCGAATACAATACCCTCGAAACTGTTGTCAACACCACTTAACGCGCGTCAAGCTGAGCGCAGTCTTGCAGTCATTGGTAAGGTGATCATTGACAGATCAGTGACCACGGTCTTCTACCGTATGCTAATGATGCATAATCCACCACTGCCGCATCACTAATTCCTCGGCAAAACAACCTCTCGGTAGACCGAGCCTCCCAAAAAAAAATTGGTCATCTTATGGTCTTCGGCTCATATGTCGCCTTCAAAGACGAGACAGATCCAGGTGCAGAGCTCATCGCCATGTCCACTGCAATGGCCACTTCCACATCTAAAGGTCGTAAAGGATGGAAAGCGACCACTCCAGTGCAGAAGCTCAATCGTAATGGGAACTGTCCAGATCATCCTCACAAGCCAGGTAGCTATTGCGTAGGATGTGGTGAGCGCTATAGCTAATAAATTGACGGCGCTGTTCAAGAAGGGTGTGAATGGGGTTTTGGGTGCTGTAACCTGGTACTCCCCTATTCCTGGCAGTGGGCTGGTGGCCATTGGAAAAGGCCTCGGACTCGCAACTCTGGCGCTAGGAACAGTAACATATACTGGAGCAGCTTTCAATATGTTAAATGATGTGAACAGCCACGTGGCAGCTGCTCTTCCGGCCGTCAATCTGATTGCACTTCCACTTCCTGCGGCTCAGGTGCTTGGCGAAACTGTGCTGAAGTAGGCTGCCATCTTCACGTTACTCGTCTCGATTTGCTAGAATCTAGATGCACACAGGTGTTACGGACTAGTAGCACCGGCGGCGTGACACAGCAGACATGAGTCTGAGATGTCCTCCAGTGGACGCCTGTTTGACCCACATTGTACTGTCAACTTAGTCAGCTATAATAGTCGAGGGGAAAGAGTCTTTCTTGGTGAATCTTCAGGCCTGTCACTGGAAAAGATTCTTTTTATGAACCCACCAAAATGCTCATTTGGGCCGCTCGGCGCGAGCTCTCTGGCAATGAGAGTCAATCTGTTGTCTATCAAGCTATCTGTCTCCAAATAATTCTCATGACAAGAATAGATACCAACATCTCGCTATCTCGAGTATCCTAGGAATATGTCTCTTTAGGTAATTACTTGACAGTAACGTTGTTGGTCGGCCTCAAAATGTAATCTGGCGCTCGCCCGCCTTTGTCTTCGACAGGGCTAATGCATTTGGGTTTGACTAAAGAGGCCAACATCTACGTCTGAGGTGCTTCACAGACCTTTCCTCTAATATTGATTGCAATCCGACTGCACCTGACGCTCATGGGATAAAAGGCTCTGGCAAATATTGTATGTCCCGCACACGCAAAGTTTGCACGCGGTTCCAGGATTTCTCCAAGTCAGGCAGCTCGATGTTCCGCCAGATACAGAGTTGACAAAACTCGGTGTATGTTGTTGTTGATAGGTAGCGCGCTGAATACAGACCTACCAATGTAGATAACTACCGGAGAGCGCTCTTGCTGACCTAAAGTGGGTTGATTGAAAAGGTCAACATTGAGACAGGCTTACTGGCCGGAACTGTTTTGATTTGTGAAAAACATGCTTAATAATGGATCGAGGATCCAAAAGATCTTACCGACTAGAACTAGAAGAGGTAAGTTGCGACAGCTAAAATGGCGAGGATCGCTGACTTCCACATTACTGGCCTCGTTGAAGCATGCAAGACACTGTAAATTCGAGGTAAATCTTGGTAACTATCCGCGGTACT